>Ga0118677_10000554_pt1 | contig 81999 bp, 73 predicted proteins | sample AliMusrvi5mmetaG_FD_86154 | JGI IMG/M metagenome (GOLD analysis project Ga0118677, IMG submission 86154)
GGCTCATCGCATCCTGGGGGTGTAGAAGCTCCCAAGGGTTAGGCTGTTCGCCTATTAAAGCGGTACGTGAGCTGGGTTCAGAACGTCGCGAGACAGTTCGGTCCCTATCTGTGGTGGGCGTAGGAGATTTGAGGGGGCCTGCTCTTAGTACGAGAGGACCGGAGTGGACGAACCTCTTGTGTTCCAGTTGTCTCGCCAGAGGCATAGCTGGGTAGCGAAGTTCGGTTAGGATAAGCGCTGAATGCATATAAGCGCGAAACCTGCCTCAAGATGAGATCTCCCAACCGTAAGGTAAGAAGGGCCCAAGTAGACGACTTGGTTGATAGGCCGGATGTGGAAGCGCAGTAATGCGTTGAGCTGACCGGTACTAATAGCCCGTTCGGCTTGACCATAAGATTTACAACGCGCACAGATTGCAGTCTGAGTTTTGTGGTTCCGTCAATATTTAAGGATCCTGGTTGCTGTCTGCAATCAGTCCGGAGCAGTTACCAAACTGGTGCGGGCTGAGTGGCAAGGCATCAGGCAGAAAAGTTCACCGATTTTTGGGTGATCATAGCGAGAGGGACCCACCCGTTCCCATCCCGAACACGGAAGTTAAGCCTCTCAGCCCCGATGGTACTGCGTGCGCGAGTGCGTGGGAGAGTAGGACATCGCCCGAATATGACACGAGGCTCCGGTAATCCCGGGGCCTCGTGCCTTTTCCGCTGCCGCCGTTTCAAGTCCCCGCCGCTACAGGATCTCCCCTCGCTCCGCCCTGTTCCTGCCGTCGCTCAGCAGGCTCCACCAATATCCCTGGACCTGGCTTACCGCGGCGATCCCTGCCGTTTCCGCCCGCAGTATGGATTCCCCCAGCGTCGCCGCCTGCCAGCTCTCCCCCAGCGCCATCGCCCGCTCCGGCTCCGTCCATCCACCCTCCGGCCCGACCAGCAGTGAACATCCGCAGCTGATTTGTCCTCCGAGACACGCCAGCAGGGGAACCCCGCTCGCTTCGTCCAGGAATAGCCGCTTTCCCTGCGCGCTCCGAATTGCCGCATCAAATCCTGTGCAGGTTTCGACATTCATCGGCCGCACCCGCCGGCACTGCTGGCCGCTTTCCTCACAAATCCGAGCCCAACGCGCGAGCCGCTTCTGCGCCGCTTTCTCGAGTCCCGCCTCCGACCGTGCCGTCGCAACGGGCACAACCGTCTCCACCCCGAGTTCCGAGCATTTCTCCAGCATCCATTCAAATCGGTCGAATTTCACCAACGCCGCATAGACGGTGATCCGGGCGCCCTGCCGCCGGGCTGCCAGCGGCTCGCTCAATTCGAATTCGACGGCCCCCTTCGGTAGCGCGCAAACGCGCCCCAGGTAAAGGCCGGCCCGGTCTGAAATCTCGTATTGCTGGCCGATTTCCACCCGCAGGACTCGCCTCAAGTGCTCGGCCGCTTCGCCACTTACTTGCGCTCGACCCTTCCCCGCGACCTCGGCATAAAACATTCTTCGCGCCACGTCTCCAGCCTATCGGATCGTTATCATGGTTACTCACGGAGCGTGAAATGATTGCACACCTGCGCGGTATCCTGCTCGAGAAACAGGGCCGACCTCTGAGCTTTCCACTCATGTGGCTGAGCCCGCCCAAGCCACTCTTGGTAACAGTGCGGCCTCTCCTCGCCCGGCTCAGTCAGCATTCGACAGTTCCAGATGTGGCTTCGAGACTTCGACGATTCGGTCCTCGGGGCGTTCCTCCTGCTTGCCCGCAACGTCAGCCGCCGCAAACTCAACATCCACCTTGACGAATCCGTACTTCCGGTATATCTACCGATGCCGCAGCGGTGTGGACAAGCCGCGCTCCTCCATGAAGACCTTGAGCAATTGGGCTCTGGTCATGCCCACCTCGATCGTTTGCAATTCCAGCAGATTCGCAGCGATCCAGCGCGCCTGTTCGGAGCCGTACGCCGTCGGGTTTGGCTCGATCCGCAGCGTGGTCAGTTGCCGTACCCACCATGCATTGCGTTTCTCTCCCCGCACGACAAACTGGTATGGCCCATCGCCTTCCGGCAGCGATTTCCCCTCCCGCTGCGTGACCACGTACACCGCTTTGTCTGTAAACGATGGATCGCGTTCCGCCCATGCGAAGACGGCACGGTAGCCGTCCCTGCCTTCAGCCACCAGGTAGTACGCCGCCGCCGTTTTCTGAAACTACTTCTCGCCCAACGGAGTTTCGACTTTGACCGGCAGATCGCGGAGCGGTACTCCCTGGAAAGTGACCGGTTTTCAGTGATCGCTAGCCGTGACCGTCCGTTGGGGCAGGTCGGCCAGTTCGACCGCAGAAAAGCTGAAATCAGTCCCGCTCGCACCGATGCCGTCGATTTGAATGCGTGCGGCGGTCTGGTCGAAGCCGCCGCGGATGAGAACACACAGAAGTATAACCAGAGTCCGAATCAGCATGGTCCCCATTGTGAACGATGAGGACGCCGCCCAGAATTCCGGGAGTGCGTTGCTTCTGACCTCTGGTCGTGAGTTACGATGACGCGTCTTTGTCAATCAACTGGGCGGTGGGCCGGAGCGGGCTGTTCCGATCCCTCTCGCCCCCCTTGACACGCGAACCGCCAGGCTGCCATGATTCCGCCGGACGATTGTGCGTCTGGTTTCTTCGCTCACTTGTTGCTCGGCTAAGCTCAAAGCTCAGAGCTCCTACTGCTTGAGCCGCACTGCGGCGAATGTGCCGAGCCAATGGATCAGAGGCACAGCCCGATCGACGGTCAACGCCAACTGGCTCTGCAGAATTTGGTAGATCCGATTGGGAGGAACGTGCAGAGCGGCCGCGAGTTGTGCTGCAGATTCTTGGAGTTCCTCAAGTTCGTCCGCCAGGAACTTTACCAGCGTGGGGTTGGAGCGCGTGCCACAATCGTTATCCCCAGGAATGGACGGACCCTACGCCGCCCCTGTGCTCACGACCAGCCTTGTAGCGAGCGCCTGCAGTGCGGCGTGCTATTTCAAGGTCTTGGTCCCGTGGGCGGGATCCAACATACGGCGCACAACGGCTTCGGTCACACCGATTCCGACGGCCATCTCGCTGTTGCTGATCTTCGTCACGCGCACGGTTCGATAGAGCGCGAGTTTGGGCGCGACATCGAGCGAAAGAAGATCATCACGACTCCACGACTCGAGCGGGATGGCGACGGAATCCCCTCTCTAAAACTCATGCTATTGGAGAGCGCTGAAGCGGGTAGTCGACGGCTTCAGCCATAGCTCCGACCTCCTCTTTGACGTCCGTCGCGGTGAGCGGGAGGTCGATGAAGCAGACCATGGTGCGGCCCGCATCATCGGGCATGAAAGTTGCGGGATAAGCCAATTCTTGCTTCAAAACTTGTCCTTGCGAATGCCCGGATCGTCCAGCATGCTACCGGGCAGCCGCGCGGCGATTCCATTTTTGAGCTCCTTCACCGGCGTAAAGCGATCCCCAAATATACGCGTCCGTGGCTGCCATTGCCCCTATCCGATATGAAAACCGCGGCAAGACCGAGCAGGCGAGCTGACTTCTTGATTCTGTGGAGGAACTCGTCTCCGTTGACACCTCATGCTCGTTTAGAGTTGTATGCGCGTCGAGCGGTCAGCGCTGAACGCCCCTGCCGCGGCCATTCCCTGGACGTTCTACGAGCGCTTGAGGCGTAACTGCAATCGGGGACGGATCAAATTGTTCTTCGCAGGCTTCCGCGTGTCCCGCTGGCGTTTGTAGGCTGAGGAACATGCACCCATTTCGCCTGGATGAGGCCACTGGCTACGCGTCCATTCGCCGTAAGATCTTAATAAACGGCAGGTTACAGACGATTAGAACCATCGAAACCGAAAACGAGCAAACAGCGCTATTTCTAGCTTGAAGCGTATAGTTTGATCTGACACTTCTCTTATAGATCACTTGTGCAGAGGAGAGGATCAGGCTGTCCCGGTCCACGAGATTACCCATCCGCGCGCAATTTCGCCGTCTCGACTCGGCTCTTGCCAGGATCGTTCCGGCAAAGGTCGCACGGAGATCGGCTAAGCATGAACCTGCCGGCCCACTGGCAAAGGTCGCAGCTTCGCATTGTGGACAGCAAGAAGAAAACTATCTGACTGAGCTGCAATAACGCACACAGTTAATATTGAGCGCGGGCTACGTAAGACAGGCCGGTGGCCATTCCACAAACCACGCGAAACAAAGCTCAACAATTGCACGTTTCCGGTCGAGAAGTGCAGGAGTTGCGGTGACACGGCAAACAGGGCGACGTACCAGGTGGTGCTGTTCGGGTTCCTCGGAGGTGAAGCGGACGCGAGGGCTTACGGCCTCGGTGGAGGCGGGAGCGTAGCGAGGTGAGGATGTCAAAACCCTTACTCTGTATAGCTTTCCGCTGATAAAGGCATTTTGCCTGACCGCCAGAAATATCTTGAAGAAACTCTCCTCAACCTCACTAGCCGGCGCCGCAATTGTTTGAGGCGTCTATTTGCGAGCGACTGGCGCTTGACGTGCGTTACTCACTCCGCCTGCTCTTGATTGAGCGGGTAATAACTGCGGACCGAGGAGTATCTTCACTTGAAACTTGCAAGTCTTTATCAGCCCGCTTTGATCGCCGGAGTGGCGATTTTAGCAATGGCTGCCGGCGCTAGCGCTAGCACCCTCACATTCAACACAAACTCACCTGGCACTCAATTCGTCAGCCCCAACACCGGGCTAACCTTGGCCAATTCATCGGGTGCCGCCGCGACGCTCGTCTTCACGCCGGACGCCAACAGTGTTGTTGGTGTACCGACCAACATCAATTATGGGCTCTTCACGCTCACATGCAGCACCTGCACCACCTTGGCGGGCGGTATCGGCTCGGTCTTTTCGGCCTTCACGTTTGACTTGGTGATCACCGACTTGACCGACAACGCGACCGGACTGTTTGTAGGTACTTCGACCGGCGGTAACGTCTATCAGGACCAGAGCCAGATTACGATTCACTGGGTTCCTGGATCTCTCGGACCAGGTACGACCGGCGCGACCTTAGGTAATTTCGGTTCGACATCCTTCGACATCAACACGACCACTAGAGTCGTCGAGCCGGGTTCCGGCCACTACATTGGCGTAACGACGGTTCAGGGAGATGTCGTAGGTACGCCGGAGCCGGCGACATTCGGCATGATCGGTGGCTCTCTGATCGGCCTCGGCCTCTTGCGCCGCAAGATCGCGACCCGCACGTAAAGACCTCCGGGTCCACCCGCCTGGCGACGGGGCGGCTTCAACGCTGCCCCGCTTCGCGCAAACAGTGGCGGATGGGACGCCCTACGGCGGATGGGGCGGATGGGACGTCCTTGGAAAGCGGATGGGCGGATGGGACGTCCTGATGGCGGATGGGGCGGATGGGCGGATGTGGCGGATGGGACGTCCTGATGCGTCCCGCCGCTAAGCGACTGATGCAATAAGGCTTAGCGAAACAGTACTCAAGTCGGTCGGCTTCATGTCGCCACTGATGTGCGGATTCGTGCCAGTCCGTGAGGCCAGTTAATCGACCTGAGATCAGTACTTTACGATCATTCGCGCACTCGTGGTTTCGCAGTGTCTGCACCGAATCGTCCACATTCCTTGATCGCCGAAACCGCCTGGGACAGGTCTAAGCTCCGACCGAACATTTCGCTCCGTCCCTGTTTCGGAGAATCTTCGCATGGCTATCGAAAACGCGTGCCCTACGCGACGAACATGTGGTGCGCTGCACCGTTGCGCAGCCGGTTCCAGCCGGGCGCGAGACGGAGTCAGTCCAGCGACCAGCGACTGTCGTCCACGATACTTTGGATGGGCCCGTCCGCCACAATGCGGCCGTGGTCGAAAAACACGGCGCGGCGAGTCAGGCGCGCGGCGAACGCTACGTCGTGGGTGACCAGCAGGATGGTCTGAGGCAGCCCGTCGAGCAGCGCCAGCAGGGACCGCCGGGAGGGCGGATCGAGGTGCGTGGTCGGTTCGTCCAACACCAGGATTTCGGGCTCCGCAGCCAGCACTCCAGCCAGCGCGACCCGCTGCCGCTGACCCGCGCTCAGTCGGTGGGGCGCGCGGTGAGCGTCCGCAGTTAGTCCAACCCACTCCAGCGCTGCCATGGCGCGCCGCCGGGCTTCTTCCGCCGCGCAACCCTGCTCCAGCGGGGCGAATGCCACGTCTTCCAGCACGGTCGGCAGGAACAACTGATCCTCGGGATCCTGGAAAAGGAAGCCTATTTTACGCCGGATCCGTTTGAGGTTCGCCGTGTTGAGTTCAATGCCCGCGACCTCGATGAAGCCTTCGCCGCGCAGGATGCCGTTGAGGTGCAGCAAAAAGGTGGTCTTGCCTGAACCGTTCGCACCCAGCAGCGAGACTCGCTCGCCGCGATGCACCATGAAATCGACGCCGCTGAGGGCCTCGGTGGCATCCTCGTAGCGATAGCGCAGTCCCCGGACTTCGATGATCGGTTGGTGATGGCTCAGCGGAGGCCTCCCGAGACAACCAGCAGTGCGGCAGCCAGCAGCGCCGAGGCAAGCAGTGCGTAATCGAGCCGGTCAATTCGTAGCGGATCCAAGAGCGGGAAGTGGGACTCCCCGCCTCGCGAAAGAAGTGCCCAATGCACCCGCTCCGCGCGGGCGGCGCTGGACGCGAAGAGCACTGCGACCGTGGATGTGGCGAAGACGAACTTGCGCTCCCCGCCGCGCGCGGCGCGCGCGATCCGCATCCGGTCGAGTTGCGCGATGGAGACGTGCAAATAGCGCCAAACAAACTGCACAACGGAGACCAGCAGCGGCGGAACGCCCAGCTTTTCAAGCCCGGCCAAAAGCCGTTCCAACGGTGTGGACGCCATCAACAACACCACGGCGACAGCCGAGAGCCACGACTTCGACAGCAGGGATACGGCCCGGTGAGGGTTGCCCTCAACCCAGGCCAGCAGTGCGAAAACACCAGTAAAAGGCAACACCACCCAACCGCGCGCGAGGATGGAGAACACGGGCAGGCGGGCAACGATGGCACCGGCCGCCAGGATCGCAGTGGCAGCGAGGACGCCAAGGCAGAGGCTAAGGGTGCCGCGGGCCGGCATCACGGCGATAGCTACTAGAACGCAGAACGCGGAAAGCAGTTTAGCGCGGGGATCGCGGCGGTGCAGCCATGAGCCGGAGCGGCTCCAATCCTCCAGCTTACGAATGCTCGAAAGAGGACCTCGATTCACGGGGATGCACTCACGCGCTACGCCAGCGGGAGAACCAGCGGGCCAGGCCGACGCAGGCGGCGGCGGCGAGTACCAGCCCGGTCAAACCAGCGGCGGCTTTGCCAACCCAGGCGGCGCCGGGCACGGCCAGGCGATAGTCGGCCAGCGGTGCGGCGAACAGGGATTTCTGCCGGGCGGCAAGGCCGGTCAATTGGGCCAGCCGCTCGAGTCCGTCCGGGCGGGTGGAAGCGAGCAGCAGACCGGCTGAAGCCAGCACGGCGGCGAAAGCGAGCAGCAGGGCCAATACCGGCCGGCCCTCGGTCGATGGGGCCTTCAGCCAGCCCGGGCGCATGGCCTCCAGTGAACCCGCTACCGTGGCGGTGATCGCGCCTTCGATGACGGCGTTAATCAGGAAAACGACTAGCGCCAGTCCGAGCGCGGTGGGGCCGAAGCGGACACCGGACACCGACAATTCTGCCAGGCACAGGAAGGCGCAGACCAGGACGGAGCAGAAGCCACCGGTGAAAAGTCCAAACTTGCGAAAGCGCGTCCCGGCCAGGGCCCGCCAGGGCCAGTAACCGGCCAAGGTCCCGGCCACGGCCATGTTGAAAACATTGGCTCCCAGAGCGAGCAGTCCGCCGTCCTGGAAAACCAGCGACTGCAGGGCCAGGATGGCCGTCATGACGATGATGGCGGGTGCCGGGCCGAGCGTGGCGGCGAGCAGAGCGCCTCCCAGCAGATGCCCGCTAGTGCCGGCTCCGAGCGGGAAATTGACCATCTGGGCCGCGAACACAAAGGCGCCAAGTACGCCCATCATAGGGACTTGCGACTCGTCCAGGGACTTGCGGGAAGCGCGCGCGGCGAGCACGACGGCCGGTGCGGAAACCGCACACAAGCCGCCCCAAACTGGAGCCGCTAGAAATCCGTCTGGAATATGCATCTCGAGCTTCCCATACTATCGCGTCGAGGTACGGGAGGCACACTCCCGGTGCGCGCGGCTGGCACAGAGAATATGCCGGAGCGGACCTGCGGCGGCTGCGCTGAAAACAGGCTTGGAGGCGACAACAGTTCTCCGTTCGATTCGCGCGGATCTCCCCGGGGAGTTAGCCGCGCAAGCGGCGCCGCAGATTGAGCAGCGGTTTCTCCAGCAGGAAATAGGAACTCAGGGCCGCGGCGATGGCGAACAGCAGGTTCTGCGGGAACGCGTTGATCCAGGCGGTGCTATGCCGGTTCAGGAACAGTTGTTGCCATAGATAGATCGAGTAACTGAGCACACCCACGAAGGCGACGGGGCGCAGGTTCAGGATCCGGCCGATCCATCCATGCGAGAGATATACGGAGCGGTGAATGAGGATCGCAATCCCCAGATTGACGATCGACGCACCAAACACCGCGACGACGGTGTAGGTCATGAACCGATTGAGCAGCAAGATCAGGGCTAACAAACCAAGTGACCAGGCGGGCCGAAACAACTGCATATACCATTGCCGCTGTTGGAGTTCTCCGCTGAACTTGGCCAAGAGGCAGCCCGTCGCAAGGCTGTCCGCGACCATCGGGAACATCTCCAGGTCGCGATACGGGGCTTTCAACCAGAGCAAGCCGACGGACCGTGCGATGGGGCCAAGCAGGACTACTCCAGCAGCCAGCCAGATGGCCCGTCGAGGTCCCAAAACGACGAACGCGAACGGCCATAGCAGGTAGAACTGCTCTTCGACCGACAGGGACCAGAGGTGTCCAATCTCCCACGCCGGGTGAGGCAGGTAGTTCACCGTGTAGGTGACGGCGTGCCAGAGATCCTGGGAACGCAGGTGCGCGATTCCGGCCAGCCCCAGGAGGGCGACACACGCTATAAACGCGAAGGAAGCGGGAAAGAGGCGTAGCGACCTCCGAGCGTAGAAGCGCCGGACGGATATGCGGCCCCGCTCCGCATGTTCAGACAGCAGCAGACGTGTGATGAGGAAGCCCGAAATGACGAAGAAGACCACTACGCCCAGATGTGCGTAATCCCCGATTTTCAAGTCCAGGCGGACAAAGCCTCGCGTTGCGCTCAGGTGCCCCAGCAGGACTAAAGCGATCGAGATCGCCCGGAGGCCATCCAGTGATCGCATGTGGCCCGAACTGTCGGAAACGACAGGAGAGGAGGCGGGGGCTTCGGGGTAAGCGAACTCCACCCGATTCGGCTCGACGACCGAAGTGCTGTGAGGGATGACACCCATCCCAATCATCCTAGCTCAACCCAATGCGGAACCGAGAAACCGAAGTTCCAGGACCTCGGTCCCGATTGGAGCATTTGAGGACGGGTCCGACCTGGGCATTCCGGCCGATGCGACTACATGCATCTCCGCGCTGCGCGAGGGTGCCTCGAACTTCCAACTTCAGGCAAGCAGTGGGTCTTACCTAAGGGGTCCACGCTTTGGCAGAGGCCGGGTTTTGAGCGGCGCTGCAGGTGACGACTCGACACCGCGAGGCAAAAAGGGATGCGCCCAGGAAGCCGGTCACAAATCTTCGGTGTTGAGAACAAAGGACTTGATGGATCTTGCGTTGACTGCCCATGCTAGAGTCCTCGCAGAACGGCCTCAGCTTCACGCCTGCCGTTCAATCCCTGGAGGTCCGATACTGTGACAAGCTTACGCTGGAGGGCGATTGTGTGCGCCTACTGGGCAGGCCAGCTGCTTATGCCCGCCCAGACGGCACTCGACCTGCGAACGCAGACCAAGAATGTCGATTTCACGCAAGCGCTCAGCACCAAACCCAACAAAAGCGGGGCCACGCTACCGCCAGCCTGCACGCTCGGCGAAACGTTCTTCCTGACCGGCGCGCCGGCCGGCCAGAACCTGTATGGTTGCACAGATGCGAATGCCTGGAGCGGGCTAGGCGCGAATCAACTACCAACCAACAGCCTGCCCGGGCAGATCCTGGCCTGGGACGGCAGTTCGTGGCAGCCGAAATCAGGACTAGGTATCAGTCTGGCACTGTCCTTTGTCTCCATTGCCGACGGCACCTGCTCTGAACTGCCGGCACCCCTGCCCTTCCCGTGGCCGACGGGCAGCCCGGTCACGCTGACCATGCCGGCTCAATATTGCGACCTGAACAGCGGGACCTGTTACGCGCCGGTCGGGCTGATGCCATCGGTGCGAGTGAGCGCACCGGGCATCGCGACGTTGCGGATGTGCAACTTCAGCGGAGCCGCCCAGTCACTGCCGACAGCCAACTACGGGGTCGTGCAATACGGAAGCAACGCGACCAAAGTGACACTGGCGTTTCCCCCCATCCCCGACGGCAACTGCGCCGCGCTGCCAGTCAGCGTCTTGGGAGCGATGGACGCTTCGGCGATCGCGGTCGGGCTTCCGTCGGTCCTGGAGCAGGGCCTGATGGTGGTGGCGGCGCCTGCGGGTGTTGGGCTTGTGACCATCACAGCCTGCAACTGGAGCGGCGCAACCCTGACCCCCGCGCCGGCCAGTTACCAGATCAACGTCATCTAGGAGTTAAGCGATGAAAAAGATAGCAATTGTAGCAGTTCTGGTATGCCAATTGACCGCCCAGAATGCAGTAGTCCGCCAGGGTTCATCGCCGTCGGGCGACGTTGACTTCAGCGCGGCTAAGACAACAAAGCCGGTGCGAAACGGGGCAACGCTGCCAACCAACTGCACCGACAACGAATTGTTCTTCCTGACGAACGTCGGTCTGCACCAGTGCGTGAAGGGCAAATTCGCGGCACTCGGCAGCGGCGGGACCTGGGGAACAGTAGGGGGAGCGATCGCAGCCCAGACGGACCTGTGGAGCACGCTCCAGGGGAAGCAACCCCTGCTGACCGGCCAACAAACACAGTACGTCCGAGGCGACGGGAGTCTGGGGTCGTTGGCGGCGTCAGCCACCACGGACACTACGGACGCGACGAAGATCACAAGCGGCACGCTGCCCGCGGCCCGCCTGCCCAATCCGACGGCCACAACAATCGGAGGGCTCTACGCCGCCCCGGCGACGGCACACCAATGGCTGAGCAATATCGATTCAGGTGGCCAGCAGCACTTTGCCCAACCTGACGCGGTCGACCTGACGGTAGCAGCCGCAGGTGGCGTTCAGCGAACGCAGGCCGCAAAGAACGCGGAGGTGCTCAGCGTGAAAGACTTCGGCGCCACAGGCGACGGGACGACCGACGACACAGCGGCGATCTCTCGCGCGCTTACGACGGCCTCGCTGGCGAAGGCGAAGTTGACTATTCCGGTAGGAACCTACATCGTTACGGCCACGACGACGCGATACGGCACTTTGCCAGCAATTTCCGGAGTGACGATAGCAGGCGCAGGCGCAGGATCCATCATCAAAGTCAAGTCAGGGTCGGGCTCCTACTTCACGCTGTTTCAATGCGGGTCGGACTGCACCTTCAGGGACTTCACGGTCGATATGAATTCTACAGGCAATCCGCTAACGACCTACGCCGACACGATGACTTACGGTCGCTTTCTGGTAGCAATTTCGGGGATCAATTTCGCAATGGATCACGTTACGGTCAAAGATATCGACGACGTCAACGTGGTCTACGGCGGAGTGTATAACAGCAGCATCACCAATTGCACCTTCTTAGGCATAGGGGCCGGGACCATCGCGCACGATCACTCCACACTGTACATGGCAGAAGACAAGGCGGTCATCGCCAACAACCTATTCGAAGGAGCGTACGTTCAAGCTCCGGGAGCCGGCACAGCAATAGAAACCCATGGGGGCGGCGTGTCTGTCACCGGAAATGTGATCCGGAATATGGCAAACGGCATGAACATCACCGGCGTGACGGTCTCCGACTCGAAGAACGTCACAGTGACCGGGAATTCCATCACCGGAGCGGAGTACGGGATCTCGCTCTGGTCGATGGCCTACACGGGTCATACCACTGGATATGGACTGGACGGTGTAGTTATCGCGAACAACTCGATATCAATCCACCAGAGCGCGTACGCAGCGACGATAGGGAGCTTTGGTGGAATCGACATTTACCCAACGAACAACCTCCCCGTGCGAAACATCATAATTCGCGGGAACAGTATCTCCTTCGATTTGGAGAGCACCGTCCCTGACGCGATGAACAGCGTCACGGCTGGCATTTCATACTGGGACGCCACGGGGACGAACACATTCGACAACGTGATCGTCGAGAGCAACAGCATCACCAACAGCCCGCAATACGCGATTCGCTTCTCGGCCAACGGGCGCAACCTATCCATTTCCCGGAACACGATCATAAACCCGGGGTCGACGATGTTCAGCGTGATTAGCAGTTACCGCGCCGGTATCTTCCTTGGGCACCCAAGCCCTATCAGCAACCTGCGCATAATCGGCAATCTCATCACAGACAATCTGGCTGCCAGCAGGATGGTGTACGGAATCGCCTCCTACGGGGCCAACACTGGCGACATGGTGTATTCGGGAAACGTAATCTCAGCGACGGGTGCAGCGACGACGTCACTACTCGGAGCCTATTATCTGTCATCCGCGAGCCAAGTGCCCCTCATTCAAGATATCGTCAACGTTCCCATTGGTTCCGAATTCCCATCGAAAAAGGTAGCGAATGGGTCGACGATCCACTCGCTGCAAGCCGGGAAAAGCTACAAAGTCGCGTCCGACGGCGTGACCTGGACATGTCCGCAGGACAAGATCGCAGCGTCCACCGTCTCATACGACACATTGCTGTCAAGCGACGGCGTATCGGGTTATAACTCGATCAGCAACCTTCTGCTTCGATCCGAGATGTTCGACAATTCCGCGTGGCAAAAGCCGGGAGCGACCGTTACGGTTTCTGCTGATGCGACTGTTGACCCTTTCGGCGGCGGAACCGCAGATCTGCTCACCGAGTCGACTGGCACAGGAACGCACTACATCGTTCAGGCCGCAACGCTAGCCGGGGGTGTTTACCACTTCTCGATCTATGCAAAGCAAAGTACGAGGAACCTGGGTCTCAGCATTTCAACTTCGTACGCCAACTTCGACTTGACAAGTGGATTGGTCCAGTCAACAAGCGGAGGAGCGACTGCGGCGATGTACAGCGCAGGCAACGGTTGGTACCGATGCGACATGCAGACCCTTACTCTGCCAGCGGGTGTCACGAACCTGTCTGTATACGCAGCAAATCCCGTAATCGGGATCAGTTACCCGGGTGACGGAGTTTCGGGCGTTTACCTCTGGGGAGCCCAGATTAGTTCAGGGCCCACACTAGCGCCCTATGTGGCAACTGTTGGATCAGTGATGCCGGCACAGGCTCCAACCCTGATCGCCAGGAACCTCTATGTGACGAACCCGGTACCGCAAAACATCTTGGGCTTCACTCCAGTGCCAACTGGGGACGTCAACTCCTCAGGTGTGGTTACAAAGGTCAACGGAACCGCACTTGCGGGACTTGCTACAGGAATCCTTAAGAACAATACGAGCACGGGCGTACTCAGCATCGCCACTGCGGGAGTTGATTATCAGGCCCCGGTTGCACAAGTCCTGGGGGCATACTGCGGAGGAACAGTCCTTTCAAACGCCACTATCAACTTGCTTGGTGACTTGGGCTACCCGGGCAGCGGCGCATGCAGCAGCACGGGCGTCAACCTTGCGGGAGTGCCGCTACGCGCAGGAACGATGAAGAACATGAGGGTGCACGCAGGGACTTCGAGTGTCACGAGCGGCAGCGGGATCGTGACGGTCTATAAGAACAACGTTCTGCAAGCCCTGACATGCACGCTGAGCACGTCCGCGACCTGCGCGGATTTGACTAACGCTATCTCGATCGCGGAGGGCGACTCGGTGAGCATCCGAGTGCAGTCTACCGCACTGTCGGGCGAGACCCTTGCCAACATCTTCGCGGCGGCGCAATTGTTCTGACGGCAGAGTGAAAAGTCGAGAATGTCGCTTCGGCTTTGAAGCGCAGCCATCCAGATTTTGCCGGCACCAAGGCGACGTGTGTTTGCACCATGGCAAGCCTTCATCGAACCAGCGGCTTGAGCAATGATCCGGCCGCGATCAGGCCGCAGAAGAATACAGTAAGTCCCGGTGATCCAGATTGAGGAGAGTTACATGAAGTGTCTATTGAGTCTTATGCTTCTCGCGCTGCCACTAGCGGCACAGAGGCCAGTGATCCGGCAGGATATATCTCCGTCGGGTTCGGTCGATTTCAGCGGCGCGGCGAAGACCAGGCCGGTTCGCATTGGTACGTCGCTGCCGGTCAATTGCACGGCTGGCGAGCTTTTCTTTCTGGTAGACACTGGCGTTTTCCAGTGTGTCAACGGGGTATTCGCGGCAACCGGCGGCGGTGGAACATGGGGTAGCATTTCAGGCAATCTGTCCGCGCAACTGGACTTGGCGAATGCCTTGAGAGGGTTGCAGCCGCTGGTGGCGATTGGCGCCCCCACCCAATACGTACGAGGCGACGGGAGCCTAGCAACGTTTCCTACGTCATACCCGGTGCTAGCACACGCATCGACACATGGGAAGCTTGGAGCTGATCCGGTTGCGATCGACTGGACACAGATTCTAAACGCGCCTGCAGTGCCGGGAACAGCGGCTGCGCTGGGGGCTTTAGCGGATCCGGGTGCAAGCGGGATGTTGAAGCGAACCGCGGCCAATGTTGCGGCGATCGCATCGGCAGGGACAGACTACGTCATTCCATCGGGGACTGTCGCGAATTTCGGGGCTCCGCTGGCGGGAGACGTGACGGGCACGCAAAATGCAACGATAGTGAAGAAGATCAACGGAGTCGCCGCCGCCTCCTCTGCGACCACCGACACGACCAACGCATCGAACATCACTAGTGGAACGTTGGGAAGCGGCCGGCTTCCCGCCACGGCGGCGCTGACTAACCAGAGCAACTCTTACACGAGCGGCACTCAGGACTTCACTGCGGCGGCAGCGACCTTCCCCGTGCAGACCGGTACGCTGGCGGGCCGCCCAGGTCTCTGTGTACAAGGACAACACTACTTCGCAACCGACGCGAACCTTGCTGAAGGTGCCCGGTTGTCCAATTGCTCTCAGGCAGGTTCCTGGATCAGCGTCGGCTTTGGCCGTGGGACCGTCGTGAACCGTCCGGTAGTGTGTGCTTCCGGCGACATCTACTTTGGCACGGACGCGACCGCCGGGCAGAATCTCTACTTCTGCACGACCACCAACAACTGGCGTCAGATGGCGGCAGGAGGAGCCGGAGGCACCAATCCGATGACCACGCTGGGCGACACGATGTACGGGAGTTCGGGAGGCACATCCACGCGATTGAGCGGCAACACGTCGAACATCAGACAGTTCCTGACGCAGACAGGCACTGGCAGCGCGAGCGCAGCTCCCATGTGGGACGTGGTTACAAAGACTGATCTAACAACGGCACTGGGCTACACGCCGGAGAGTCAGTCGGCCAAGGGATTGGCGAACGGCTATGCACCGTTGGACAACCTGGGGAAGGTTCCCGCCACGAATCTACCTGACGTGATCGCGGCAGGCACCGTCACGAACAACTCTGGTGCTTTAACCGCGGGGGCGGTGATTGTGGGCAACGGAACCAACGACGCAATGGCATCCGGCGTGACGCTGGATTCAGGTGGCGCATTGAACGCCGCCGGCGGGTTCAACTCGTCAGGAACGGGCAGCGGGACACTCGGGCTAGGCGGCTCAAACTCGGGCCTGATGTCACAGTCGGTTCAGGCGGATTCTGGCACGTGGTCTTTCACTTGGCCCAACAAGCCCGCAGGGGCGCATCAGTTCCTGACGACGGACTCGAACGGGACCGCGAGCTTCTCTCAGCCGTCGGGTGCAGACCTGTCGGCGATAGGAACGATACCGCCGTCAAGTTTGCCTACGCCGACCGCGACGACTCTCGGAGGCGTACAGGCGGGAGATTGCAGTGGAGCGGGGCACGTCGTCAAGATCGGAACCAATGGCTCGGTAACGTGCACGGCGGATGCCGGGACTACGTTACCGAATCACGCCGCGACTCACACCACCGGTGGAAGCGATCCAGTGACGCTGACGGAATCACAGATTGGCAGCCTGGTTTCCGATCTCGCCGGTAAACAACCAGCGCTCGGTTTCATCGCCGAGAACGCCGCGAGCAAAGGCGCAGCGAGCGGTTATGCCGGGTTGAACTCGGGTTCTCAAGTACCGCTTGCAAACCTGCCGGTGACGGGAGCCGGCTCGATGGTTCCAACACTTGCAGCGACACCGGCGATCGGCAACTGTTTGAACTGGAGTGCCAATGGCGTGCATGACTCGGGAGTAGCGTGCGGAGGTGGTGGCCTGGCAGATCCGGGATTGAATGGGATGTTGAAACGAACGGGCATGAACACCACCTCGGCTGCGGTAGCCGGCGCTGACTACTATGCTCCAGGCACAGCAATCGCGTCTTCAGACATGCCGAAGCCAGGAGTGACCGCACTGGGAGGCGTGGAGTCCATCGACTGCAGCGGGACCGGGCACCTACTCAAGATCAGCAGTTCAGGCGTACCCTCCTGCTCGGTGGACGGAGGAGGAGCCGTTGACGAAACAACAATCGATGCTCGCGAGGAGTTCTGGCCAACGTCGAACTCGGCCAACGCGGTGGGTGCGCTTGGCTGGTCGATAGGCGGTACTGTCTCCAGTATCACGGGAGAAGGGAATCATCCCGGGATATACCACTTCACAACCAGCACCACGGCTAATGGTTCAGCCTCAGTGAGTCTATTGGGGACGAGCGGTGTGAGACCCGTGCCGCCAATCGGCGCGGCTGCTGGCTGGGAGACTGAATTCATCTTTCGAACTGGCGCCTCCTTGTCTGAAGTGAAATACAGAGTAGGACTAACCAATGCAGCTACCTTCGACCAAACATCACCATTGAACGGCATATACCTGGAATATGCAAATTCAACAGGGTGCACGACCAATGGAAGCGCCGACAGCAACTGGACATACGTCTCTGGAGCGGGATCCGTGACCCGAGTGTCCGGCCCCGCAATTGCCGCAAGTACATGGTATAAGGTAAGGCTAAGATCTTTAGTAATGGGGACGGCTCTCTTCTCCGTATCCACGAATGGAGGGGCATTTGGCTCCGAGCAGTCTATCTCGTCCGGCGTACCGGCCACTGCAGTGACGCCATTCTTTCAAGTAGTGACGTGCGACTCAAATGCGAAGACCATAGACGCAGATTTCTGGCGCTACTATCAGACCGGAGCAGTGCGATGACACGGTGGATTCAACTTTTCGTCCTGTCGGTGGGCGCCGCATGCGTAGTACGCGCGCAGCACCCATACATTTGGTTAGATGCGACTGAACTCGCGCAATTGCGGGCGCAAGCATCGGAGAACACCGCTGACTGGCAGGCTCTCAAGAATGCCTGCGATACCATCTATCTACCGGCCACTACCTATTACCCCTATGACCTCGACGTGAGGCCCGACTACAATGGCCCCGCGTACAACCGGATATACTCCAGAGCCGCCATTACCGTGGGCTACCAGGGGGGGGCCGCTTCAAATGCGAAGTCGTTGGGCTACTATGATGCGCTGCTCAACCTGGGCAGTTGTTACCAAGCACTGAAGAGCAGTGCCCCTGCTACGGCGGCCACCTACGCCGCTAAGGGTGCAGAGATTCTAAGGAAGATGTCTCGCGCGCCGGGGATCATCACGCTCAGTGGAGGCGCCGCGCGGATCATCGGAGACAGTACCTGGGACGCTGGCACCGGGTGGAAGCCTTCAGGAATCACTGTCGCCGCAAGCAATACTCTGTACGGATCCACGATAGGGTTGCAGGGACTAAAGCCCAGCGGGACCATCTTGCAGAACGACAATTTCGTTCTTGGGAATAAGATCTACACGGTGAAGACCAGTACCGTGGCGAATTCCAGCGGAATTGCGACGGTGACCGTAGCTATTTCGTCAAGCGCACAGTACATGCCGGCCATACAGTCTGACGGACCTTTCTCCAGCGTGTACAGTGTCGGATCCGCGGTCACAACGCCTATCGTGGTGTATTCGCTCGGCAACGGGATTGCGAGCGGTACGCCCGTAACGATCTCCGGGGTGGCGGGTAACACGGCGGTGAATGGAGTCTGGACCGCAGACACGACGATCTCCGCGGACCGACTTCTGCTAAGGGGATCGAATGCCGTTGGAACGACGGCCCCGCAAAGCAATCTTGCATGGCAACCGCTGGTCAATCAGGGCTACGGCGCCCGCTTCTACGGTGTGGCGTTGGCTCGCGGGCTCGACTGGTTCTACGACGCCATGACGGCGGGACAACGCGCAGTCGTCATCAGCGAGGTCGAGCGCTGGTACGCAGAGGTAAAGAGGTACAGCTACGGGACATATGGCATGAAGCATCCGGCTGGAAACTACTTCGCAGGGGAGTGGTTCTTCCTGACTTGCGCAGGAGCCGCGTTGAATGACGACGATCCAACGACGTCCGCCACCATTTGGTCCGAAGCCTACAACACGTACTACGCCGGCTCAGGTTCCAGTGGCGGCGGGCCAACGGGGGCGTGGGTGCAGCAGTACTTTGCGAACTACGTTAGAGACGCATTTCATCCGGATGGTGTGAATTACGGCTGGTTTGCGATGGAGAACATCCTCAGCACAGTCTTAACGATGAACACGTACAAAGGACTGAACTTGTTTAGCTCGCCCGCGCCCGCTTTCACTTGGCCCAACGGCTTGGCGAAGACGCTGATTCATCACACTTGGCCGAACCGGACGACGACTTCCTCGGAGGTGCCGTGGTACGACTCTCGAGGCGTGTCCTTCACTTCAAATTCAGGCGTCTCGGGCCAAGCCGTCATTGGCCCCCCGGTCCTCATGTTGAATTACATCCTTAGCCGCTATGGATTTGCCGTGGCTCCATATTTTCAATCGTTCGTTGCGGAATTAGTGCCTCAGTTCGATGCGGTCAGCATCAGCTACGCACCCTACCCCTGGACGGACTTGCGCGAGTACGCCTATAAAGTCCTCTTCTACGACTCGTCGGCAAGTAGCGTTGACTACAAGACTCTGCCGCTATCCCAGTATAGTGATGGATGGTCCGAGATGGCTATGCGTTCCGATTGGTCCACTTCGGCAGTGTGGGCTAATTTCAATGCGGGCCCGTGGATAGAAAGCACGGAAGCGTCAAAACTGGTTGGAGACAGCGGGAACATTGCCATCACGCGCGGATCAACGCGCTTTCTGGTCAATGGCCCAGCAGAACTAGCTTGGAACAACAATGACGGCTCGACATACTACCTGAGCCCAAGTTCCACGAACGATCCGGCACCGCACAACATCTTCTGGGCGGATGGCGCAACGGCCCACCGCAAGAAGCAGCAAGGCTATGGCTCCGGCTATGTCTATCCAGAGTATTACCCTTGCCTATTTGCTAATGGCTCCTCCATTACGCGGAAAGCGGAGAATGCTGCTTTTGTGTACTCGCGGGCGACTGGTTTGGAAGCGAACTACCCACCCGTTGGATACGCTGGCGTTGATTCGTGCAACGGCGCCACACGAACGGTCACTCATTGGACTCGCGATGTGTTGTTCCTACGGCCAAAGCTGTTTCTAATAAGGGACTTCACGACCATACCTGACGGATCTCGAGCTCAGGGCCTTATGTGGCATTTCGGCAAGGCCCCTGTGAGTGCCACGCCTCCTGCGGGGTTTGTCTCACGGTACGACGTGAGTGATAGCACCGCCGGAGTCTACAAAGGGTCTGTGTTCACCGTTGCCCCGACGGCGCATGTCGTTAATGTGGTGAATGGCGTGCTTGGAGGATACGGAACGCCTGCCACGAATCAAGTGTACAGGCTGGAGATGAACGCTGCGTTGGGTGCTGCGTCCAATGTCTGGCTAACTATGTTTGACGCGGCAAGTTCGAATGGGTCTGTGTATACCTACTCGAAATTGGCGGCCAACAACGCCGATGCAGTGCAGGTTGCGGAGATTGGCGTGGTCGCAGTGTTCCCGACGTCAGAGACCGGTCCGACCTCAATTTCCTACAGCTTCAGCGCGGGGGGGAGCGTGACCCATTACGTGAGCGGACTGACCCCCTCGACGGCGTATAGCCTTACCGCAGACGGGTCAGCGAAGCCGCTTTCATCAGATAGTTCCGGGATGCTGACCTTCAGCACCAACGGGCCCAGCCCAACCGTGTCGGTCGTGGCAAGCGAGGGGATCGCCCCGCTGATTACAACGGCATCGCTGGCCGATGGGGTTGTTGGTGTTTCGTACTCTCGGATGCTGGCGGCGACAGGAAGTATGCCGATCACCTGGGCCGTCACCGGCGGCGCGCTTCCTTCCTGGGCCACCCTGAACGCAACCACGGGCAGTATCAGCGGCACGCCGATGGCAGCGGGATTCGCCTCCTTCACGGTAACAGCGTCGAATGCTATCGGCTCTGCAGTCAAAGCACTTAGCCTGTCAACCTCGGGCGGTGCATTGGTTACATCCCCCAAGTCGGCCTCCACGTTTGCAGGGATCTCGACTGCGACTTTCACTGCTTCCGGAGGTGTGCCACCCTATTCATGGTCGTCACCAGGAGCGAATGTGAGCGCCGGCATAGGGTCTACTTACTCGGCTGCCTATCGCAATGCTGGTTCATACAGCATCACATTGACCGATTTCAGTGCTGCTGTATTAGTGATCCCGGTGACGGTAATGAATCGCCGCTCGCAGATTGCCCTGGGCGGACAGGCTCGGCTTGCAGGCGATGGGGTCATTGGAGGGGCAGCATCACGAGCGAAATAGCGGTTGAGCTTCATGCCGTGTTGGAGTCCTTGTTACGGTGTGTTTATCCGGAGATTCGCGGTGGATCGACTCCAAGACGGACTCACGGGTCACCCGGAGCGCTTGTCGCGACCAGGGTTGCTATGGAAGACGCGGATAGACACATTGCTTCGCACACCCTGAGGTGAACGGGCCGAGCGGGCCGGCAATAACCACTGCTAGCTCGGTGCGCCAGGTTGCGTTGCCGATTCGTCTGGCAACGGCATCCGCACTTGAGTGTGTTTCCAGAGCTTCTCAGGCGCGACGAAGAAGACAGATGCGGCGAAGAGCGCGGCCGTAAGCAGTACTACGAACGCGCGCACAGGCGCTGTCGCGCGCTTGATGACGTTCGCGTCAGGTATCCAGCGGTCGAACACGGCAAGTGCATAAAAGACGAACTGTCCCGCAAGTGCCGGCCACCTGACGGCAGGAGGAAGGAAGAGCGATGCGAGAAAGAATATGATGAGAATCTCGGGCAAGACGAGACGGCCGAGTTTGAGGCACAGAAATGGCAAGAGCAAACGGTTTCTCAGGGAGAATAGGCCCGGGAGTTGCCATGTCAACTGGTACAGCCCGGCCTGGGTGCGTACTTTTCGCCTAAACTCGGCGTCCAGAGTGGTGGGGTAGTCCCACGCGATCGCATTTTCGTCCAAAACGGAGCGATAGCCCGCGAGGACTGCCTGCATGGGCAGCCAAACATCATCGAGGATGCAGCCGCCAGGCAGGGACTTGACGAGTTTGCGCCGAATAGCGTAAATCGGCCCGGTCGCTCCCATCAACGAGTCAGCACGACCTAGATTGTTCCGAATCCAGCTTTCGTATTTCCAGTACAAACCCACATTTGCCTCTTCCGACGATTTCCCTGAGTGGATCTTCAGGTTGCCGCTGACGACGCCTACCTGGGGGTCGTGCAGCAGTTCCGCCAAACTCCGGATGCATTTGGGCTCGAGTCGCTGCCGGACGTCGGTGAATAAGAGCACATCAGCGCTTGCCTCTGGCAGCGCGGCGTTTATTGCCGCAGCCTTCCCGCCGCGAGGCAATCGACGAGCTCGCACACGGTCAGGGAAGCGCCTGGCGTATGCCTCCGCGATTGCATCCGTCCGGTCATTCGAGGCGTCGGAAAGTACCAGGATGGTGAGTTTTTCCGGTGGATAATCGGAATTCAGGAGGCTATCCAGTTTGGCGGCGATGAAATGGTCCCCGTTGTGGACCGGAATGATGGCGGTGATAGTCGGCTCGTTTGGGCCAGGGCGCGGCGGACGACCGAAAAACCGTGCACGAACGGCTAGCCATACGGGATAGCCAGCCAGCACGAAGAGCATCCATCCCGCGCAGAACACGACGATCCAAAGGGGTATAGTCATCTCCAATTCCGATCTGGCGTGTGCCTACGGCCGTCTCTCCGTTCCTGGACACCTCCGAGGGAACTGCAGTTGCCCAGGCGGTGGGTTTGGTTGTGCCAAACGGCTTCAAGACAGAGTCCGTTTAACCCGGTTGTCCGAATCCACTAATTCCCGATTTGCGGCGCGCCATCGACGCGGACCATGGCCCGAGTCATTTTAGCGATTCAACCTCCTCCTCATCATACGTTTCTAACGCCGACCGGAAACAATGCCCCGCCGATGTCGGCAGTGTCAGCTGATTCCAAGCTGAGGAGAGAGGACGCGCAGTTTGGGCTGGCCGCCCACGCCCAGAGCCATTCCCAGCACGACGATATAATAACCGCGGTGCTGCATTTTTTTGGAGCGGTGGTCGAGGCCTCCAGTCGGAGGCCGATCTCCGCTTATTTAGCCTGCAGCGCGAGGTGGGCCGGCTGAAGCGCAGAATCTGCGCACTGCTTCGCACCGGGCGAACGCCCGAGCCGGTTAGCCTCGCCAGACCGAGAATTGAGGGGCTATGAAGACATCCGCGGTGTTTGCATTGATGACAGTGTTCGGACTACAGGCGCAGGACTACACTCGCGGCATCGGCGAGTATCCAGGCAGCCCAAACGAAGAGTTCGTCCCGCGGATGAAAATCGAATCTGCGTCTTATCGCAATCTGGCATTGCACCGTCCCGCCTTTCATTCCAGCAGTTACGACTACAATCTGACCGCGCAACTCGTCACTGACGGCATTAAAAGCACGCAACTACCTCGTTGGGAGGCTGTCTCGACCAGTCTTCAGGGTGCGCTCAAAAAGAACGAGCGCCAATGGATGTTCGACCAGAACCCCGTCACAAGCGTCGAGATCAAGGGAAAGACGGGTTGGGTCGTGGTGGAGTTGGCCGGTGGCGAGAGTGCATTGGAAGTGGACCGCATCGACGTCGATGCGCGGACACAGGCTTGGGGGGCGCAAGCAAAGAACTGGACTTGCCTTGTTTCTGGCTCGGACGATGGCCAAGCGTGGAAGGAACTGGGCCGCACGTTGAACCCTCCCAAGCCCAAGGAGGCGATGAATCCCTCGATCGTTTCTGTGGCCTTCGCCTCCCCCTCGCGAAGCCGCTTCTTCCGATTGGAATTCGAAGCTGAGAGCGAGAGTACCTGGCTGGTAGCCGACGTGTCGTTCTTCCATGACGGTAAGCGAGTCGCCATCGGTGGGCCGCACAGTTTCACCAGTGCCTGGATGAGCGAGGGGAAAGCTCAGGAATGGATCTACGTGGATCTTGGGGCAATTTGCCGGTTCGACCACGTGGCGCTCGCCTGGATTCGGCGTGCAACTGCCGGCTCGATTCAGGTTTCGAACGACGCCGGGAATTGGACGACAATCCAGGATCTGCCTGCCTCGGGTGGCGCTTCCGACGACATCAAACTCGCCGCACCCGCAAGGGGACGCTACGTGCGCGTTCTGATGACGCGCCCGTCCTCGCCCGATGGGTACGTCCTGAGCGAATTGGAGGTCTACGGGCGTGGCGGCCCGGTCGCAGAACCGAAGGCGGCCGCAACCGTGCTTCCTAGTGGCCGGTTGGACCTGGCTGGCGGAGCCTGGCGCCTGCAACGGGACTCTCAGGTGCAGGCTGACGGCGACGTTCTGTCAAAGCTTGGTTTCCACGATTCCGACTGGCTGGTGGCCACAGTCCCGGGCACCGTGCTGACCAGCTTCCTGAACGTGGGAGCCATCCCCGATCCTAACTTCGGCGACAACCAGAACGTGATTTCCGATTCTTATTTCTATGCCGACTTCTGGTACCGCAACGAGTTCTCCGTCCCTGCGCCAGCACCTGGAAAGCACGCCTGGTTGAACTTCGACGGCATCAACTGGAAAGCGGACATCTTCCTCAACGGCCATAAGTTGGGTCGCGTTGAGGGTGGCTTCATGCGCGGCCGTTTCGATGTCACCGCACTGCTTGCACGCACTGGGAAGAACGCTCTGGCCATCCGCATCGAAAAGAACGCTACGCCCGGCAGCGTGCGGGAAAAGAACTGGCAAAGCCCCGACAAGAATGGCGGTGCGCTAGGGGCCGACAACCCAACCTTCCACTCGTCTGTGGGCTGGGATTGGATTCCGACAATCCGCGGCCGGAACACTGGTATCTGGAACAACGTCTACCTCGCAACGACTGGCGCGGTTACCCTGGAGGATCCCTTCGTCCAGACGTCCCTGCCTCTGCCCGACACTTCGAGCGCCGGCGTGAGCGTCGAGGTTACTTTGCGCAATCTCGAGGCGCGTCCCGTCTCCGGCGTGCTGCGCGGGAGCTTTGGCGAACAGCGCTTCGATCTGCCGGTGAGCATTGACGCAGCTTCGGCCAAAATCGTGAAACTCGATGCTACAAATACAGCCGCGCTTCATCTTCAAAACCCGAAGTTGTGGTGGCCCGCCGGCTACGGCGAGCCCAATCTCTACCCCGTCGAGCTCGAGTTTGAAACTGCCAACAGGGTGATCTCCGATGCGAAGTCGTTCCTCGCGGGTGTCCGCCAGTTTACCTACAGCGAAGAGGGCGGTTCGCTGCGCATGTGGATCAACGGTCGCAGGTTCATTCCGCGCGGTGGCAATTGGGGCTTCAGCGAGTCCATGCTGCGCTACCGCGCACGCGAGTACGACGCCGCCATCCGCTACCACAGCGACATGCACATGACCATGATTCGTAACTGGGTCGGTCAAATTGGCGAGGACGCTTTCTACGACGCCTGCGACCGGTACGGAGTCGTCGTCTGGCAGGATTTTTGGCTCGCCAACCCTTGGGACGGGCCTGACCCGGACGACAACCAGCTTTTCCTGCGCAACGCGCGGGACACCGTTGCCCGTATTCGCAACCACGCGTCAATCGGCCTATATTGCGGGCGCAATGAAGGTTTCCCGCCAGAACCGCTTGAGCAGGGAATCCGGCAGGCGCTTGCCGAATTGCACCCCAGCATCCACTACATCCCCAGCTCCGCGGATGGCGTCGTCAGCGGCCACGGCCCGTACCAGGCTATGCCAGCGAAATACTACTTCACTGAGCGTGCAACGACTCAATTCCACAGCGAACTGGGAATGCCCAACATCGTCACGCTGGACAGTCTGAAGCTGATGATGCCGGAGAAAGCAATGTGGCCCCAAGGCGACATGTGGGGCATGCACGACTTCTCGCTCAACGGCGCGCAGGGAGGCAAGTCTTTCATTCAACGCATTGAGAAAAGTTACGGCGGCGCTCAGAACGTTGCCGATTGGGTGAACCTCGCGCAGTTCGTCAACTACGAAGGCTACAAGGGCATGTTTGAGGCGCAGAGCAAGCACCGCATGGGTCTGCTCATCTGGATGAGTCATCCCACTTGGCCGTCTTTCGTCTGGCAAACCTACGACTACTACTTCGACCCTTCAGCTGCGTACTTCGGCTCGAAGCTTGCTTGCGAGCCACTGCACATCCAGTGGAACCAGTCCGACGACAGCGTCGAAGTCGTGAATTACAGCGGCGGCAGCGCGACAGCGCTAACGGCCGAGGTGGAAGTGCTGAATATGGACGGATCGGTGAAGTGGGGAAGATCGGCCAAGCTCGATAGCACCGAGGACAGCGTTTCCACGCTCTTCAAGATGGAGTACCCGGCCGATGTCAGCCCCGTGCACTTCCTACGCTTGCGCTTGACTCGCAGCGACAAACTCGTATCTGAGAACTTCTACTGGCGCGGCGTCGAAGAAAGCAATTACCGCGCGCTGCGGGATCTCCCCAAGGTGAAACTCGATGCGATGACCAAAGTGGAGCGCCTCGGCGCGCGTTGGCTGCTGACCACGCAATTGCACAACTCCTCGCAGGCTCCTGCGCTCATGGTCCATCTGAAAGCAGTTCGCGAGAACGGCGGTGATCGCATTCTCCCGGTGCTCTACAGCGACAATTACATTTCTCTGATGCCCGGTGAACAACGCACCATCGTGACGGAAGTCGCCCATGCCGATACTCGCGGCGAGACTCCGAGAATCTTCGTAGAGGGCTTTAATGTAAGCGAAGTTCTACGATAGTAGAACCAACTCGAGCCGTTTCCGTTGTGGGCGAAATCCGGCCATTTCTTCAGCTCCGCGCAACCCGGGACTGCGCTAGGCGCTTGGCCCGAAGTACTCCCGTACTATTGGCACGTTCATTGACTCGCCGTGCGTTGAAGTGCAAAATGAGGTCGTTACCCTCCCGTAGTCGCCGGGCACAACTGGGCACTTTTCAAGATTGGCTATGGCCGCAAGAGCGGCGCGACGCTTCCCAGGTTGCTTCGAGAGTTGAATGGCGTACTCTTTCAAGAACATCGTCTTGCGCGTCGCTCCAAAACGCTTCCTGAACTGGGAGCAGTTTGTTCGCGAAACTCCGGAATACTCTATCGGGCTTGAGGTGGTTGACGCCGCACCCGGCCATCAGGGCCACCACGTCCATTTCGACCACCACGCTGGGGTCGTCCGCGAAGCAACGATGAGCGCCGCCATGCAGGCCTATCTCGCTGTCCGCCAGGGCCGCTTGATGGAACGCTGGTTGCTGAAGCAGCGGCCCGTGCCCGTTTATACCTGGAACGCCGACCAGGACGTTTGCCTCGCCGCATTTGTCCTCGAGCATCACGATCTGCTCGAACGCTCCGAAGGCACTCCGTTGCTGCGCTGGATCGTCCAGTACAACAACAAAATAGACGTCTGTGGCGGTATTTACCCCGTTAATCTCACGGAGCTTGTGGAGAACCACTTCACGTGGGTCTTCGAGCCCTACCGACTGCAGCGTATGCAGGGCCGCACGCACGGCGACGATGAATTGGTGATGGAGACCGTCCGCCAGGTCTGCGAACGACTGCAGGCCCTGCTGGAGGGCAAGGCGGGCACCGCGCCGATCACCGCCCAGCCCGAGATCCTGTATCGATCCCCCTACAACTTCGTCATCGCGGACGAAAAGGGCGACCCCGCCTCGCGTCTCGTACTAGCCTCACAGGGCTATACGAACCTGATCAGCCTCGTCTGCACGCGTCCCACCGGCCGTCGCACCTACAGCATCATTCGTGGCTCGCCATACGACGAGGACGTGTTCCAGATACCGGAGTTAATTGAGGCATTTCAAGCTGCCGAAGACCAACCGGATGTTCGCATCTGGGGCGGCTCCAATCTCGCCGCCGGCTCCGATAGCGAGATAGGCAGTTCTTTGTCCTGGACGGAACTGCGCGACATCGCCGAGCCGATTATCAGCGCAGCGTTCCGCACCAATGTGGTCGCGCAGTTGCCTCGACGCGGTGAGGTGGCGCGCCCCGGCGTGCTGCTCGTCATGCCTCCGGCTGGACAGTCCCCGCTGCGCGAGCAATTGATGGCTTGCGGGCTGGAGGTCTACCCTGTCTCCTCTTGCGCGGAAGCCCGTAAGGTTCTGCATCTGCACTATCAACTCACGGTCGTCTTCTGCGCTTCCCGGCTCCCGGATGGTGGATTCCACGAAGTCGCGCAAATGGCCCGGGATAGGAGCAGCGAAGTCCCGCTTGTCGTGTGTGTCTCGGAAGAGGATGCCGACGGCATGAGCGCCCCCGAGTCGGGCGCTTTGCAGACAATTCGCGAACCGTACGCGCAAGCTCAGGTTCAGGCGGCGATCGATGTTGCCACGGATTGGCACGAGCATCGCGAGCGCTGACCTTTCCGGGTGGTGTGGTCATTCAAACGCGCTGGCAGGGGTGTCGGCTTTGGCCTCCTTCGATTGACTTGAACTCGGCTCGGCTCCTGCCGGTTAGAATCTAAATAAGTCCTAATGTCGCAGGGAGGAGCAGGTAAGCATCCGTGATGTCTATGCGCCGGCCCGTTTGCCGTATAAGTTGCGTCTTGCGGACGTATTTGCTGCTGGTGTGCTCTGCCGCGGCGGTTCTGGCGCTGGCGTCGCGCCCCACCCTGGAGCGGGAGTGCGTCGCCGCCAATATGCTGCCTCACCCCGCGGGCTGCCTGGTTTCAGATTTGGATGGCGACGAGCGGGCCGACTACGCCTTTTCTGCTGACTTCCGGGATCTCTCCGCGCACCGGCCCTCAATCTCAATTCATCTGAGCAGCGCGCCTGAAGTTCACCAGCTTTTCCTGCCCGACGGTTTGGCCGCATTGAGCTTCGCGCTGCGCGACGTGGACGGCGACGGGATGCCCGATATTGCCTTATTGGGGGGATTCAATCAGACCGTCGGTGTCTTCCTCAATGATGGCTTGGGGGGATTTCGTTTTGACCGGAGGCAGAGTTATGTTACTGCGTCCAACCACGATTTCTCGGAGCTAAGCCCTCCGCTCCATCCCCGCTCGTGTGAGTGTGCCGAGCCCGGAGTTAGTGCCTGCTGCGTGGACTCCGCCCCGTCCGGCCGCGCCGACGGACTCCGCTCCGCTAACGCTCCTCCGGCACCCGTTCGCTCGACGCGCGCCGGCCTCTCGTTCAACTCAGGGCGCAGTCGCGCCCCCTAATTCTCCGGCTCCGGCCTCCTCCCACGACACGCCAGCCAAGCCTCGTACCTGCTCGGAACAGTTCCGACAGCGAGCATCGCCGAACAGGTGATGCCCGGCTTGGTTCATGACTTGACAAGGTTTCAGAGTTGAGAGGAAGCAATGAGTGAACAGTTCGGTCGCGCGGCTAATTCGGTTCGAGATCAAATGATGTTCATCAAGCCAGGCCCCGTGGCGCTGCTTGTCATTAGCGCCGTGCTCCTCGGCGGATGCGCCGGGACACCGAAGCAGACCGATCCCTTGGCAGCCGCCCCTCCCCCCGTGAAAGTGGAGAACGCCGCCGACGCATCCATCGTGAAGGTGGACAAGCCTGAGCAGTTCGCGCTCGCCACTGCCTCCGCTTACGCCGGGTCTACGGAACTCGGCGTCACCGGCACGGTCGCTCCCGACGTCTCGCGCAGTATCCCCGTGCCGTCGCTTGTGTCCGGCAAAGCTGTCGAGGTACTCGCGCGCCTCGGCGACGAAGTGAAGAAAGACCAACTGCTTCTGAAGGTGCGGAGTTCCGACGTCTCCGGTGCTTACGCGGATTACCGCAAAGCCCTCGTAACCGAGCACCTAACGTCTAGTCAACTGGAACGCGCCAGGCTGCTCTTCGAAAAGGGCGCCGTTGCCAGGAAGGACCTGGACGTTGCGCAGAACGCCGAGGATACTGCGCTGGTAGACGTAGAAACCACCTCTGAACGTCTGCGCTTGCTCGGCTCGGACCTCGACCACCCCACCGGCATCATCGAAGTCCGGGCGCCCGCCGCGGGAGTGATCACCGACCAGCAGGTGACGGCCGGTGCCGGCGTCCAGGCCCTCTCGGCGCCCAACCCATTTACCATCTCCGACCTCTCTCGCGTCTGGATCATTTGCGACGTTTATGAGAACAACTTGCTCGACGTGCGCGTCGGCGAAGCCGTGCAGATCGCCGTTTCCGCCTATCCGGGTCGCCAGCTGAACGGACGCATCTCGAATGTGAGCCCGGTACTCGATCCCAATCTGCACACGGCCAAGGTACGTATTGAGGTGGACAATCCGGGTCGGCTGCTGCGGGTCGGCATGTTCGTGACAGCGACGTTCCGCAGCCATTCGGCGCAGCAGCATGCCACCGTGCCTGCCTCGGCCGTCTTACACCTGCATGATCGCGATTGGGTCTATGTCCCGCTGGAAGCAGGCCGTTTCCGCCGCGTTGGCGTGGTGGGGGGTAAGACTCTGCCCGGGAATCTCCAGGAGATCGTCTCCGGACTGGATGCGGGCACGCAAGTCGTGGCCAACGCACTCGTTCTCCAGAATACGGTGGACCAGTAATGATTCAGCGATTGGTAGACTCCGCCCTCGGGAATCGCCTCTTCGTCCTAGGCGGTGCCGCGCTGCTGCTGATCTGGGGCGTGCTCGCCTTCAGGGCCTTGCCCGTGGAGGCGTATCCAGACGTTGCCAATAACTACGTACAGGTCATCACGCAGTGGCCCGGTCGCGCCGCCGAAGAGGTAGAGCAACAGGTGACAATACCGGTCGAAATCGCCATGAACGGCATTCCGCACCTTGAACATTTGCGCTCCACTTCGTTGTTCGGCCTGTCGAGCGTGATGTTGATCTTCGACGACGAGTCATCGAACGAATGGAATCGCCAGAAGGTGATCGAGCGTATCGCTCAGGTAACCCTGCCGGCCGGCCTGCAGTCGCAGATGGGCACGGATTGGAGCCCGGTGGGTCAGATCTACTGGTACACGCTAAAGAGCCGCAACCCGCAGTACGACGTGATGGAGTTGAAGGCGCTCGAGGATTGGGTCCTGGAAAAGCAGTTCAAGTCCGTGCCGAACGTGGTGGATGTGTCAAGTTTCGGCGGCACGACTCGCGAGTACCAGGTCCAACTTGATCCGAACAGGCTGATTGCCTATGGGCTGAGCGTCCTCCAGGTGGAGCAGCAACTGGCGGCCAACAACATCAACGCCGGCGGCAGTTTCATCGAGTCGGGTCTGCAGCAGATCAACGTGCGCGCCATCGGACTCGTCTCCAATGTGCACGACATCGAGAGCACCGTAATCAAGGCTAAGAACGGTACGCCGCTTCGCGTCAGGGACATCGCCACGGTCACCCAGGGAGAGAAGATACGACTGGGCCGCGTCGGCAAGGCGATCCACCGCGCGGACGGCCGCGTGATCGACAACGACGACGTCGTCGAGGGCATCGTCCTGCTGCGCAAGGGCGCCGAAGCCGACGCAACCCTGCGCGCCATCCACGCCAAGGTCGAGGAACTCAACGACCACATCCTGCCCAAGGGCGTGGAAATCGTCCCGCACCTGGACCGCAGCAACCTGGTCCACTACACCACTCGCACCGTGGAGAAGAATCTAACTGAGGGTATGTTGCTCGTCTCGGTGATTCTGTTCTTGTTCCTGGGCAACATCCGGGGCGCCATCATCATCGCGCTAACCATCCCGTTCTCGCTGATGTTCGCCTCCATCTGTCTGGATCTCAGCAAGATACCAGCTAATCTGTTGTCGCTCGGAGCGCTCGACTTCGGCATGTTGGTGGACGGCTCCGTAGTGATGATCGAGAACATCATCCGGCACCTCGACCGCGAACGCGAGCGTAACGGCAGAACCTCGGTGCGCGACACCATCCGCGCCGCCGCACACGAGGTGCAGAGGCCGGTTTTCTACTCAAAAGCGATGATTATCGTCGCTTTCCTGCCGATCTTCACATTGCAGCGCGTGGAAGGCCGCTTGTTTCGGCCAATGGCCTGGACGGTCAGTTTCGCGCTGATTGGCGCGGTCGTGTTCCCCATGCTGATTGCCACCGTGCTGGCGAGTTTTGCCTTCCGCAACGGCGTCAAGGAGTGGCGCAACCCGGTCATCGAGTGGATCACCGCACGCTACCGCGTGGCCGTCACCTGGGCCGTGCACCACCGTGGAGTTATGGTCGCCGCATCGGTCGCGGGCATCGCCGCCACCGGGTACCTGCTTTTGAGCGGCGCCATCGGCTCCGAGTTTCTCCCGCACCTGGACGAGGGCGCCATCTGGGTGCGCGGCACGCTGGCACCCAGCACCGGTCCCACCGAAGGCATCCGGCTGTCCAACCAGGCGCGCACCCTGCTGGCTTCGTTTCCCGAGGTGACCGTCGTGACCAGCCAGGTCGGCCGGCCCGACGATGGCACCGATACCACCGGCTTCTTCAATACCGAGTATTTCGTCGATCTTCTACCCAAGGAACGTTGGCGGCCGGTATTTCATGAGGACAAGGAGTCGCTGATCGCGGCCATGGGCCGCGAACTCGACAAACTGCCGGGCGTCAACTGGAACTTCTCCCAGCCGATCGCGGACAACATGGAGGAAGCCGTCAGCGGCGTGAAAGGCGAGCTCGCGCTCAAGATCTACGGCGACGATCTGAAGACGCTGGAGGCTATGGCTGATCAGTCGGTGGCCATCATGCACGCGGTCCCGGGCATCGAGGATCTCGGCGTGTTCCGCGTCATCGGCCAGCCGAACCTGAATGTGGCCGTGAACCGTGAAAAAGCCGCGCGCTACCAGATCAATGTGAACGACGTGCAGGATGCCATCCAGACCTCCGTAGGAGGCAATTCCGTAACTCAGGTCCTGCAAGGCGAGCAACGCTTCGATCTGGTCGTGCGCTATCAGCAACCCTATCGCGAGACCCGGGAGGCGATCGAGAATATCCGCCTGCTGGCGCCCTCGGGAGAGCGTGTCTCGCTCGCGCAGCTCTGCGATATCGGGGTCAACGACGGCGCGTCCGAGATTTACCGCGAAGCAAACCAGCGCTATGTGGCCGTGAAGTACAGTGTGCGGGGACGCGACCTCGGCAGCACGGTCGAAGAGGCCATGGCCAAGGTGAACCGGCAGGTGAAGCTACCGCCGGGTTACAAGTTCGACTGGGCCGGCGAGTACGAAAGCCAGAAGCGCTCATCGGCCCGACTGGCGGTGATCGTGCCGGTCACAGTACTGCTCATCTTCTTCATTCTCTACGCGATCTTCGGCAGCGCCAAGTGGGCCTTGCTGAATCTCATGAACATCTTCGTCGCACCCATTGGCGGGTTGATCGCGCTGCTCATCACCGGCACCCATTTCAGCGTCAGCTCCGGCGTTGGCTTCCTGGCCCTGTTCGGTGCGTCTGTGCAGATCGGCGTCATCATGGTCGAGTACATCAACCAGCTCCGCGCACGCGGCCGCTCGGTGGTGGACGCGGCGGTGGAGGGTGCTGTACGCCGCTTGCGGCCCATCATGATGACGATGCTGGTTGCCACGCTCGGTTTGCTGCCCGCCGCCACCTCGCACGCCATCGGCTCCGATTCCCAGCGGCCCTTCGCCATCGTGATTGTCGGCGGGCTGATCGGCAACCTGCTGGTTAGCATCTTCCTTCTTCCGATGCTGTACGTCTGGTGGGCCAGCCCGTCGGATAGGCTCCCGCTGCCCGAAGAGGAACCCAGCGAGGCCTAGGTCGCCGTCAGGCGCCGGGTGCCTCGAACCGGCATGGTAAAGGCCCGATGATACAATTCATAAAGACAACAGCACTTAGCGTTCCAGATGAAAATTGGGAAACCCGTCTGGATTCAGCTCCGAAGTTCTCTTCGCCCGGCGAAGGCAGGCGGGTTCCAAATTCCCGCGCAGCCTTAGGCTGAGGACAAGCCCGGGCGTCAGGAGTCTAGGCGCGCAAAGGGCCCTCGCGGTTGAGGCTTGGAACGCCGTTATTGTTATTAGTGTTACGCCCGTCCAACTTGGCGACTGGTTGGCCGGCATGAGTATGAGTGGGGATTGAGTAGCTCGGTTCCGCCAGGCTGAACATGCTGAAACGCATCTCCGTGCACGGCGCGCGGATGCACAACCTGAAGAACGTCAGCGTGGAGATCCCACGTGACTCGCTGACGGTGATCACCGGGCTAAGCGGCTCCGGCAAGAGCACGCTCGCCTTCGACACGATCTACGCCGAAGGGCAGCGCCGCTACGTCGAAACGCTGTCGCCGTACGCACGGCAGTTTCTGGATCAGATGGAGCGCCCGGAGGTGGACTCCATCGACGGGCTCAGCCCGGCGATCTCGATTGAGCAGAAGACCACCAACCGCAGCCCACGCTCCACAGTCGGGACGATCACCGAGATTTACGACTACCTGCGCCTGCTTTGGTCTTCCATTGGCGTCCCGCACTGCCCCAACTGCAACGTCCCGATCAGCAAGCAGACGACACAGCAGATTCTCGAGCAGGTGCTGGGGCTGCGGCAGGACGAACGAATCATGATCCTTGCGCCCGTCGCGCGGGGGCGCAAAGGCGAATATAAGAAGGATCTTGAGAAGTTCGCGCGGGCTGGGTTCGTGCGTGCCCGGGTGGACGGGGAATTACGAAACCTGGACGAAGAAATCGCCCTGGACAAACGCAAGAATCACACAATCGAGGTCGTGGTTGACCGCCTGCTAGTGAAGGCGGGCGTCGAGCAGCGGCTTCAGGCCTCCATCGAGACGGCCACGAAGATGGCCTCGGGTCTGGTGATTATCTCGGTGGTGGGTGGCGAAGAGCGGCTTTACTCCCAGAAGATGGCCTGTCCGGAATGCGGCGAAAGCGTCCCCGAGATCGAGCCTCGCTCGTTTTCGTTTAACAGCCCGTATGGCGCATGCGAAGCCTGCAATGGGTTGGGCAGCACCTGGTCATTCGACGCGGACAAGGTGATTGTCGACGAGTCCCGGCCGCTGCTCGACGGCGGAATGGGTATCGGCGGCAGTTCGAAGTACATGCACGAAGCGGTGAGCACTGCCGCCCGGAAGTACAAGATCAACATCTCGAAGCCGTTCGAGGAACTGACGGCCAGGCAGCGCTCGATTTTGCTCGACGGGCAGGGCGACTTCCAGGGGATTCTCAAGCTTCTCGACCGCACTTTTCAGGAATACAATTCGGACGGCTACCGCGAATACGCGATGCAGTCGATGTCCCCGGTGGAATGCGTCTCCTGCCATGGGCAGAGACTGCGGGCATCAAGTCTGGCCGTGCGCATGAAGGGGCTTTCCATCGCTGAGCTTACGGCAATGCCCATCTCCCGCGCGCTGGAAACGGCGGCCGCTTGGGAACTTTCGGAGCGTGAGGGGCAGGTTGCGGAACGCGTGGTTGAGGAGGTCAGGAACCGGCTGGCGTTTCTCGCGCAGGTGGGTCTCGAATACCTCAGCCTCGACCGGTCCGCGGCGACGCTTTCGGGTGGGGAGGCGCAGCGCATCCGTTTGGCGACGCAGATCGGATCGAAACTGCGTGGGGTGTTGTACGTGCTCGACGAGCCGTCGATCGGGCTGCATCCGCGAGACAACGACCGCTTGCTGGACACGCTGGCCCGGCTGCGCGACATGGGCAACACGGTGCTCGTGGTTGAGCACGATCAGGAAACCATCGAGCGGGCGGATTACGTCATCGACCTCGGCCCGGGCGCGGGCCGCCTTGGTGGTGAACTGGTGGCTGCGGGCACGCCGGCCGAGATCAAACGGGTGAAGCGGTCGCTCACCGGGCAATATCTGAGCGGTGCGCGGGAAGTCGTCATGCCCGATTACCGGCGCCCAGGGAGCGGCAATAGCCTGGTCGTGCGCGGTGCGACTGAGCACAACCTGAAGAACGTCGATGCCGAGTTTCCGCTGGGCGAACTGATCGTGGTGACGGGCGTCAGCGGCAGCGGTAAATCGTCCCTGGTTCACGATATTTTGTACCGCGCCCTCTCGCAGCACTTCTACAAGTCGAAGGCCAAGCCTGGCGCGCACTCCTCGATTGAGGGCCTCGAATTCCTCGACAAGGCCATCGAAATCGATCAGGCTCCCATCGGACGCTCGCCGCGGTCGAATCCTGCCACGTACACGGGCGCTTTCGCGCCGATCCGCGAACTGTACGCGATGCTGCCCGAAGCGCGCGCCAGGGGCTACAAACCGGGGCGGTTCAGCTTCAACGTCAAGGGCGGCCGCTGCGAGGCTTGCCAGGGCGACGGTATGAAGCGCATTGAGATGAACTTCCTGCCCGACGTGCTCGTCCCGTGCGACGTGTGCCGCGGACGCCGCTACAATAGCGAAACGCTGCAGGTGCGCTTCGACGGCGTCTCCATCGCGGATCTGCTCGAGACGACGATCGAGGACGCGCTGCAGTTGCTCGACAAGTTTCCGCAGATCAAGCAAAAGCTGCAGACCATCGTGGACGTGGGGCTGGGCTACCTGCACCTGGGGCAGTCGTCCACGACGCTCTCAGGGGGCGAGGCCCAGCGCATTAAGCTGGCTAAGGAATTGAGCAAGCGGCAGACGGGACGCACGTTCTATATCCTGGACGAGCCAACCACGGGGCTCCACTTCGAGGATGTCCGCCGCTTGCTGGACGTGTTGAATCAGTTGGTTGACTTGGGCAACACTGTGCTGGTGATCGAACATCAGATGGACGTCGTGAAGTGCGCGGACTGGCTGATCGACCTGGGCCCGGAAGGCGGAGAGGCGGGCGGTCAGATCGTCGCGCAGGGCACGCCCGAGCAAGTGGTCAAGAATCGCCGTAGTCACACCGCCGCGGCGCTGGAGAAAATCATGGGCGCCGCCCGCAACGGTGCCCGCGCTGGCGCCCGAAACGGAGGACGACCTTGAGCCGCTATCCTGTGGAGCTGTTGGATTTCTCCTCTCTTTCGACCATCCCCATTGCGGCGCGAGGGGGCAAGGTCCGGATGGAGCACATGGCCGCGGCGCCGGAGCAGGGCCTGACGCTTTCCGGCTGGCTGGACCGGTTGCCAAAGCTTCTGGCGGCGGAATCGCTGCGGGAGATCGTTGCCGCGCTGTATCGCGCGCGGGCGAACGGTCGGGCCATGCTCTGGGGCATCGGTGGGCACGTCGTAAAATGCGGCCTTGCGCCGGTCATCGTGGATTTGATGGAGCGGGGATACGTGAGTGCGTTGGCCATGAACGGAGCTGCCTCGATCCACGACTTTGAGATCGGCGTCGCGGGACAGACGAGTGAAGATGTCGAAGCGGTCCTGCCGGATGGCCGATTCGGTTCGGCGGAGGAAACCGGGCGTGAAATGAACCAGGCGATTGTCCTGGCCCAGGCCAAAGGGATCGGCATGGGCGAGGCCCTGGGCGAACGGCTTTCGGAGGCTGCGAATCCCGCCTTTGCGCCCGCCTGTCTGTTGCTGCAAGCCTGGCGCAGGCAGATCCCCGTGACGGTCCACGTCGCCGTCGGCACCGACACGCCGCACACTCATCCGGAAGCGAGCGGCGCGGCCATCGGCGCGGCCACGCATCACGACTTCCGCTTGTTCGGCGCGCTGGTGCGCGGGTTGAACGACGGTGGCATCTACCTGAACGTCGGCTCAGCCGTGGTCCTGCCCGAAGTGTTCCTGAAGGCCGTGAGCGCGGTGCGCAATCTCGGGTTCCCGCTGGCCGATTTCACGACGGCCAATTTCGACTTCCTGCAGCACTACCGCCCGCGCATGAACGTGGTGGAGCGGCCGCACGCGGAAAGCGGCGGCAAGGGCCATTCCATCACCGGCCACCACGAAATCCTGATTCCCTTGTTGGCTGCGATTCTGGCGGACCTGGATGTCTGATCCCGGGCCGCTAGCCGAACCCATTTCCGCACCGCTCGAGGCGCCGCAGGATACCGAACGCGAGCCGTTTTGGGGCTGGACCGATGTGGCCCTATTCGCGGCCGGGGCGCCGATCGTGCTCGCCGCAGTAGCGGTTCTGATCTTCGCAGCCGGGAAGACCCTGCACTGGCGGATGGACAAAGCAATCGGCTTGCTCGCCATGCAGGGATTGCTCTACCTCGTGGCGTACGGCCTGCTCTGGCTGATCCTGATAGTGCGTTATTCAAATGGCGTATGGTCGGCGCTGCGCTGGGCCGTCGCTCCGGCCACTGGTGCGCGACTGTTTGCCGCGGGCTTTGCGCTGGCCCTCGCCATGGGGCTGCTGGGTCTGGCCTTCCACACTCCAACAGTTGACAACCCCGTGATGCGGCTCATGCGCGACCCGGCCTCGATCCTCGTTGTTATCGTGTTCGCCTCGACGCTTGGCCCGGTTGCCGAAGAGGTCGTCTTTCGCGGCTTTCTGCAGCCCGTCGCAATACGAACCCTGGGCACGATCGCAGGCATCGCAGGCACCAGCCTGCTCTTCGCCGCACTCCACGGTTTTGAATACCAGTGGCACTGGCAATACCTGCTGCTGGTGTTCATCGCATCGTGCGCCTTTGGTTGGACGCGTCTGCGCTGGAACTCCACGGGCGCTTCGACGCTGCTGCACTCCGGCTACAATCTCATGTTTTTCATGGGCTATCTGCTCCAAGGAAGGACTTCTCCCCCGCATGGTTGAAACCATCGAATGGACCACGCGCGGCGTGGTCATGATCGACCAGACACGCCTTCCGCGCGTGACTGAATTCGTAACCTGCCAGACTTATCTGGAGGTCGCTGACGCCATCAAAACCATGGTAATTCGCGGCGCGCCGGCCATCGGCGTCGCGGCCGCGATGGGCGTGGCGCTGGGCGTGAATCACGCTGCGGAAGCGACGCTCGACAGCGAGTTCGAGACTATCTGCGCGACGCTTGCAGCCACGCGGCCGACCGCGGTGAACCTGTTCTGGGCTATCGACCGGATGAAGCGGCTTTACGCTTCCCTGCAGGGTCAGCCGATCGCGGCGATTCGTGCGGCGCTGGTCGAGGAGGCTCAACTCGTCTACCGCGACGACATCGCGATCAACCGCGCCATCGGCGCAAACGGCGAGCCGCTCGTGCCCGACGGCAAGACGGTGCTAACGCACTGCAACGCGGGCGCGCTGGCCACAGCGGGTTACGGCACCGCATTGGGCGTGATCCGCGCTGCGGTCGAAGCCGGCAAACGGATCGACGTGTTTGCCGACGAGACCCGTCCATTCCTGCAAGGCGCGCGCCTGACCGTCTGGGAGTTGCAGCAGGACAACATCCCGGTGAAGCTGATCACCGACAACATGGCCGGTCATTTCCTGAAAAGCGGGCGCATCGGCTGCGTCGTGGTGGGTGCGGATCGCATCGCCTCCAATGGCGACGTTGCCAACAAGATCGGCACCTACAGCGTGGCAGTGCTGGCCAAGGAGAACGGAGTGCCGTTCTACGTCGCCGCCCCGATCTCGACGCTCGACCTGACTCTCGCCAGCGGCGACCAGATCCCCATTGAACAGCGGCCCGCCAGCGAGGTGACAGAGGTCTTCGGGACGCCCGTAGCACCGGAGAATACTCAAGTTGAAAACCCAGCCTTCGACGTGACACCGTCGAAGTATGTAACCGCGATCATCACAGAACGGGGTGTGGCCCGCGCGCCGTATGGCGAGTCCTTGCGAGCGCTGGCCGCAGCCGAAGGGGATTTGAAATGAAAAAGATAATTCTGACGATGCTCGGCCTGACGCTCTGCGTGGCGTTGCTTTCTGCCGGTCCGCTTTCCGGACGGCGCGTTCCGAGTTTCTCGCTGCCCGATTCGAGTGCCACCTATCACGATATCCTCGACTATCGCGGCAAGGTGGTGCTCGTGGAGTTGATGCAAACCACTTGCCCGCACTGCCAGGAACTCGCGGCTCACATCGAGAAGGTGCAGGACAAGTATGGGGACAAGATTGCCATTCTCTCCATCGTGGTCCCTCCGGACAATGCGGAGACGGTGAGGAAGTTCGTGATTCGCTTTCACGTCCGCTACCCGATCCTGTTCGACTGCGGACAGACGGCCGCGGCCATCATGAAGGCGACGCCCGCGAATCCGAATGTGTCGTTTCCACAGTTGTTCCTGGTAGACAAAAGCGGCATGATCCGTGAAGACTACGATGGACAGCGGGACGAGGCCTTGCTGGCCGGCCCAAGTCTATTCGCGAGCATCGACAAACTGCTGGCCGGCGCTCCCGCTACTCCCGCCAAAGCGCCCGCAAAATAGGGCCGCCGGCGAGCTTTAGCCCACTCAAACGGCAACAAGGGCGTCCCGGATGCGGGACGCCCTTGTTTTGTTTTGCGTTACGGCGAACGCTGATTCGCCGCGCTTCTCAACTGCCGCCTAGAACTCGATGCGGGTGCCGACCTGGCCGGTACGGTGACCGCCAAATTCCGCGCCGCGTTCCGCAGTGACTTTGCCGAACGAACTGTTCGTGAGGTTGAGAATGGGATCTGCGTAGTTCGTGTGATCGGGCAGATTCGTGAAGCTGCCTTCGATCTTGATCTTCAACCGCTCCTTGATGGCGAAGGTCTTGCCGAAGCCCATGGAGAGATTCACTGTGCCAGGGCCTTCGAGAATACCAACGCCCGCGTTGCCGAAGCGCCCGATAGGCGCGGGGTCGGACGCCGGGTTGATACCGATGCTGCAGTTGTACTGTGTCGCGCTGCCCGCCGTCTGACCCGGGCAGACGAAAGCGCTCCGGTCCACCCATTGCGCCACGGTCGGATTGGAGACCGAGCCGGAAGCAACCCGGTCAGGACGCTGGTTTCTGTAGAAACCCGTGCCCGAGCCCGACGGATCGCCACCGCCGAAGTAAGGCGTCATGTGAGGGCCAGTCTGGAGCAGCAGGATGGAACTGAGCCGCCATCCGCCCAGGATGCCGTCGGTCAACGCATTGGCATGATTCATGAACTTGCGGCCCTTGCCGACCGGCAGTTCGTAGACGGCAGTCCCGATAAAGCGATGCCGCCGGGTACCGTAATCGTTGCCCATGTTCGAGGCCCGGTCGTAAGAATTCAGGATGCGCCCGTTCCCTGTTTCGCCGCCGAACCCGGTCGGATTCGGGCCACCCATATCGTTCAGGTTCTTGGCCCAGGTGTAGGCCGTGGTGAAGGTCAGACCGCCCTGGAAGCGGCGGTTGGCTTCGATCTGCAGTGCGTGATAGCGGGCCGTAGCGCCCGTGTCCCGGCTCTCGATGCGGCCCCAGTAAGGGAATGGCCGGCTGGTCAGAGGCTGGAGCGCGAAGTAGGCGGTGGAATTCGCCGACTGGTTGAGATTCGGGGAGAAGGCCAGGTGCACCGAGTGCTCGCCAATGTAGGACAGGCGCAGTCCGGTGTTGAAGCCGATGTTGCGGTCAATCGAGAAGTTCCACTGGTACATCACCGGGTTCTTGAATTGAATGGAGTTGGCCGTACCGAAGTAGGCCGTGCCGTAATCTGACGCCGTTACACCGCTGGAAATGCTGTGGGCGTCGGGCCAGCGGAAGATCGGTTGACCGTCGGCTCCGATATTGTTGAACTCGCGCACGTCGGTGCCGGAGGTGCCAGTCAGCGAATAGAACGCAGCGCCGAGAACGGGCGACCAGAAAGTGCCGAAGCCGCCGCGCACGACCGTGTTCGCATTGCTGAAGGGACGGTAGGCGAATCCGAAGCGGGGTGCGAAGTTGAACTGATAGTCGTTGCGCAGTCCTTCGGGGAGACCCGCGGCCGATGCGGTTTTGAACGGCGTGCAAGGCACACCAGGCAGCCCCGGTCCCGGCCCAGGCAGGTTCGGCGTGCCAGGGCAGGCGTTGACCGCAAGCTCGAGACCCGGCGCCAGCAGGCTCGCCGCCTGTGGGCTCGAGGGGTAGATCACCGCGCCGGTCTTAGCAATGCTGCGGTCGAAGTTGCCGATGTTGCCGGCCGCGTCGGTGAAGGGCGGCTGATAGTCCCAGCGGATTCCATATTCCAGGGTCAGTTTCGGGCTGACGCGGAAGGTGTCCTGGATGTAGGAGTGGTACTGGCGTGCACGGCCATCGTTGTCCATCTGCACGTTGCCGTAGTTGGTGTTGGACGGGAGGCCATACAGGAAGTCGGCGAATTCGTTCTTGCTGAACGCGCCGGTGAAGTAGAAGCTGCCGAAGTTGTCCGCATCGATGAACCCCAGCGCGGTCTTGCTGCGCAGCCAGCGGATGTCCACGCCGAGCTTCACCGAGTGGCGGCCGAAGATCCACGTCGTATTGTTGTTGACCTGGAAAGTGCGGTAGACGTCGGCACTCTGCACGCGTCCGACGCCCATCCCCGTCAGATTGTCGAAGTTGATGTCCGGCAAGCCGTTGAAGGGCGTACCAGGCAGGCCATTGAAGCCCAGCGATTTTTCAAACGCCTTGCCGTCGAAAGAGAAATTGCTGTTCGGCGATTCGGTCGAGTAGCCCAGACGGAACTCGTTCAAAATGTGCGCCGAAATCGCGTAGTTGTAAGAGATCGCCAGCGAGCGATCGTTAAGCCCGTTGCTGGTGGTGGGCATCAACAGATCGTTGGGACTCAGGTTGGTCGAGTTCTTCAGGCTGAAGCGCCCGAAGACGGACTGTTTCGACGACAGGTAGTGATCGCCGCGGATATCGAACTGCTTGGAGTTGATGTCGGAGCCCTTGTTGACCACGTAGTTCGTGTCATGAGAAACGGTCAGGTCGCCGGTGTTCGGCGTGGGATAGAACGTGGAGAGAATCTTGTTGGCGATGGGGCTGATGCTGGCAGCCGGCAGGATGCGTCCACCCAGCGGCTTGCCCGTCGCTGGGTCGAGCAACGTGCCCGGCTCGTTGGTGAAATCGCCCTTCTTCATGGCGTCGGTTGGGACGTAGTTCTGTGTGATGGATGTGCGCGGGTAGATCAACTGCTCGAAGTCGGCGAAGAAGAACGTCCGGTCCTTGCCTTTGTAAACGCCGGGTATCGTGGCCGGGCCGCCGACGGCGAAGCTGTAGTTGTTCACTTCCTTCTGCGGTTTGCTGTTCGAGCCGTACGAATTCGAGTCGAGTTCGGCGTTCTGGTAATACCATGCGGCGGAGCCGTGGTACTGGTTAGTGCCGCTCTTGGTGATGGTGGTGATGTCGCCAGCCGCCCCGTACTCGGCGTTGTTTCCAACACCCTGGACACGCATCTCGGCGATGTTCTCGGTGGACGGATAGACCTCGACCAGCGGGGTGTTGCCGCGCACACGCTGCGCGGTGATGCCGTCGATGGTGGATTCCGTCTGGTTCGGCAGCGAGCCCTGGATGCTCAGAGCGCCGCCATTATCCGACTGCACGCCGGGCAGTGTCTGGATCGTATAGAACGGGCTGGTGCTGCCGGAGGCACGCAGGTTGGTGGGAAGGGAGATGATCCTTTCGGAACCATAGCTCGACGCGACGGTTGAAGTCTCCGACGCGATCACGCCGGCCGTTGCCTCCACCGTGACCGATTGTTCCACAGCGCCGACGGTGAGCAACGCGTCTACGCGGACGGACTGGCGCGCCAGCAGAGTTACCTCGTTGAATTGCGCGGCCTGGAAGCCGGGATGGCTGACTTTGACCGAGTACGTGCTCGGCTTCAAGTTGAGCGCCTCGTAGTTGCCTTCGTGGTCGGCCAACACCTGCCTGCTTGTGTTCTCCGCCTGGTTTCGGATGGTGACGACGGCACCGGCCACGGCCGCGCCCGCAGGGTCCTTCACGTTTCCGACGATGGAGCCGAACGTTGATTGGGCCTGGCAAAACAATGGCAGGAAAAGACCGACTGCCAGAGCTAGCAGGTGTCTGGATTGCATTCTGGTAAATACCCCTTTCAGAGAGTGAGATCCAGGGTAGCAATCAGGGTTTTCAATTCGATGTCGAATATGTGAACAGGGTTTAATGCTCTGGTGTGCCCTCGGCCAGACTAGCCAACAACGGCAGATCGACGTTGCCTCCCGAGAGGACGACCCCGATTTTGCGAAGACGGACCGGCAGTTTCGCGCGCATCAGCGCGGCCACTCCGACCGCACCGCTGGGCTCCACGACGATCTTCATGCGCGTGAGCAGGAAGCGCATGGCCGCGCGAATCTCGTCGTCGGTGACCAGCAGGATGTCGTCAACCAGGTTCTGGACAATGGGGAACGTGTGCACCCCGGGCTTGGTGGTCCGCAACCCGTCGGCGATGGTGTCCGGAGGATCGATCTCCACGGGTACGCCCGCCGTCCGGCTGAGCCAGTAATCGTTGCCGGCTTCCGGTTCTACTCCCATGATGCGAATGGATGGCTGCATCGATTTGGCGATGGTGGCGCAGCCGGAGATCAACCCGCCCCCGCCCAGCGGCACGACCAGCGCGTCCAGGCCGCCGACTTCTGCCAGGAACTCAAGCGCGCAGGTTCCTTGTCCGGCGATGATCCAGGGGTGGTCGAAGGGAGGGACCAGGGTGGCGCCCGTCTCCTCGCTGATGCTGCGACCAATCGCTTCGCGGCTCTGCTTGTGGCGGTCGTAGAGTACGATCTCCGCGCCGTATTCGCGCGTGGCGGCGAGCTTCGATTTCGGAGCGTCGGCGGGCATCACGAGCGTCGCCCGCATGCCCAGACTGCGCGCGGCAATAGCCACCGCCTGCGCGTGATTGCCGGAGGAAAACGCCACCACGCCGCGCGGGCGGTCCGCCGCCGGGATGGAATAGAGGAAGTTGGTCGCGCCGCGTATCTTGAAGGCGCCGCCGCGCTGGAAATTCTCCGCCTTGAGGTACGCTTCAACGCCGGTGAGGGCGTTCAACGTCCGCGAGGTAAGCACCGGCGTTACGGCGGCAACGGGGCGGATGCGTCCGGTGGCCTGGCGGATCTCCTCGGGCTGGATGCAGGACATATTCCCCTAATATCTCAGGACTTTAGACCAGCCCCAAAACACAAACCGCCAAAAATTAGCGGTTTGTGAAATCTGGCCCTTTAGAATCAATGGGTTGAGCGAAGCAACCGCTAATTTTAGCGGTTTGGGAATATCCGCCCCCAAGACTAATACCCCAGCCGCTTGTCCGTCACGTTCAAAAGCGGCTCCCCGGCGGCGAAACGGCGGTAGTTTTCGAGGAACAATTCCACCGCGTCCTGCAGCCACGTCTCGGTATGGTCGGCGGTGTGCGGCGACAGCAGAACGTTTTCCAGGCCCCACAGCGGGTGACCTGGCGGCAGTGGTTCCTGGTCGAACACATCGAGCACCGCGCCCCGGATGCGGTGCTCGCGCAAGGCGAGCACGAGCTGTTCTTCCACCACCACCGGCCCACGTCCCAGATTGATCAGCACCGCGCTGGGCTTCATCACGGCGAACGCGGGTGCGCCGATCAACCCGCGCGTCTCGGGTGTCAGCGGCGTGGCCACCAGGACATAATCCGACTGCGCCAGCAGCGTGTTCAATTGGCTGGGCCGATAGGCGCGATCGACCAGCGGATCGTCCGCGCAATTCTCAGGGTGACGGCGCAGCGCCAGCACCCGCATGCCAAACGCCTGCGCGCGTTCCGCCGCGACGCGGCCGATGGCCCCGTAGCCCACGACACCTAAGGTATGACCGAACAACTCCTCGATATCGAAAACCTCCCAGCGCTTGTTCGCCTGCTGGGCCTTCATGCGCGCCAGGTTCTTAGCGAAATGCAACATACCGGCTAGGGCAAACTCGCCCAGGCTGCGTGCAAAAACGCCTCGTCCGTTGGTGAGAATCGCCGTACTCTCGACCAGCTCCTGAAACAGATTGGACTCCAGCCCGGCCCACAGCGAATGGACCCACTGCAGCTTGCGCAGCCTGGGCCACAACGTGCGCATCAGCCCGGCATAGCTCCCCGCCAGCAGGACCACCTGCGCCTCCGCCGCGAACTCCTCAAAATCCTCGAAACTTTCGCCGATAATAACGCGCGTGTTTTCGGGCAGCCGCCGGAGTAGGGCCAGATGGCTGGCGGTGGGGCTGCCGAGGACCAGGATGGTGTGGGCGGGCATCGGGGAATTCAAACAGGATAGCGCGATCAGGCCGCTGAGCGGAGTGGAACTGTCGCGGGCTCACTTGACCGGCAGAGTCGTTTCCCCCGCCTGCTCAGCGATCACCAGAATCTGGTCCGCCGGCACGTTGTGCAGGGTCTGGCGGATCCCGCTGGGCCACTTGATCTCGATCTCCTTGACGACCTTCGAAGTTCCCAGTCCGAAGTGCACGCGCGGGTCGCTGGAGCAGGCGTAGCCGCTGGAAGTCGTCGCGTGGTTGTACTGCTTCGCGCCGTCCTCGGCAGTGATGGCGATCTGCGCCCCGAGTCCCATGCGGTTGCTCTTGACGCCGGTCAACTTGAACAGAATCCAGTGGTTGCCGCTCTGCGTGACGTTGTGGAGGTACTTCACCTTGCCGTTCAGCACCGTCACCACCGCGTCGATCCGGCCGTCGTTATCCAGGTCGCCATAGGCGATACCGCGGTGGGCCGAGGCGATCTGGAAGTCGGCACCGGCGTCGGCGCTGACGTCCTGGAACTTGCCCTTGCCCAGGTTGCGGAAGATGGTGTTGGGCTCCTCGTACTTGCGCAGCGACATCTCGGAGATGTTGTCGAGCACGTTTCCGCGCGCGACGAACAGGTCCTTCCAGCCGTCGTTGTCGAAGTCCGCAATGCCGTTGGACCAGCCTGACATCTGGCGCGTGGCGTGACCTAGCCCACTGGGGTTGGTGGCTTCGGAGAAGTCGCCGCTGCCCGCCCGGTTCTTGAACAGCGGGAACGACTCGCCCTCGATGGCGGTGTGCCAGATGTCGTCGAACCCGTCGTTGTCGACGTCCTTGAAGTCCGCGCCCATGCCCGAGATGAAAGACCCCGATTCGGGATAGGCCACGCCCGCTTGCAGCGCGACCTCTTCAAACTTCTTGCCCTTCAGATTGTGGAACAACTGGTTGGCGGCGTTGTCGTTGGCGACAAAAACGTCGGTGAATCCATCGTGGTCGTAGTCGGCAAAAACGACGCCCATCCCCTTGCCGTACGCCTTGTCGATCCCGGTCTCGGCGGATACGTCCGTAAACGTGCCGTCGCCGTTGTTGCGGTAGAGCGTGTTCGGCAGTGCGGCGTAATTCTTAGGGTGGCAATACGCGCGCATCCCGGGATGCGGTCCGCAGACCGGGTCCTTGTTGACGTCCCACTTGCAGTAGTTCGACACGAACAGGTCGAGGTGGCCATCGTTGTTGTAGTCGACCCAGCCCGCCGAGACGGACCACATCTTCTTGCCGTCGAGCATCCCGCCGGCGACGCCTGCCTTCCCCGTGACGTCGGTGAAAGTGCCGTCGTGGTTGTTGTGGAAAAGCTGGTTCTTCGTCACGTTTGCTACAAAGATGTCCGGCCACCCGTCGTTGTCGTAATCGCCGATAGCTACGCCCATGCCGTAGCCCTCCCCGGCGACGCCCGCCTTTTCGGTCACGTCGGTGAACGTCCCGTCGTGATTGTTGTGGAACAGCCGGTTCCAGTACTGTGGTCCCTCTTTCCTGAGGGATGGGATCGCCGCACCGTTGACGAAATAGACGTCCAGGTATCCGTCGTTGTCGTAGTCGAAAAGAGCGGCCCCCGCGACCATCGTCTCCGGCTGATTCTTGTTCGGCGTGGGAGAGCTATTGGAGGCGAAGACGAGACCGGACTTTGCGGCAAGGTCTTCGAAGCGGATGCTGCTTGCGACGGGGGCCGCGGCAAGCGCGCAGACAAGAATAGACACCACCACCGCAACGCTGGTCAGGGAAGCTCTCATAACTTGATGGAATCAGTTTATCAGCCGGGGGTGTCGATTCCGACACAACGGCGGGCGCACCGTAGTTACGTCAGAAGTCACCGGCAGTGGCCCGTCGTTCGCACGCGACGGCGACCGCCCAGCGGTCAGTTCTTTGCAGCAAGCGCGTCGAGCGCCGCAATCGCCTTTTCACGCACAGGACGGGGGAGTTCGACATAGCCGTTTTCGCGCGCCAGGTCCTGTCCGCCGCTCAGGCTCCAGACGAACAGATCGTGGAGCGAACGTGCGCGCGCCGGGTCGTCGTAGCGGCGGTGAAGCAGAATCCAACTGAAGGTGACGATCGGGTAGGAACTCGCTCCCGGCGGGTCGGGGACGAACGCCCGGAGATTGCCGGGCATCTCGACGGAGGCCAGAGCGGCGCTGCAGCTTGCCTGGGTGGCCGCAACGAACTGGCCTTCGCGGTTCTCCAACAGAGCCGTCTTCAAACCCAGTCGATGAGCGAACTCGTAGCCGGCGTAGCCGATGGAACCGACCGAGTTCTGGATCAGCGCGGCCACGCGTTCGTTGCCCGCGCCGCGCATGGCCACGCCGGGGAAATTGATCAGAGAGGCCGTGCCGAAGCGGCTGTGCCAAGCCGGGCTGATGGCGTCGAGGTGCCGTGTGAAGGCGGACGTAGTCCCGCTGGCGTCCTGGCGAACAGCCGTCGTCAGGGTGAGTTTGGGGAGCTTTACACCGGGATTCGAGGTGGTGAGCCGGGGGTCGTTCCAGGACGTAATCTCGCCCAGGAAGATGGCCGCGTAGGCCGCGCGTGTGAGCTTCAGTTCAGGCACGCCGGGGAGGTTGTAAGCGAGCACGATGCCCCCGGCGGTGGCGGGTAGCAGGAGGACGCCATTGGGGGCCCTGGCGATATCTTCGTCCGTCATGGCGGCATCGCTTGCGCCGAAATCGATCGCTTCCCCAGGAGCAAGCCGGTTGCCCAGGAAGCGCCGGGCGCCTTCCCCGCTGCCGACGGCATCATACGCGACCGCGACCTGCGGATGAGCCTGCTGGTAGGCCTGAAACCATTTTTTGTAGATTGGAGCGGGAAAGGTGGCTCCGGCTCCCTTCAGAAGGATGCCGCCGGGGGGAGCCTGCGCCGCCGGTTGATTCGGGGAGCTCGAACAGCCGGTGAGCGCCAGCACGAGGGATGCGATCGAAGCCAGTTTGAGAACACGGTCGGGAGGCATGCGCAATTCTCCTGTTTGAACGAGCCGAAGCATGGCCGAAGTGGGCGTCGGACGCCGGCCAGGGTGACCGCTTTACTAACTGAATTCGCCGCGGATGTATTCTTTGGTGTGCTTTTCCTGCGGGTCGCCAAAGATCTGCGCCGACTCTCCAAACTCGACCAGATAGCCCGTTCGCCCGCCCTGCGTCGTATCCACGTACAAGAAGCCGGTCCGGTCGGCGACGCGCTGGGCCTGGTGCAGATTGTGCGTAACGATGGCGATGGTGTAGCGCTTTTTCAACTCCAGCATCAACTCCTCGATCTTGCGCGTGGCCACCGGATCGAGAGCGGAGCAGGGCTCATCCATCAGCAGCACGCCCGGTTGCGTCGCAATCGCGCGCGCGATGCAAAGCCTCTGTTGTTGGCCGCCGGAGAGCGAAAGGCCGCTCTTGTGGAGCTTGTCCTTGACCTCTTCCCACAGGCCGGCTTGCTTGAGTGCCTGTTCCACCCGCTCGCCGACGTCGCCCTTGTAGCCATTCAGCCGCAGGCCGAACGCCACGTTATTGAAGATGCTGGTGGCGAACGGGTTGGGCTGCTGGAACACCATCCCGATGTACCGGCGCACCGCGACTGGATCGACCGAAGGCAGATAGATATCCTGCCCGCCGTACTTTACGTGGCCTTCGAAGCGGAAGCCGCGCACCAGATCGTTCATGCGATTCAGGCAGCGCAGCACGGTGCTCTTGCCGCAGCCCGAGGGACCGATGAAGGCGGTGATGCTCTTCTTGACGATCGGAATCGTCGTATCCCGCACCGCTTTGAACGTGCCGTAGTAGAGCTCCCGGATGTGGCAATCGATCACAACTTCGGATTCGGGGCTCGTCTTCTCACGGGCGGGCGCGGCGCCTACGCCGGCCCCGTTCGATTCTCCAGCTAGCGACATAGATCGAGTTCCTCTCGGATGGTTAACGGACCTGACGGCTCGACAGAGCCTGACCGGCCAGGTTGGTAATAAGCACCAGGAGCACCAGAACCAGGGCGGCCGCCCAGGCCAGCTCCACCTGATTCTCAAAGGGCATACCGGCGAAGTTGTAGATCAGCACGGCCAGTGAAGCCGTGGGCTGCATCAGGTTCAGATGCCCGTTTGTGGCGGGCCAGTAGTTGCTGAAAAGGGAAGTGAAGAGCAGTGGGGCGGTCTCGCCGGCGCCGCGAGCGATGGCCAGCATGACTCCGGTGAGAATGCCCGGAAGGGCGGTCGGGAGCAGCACCATCCACGCCGTCTGCGTCTCGGTCGCGCCCATGCCGATGGCGGCTTCCACCATCTTGACCGGGACCATGCGAATGGCGTCCTCCGCCGTAAGCAGGATCGTCGGCAGCATCAGGATCGAGACGGCCACGGAACCGGCGATAGCGGAGAATCCACCGGTCAAAAGCACGATGGCACCGTAGGCGAATACGCCGGCCAGGATGGACGGGAAGCCGGTCAGTACCTTGGCGGCAAATCGTACGGCCTGAGCCAGTTTGTCTTCGGGCTTAGCCTTGGCCAGAAAAACGGCGCTTAAGACACCGACCGGAACGGTGATCAGAGTGGCAATCACGATCATGATGAGCGTGCCGGCGATAGCGTTGCCGAAGCCGCCGCCAGCCTCCAGCGCCGATGGCGGCAACTGCGTGAAAACGGCGATGCTGAGCTTGCGGCCGCCGCGCCAGAACAGCATCCAAACCACGGAGAACAGGGGCCCGAGGGCCAGCAGCGTCATGACGGTCACCAGCCCGCTGAGCAAGACGCTCATCAACGTTCTGGGACGGCGCAGCGACTTCTCCAGGTCGAAGAAATCCACTTCGGCGAAGGGGTTCATGTCGTCGGCGGAGTTCGGGAGTTGTTGATCGAGCGTGCTCATCAGTGAGCTCCTTGCTGCGACTTGGAAGTCTGTTGGAGGATCACAGCTCCCAGGATGTTCACGATGAGCGTGATCGCCAAAAGGACCAGAGCCGCATACATCAAAACCGCAACCTCATTGGGCCGGGCTTCCGGAAAGGTATTGGCCAGCAGAGCGGCCAGGGTATTGGCGGGCGAGAACAGGGAAACGCTGATCCGGTTGGAATTGCCCACCAGCATTGCCAGCGCCATGGTCTCTCCCAACGCTCGTCCAAAGGCCAGCACGACGCCGCCGAAAACGCCCCGCGAGGCGGTCGGCAGAATCACGGCGAAGATCGTCTCCCAGCGCGTGGCGCCCAGTCCGTAAGCGGCCATGCGGAGCTTGGGTGGAACGGAGGTCAGGGCATCGCGGCTGATGGCCGTGATGGTCGGCAGGATCATGATCGACAGAACCAGTACGGCCGGCAGCATGCCGGGGCCGCTCAGGTCGGTGCTGAACAAAGCGAACCAGCCCATCTTCAGATGCAGCCAGTTGCAGACCGGCCGGATCGCCGGCACGACCACGAAAATGCCCCACAGCCCGTAAACGACGCTCGGGATCGCGGCCAGGAGTTCAATCAGGTTCCGCAACAGATCCTCCAAGCGCTGGGGCAGGTGCGTCCAGAACGGGTGGAAATGCAGATTGAACACTCTCAGCGCTCCGAAGACGAACTCTCCGAGGTAGCCCTCGCTCAGGAAGATCGCAGCGGCGACCCCGAACGCGGTGCCGATGATCAGAGACAGGATGGAACTATAGAGCGTGCCCCAAATCTCAGGCAGGATTCCGTAAGCATCTTTGTTCGGGTCCCAGGTGGTGCCGGTCAGGAACCCGGGGCCATATTCCCGCATAGCCGGGACGCCCGCCAGGATAATGCGCGCAACGATAAAAACGATGCCTATAACGGTCACCCAGGCAAAGGTGTGGCAGGCCGTTCTAAAAGTTCTGTCGGCGATAACCTGCCACCGGGAAGGCGGCTGGCAAACGGTGGTCTCAGCGGTTTCCAGGATGTCTGCAGTTGTACTCACGGGGATTCCAGATTGATCCGGCGCTGCCACCCACGTCGCGCGAAGTTCTTCGCGCGGCGTGGGTGATAGCCATCGGGTTCGTTACTTGATGGTGGCCAACGCTGCTTTGACCTTGTCCACTACGGGGGCGGGCAGCGGCAAATAACCGAGCGTTTCCGCGTCCTTCTGGCCCTCGGTCAGGCCATAGGTGAGCACGCCCTTGAGCGCTTCGAGTTTGTTCTTATCGGCGTAAGTCTTATACGCGAGGACCCAGGTGTAGGTGACGATGGGGTAGGCTTCTTTCGCCTCGGGATCGGGTACCCAGGCGATCAGGTTTTCCGGAAACTCCGCTGCCGCGAGCGCGGCCTGGCCGGAAGCGGTCGAGGCTGCTACGAATGCGCCGGACTTGTTTTCGAGAACCGCCATCGGCATGTTCTGGCTCTTGGCGTAGCCGTACTCGATGTAGCCGATGGAGCCGGGCGTGGTTTTCACGCTGGCCGTCACGCCTTCGTTGCCCTTCGACTTAGTACCCACGGCCCAGTTCGGCATCTTGTTGACGCCCGGGCTCTTGGCGAACTCCTCGCTCACAGCACTCAGGTGTTTGGTGAAGACAAAAGTCGTGCCGCTGCCATCAGCCCGGACGACGACGTTGATGTCCGAGTCGGGGAGCTTCACGCCGGGGTTCGCAGCGACGATGACCGGATCATTCCACTTCTTGACCTTGCCCAGGAAGATACCGGTATACGCTTTGCGGGAGAGCTTTAAATCGGAGACGCCCGGCACGTTGTAGGTAAGTACGATGGCCCCCGCGGTGAGCGGCAGCAACTGCGCGCCGGCGTCCACGCGAGCGATCTCTTCCGGCGACATGGCCGCGTCGCTGGCCCCGAAATCGACGGTCTTGTCGATGAAGCTCTTGACGCCGTTCCCGCTGCCGACCGACTGGTAGTCCACCTGTATGTTCTGGTGTGCGGCTCCGTACGCCTTGAACCATTTGGAATACAGCGGGGCGGGGAAGCTGGCCCCAGCGCCCTGGAGTTTGACGATCGCGGTGCTGGTTCCACCCCCACAGGAGGACAGCAGAATGGTCAGGGCGGCGGTTGCAGCCGCTCCGGCCCAGCGGGAAAAACGCATAACGAGGCTCCTTGTGTTACGACTTAGTTACAATTAGTTTGTAATCGAATAGAAATAAAGCTACTGACTTGATTGTTACAACAATATGTCTATTGTTTACTTAGCTCAGGAAAGTAAGCATAGCACGACAAATAGTATTCAGTATATGGGCCGGGAGAACTACGCGCGTCGGGTTTGCACTGGCAAGTAGAGCGCAGCAGGCGCAGTTCACTCCAGCATCGAGCCGCTGGAAGACGGGCCATAGGCTCAAGCCGGGCGTACCTTCCGGGGGACGCGCCGCGCCAGATTCGGCCTAGCCCCATGAATTGGGCGTGGCTTTGCCGCCAGAGGGGCGCGTAGCGAACACAGGGCTACGCTGCAGGCCCGCACAGACGGAGCCCGTCCGAATACGGATTAATCTTCGCCAGCGTTACTATAGCTAAGGAGCCTGCCGCGGGGATGCGTTTCTTAGGATGAAGAGTTCCATACTACGGCGTTTTGTCCTGGTCACACAGGTACTTGTTCTCTTTACGCTTGTCGCATCGTTTTATGCGTTCAGGATTCCGGCTTCGAAGGACAGCCCCGGCGCCGCCGCTGTTCTGGTATGGCTATCTTGCGCGACACTCGCGCTCGGCTTGGCCTGGCTTGTTTCACTGCCCCTCATGCTGAGGGTGCGGCGGCTGAAGCGGATGGCCGAAGGGCTTCTGGACGTCCCGCTCCATCAAAACGGAACCCAGGATGCCAGCAACGAATTGGGGGCGCTCGAAATCTCGCTCTCGGGCGTGGCGGCGCAGGTGCGCACTCTCGTGGACAGGCTCAGGCTGGAGTCAGCGCGGCGCGAAGCGATCCTGGCCAGTATGGCCGAGGGCGTGCTCGCCGTGGATAGCGATCTCCGCATCATCTTCTCGAACGATGCGCTGTTCCGCTCGGTTGGCGGCAGTCGCAAGATTGCGGAGAACACGAGATTGCTGGCGCTGATCCGCGATACCGGGCTTTTCGACACGCTCCGCGACGTCGTGCGGACGGGTGAGAATCGCAAACACCGCCTGAAGATCATCAGCGACAGGGAGCGGTCGTTCGAAGTGCAGGCGGGGCCTCTCGAAATGCCAAGCGGGTCCGGCGCGATCGCGATCCTCTACGACACGACCGACATCGAACGTCTCGAGCAGGTGCGCAAGGACTTCGTGGCCAATGTGTCGCATGAAATGCGAACTCCGCTGGCAGGGATCATCGGCTATGCGGAAACGCTGCTGGACGGAGCTTTGGAAGATGAGCAGAACAACCGGCGGTTCGTGCAAATCATCCACTCCAGCGCCATCCGGCTGAACAGCATCGCCTCGGATCTACTCGTGTTGTCGGAACTTGAGTCGAAGGTCGAGCCGCGCGAATCGGGTAGGATTGCCGTGCGGGACGTCGTCGAAAGCGCGCTGGCAATTGTCGAAAAGGAAGCGGAAATGCGCGGCGTGAAGCTCATCCGCGAAGAGATCCAGGAGCTTCAGGTCGTGGGCACCCGTCTGCGCCTGGAGCAGGCTGTGCTGAATCTGGTCGCGAACGCCATCAAGTTCAACCTGCCTGGCGGCGAGGTGCGAATTCGGGTAGTTCAAGACGCCGCTGGTTACGTTTCGATTACAGTCTCGGACACAGGAGTCGGGATTCCGTCGCAGGATCTGCCCAGGATCTTCGAACGTTTCTACCGCGTGGACAAGGGGCGCTCGCGGCAGGTGGGCGGCACCGGACTCGGACTCACGATCGTAAAGCACGTGATCGAGCGCATGAATGGGACCATTGAGGTCCAAAGCCAATTGAGATACGGGTCTACGTTCACCGTGCGTCTACCGCTCGCGACGAACGCGGGTTAAGCACGATCGCGGACCGGTTGGAACACCTCAGGCAGTACTCCGGCCGTACTACGGTACCTGTAATCGGATCGTCATCTACTATTCATGTCCCGCTAACGGCGGCTCGCTAACCTCTGGTTGACGTCATTAAACCCTCTGGACGCCGGGATAGCGCAGGCGAATCCGTTCGTCCGGGTAGAGCATATACGATTCTCCTCGCAATAGATTCGACTTTGACGAAGAGGCGAACTGGCCATGCGCCAGTAAGGTAACAGCGTCTCAAAGACAGGAAACACAAATGAGCCAACACAGATTTCAGTCTTGGATCGCGACGCCGCTGGCGGCATGCCTGCTGCTCGCGACCACGTCCATGGCTGCCGAGTCCCCGGCCGCCGACCGCGGCGACAACTCCAACGGAACGCGCAGCGCAAGCGGCCAGAAAATCGACATCGATAAACTCCGCAAGCAGATTGCGGATCAACAGAAACAGATCGACACGATGCAGAAGATGCTGGCCGAACAGCAGCGCCTGCTGGACTCCGCCAGCGGAGAGCCCGCCGAAGTAGCTGCACAGCCGAGGCCGGTGCGCGCGCCGCTGGGCGAAGTTGCCAGCACGTCTCCGATGATTCCGGCCGCTGCCGCACCGATGAGCCAGCCCGCCGCCCCGAAGAAGTCGGACGAGAAGGCATCGCCGCTCCAGTTCGGGATCGGCAATACGACAATTATGCCGGTGGGTTTCATGGATCTGACCAGCGTGTGGCGCGACAAGGACGCGGGTTCCAGCATCGGCTCGAACTTCGGCAGCATTCCTTACAACAACGTAACCGCAGCGCACCTCAGCGAGTTTCGCTTCAGCCCGCAGAACTCGCGATTGGGTTTCCGCGTGGATGGCGACTGGAAGGGCGCCCACTTCATCGGTTACAACGAATTCGACTTCCTGGGAACCAGCGGCAGCAACAACCTGGGCGTGACGAACGGCGCTTTCGTGCCGCGCATCCGCTTGTACTGGGTAGACGTTCGCAAAGATAAGTTTGAGATCCTGGCCGGCCAGAGTTGGAGCATGATGACCCCCAACCGCAAGGGCATCTCGGCGCTGCCAGGCGACCTGTTCTACAGCCAGGTGATCGACGTCAATTACATGATCGGCCTCCCCTGGAGCCGTCAGCCGGGCATCCGCTTCCTGCTGCACCCGAGCGACAAGGTTACCTTCGGTCTCTCGCTTGAGAATCCGGACCAATACATCGGCGGTTCCGGCGGCGGCTCTTCCATCGTTCTGCCCACGGCGTTGACCTCGCTGGCCGGCGGCCAGTTCGACAACGCCTCCAACGTTCTGGTCACGCCGAACGTGCACCCCGACATCATCGCCAAGCTGGCCTTCGATCCGAGTTCGCGCGCTCACGTTGAGTTTGCGGGCATCTACCGTACCTTCAAGGACTGGAATCCGGTCACGAGCGTGTATTCGACCAAGGGTGGCGGCGGTGCTTCCGTCAACGCCAACTTTGAGATTGTGAAGAACTTCCGTCTCGTGACGAACAACTTCTGGAGCGATGGCGGCGGCCGCTACCTGTTCGGTAATGCTCCCGACCTGGTGGTCCGCGCTGATGGGACGATCTCGCCGATTCACTCCGGCGGAACCGTCGATGGCTTCGAGGCCCAGGTCACCAAGAAGCTGTTGCTTTACGCCTACTACGGCGGCGTCTACGTCGGCCGCAACACGGCGCTGGATGCCAATGGAACAAGCCTGATTGGTTACGGCTACACGAAGTCCGCCAACAGCCAGAACCGCTCCATTCAGGAAGGCAGCTTTGGCTTCAACCAGACGATCTGGAAGGACTCGAAGTACGGCGCTCTCAACTTGATGGGCCAATACGAATACCTGACCCGCAATCCCTGGTACGTCGCCACGAATGCGCCGAAGGCTACCCATACCAACACGATCTATTTCAACCTGCGTTACACCCTGCCCGGCTCCGCGCCGACCATGGGCAAGTAGCGGGCGGCTGACCAGCGATTGACTATCTCCAAGGAAGAGATCGGACAAAATGAAAAGAACTGCATTACTAGTGTTTCTCTCGGCGCTGTTGACGGGAATTGCCTTCGCGGAGGATCTTCTCATCAACGCGGCGGGCGCTTCGTTCCCGAACCCCATCTACCAGAAGTGGTTTAGCGAATACCAGAAGAAGACCGGCGTGCGAATCAACTACCAGTCGGTGGGTTCCGGCGCCGGCATCGGACAGATCACCGAAGGAACCGTTGACTTCGGCGCTTCCGACGGCCCGATGAACGCAGAACAGACCAAGAAGTTTCAGGACAAGCGCGGTTTCGGCGTCCTGCACTTCCCGACCGTGATGGGCGCGGTGGTGGTCACCTACAACCTGCCTGGCATCAGCCAGGCGTTAAACTTCACCCCTGCCGCGATCTCAGGGATTTACCTGGGCAAGATCACCAAGTGGAACGACCCCGAAATCGCCAAAGCGAATCCGGGCGTGAAGATTCCGGCGAACGACATCGTCGTCGTGCATCGTTCGGACGGCAGCGGCACCACCTACGTGTTTACCGACTACCTCTCCAAGGTCAATCCCGACTGGAAGAGCAAGGTTGGCAGCGCGACATCCGTGACCTGGCCGATCGGCCTTGGCGCGGCCAAGAACGACGGCGTGGCCGGTCTGGTGAAGCAGACAGCCAATTCAATCGGCTATGTCGAGCTGATCTACGCCACGCAGAACAAAATGGCATACGGCAATGTGAAGAACAAAGCCGGCGCCTTCGTGACGGCTTCCTCGGCCAGTGTCTCGGCCGCGGCCGCCGCTTCCGCCAAGACGATGCCGGAGGACTTCAAGGTTTCCATCGTGGATGCGGAAGGCAAGTCGTCCTACCCGATCTCCACGTTTACCTGGCTGTTGATACCCGAGAAGATTGCCGACAAAGGCAAGAAGACCGCGATCGTCAACTTCATCAAGTGGATGCTCGACAAAGACGCGCAGGCGCTCGCCGAGAGCCTGGATTACGCGAGTTTGCCCAAGCCTGTAGTTGCTAAAGAACTGAAGGCCATCGCCAAAGTACAATAGCGGCAAGGCCTGGAATGGAAACGTCTGAGATATCGACGAACCGCGCCCGCTCACCCGAGCGGGCGCGGCGTTTTTCGGATCGCCTGGCATCGGGGGACACAGCCGCCAACCTGATCGTGTTTCTGGCGGCTGCCAGTATTGTCTTCATCACGTCCTGGATCGTCTTCGAACTGTACCGGAATTCGGCGGCCTCGCGGCATGAATTCGGCTGGTCGTTTCTGACCGGAAGTTCCTGGGATCCGGTCAACGAGCACTACGGCGCACTGCCGTTCATCTACGGGACGATTGTAACCTCGGCGCTCGCATTGTTGATGGCGATCCCCTTCGGCGTCGGCGCGGCGATCTTCCTGGCTGAGCTCGCCCCACCTAGAATTTCGAACGCACTCACTTTTCTCATCGAGTTGCTGGCGGCTGTGCCGAGCGTGATTTACGGCCTGCTGGGCATCTTCGTACTCGTACCGATGTTGAAGTCCGCAGAACCGGCAATTCGCGCCACGCTCGGATTCCTACCCTTCTTCAAGGGGCCGTTCTATGGCGTCAGCCTGCTGGCGGCGGGGTTCGTGCTGGCCGTGATGATCGTGCCGTTCATCATTTCGATTTCGCGCGAAGTGCTGCTGGCCGTCCCGGCCGACCAGCGCGAGGCGGCGCTGGCCCTGGGTGCGACCAAGTGGGAGAGCACCTGGGACATCGTGGTTCCCTTCGCCGGCAAAGGCATCGTAGGCTCGATCTTCCTGGCCCTGGCGCGCTCCCTCGGGGAGACGATGGCGGTGACCATGGTCATCGGCAACACGCCTCAGATCAGCATGTCGCTGTTCGCGCCCGGGTACTCCATCGCGGCCGTGATTGCGAACGAGTTCGCCGAAGCGAGTTCGGAAATGCTGCGCAGTACGCTGATCGAGTTGGGCATGGTGCTGTTCGCCCTCACTTTCCTGATCAACGGCTTCGCCCGCATCCTGATTATCACGACATCGAAGAAGGGGAACGCCACGTGACCCCGCGTCTGTTCTATCGCAAAGCCACCAACTACGTAATGTTGACGCTCACTGGTCTGTGCGCCCTGGTTGCGGTCGGTATTCTGTTCTTCATCCTCGGATACCTGCTTTGGAACGGCGGAACCAGCTTGAACCTGGACTTCTTCACCAAGTTGCCCGTTCCGGTGGGCGAGAGCGGCGGCGGCATGGCCAACGCGCTGGTCGGCACCGGCAAACTCCTGCTGATCGCCTCGCTGGTTGGTGTGCCCATCGGCTTCCTGGGCGGGGTTTACCTCTCCGAGTATGGCGGCAGCACCTTCTCTTTCCTGGTCCGGTACATGACGGATCTGCTGAATGGCGTGCCCTCCATCGTGATCGGGATTTTCGCTTATACGGTCATTATTTTGAGGCAGCACCATTTCTCGACCCTGGCGGGCGGCATCGCGCTGGGCATCATGATGATCCCCATCGCCGTGCGCAGCAGCGAGGAATTCCTGCGCGCTGTGCCGGCGTCCCTGCGGGAAGCGGCAGTCGCCTTGGGCGCCTCCAAGTCGAGGGCCATCGTCACAGTGGTCATTCCGGCGGCGTTAGACGCCATCATTACCGGCATCATGCTGGATCTGGCCCGGGTGGCTGGAGAGACCGCACCGCTGATCTTCACCGCTTTCGGCAACCAGTTCTGGAGCCCCGGCTGGAATCAACCCACATCTTCACTGCCTGTGATGATTTACAGCTACGCAATTTCGCCCTATGACGAATGGCATCGTCAAGCCTGGTCTGCTGGCTTCGTCCTGCTCTCGCTTGTATTGTTCGTGAACGTGTTTTCGCGACTGGTTCTGGCGAGAAAAGGGCACGCTAGAAGCTAGCCAGGGGAAAGTCACCATGGAGAATCCGATTCGCGTTACCTCAGTCACCGGCACGACCCCGGGAAGTTCTGCGCTGCCTCGCGGCGCGGAAGCCGGGTCGAAGGGGGCGGGGACCGCTGAGCTGAAGCTCAGAGCATCCAATCTCAACTTCTTCTACGGCAAGTTCCAGGCGCTCCACGACATTAACCTGGACATCCACGAGAATCGCGTCACCGCCTTTATCGGGCCTTCCGGATGCGGCAAGTCCACATTTCTGAGGACGCTGAACCGGATGCACGAAATGGTCCGGAATACGCGGGTGGAAGGCGAGGTGGAACTGGACGGGCAGGACATCTTCGGCTTGGAAGTGTCGCAGCTGAGACGCCGTGTGGGCATGGTGTTTCAGAAGTCGAATCCGTTTCCCAAGTCGATTTTCGACAACGTCGCCTACGGTCTGCGGGTGAATGGTTTCGCGGGGGGCAAGCCGCTCCACGATGCGGTCGAGAGCAGCCTGCGCCGAGCCGCGCTGTGGGAAGAAGTGAAAGACAAGCTTAACGACTCGGCATATTCACTATCGGGTGGGCAACAGCAGCGGCTGTGCATAGCGCGCGCGCTGGCCGTGAACCCCGAGGTGCTGCTGCTGGACGAGCCGTGCTCCGCTTTGGATCCAATCGCTACGGCCAAGATCGAGGACCTGATCTTCCAATTGAAGGATAGCTGCACCCTCGTAATCGTCACCCACAACATGCAGCAGGCCGCCCGGGTAGCCGAATATACTGGATTTTTCCTGCTCGGACGTCTGGTCGAATTCGATAAGACGACGACCATTTTCAAGAACCCGGCGCAAAAGGAAACCGAGGATTACGTGACGGGACGGTTCGGATAGAGCTCGGAGCAGGAGGAGCACGGTGCGTCATTTCGTCGAAGAGTTGGACCAACTCAGCCAGAAGCTGCTTGAGATGTGCTCGCTGGTCGAATCCGCCGTCCAGCGCAGCATCAGCGCCGTCACGGAGAAGGACCGGTTTGCGGCCGAGGACGTTCTCAGGAACGAGGCGCGGATCAATCAGATTGAAATCGAGATCGACGAATTCGCGATCAATCTGCTGGCGCTGCACCAGCCCATGGCAACGGACCTGCGCCTGATCATCGCGGCGCTTAAGATCAATACCGATCTGGAGCGGATGGGTGACCTCGCGGTGAACATCGCCCAGCGCGCCAAGTCGCTCAGCGAAGAGCCCATGATCAAGCCGATGGTCGACATTCCGCACATCGCCGGTCTGGTGCAGTCCATGGTGCGCAAGAGCCTGGATTCGTTCGTGCTCAGAGACGCGGAGTTGGCCCGTAGCGTACTCTCCTCGGATAGTGCGGTAGACAACCTGCGCAACGCCAGCTACCACGAGTTGATCAGCTTCATGGAGCATGAACCATCAGGCATCCGTCAGGCCGTTGACTTGATTGCAATCGTAAGAAATCTGGAGCGGATTGCCGACCACACGACGAACATCGCCGAGGACGTTTTGTTTATGGTGAAGGGCGTTGACGTGCGCCATCACGGGGAAACTCGCTGGGAACAGCCTGAACAATAAGGTGCAGTTTGACTTCGAGCACTCGATGCAGCGCGCTATCGAAAGATTTATTGGGCCAAACCGGCGCTGTTGCACCGCCGAATGGGCCCTGGGATTGACAGGTGTGGCATTTGATGTGCTACGCTGGAAAAGTTCGAGAAGTTAGCTGGACTGCTGCGGTTACCCTTTCTGTGATCAGGCGAAAGCTTGAAAAACAGAGAGTAGCCCGGGCGGCCGCCCCGAGGTTCCTATCGGCAGAGCTCCGGTAGGGATATGGGCGGGTCTTAAAGACCCTCTTTTACGGCTAGACCGGTGTTTGCCGGGACGACGCCGCCAGGTTTTCGGGAATTCTCCAACGGTCGCGATAGTTTTTAAGTGCGTAAATGCACGTTTGCGGCCGCGTGGTGGAAACGACGCTCTGACAAACGAGACAGAGGTTAGTTCGTGCCTACGTTTAATCAGCTTGTCCGCAAAGGGCGCAGGCCGCCCAGATACAAGACCGCGAGCCCGGCGCTGCAGTCCTGCCCGCAAAGGCGGGGAGTCTGCACGCGTGTCTACACGACAACGCCGAAGAAGCCGAACTCGGCGCTGCGCAAGGTCGCGCGCGTTCGCCTAACCAACCAAATTGAAGTGACGACCTACATCCCAGGCGTCGGCCACAACCTGCAGGAGCACTCGATTGTGCTCATTCGCGGCGGCCGCGTTAAAGATCTGCCCGGCGTGCGATATCACATCGTGCGTGGCACTCTGGATACCGCCGGGGTGGCAGGACGTCAGCAAAGCCGCTCCAAGTATGGGGCGAAGCGCCCGAAAGCAGGCCAGGCGCCTGCCGCCAAGGGCAAGAAGTAAGGCAACGAATTATGACGCGAAGGGAAAGGAGCTGAGCCAACATGCCTCGCAGACGCCGCGCTGAGGTGCGGGAAATTCAGCCCGACAGCGTTTACGGTTCAACGCTGGCCGAGAAGTTCATCAACTCGATGATGTGGGAAGGCAAGAAGACTGCTTCCCAAAACATCTTTTACGGAGCGATGAACCTGATCCAGGAACGGACCAACGACGAGCCCGTAAAGCTCTTCAAGAAGGCCGTTGAAAACTGTAAGCCGCTGCTGGAAGTCAAGACGCGCCGCGTGGGTGGCGCGAACTACCAGGTGCCGATCGAGGTTCCGCAGAATCGCCGCACATCGCTGGCGATCCGCTGGATTCTCAACGGCTCACGGTCGCGCTCCGAAAAGAGCATGGCTGAGAAGCTGGCGAACGAATTGATGGATGCCGCGAACAACCGTGGCTCCGCGATGAAGAAGAAAGACGACGTCCACCGCATGGCCGAAGCCAACAAGGCTTTTGCTCATTACCGGTGGTAGCTACGGAGGATAGCGGAACCAGCCTTTTGCGCTGATCACGATAGTATGCCACGCACTATTGCACTCGATCGAATGAGAAACATCGGCATCATGGCCCATATTGATGCCGGTAAAACCACGGTTACCGAGCGCATTCTCTATTACACTGGCCGCACCTACAAGATTGGTGAAGTGCACGAAGGCACTGCCACCATGGATTGGATGGTGCAGGAGCAGGAGCGTGGTATCACCATTACGTCCGCGGCAACTACTTGCCATTGGCGTGATCAGCAGATCAACATCATCGACACGCCGGGCCACGTGGATTTCACGGCCGAAGTGGAGCGCAGTTTGCGTGTCCTCGACGGCGCGGTAGCGGTGTTCGACGCAGTGGCTGGAGTTCAGCCCCAGACCGAGACGGTTTGGCGCCAGGCCGACAAGTATTCTGTGCCCAGGATTTGCTTCATCAATAAGATGGATCGAATCGGCGCGGACTTCTTCCATTCCCTCGATACGATCGTTCAGCGTCTCGGTTGCCGCCCAGTGCCAGTCCAGTTGCCCATCGGCGCTGAGGATCAGTTCAAGGGTGTCATTAACCTGGTCACCATGAAGGCGCGCATTTGGCGCGATGAGACGCTAGGCGCCGAATACGACGACGTCGATATTCCTGCTGACTTGCTGGATGAAGCGCAGGAATACCACGACAAGATGGTCGAGGCGGCCGCCGAGTGCGACGAAGCGCTGGAGCATAAGTACATTGAGGGGCTGCCGATCACTCCTGAGGAGTTGATGGCCGGTCTCCGCAAGGGAACCATCGAGCAAAAGATCTTCCCCGTTATCTGCGGCACTGCATTTAAGAACAAGGGTGTCCAGAACCTGCTCGACGCCATTGTTGACCTGCTGCCCTCGCCAATCGACGTTCCCCCCATGGAGGGTCACGATATCGACGACAAGTCGATTGTGATCGAGCGGCGGCCGGACGATGCCGAGCCTTTTGCGGCACTCGTGTTTAAGATCATGACCGACACCTTCGTCGGCCAACTCGCCTTCATTCGCGTGTATTCGGGCAAATTGAACACGGGTCAGACGATTCTCAACGTGGCGAAGCATCGCACGGAACGCATCGGGCGTCTGGTCCGCATGCACGCGAACAAGCGTGAAGAGCTTACCGAGGTGCTCTCGGGCGATATCGTCGCTTGCGTCGGGCTGAGAAGCGTCAGCACGGGCGACACGATTTGTTCGGACGATCATCCGGTGCTGCTCGAGTCCATCGATTTCCCCGAGCCGGTCATTCAACTCGCGATCGAGCCGAAGACCAAGGCCGACCAGGAAAAGCTGGGCATGGCGATTGCCAAACTGGTGCAGGAAGATCCGACCCTCCGTATCTCAACGGATCACGAAACGGGCCAGACGATCCTCGCCGGCATGGGCGAATTACATCTGGAAATCATCGTCGATCGCCTGCAGCGTGAATTTGGTGTCGGCGCGAATGTCGGCAAGCCGCAAGTCGCCTACCGCGAGACGGTGCGCAAGAAGGCTGAAGGCGAAGGCCGCTTCGTCCGCCAGACCGGTGGCCACGGCCAGTACGGTCACGTCAAGATCAGAATCGAACCGATCACTGATTCCAATTACATTTTTGTAAACGGGACCACGGGCGGATCGGTGCCGAAGGAATTCATCGGACCCGCGGAGAAGGGGATTGTCGAGGCGATGGAGGGCGGCGTGCTCGCCGGTTTCCCCATCAACAATCTCAAAGTCACCATCTACGACGGTAGCTATCACGACGTCGATTCATCGGAAATGGCGTTTAAGATCGCTGGTTCGATGGCGTTGAAAGATGCTGTCAGGAAGGCCAAGCCGGTCCTCCTGGAGCCGGTGATGAGCGTCGAAGTAGTTGTACCCGACGAGTATATGGGCTCCGTGAATGGCGATTTGATTGGCCGTCGCGGGCGGTTGGAAGGCGTTGAACGTCGCGGTGGAACTCAGATCATCCGCGCGATGGTGCCGCTTTCAGAAATGTTCGGATACGCGACCGAGATCCGGTCGCGGACGCAAGGTCGAGGCAGTTTTACAATGCACTTCGGCCGCTATGAAGAGGCTCCGGCTTCGGTGACCGAAGAGGTTGTCAGCCGGGCGCAGGGTAAGGTTTCAGACTAGTAGTTCCGGACTTGAGTTGGCTGAGTAGTAATTTTCGCGATTCCGCAGGAGAGTGAACCGAGATGGCGAAAGAGAAATTTGATCGCAGCAAACCGCACGTCAACATCGGCACGATCGGTCACATTGACCACGGCAAGACGACGCTGACGGCGGCGATCACGAAGGTACTGGCGAAGCACAATCCGAAGAACACGTTCCGGAGCTTCGATTCGATCGACAACGCGCCTGAGGAAAAGGCACGAGGTATCACGATCGCGGTGGCGCACGTGGAGTATGAGACCGCCAAGCGGCACTACGCACACGTGGACTGCCCCGGGCACGCCGATTACATCAAGAACATGATCACCGGCGCGGCGCAGATGGACGGCGCGATTCTGGTGGTGGCGGCTCCGGACGGGCCGATGCCGCAGACTCGTGAGCACGTTCTTCTGGCCCGGCAGGTGGGCGTACCGTGCGTTGTGGTGGCCCTGAACAAGGTCGACATGATGGACGACCCGGAACTGCTGGAACTGGTGGAGATGGAACTGCGGGAACTGCTTTCGAGCTACGGCTTCCCGGGCGACGATCTGCCGATCTGCCAGATCAGCGCGCTGAACGCGTTGAACGGCGATCCGGAAGCGGAGAAGCAGATCGACGCGCTGATGGAAGCGGTGGACAGCTACGTTCCGATGCCGGAGCGGGCGTTGGACAAGCCGTTTCTGATGCCGATCGAAGACATCTTCTCGATCCAGGGCCGCGGCACCGTGGTGACCGGGCGTATCGAAAAGGGCATCGTGAAGGTCGGCGAAGAAGTCGAGATCGTGGGCTTCCGCGACACGCGTAAGACGGTGGTGACGGGCGTGGAAATGTTCCGCAAGCTGCTCGACAGCGGCATGGCGGGCGACAACGTCGGGTTGCTGCTGCGGGGTATCGACAAGGACGACGTGGAGCGCGGCCAGGTGCTGGCCAAGCCCGGCTCGATCAAGCCGCACACGAAGTTCACAGGTTCGGTGTACGTGTTGTCGAAGGAAGAGGGCGGGCGTCACACTCCGTTCTTCAAGGGCTACCGGCCGCAGTTTTACTTCCGCACCACGGACGTGACGGGCGTGTGCGAGCTGCCTGAGGGTGTGGAAATGGTGATGCCGGGCGACAACGTGACGATTACGGTGGAGCTGATTACCCCGGTCGCGATGGACAAGGGCCTGCGGTTCGCCATCCGTGAGGGTGGCCGCACAGTGGGCGCCGGCACGGTTACGGAAGTGCTTTCGTAGCCTGGACGGGTTTGTAGTAAGGCAATTGGGTGGGGACCGGCGTCTTGAAGGAGAACCGGGCTCCCGCCTAGTAGCCGCCGCAGGGGCGGCGGTAGGCCGCCAGAAGTGAGCGGCAGGAAGAAACAAGGGTTCAGATGCTGACCAAACGGATTCGAATTCGGCTGAAGGCTTACGATCACCGCCTTCTGGACCAGTCAACTACGGAAATCGTGGAGACGGCCAAGCGCGCTGGCGCGCAGGTCGCCGGTCCGATCCCGCTGCCGACCATGATCAACCGTTACACGGTGAACCGTTCACCGCATGTGGACAAGAAATCCCGCGAGCAGTTTGAAGTTCGCACCCACAAGCGCCTGATCGATATCATCGAGCCGACTCAGGACACCGTGGACGCGTTGAGTAAATTAGATCTCCCGGCCGGAGTGGACGTGGAGATCAAAGCCTACCACAAAGGGGCGGCTAGGTAAGGATCTGGTGCGGCATTGAGTCCGCGTCGAGAGCCCCGCCCTCTGCCAGTTTTGAAAGGCATGGCGGGAAAGGGAACTGAGCGATTATGAGCCCTGGAATCATTGGCAAGAAAATTGGCATGACGCAGGTGTTCCGGCCCGACGGGCAGGTTGTTCCTGTTACGGTGCTGAAGGCTGGCCCCTGCGTGGTCGTGCAGCGCAAGACCCCAACCACGGACGGTTACGACGCCGTGCAGCTTGGATTGGTCGAATTTGCCAAGAAACTGAACAAGCCTGCGGCCGGACACTTAAAAAAGGCCGGGGCCGATGGCGTGAAGTATCTTCGTGAGTTTCTCCTGAAGCCGGGCATGGGCGACCCGAAGCCGGGTGACAAGGTTCTGGTGGACCAGTTCCAACTGGCCCAGAAGGTTGATATCACCGGCATCAGTAAGGGTCGCGGATTTGCCGGCACCGTCAAGCGACACCACTTCGGTGGCGGAGACGGGACGCATGGATCCATGTTCCACCGCGCGCCTGGATCTATCGGCTCTTCGAGCTATCCTTCGCGTGTCTATCCGGGTATGCGGATGGCCGGTCACATGGGCGACGACCAGGTGACGGTACGAAACCTGGAAGTGGTCGACATCGACCTGGAAGACAACTTGCTGTTGGTGAAGGGTGCCGTGCCCGGTCCTAATGGCGGCTACGTAATCGTACGCCAGGCGAAGAGGTAACGAGCGATGCCGAACGTAGATATTTACGATCTGAAAAATCAGAAGGTCGGGGAAGTTGAACTCTCCGACGCCGTCTTCAAAGCCGATGTGAACGAGCATCTACTTTACGAGAGCGTGCGCCATTATCTGGCCAGTGCGCGAAGTGGAACGGCAAAGACGAAGAATCGCTGGGAAGTGGCTGGTTCGGGCAAGAAGTTGTGGCGGCAAAAAGGCACGGGCCGGGCACGCAGCGGCTCCATACGTAGCCCACTGTGGCGCCACGGCGGTACGATCCACGGACCTCAGCCGCGCGATTACTCCTATCACCTCAACAAGAAGATGTTGACGGGCGCTCTGCGCTCTGCGCTTTCGGCCAAGCTGCGCGACGGCGAGTTAAAAGTCGTCAGCGCCTTCAGCTTTGCGGATCACAAGACGAAGTCGATGGCTTCGGCCTTGGAAACTCTCGAAGCAAGACGCAGTGTTCTGTTGGTCAATACGATCGAGCCCAACCGGAATCTCGAACTCGGCTCCCGCAATCTGCCGGGCGTGAAACTGGTCGCCACCAAGGATGTCACCACATACGATCTGCTTGCGCATAAGTTTGTCGTGATCAGCGAGGCAGCCGCCAAGAAGCTGTCGGAGGCGTTGTCCTAATGAACCGCTACAGCGTGATTGTCCGCCCGATTGTGACCGAAAAGGGCGTGGAAAAGAAGGATTCCCAGCGGACGCTTTGTTTTGAAGTGCACCCGGAAGCTAACAAGACGGAGATCAAGCAGGCGGTGGAAAGCTTGTTTAAGGTCAAAGTTGAAGATGTTCGTACGCTCACTTTCGAAGGCAAACTCCGGCGTCGAGGCCGTTACTCGGCCTACAAGTCCGACTGGAAGAAGGCCTTCGTTAAGCTGAAGCCCGGCCAGAAGTCTCCGGAATACGCGGAACTGTAAGCGGCCGCGACAAGAGATTAAGAGAGGCGAAACCCTATGCCGATCAAAAAATTCCGGCCGACGACGCCAACCCGGCGTTTCCAAACGGTCGTGCTGCGTGACGAGATCACGAAGGAAACTCCGGAAAAGAGCCTGACTGCAGGCCTGAAGAAGTCCGGTGGCCGCAACAACAAAGGCGGGACGACCATCCGCTTCCGCGGCGGGGGCCACAAGCGCACTTATCGCGTCATCGATTTCAAGCGTGACAAGATTGGAATTCCCGCCAAAGTCGCATCCATTGAATACGATCCCAACCGCTCGGCTCACATCGCACTGCTCAATTACGCCGATGGCGAAAAGCGCTACATTCTGTGGCCGGTGGGCTTGGTTGTTGGCGCGAACCTGATGAGCGGACCGGCGGCAGAGATTTTTGTGGGCAACTCGTTGCCGCTGGAGAACATTCCGGCCGGCACTATGGTTCATAACATCGAGTTGCGTCCTGGCAAGGGCGGCCAGATGGCTCGTTCGGCCGGAGCTGCGGCCCAGCTCGTATCTAAAGAAGGTGGCATTGCGCTGCTGAAGTTACCTTCGGGCGAAGTTCGCCGCGTGCCTCTGATTTGCTACGCCACAATTGGCCAGGTCGGTAATCTGGATCACGAGAATGTCAGCCTTGGCAAAGCGGGCCGGTCCCGCTATCTGGGCCGCAGGCCCCACAACCGCGGCGTCACTATGAACCCGATCGACCATCCGCATGGCGGTGGCGAGGGCAGGACTTCAGGCGGACGTCATCCAGTCACGCCTTGGGGCCAGCCTACGCGTGGTTTCAAGACGCGCAACAACAAGCGCACCGACCGCGAGATCGTCACGCGGCGGCCGACGCGGAACAAATAGGGCGGAGTAGCCAGACATGAGCCGTTCACTAAAAAAAGGGCCGTTCGCCGATGGTCACCTGGTCAAAAAGGTGGCCGACATGATCGCCAAGAATGAAAAGAAAGTGCTGCGGACCTGGTCCAGGCGCTCCACCATTCTTCCGGAATTCATCGGGCAGACAATCGCCGTGCACAACGGCAGGAAGTTCATCCCGGTGTATGTGACGGAGAACATGGTAGGCCACAAGCTAGGTGAATTCTCGCCGACGCGCACCTTCAAGGGTCACCAGGCGAAGGCCGAAAAGTCGGCTAAGCCGGCATAAGATTCGAGCGGAAGAGGAAGCGACGATGGCAGTTAAAGCAGAAGCCAGACACGTCCGGGTTTCGCCGCAGAAGGCCCGCTTAGTCGTGGACCTGATTCGGGGCCGGAAGGCCGGTGAGGCGATCACGATTCTGAAGACGACGAACAAGGGCATTTGCCCGGTCGTCGAGAAGGTTCTGCGCTCGGCGATCGCGAATGCCGAAAACAGGAACGAAGATGTCGATGTGGACAGCCTCATCGTGGTCGAAGCCTATGTCAATGAAGGACCCCGCCAGCGGCGGGTGCGGCCAGCGCCGCAGGGTCGGGCCTACCGCTATCAGCGGCGCAGCTCGCACATCGTCGTAAAGGTTGGCGAAAAGGGCGCCCAGAGTAAGGAAGGTTAGCGCATGGGTCAGAAAGTTCATCCCTACGGATTCCGGCTGGGCGTCACCAAGAACTGGCGTTCGCGGTGGTTCGCGACCGCCGATTACGCCAAGCTGCTGCACGAAGACCTGGATCTCAAGAAGATGCTGAAAGACCGGCTCAAGTCGGCTGGCGTCAGCGCGATCGAAGTGGAACGGCCCGGCGGAGCTAAACTGCGCATCACCATCCACACCTCGCGTCCCGGCCTGATCATTGGCCGCAAAGGCGCCGAGATCGAGAAGCTGAAGACGGATCTGGCTGCCAAGACCAAGCGCGAAGTCTTCATCGACATTCAGGAAGTTCACAAGCCGGAGATGGATGCGCAGTTGGTCGGCGAGTCGATCGCACTGCAACTCGAAAAGCGCGTTGCGTTCCGCCGTGCCATGCGCAAGGCCGTTGAGAGTGCCCAGCGCTTCGGCTGCAAGGGCATCAAGGTTCGTGTTTCTGGCCGCCTGAACGGCGCTGAAATCGCCCGCAGCGAGTGGTACCTACAAGGCCAGTTGCCTTTGCACACTTTGCGCGCCGATATCGATTACGGGTTTGCCGAGGCTCACACGACCTACGGCGTAATCGGGATCAAGGTGTGGGTCTATCGTGGAGAGGTTTCGACTGACGGATTCTCCAAGCGCAGTATGCGAGGTGACGAGCCGCGGCGTAATCCTCGAAGCGACCGCCGCGACCGTCCGGAACGTAATGATCGGGATCGGCGTCCGCCGCAGATGCAGCATAGCGCACCACCGGTCGTTGCGGCGCCGCCAGTTGCTGCAGCCCCTGTGGTGGATGCGACGATACCGGCACCGCTGTTGCCGCCGGTTGGGGGCTCCACTCCAGAGGGCCAGGCTGCCGAATAGGTAGGCCGCCGGGTAGAGAACAGAGTTTAGAAGGGGAGACTGACGCCCATGTTGATGCCGAAGAAGGTCAAGTACAGAAAGGTGCAGCGCGGCCGCATGAAGGGCATGGCCCAACGCGGAAGCTCACTCTCCTTTGGCGATTACGGCCTGAAGGCGTTGCACTGCGGGTGGGTGACGGATCGGCAGATCGAAGCCGCCCGTATCGCCATGACCCGGTACGTCAAACGCGCAGGGAAAATCTGGGTTCGGGTATTCCCGGACAAGCCGATCACTAAGAAGCCTGCTGAAACCCGTATGGGCAAGGGCAAAGGCGCCCCCGATCAATGGGTCGTCGTGATTCGGCCAGGAAAGATCTTGTTTGAGATGGAAGGCGTGCCGCTTGCGACCGCCACCGAGGCGTTGCGCCTCGCAATGGCCAAACTAGGGGTGCGAACCAAGATGGTAACCCGCACGGAGACCGCAAACTGAGATTGAGGGCGGGAGCCACGAGGAACTAACGCGATGAAAGCGGAAAAGATTCGGGAAATTGACAGCAAGGATATGGCCACCCGCCTGAAGGAAGCCGACGAGCAGATGTTCCGGCTGAAGTTTCAGATGTCGATGGGCCAGACCGAAGGCTTGAAGAAGTACCGCGAGCTGAAGAAAGATCGGGCGCGGATGCGGACCGTGCTCGGCGAGCGTGCGCGCAGCGAGCAGAAGGGAACTGAGTAAGCCATGGTCGAAGAGAAGGTCGCCCGCAAAATGGAAAAGATCGGCGAAGTCGTCTCCACGAAGATGACCAAGACGATCATTGTGGTTGTGACGCGCAAGGTGCCGCACCCGCTGTACAAGCGAATTGTGACCAAGCGCAAGAAGTTCTACGCTCACGACGAAACCGGCGAGGCTCGCCTGGGCGATACGGTACGGATTGTTGAAAGTCGTCCGCTAAGCAAATTGAAGCGCTGGACGCTGGGCGAAGTCATCCGCCGCTCGGCGCAGGCGACCGTCGCTCTGGCCGAATAGGCTTGAGGGTTGCAAACGAGAGGGTAACACCATGATCGGAATGAGAACAATCCTCGAGGTCGCCGACAATAGCGGCGCTCGTCGATTGCAGTGCATCCTGCCGCGCGGCGGCGATAAGGGCCTGCAGGCCGGCCTCGGAGACGTAGTCACGGCGAGTGTCAAAGAAGCCGCACCGGACTCTAGCATCAAAAAGGGCAAGGTCGTCAAGTGCGTGATCGTCCGGATGCGCAAGGAAACCCGCCGCAAGGACGGAACCTACATCCGCTTCGACACCAACGCCGCTGTCCTTGTCAATGAATTGAATGAACCGGTCGGCACGCGCGTCTTTGGCCCGGTGGCCCGCGAGTTGCGCGACAAGCGCTTCATGAAGATAGTGTCGCTCGCTCCGGAGGTGATCTGACATGAAGAGTCGTTTGGCTAATCGGCATAACGAAGCTCCCGAGCCACTGAAGATCCGTATCAAGAAGAACGACTTGGTCAAGGTGATCGCTGGCAGGGATAAGGGCAAGACGGGTCGGGTACTGGAAGTTGACCGCGTTGCGGGCCGCGTACTCGTTGAGGGCGTGATGCTTGCTAAGAAACACGTCAAACCCAATCCCGCCAAAGGCGTGAAGGGCGGCATCGCCGAAAGCGAGGCCAAGATTCACGTCTCCAACGTAATGATGGTGACTTCTGACGGCAAGACGACTCGTATCGGGACCAAGATCGATACCATCGCGGGGAAGGTTCACCGGGTTCGAATTGCCCGCAAGACGGGCGAGGTTCTCGACAAGAAGTAGTCGGAAGCCGCAGGATCTTTGGGGCGTGTGAAGTGATCGGGATCGCGGAGGCTCGCGGCCGCTGCGAAACGATCGGAAAAGAGTTGAGTGCATGAAGGCGAGACTGATCGAGTTTTACAACAAGACCGTGGTTCCGGCCCTGACCAAAGAGTTCGGCTACACGAACGTAATGGCCGTTCCCCGCTTGGAGAAGATCACGCTGAACGTTGGCCTGGGCGATGCCACCCAGAATCCCAAGCTGATCGATCCGGCGGTCAATGAGTTGAGCGCCATCGCCGGCCAGAAGCCCGTCGTCACCAAGGCGAAGAAGTCCATTGCAGCGTTCAAGTTGCGCGAGAACATGAGCATTGGCTGCATGGTTACTCTGCGCGGCGATCAAATGTACGAATTCCTGGACCGTTTGGTGAGCATTGCGCTTCCGCGCGTTCGCGACTTCCGGGGAATTTCCAAGAAGAGCTTTGATGGGCGGGGCAATTACACGTTGGGCATCAGAGATCAGTTGATCTTCCCGGAGATTGACTACAACAAGGTTGAAAAAGTGAAGGGCATGAACATCTGCATCACGACAACGGCGCGCACCGACGCGGAAGCCTTGGCGTTGTTGAAACTGATGGGCATGCCATTCCGGCAGAATTAGCCGCGGGAAGAACGGAGCAGAACAAGAATGTCGACAACGGCAAAATACGCGAAGGATATCCTGAAGCAGCCAAAGTGGGCGGTGCGGCACCGTAACCGATGTCTGCGCTGCGGCCGCTCCCGCGCCTACATGCGGAAGTTCAAGCTGTGCCGCATTTGCTTCAGGCAACTCGCCCTGCTCGGTGAATTGCCCGGCGTAACGAAATCGAGCTGGTAGGGTCATCCCTCCGGTGATGACGAAGAAAAGGAGCGAAGGCGGAGAAAAATGATTTCTGACCCCATCGCAGATATGCTGACCAGAGTCCGGAATGCCCTGAAGGCCCGGTTTCAAAAGGTCGATGTCCCGGCTTCAAAGCTGAAGACCGAGGTAGCGCGCATTCTTAAGGACGAGGGCTACATCCTCAACTATAAGATTGTGGACGACGGCAACCACAAGGCAATTCGCGTGTACCTGAAGTACACGGCCGCTAACCAGCCGGTGATCTCGCACATCGAGCGGATCTCGCGTCCGGGCTGCCGCGTCTATGTCGGATCGACCGACATACCGAAGGTGCTTGGCGGTTTGGGTGTCAATATTCTGACCACGCCCAAGGGAGTCATGACGGGCAAGAGTGCCCGCAAGGAGGGTGTCGGCGGCGAGTTGCTCTGTCAGATCTGGTAAGACCTGGCGGACGGCGCGGCGTGCGGCCCGTTCCCGTCTGGAAATGGCACAGGCTTGAAGAAGCCTGGAAAGCGGACAGGAGAAAATTAGAACATGTCACGAGTTGGAAAGAAACCGATTCCGCTGCCCGCCGGTGTAAAGATCACCGTTGGTGAGCAGCTTCTGGTCGAGGGGCCGAAAGGCAAGCTGACGGTTCCGCTCCCGCAGGGCATCCGCGTGGAGAAAGTGGATTCGACGCTTGAAATCAAGCGTGAAAATGACAGTTATCGAGCATTGCATGGACTCACTCGCGCTCTAACGGCGAATGCGGTAACCGGCGTAAGCACTGGCTTCACCCGCGAACTGGACATCGTCGGCATTGGATACCGCGCTGAGACCAAGGGTAACGTAGTGAGCTTTACGCTCGGCTATTCGCACCCGATCGAGTTTGCGCTCCCCAAGGGTGTGGAGTGCAAGGTGGATAAAATGACCCACCTCGTCCTTACTTGTAACGACAAGCAGCAGTTGGGTCAAATCGCGGCTGACATTCGCGCGCTCCGTCCGCCCGAGCCTTATAAGCAGAAGGGCATACGCTACGTGGGTGAAGTGCTGCGCAAGAAGGTCGGCAAGACGGGTGCTAGCGGCAAGTAGGCGGGAGGGAACTAAGAAATGAAGCACACGATTGATAAAAACTCCCGCCGGGTGAGGATTCACGTCCGCATTCGCCGCGCGGTGAAAGGTTCGAACGAGCGTCCCCGGCTGGCCATCTTCCGCAGTTTGAAGCATATCTATGCCCAGATCATTGACGATCGCCAGGGACGGACCGTGGTCTCGGCGTCGAGTAATGAAACGGACGCCACGATTACCGGCGGAAATCTCGCGGGAGCCAAAGCGATCGGCAAGCTGGTGGCAGAGCGTGCGGTCGCCGCAGGTGTGAAGAAAGTCGTTTTCGACCGTGGTGGCTACCTCTACCACGGGCGGATCAAGGCGCTGGCGGAAGCCGCGCGTGAAGCCGGACTGGAGTTCTAAGAACATGGCAGTCGTTCCGAAGAAGAAGATCGACCCGAAGGCGTTCAACCTGAAAGAACAGGTCGTCGCCATCAACCGCGTCACCAAGGTTGTGAAGGGCGGCAAAAACCTCAGCTTCTCGGCTTTGGTGGTCATCGGCGATCCCGAGCAGAGGGTTGTTGGTTTCGGCACTGGCAAGGCCAAGGAAGTTCCGGCAGCCATCAAGAAGGGCATCGAATCGGCGAAGAAGAACCTGCGCCATGTGCACACTGTGGGCAGCACGATTCCGCACCAGGTGCTCGGGCGGTTTGGAGCGGGGCTGGTGCTATTGAAGCCGGCGCCGGAAGGCACGGGCGTCATCGCGGGTGGCCCTGTTCGCGCGGTCATCCAAGCGGCTGGGATCAGCAATGTGCTGACCAAGTCGATTGGAACCACGAATCCTCATAACGTCGTGAAGGCGACCATCGCGGCGCTGGACGAGTTGCGCGATCGAGCGCAAGTCGCCGAATTGCGCGGCATCGCCGTGGAGAACCTGTAACTTATGACCGAGCAAGCGACAATCAAGATCCAGCTCTGGTCCAGCCCGATCGGCGCCCCCGACAAGCTGCGCCGGATTGTGAAAGGGCTTGGCCTGCGAAAGATCAATCAGGTTGTGATTAAGCCGGACACCCCGGGCTTCCGTGGCATGGTGACGAAAATTCCGCACCTGCTCAAAGTCGTCACTGAGTAATTAAGAGATATTTGACCGATAGAGGACACGAGATGGACCTCAGCAATCTTAAACCGCCAGCTGGCCAGGTGAAGACGCAGCGTCGCATCGGCCGCGGCATGGGTTCCGGGCGCGGCAAGTATTCCGGCCGCGGTGCCAAAGGGCAAAAATCGATTAGCGGCTTTTCGCACATGCGTGGGTTTGAAGGCGGCCAGATGCCGCTGCACCGCCGCATGCCGAAGCGCGGCTTTACCAACGCCTATTTCAAAAAGAGTTTCGCCATCGTTAATGTCGCGACGCTGGAGGCCTTGGAAGCAGATACTTTCACTCCGGAGTCGCTGCTCAAGCTGGGCGTTATCCACAAGCTCGAGGACGGGCTGAAGGTCTTAGCTAATGGCGATCTGAATCGGGCCATTCACATCACGGCGCATTGCTTCTCGAAGACCGCTGAAGAGAAGATCAAGGCCGCGGGCGGCAGTGTCACCGTGATCGAGGTCAAGCCGACCGCGCTGTCCGTTGCGCGCGCGGCAAAGAAGAGCAAATAAGCTCTATTGGGGACGTAGAAGCTCAGATAGGGCTCTTGCCGCCTGGCAAGGGCAATGGTTGTGAAGCCCATGCAGAAATTCTTCGAAGCTCTGGCCAATGTGTTCCGTGTGACGGAACTCCGGAACCGCGTGCTCTTCACGTTGGGTCTGCTCGCCGTTTACCGTTTGGGCGCGGCAGTGCCGATCCCGGGCGTTGATGCGATTCGGTTTGAAGAGTTCTTCCAACGCAATTCGGGCGGCCTTCTGGGCTACCTGGACATGTTCAGCGGTGGCCAGATGCGCCGCTTGACGGTCTTTGCGCTGGGCATTATGCCGTACATTACGGCGTCCATCGTTCTGCAGTTGTTGACAGTGGTGGTTCCAACTCTCGAAAAGCTCCAAAAAGAGGGCGAGCTTGGCCGGCGCAAGATCACGCAATGGACACGCTACCTGACCGTCGGACTGTCCATCATGCAGTCGTTGTTCATCGCCACCGCGTTGCAACGCCAGGGGAGCTTCGTACTCAACCCCGGAATCGGCTTCGTACTGCAGACTATCATCACGCTGACCACGGGCACCGCTTTCATTATGTGGCTGGGTGAACAGATTACAGAGCGCGGCATCGGCAACGGCATGTCGCTAATCATTTTTGCGGGCATCGTTGCCGGATTGCCGGCTGCTTGCATGCAGATATACCGCAATACATTCGTCACCGGCCAGTGGAACGCGCTGCAGATGATCGTCATCATCCTGGTCATGGTTCTGGTTGTGGCTTTCATTGTGCTGGTTGAGCGCGGAGAGCGCCGCATCCCGGTGCAGTATGCCAAGCGCGTAGTCGGTCGGCGGATGATGGGTGGCCAGTCCACACATATGCCGCTAAAGGTGAACGCTGGTGGCGTTATCCCAGTGATTTTCGCTTCTTCCTTGTTGGCATTCCCAATGACGGCGCTGAGCATCCCAGCTGTTGCTAACAGCAAATGGATCTCGGGTATGCTTCGAGCCATGGGCATGGGCGAACCCATGTACGTCATCCTGTTCATTGCGCTGATAGTATTCTTCTCGTTCTTCTACGTCTCCATCATCTTCAATCCCAATGAGGCGGCCGACAACATGCGCCGCTACGGTGGCTTTATTCCTGGCATCCGGCCAGGCAAGAACACCGCTGACTATATGAACGGAATCCTGAGCCGGATCACTGTAGTCGGTGGCTTGTATCTGGCCATCCTGTCGATCATTCCAACGATCATGATCGGTGGGATCAAATTGCAGCACTTGCCGCCCGCCGCGCTCGGTAACTTCATCGACGCGCACTTCCCGCGGTTCTTGCTCGATGGTCTTGGCGTAACATTCTATTTCGGCGGCACTTCGCTGCTGATCGTGGTCGGTGTCGCGATGGATACCGTTAATCAGGTGGAGGCACAACTGATCATGCGCCACTACGAAGGGTTTACGCCGCGGGCTGGCCGCATTCGCGGTCGCCGCAGCGCGAGCTAGGCGGAAATCGGATCTAGCCTCCAGTCGCCGGGCGTAATCGCCAGCCGGGTGGAGCCCGGGGAACTATTGGAAAACAAACTCCAAGCTCGAAGCGGCGCTTCCAGGGTACTGGTTATATTCGGCCCCCCCGGATCGGGCAAAGGCACCCAGGCGAAATTGCTGAGGGATCTGCTGAAGATCCCGCATATTTCGACCGGCGACATGTTGCGCGCGCATATTTCGCAAGGCGACGGATTGGGAGTGGATGCGGGCAGTTGGATGCGATCCGGGCGGTTGGTGCCGGACGCCACAGTGGATCGATTGGTCGAAGAGCGGCTCGCTCTGCCTGACTGTGCGGCCGGCGCGATTCTCGATGGATACCCGCGAACCGTCGATCAGGCCCGCAGCTTATGGGCAGTGCTGCAGCGGTCTGGAATGAGCCAGTTGGTGATCCACTTGAAAGTGGATTACAATAAAGTTATTGTGCGAATTGCTGGCCGCAGGCAATGTCCGCAGTGCGGATTACTGTACAATCTGGTCGCAAATCCTCCTAAAGAGGCCGGGATCTGTGATCGCGACGGACAGGCGCTTGCTATACGGGACGACGATCGGGAAAGTGTCGTGCGGGAGCGCCTGGAAACATACGAGCGGCAGACTCGGCCAGTGTTGGAGTTCTTGACTGCGTCTGGTTGGAACATCTGCGAGGTTGAAGGTGACGATGCCTCCCCGTCAGAGATTCTGGTACGGATTCAGGATTGTATGGTTTCGCAATGATTGTTCGGAAAAGCCCCGCTGAGTTGGAGAAGATGCGACGTGCGGGTCTTCTGGTATGGAAGATTCTTGAGGCAATGAAGGGATTGGTTCGCCCTGGTGTGACCACCCTAGATCTGGAAGTTGTGGCCGAGCGTATGATTTCCGACGCGGGGGCTAAACCGGCCTTCAAGGGATATTATGTTCCGGCGGCAGGAAGTAAGTTCCCCTTCGTGCTGTGCACTTCGGTGAACGAGGAAGTAGTGCACGGGATGCCCTCCCAGAAGCGAATTCTGAAAGCAGGCGATATTGTCTCGATTGACACGGGCGTGCAGTTGGATGGCTACTTCGGCGATTCGGCGGTAACGGTGCCGGTAGGGGAAGTCAGCGAGTCTGTTGAGAAATTGCTCGATGTTACCAGAACATCACTGGAGCTAGCAATCGAACAGATGCGCGTGGGTAATCGGTTGTTCGACGTTTGTGGAGCGGTTGAGAGGCATGTGACCTCGAACGGGTTCAGCATCGTGCGCGAGTACGTGGGGCACGGGATCGGTACTTCCTTGCATGAGGAGCCGCAGGTACCCAACTACGTAGATCGGCGCAACGAGAATCCCAGGTTGAAAGAAGGTATGGTGCTGGCGATTGAGCCGATGGTCAACGCCGGCCGTGCCGAAACGAAGGTGTTGCCTGATCGTTGGACGGCCGTGACCAAGGATGGCAGCTATGCGGCTCACTTTGAGCATGCGGTTGCCATTACCGAAAACGGCCCCTTGGTTTTGACGCGGCCCTAAGCCGCGGGTTTGGACCATGGCAGCCGACTCACAGCCGCAACGTGGAATGGTGGCGGAGCGGGCGGTGGTAGTCGAGATTCTTCCGAGTCTTACCTATCGCCTGGAAGTGGAAGGCAGCCGGGCTCAAGTGATCGCCCATTCGGGCAAAGCAACTGGCACGAACTTCGTGCGGCTGCGGCTGAACGACAAGGTTCTGGTGGAGCGGGCTTCCGAAGATCCCCGCAGGGGCCGGATCGTCAAAGTTTTGTTGAGTTGAGAGATTTTAGGTTTCCAGGAAGGGCCTTTCGATGAAAGTCAGGGCGTCTGTCAAAAAGATTTGTGACAAATGCAAGATCGTCCACCGCGAGGGCGTGGTGCGCGTGATCTGCAGCAACCCGAAGCATAAGCAGCGGCAAGGGTAGGAGATAGAATCCGATGGCGCGTATCGCAGGTGTGGACCTTCCGGCTCGCAAGCGGGCTGAAATCGGTCTTACGTATATCTACGGAATTGGCCGCACGCGGTCCAAGTCGATCTTGTACCGATCCGGCATCGATTTCGACACGAAGATAGCAGATCTCACGGAAGAGCAAGTGAGCAAGATCCGTCAGATTATCGAAGACGAGGGCTCGGTGGAAGGCGATCTTCGTAAGGAAGTTTCGCTCAACGTCAAGCGGCTCATTGAAATGGGTTCCTACCGTGGTCTTCGGCACCGCCGGGGCTTGCCGGTTCGAGGCCAGCGGACGCATACGAATTCCCGTACCCGCAAAGGCCCGCGTCGCGGCACGGTTGCCAACAAGAAAAAGGTCGGCAAGTAAGCCCGGCGAACTAAAGGTTAAAGCACTATGGCGAAAGCTCCGGCAAAAGGCAGCAAGAAAAAGTCCTTCAAGAAGAAGGAAAAGAAGAACATCCCAGTTGGACTGGTGCATGTTCAGGCGACGTTCAATAACACCATCATCACGATCACCGATCCTATCGGCAATGTGTTGAGCTGGTCCAGTTCCGGCTCCCTCGGCTTCCGTGGTTCGCGCAAAGGCACCCCGTTCGCCGCCCAGCAGGCCGCTTTGACGGCCGCCACCAAGGCGAAGGAAGCAGCCAATCTGCGGCAGGTTGACGTCCGCGTCGCAGGCCCTGGTTCAGGCCGTGAGTCTGCTATCCGCGCGCTGGCCACGGCCGGTATCGAAGTAAAGACCATTCGCGACGTAACACCAATTCCGCACAACGGTTGCCGGCCGCCGAAGCGTCGCCGTGTTTGAGTTATCCTTCCCCCGGGCTCCGGCAATAACCGATCCGGGGGCCCTGCCGGGCTCAGTCTGAGCTGGCATAACTGCAGTAAGCAGGATGAAGGCCGGGCAACCGGCTGTAAACTGCACCTCGCGCCACCTGCGGTGGTGGAGATGGTTCAAGGAGGTTCGTTTGGGACGTTATATCGGCCCGGTCTGCCGGCTCTGCCGGCGCGAGGGCATGAAGCTCTTTTTGAAGGGATCCCGCTGCTTCAGCGACAAGTGCGCGATTGAGAAGCGCAATTTCCCCCCAGGCCAGCACGGCAAGGCCCGTAAGCCCAAGATCGTCGGCTACGGATTGCAGTTGCGCGAGAAGCAGAAAGCCAAGCGCTACTACAGCGTGGGTGAAGTCCAATTTCGGAATGTCTTCGAGAAGGCTTCCAAACTCAAGGGCGTCACGGGCGAGAACCTGCTCAGCATGCTGGAGCGTCGTCTGGACAATATTATCCATCGCATTGGGTTTGGCGCCAGCCGGTCCATGGCTCGTCAGTTGGTTCGCCACGGCCACATCGCGGTGAATGGCAAGAAGGTGAACATCCCTTCCTATCTGGTACGTCCGAACGATGTAGTGGAAGTGCGCGAGAAGAGCCGCACCAACTCTGCCATTTCCGGCTCGTTGGATTCCACGGCGCATCTGCCGGCCCCCAATTGGATCGAGGTGGATCGCGAGAATCTCAAGGCCCGAATACTCGCTAATCCGAAGCGTTCAGACCTCGTGCAGATCAAACTGGATGAGCAACTGATCGTCGAGCTGTACTCGAAGTAAAGGAGCGAGCGATGTTCAAAGGATTCCAGAAGCCCAAGCGGCTGGTGGCCAATACCGAGACTTTGACCGAACGGTATGGGATGTTCACCGCGCAGCCGTTCGAGCGCGGTTTCGGGACGACAATCGGAAATGCACTTCGGCGCATTTTGCTCAGTTCCATCGAGGGCGCGGCCATCACGGCCGTGCGGATCGACAAAGTGGAGCATGAGTTCAGCCCGATTCCCGGAGTGGTGGAAGACGCCACCGACATCATTCTCAACTTGAAACAGATCCCGTTCAAAATGATGGACGAGGGGATGAGGACCATTACGGTTCGCGTCGATGAGGCGTGCGAGTTGACGAGCGGCAAGATCGAAACGACTCCCGACGTCGAGGTGCTGGACCGCAATCTGCATATCGCGACGGTGTCCAGCGGCGGTAGCCTGGCGATTGAGATGCGTCTGAAACAGGGTCGCGGCTATATCAGCCGTGACCGGAATTTCGACGACGATCTCCCCCTGGGCTACATCCCAATCGATTCGGTCCATTCCCCGGTTCGCAAGGTGAAGTATACCGTCGAGGCAGCCCGCCTCGGCCAGATGACCGACTACGACAAGTTGATCCTCGAAGTCTGGACAAACGGCGCGGTTTCTCCGCAGGATGCGGTCGGTATGGCCGCCAAACTCCTCAAAGACCACATGTCCATCTTCATCAACTTTGAGGAGACGACGGAACTCACCGAGGAGCCCGTCGAGCGCGTGGCCACGCAGATGTACGAAGTGCTCAACCGCTCTGTCGAAGAGCTGGAGTTGAGCGTCCGCTCCTACAACTGCCTAAAGAACGCCAATATCCAGACGATTGGCGACCTGGTCCAGAAGAGCGAAGCAGAGATGCTGCGCACCAAGAACTTCGGCCGGAAATCGCTGAATGAAATCAAGGAGATCCTGTCCGGACTCGGCCTCTCCTTCGGAATGAAGATCGACGCGCAAGGCCGCTTGATCGGCCCCAGCGGACAGCCTGTCGTTCCCAGCTCCCAGGACTTGGGTGGCTCAGAGGTTGGCGGCTGATTGCGGGGCTGGCGAGTCCCGGCTTTAGAGAGGAATCGATATGAGGCATAAGCGAGCAGGCTTCAAGCTGAAGCGCGACATGAGCGGTCGCCGCTCCCTTCTGCGCAACCTGGTGACCAGCATCATTCAGGAAGAGCGCATTATTACCACCGTCCCGAAGGCAAAGGCCGCCAGGCCATTGCTGGAGAAGATGATTACCCTGGGCAAGCAGGACACTCTGCACGCCCGTCGTCTGGCCGCTGCTTTTTTGATGACCCCGGATTCGGTCAAGAAGCTTTTCGACAAGATTGGACCCCGTTTTGCGCAACGCAACGGCGGTTACAGCCGCATTATCCGAGTCGGCTGCCGCAAGGGTGATGGAGCCGAGCAGGCGCTGCTTGAACTGGTGGGCAGTGAACTGGTGAAGCGTGCCGCAGATCGGGCCAAGCGCCGTGAAGAACGCCTCAAGGCGCTTCGCGAAGGGCGCGAAGACGGCGAGACGGAAAACCCAAGTTAGATTGTGGAACGGTAAACTAACCTAAACCTGTACCAACCCCGAGCCTCCTGACAAGAGGCTCGGGGTTTTTGTTTTTGTCCCGCGTGGTGGCGTAGCACGCCGCGGGAAAAGCCTAGCGGGAGTTTACTGCCAGGCGCCCGCGCACAAGTGCAAGTGGTTTTCAGTGAAGGGGTTACCAGCGAGAGTTTGTATTACCCACGCAGGGTACTACGGAGTTCGTCCAACCCGAGTG
>Ga0118677_10000555_pt1 | contig 81827 bp, 91 predicted proteins | sample AliMusrvi5mmetaG_FD_86154 | JGI IMG/M metagenome (GOLD analysis project Ga0118677, IMG submission 86154)
CTTCTTAAGCTCGGCCAGTCCTTTTTGGTATTCCGAGGTTCGATTGATCTCCCTCTGATAACGGTCGAGCGTCATCTCGAGGTCCAGGCGCTTCTTCCGCAGCTTGTCCCACTCGGCGAACTGCGGGTAGACGAACCAAAAATAAAGAAAACCCAGGACAACCACCGCCGCGCCGCCGAGCAAACCGCCGCTGCCCCGGTCAAACCCAAATCCACACGCGGCAGGAAAGGCAACGAGAAAAATGTTGACATGTTCAACAAGGGAGCGTGACTTTGCCGCTTACCACTCACCGATAGCCACCACCACACGGGAGAACATTATGACCTTAGCCGAAACCATTTATCATCACAGCCTCAACTTGCCGGAACCAGCCGCTCGTGAGGCGTTGGATTTTATCGAGTTCTTGGAACAACGCTACAGCCTTGTGCCGGCAATAGGCGCGGTACCCGACGACACCGAAGCGTTCCTCCAAGCAGTGGCTGGCACATTGGGCGACGATTTCCCTGACGACATCACCGACGAAGATTTGGGTGTCGATTCGCCACGGGAGACGCTGGACTGATGGCTTACCTATTAGACACGAACGCCGCGATAGCCATCATGAAAGATCATCCTCACGTTGTGCAACATGTGCGTCGGGTGGGGCGATCTGAACTGCGGCTATGCGCACCGGTCGAGGCGGAATTATGGTATGGGGTCTGCAAGAGTGGAAAACCGGAAGAAAACCAGAGGCGCTTGCTGACCATGCTGTCTTGGTTGCCCAGCATCCCCTTCTCCGGCAAAGCCCCCCAGCATTTCGGCGAAATTCGCGCGTTTCTCGCCCGCCGGGGAACCCCCATCGGCCCTTATGACTTGCAAATCGCCGCCATCGCCCGCGCACATGGACTGATTGTCGTCACCCACAATACCGGCGAGTTCGAGCGTGTGCCAGATTTGGCGTTGGAGGATTGGCAGCAGGAGTTAGGGAGAGCATGATATTGGATAGGCTTTCCAAAGCGGAGAACGCTTTCTATTCACTATTCGCCAAAAAACATTCGCGGGAAAACACTTGTATGGAGCATTTTGATGTCGCCAAATCGGCAGTCGTATCTAAACCATGAAAATATCCATGCCTTATAGGGTCGACTCGCGGCAGTGGCATAAAATGACGGGGGATACCATGCGGAGCTTGCCGCTACTCATTTTCGTGATGGCTTGGATGGCTCAGGCTCACAGCGAGCAAGCCTGCGTTCCAGTGGAAAAAGGCTGGGCCTTGGAAGCCAGGGCGGAGTCCGGCCCGCTTTGCGCGGATGTCCTGCTGCAATCACCGGCAAAGCAGGAAGGCGACAACGAGGGAACCCGAAGGCTGCGGGTCTTTGAGGCAGGAAAACCAGGCTTTGAAAGCGACGAGGCGGCACTCTGCAAAACCTGCGGCGGGGCCATGGGCGACCCGTTCCAAGGCATCGAGTGGCAAGGCCAGACGCTCGCGGTGAGCAATTACGGCGGTTCGCGGGAAAGTTGGAAGGAAACCTGGAAAATAGCCAAACGAGAGGGGCGCTGGGTCATCGCCGGTTGGGACCGCAAGTCGTTTGACCGGATGACGCTGGACGCATGGGGCGAATCGGTGGACACGCTGAACGGCAAGGCCACGGCCAGCTTCGAGCCGGGTGCAGAAAGCAAGAAGAAGCCGCGCAAGCTTTCCTGCCCGCACAAAAGCAGAACACCTGGGGTCGACCAAATCGGCGCGTTGCGCGAAAAAGAACCTTTCGCCTGCGGGCTGAAGGTTGATTGGGCGAACTAGGAATAAAGCCCTTTTTTTGCTCAAATTTCCACGTGGAGTATAATCCCAAAAAAGCACAGGAAACCCTTGTCAACAGCGATTTTGAAAAGAGGCCGGATGAAAGTCGGACGCAATGACCCTTGCCCCTGCGGGAGCGGAAAGAAATACAAAAAGTGCTGCATAGAAAAGGACCAAGAATCTGCGCAGGTCATCCCCAAGCCACAGGACACCCGACCCTCCGGCGAGGCCTTGCAACCCCGCACGGACATGCCCTTGGACCCCCACGTCGAAGCCATCAACGCCTTATGGGAAACATTCGATGGGCTGGACTATGAAGGCCAAATCGCCCTGTTTGCCCAAACGCTGGATGGTGAAGCGTTGATGGATAAGCAAATGGCTTTCGATATGCTCTTAACAATCCACGAGCATAGCATCAAGCAGTGCGACCATGACCGCTTGGATTCCTTGTTGGATGCCCTGATCGAGCGTTTACCCGAGGTTTACGACCACCATGCCCACTACTATCTGGATTGGCGCATCACCCATGCCCTGCTGGCCGGCCGGGTCGATGCGATCCCAGCCTTGGTCAATGCGCTGGCCGAGACCGCCGGAAGCGATATCGACACTTTTGACGCTGTCGCCGAACGGTTGGCCTACCACGGGCAGTTGTCCCCGCTGGCCGATGCATTCCGCATCGCCTGGCCGCTGGTGAAAAGCTCGGACAATATTGTCCCTTGGGCCGTCGACGGGTTTGCCGAGCGGGCGGGACTCTACGAAATATTCGACGCTTTGGAACACGGCACCCCTGCCGACAGCAGCCATGCCGCGTTGGAAAGCCGGATAGGGCCCTACCTCAAAGCCGACACTGAATATCTGTCCCGATTTTTAGGCCATCTCACCGGACAGACAAAAAAAACATGGACCCCCGGCGAGTTCGATTCCACCCACCAGGGTGGCCCAGATGCCGGGGAGCGCTATACACAAAACCTATCCGACATCAGTTCCGAGTTTCTCGGTTACCTGCGCCGCGAGGAAGGAGTGCCGTACACGAAAGGCGAACTCGCTCGCCAGCAGATCCGGCAATACCTCCAGCAGCGCCAGGACGGCAAGCTGGAATGGCGCGAAAGCCCCTTGGAAGCGGCCATGCGCAGAGGCAACCATGCTAGGCAAAAGCAACGTCGACCGCCACCCACCCCGCCGGACCATCCGCTCTGCCCCGATCCAAGCACTTTGGACCGTTACTTCGGAGGATTGATGAATACCTTCTTCCCGCAACGCTACAAGGCGGCAACCCTGATGGAACTGATGCCGGCCTGGTTGCGCTTTTTGGAGTCGCGCCAGCTTATCGACGCACGGCAACGCGAAAAATCGCTGCAAGGATTGCACGAATTGGCTGGCGCATTGCTCAAGGTCTGGCAAGCTTATCGCGACGACCCCGCCCTCCAGGAAGGGTTGCAAAACTCGGTCGTTGCAGTCATCCAACCAAACAGTTGCTAACCTGGACTGGGCCTGTTGCATGAACATTCCACCCTCTGCCACGATCACTCACCGACGGCTATCACAGGAGAACACCCCATGACTTTGGCCGAAACCATCCAAACCCATGTGCAAGCCTTGCCCCCCACCTTGCAGCGCGAGACGCTGGATTTCATCACTTGGCTGGAAACGCGCTATGGCATCGCCGCTCCCGACTTGCCGACGTTCCCTTTATCTGAAACCGAGGCGTTTCTGCAACGACACGCCGATGCCTTGAGCGTTGACTTCCCCGACGATATCAATGATTTCGATCTAGGTGTCGATACGCCAAGGAGTTCGTTTGAATGAGCCGTTATCTGCTGGATACCAACGTTTGCATTGCAATGACCAAGAAAAATGCGGGAGTATGGAGGCGTATCCGGGAAGTGGGCATGGAATCGCTCTACCTCTGCACTCCGGTCAAAGCGGAATTGTGGTTCGGTGCCTGCAAAAGCCAGCGCGTTGCCGAGAACCAAGCCCGTCTACGTCTGTTTTTCAATGATTTGCCCAGTGTTCCATTTGACGATGTCCCCGCTGAGTGTTGCGGCGCGATTCGGGCGGCACTCGCCCGCAAAGGTCAGCCCATCGGACCTTACGATCTGCAAATTGCCGCCATCGCCTTGGCTCGTGGGTTTACCGTCGTTACCAATAACACCTCTGTGAATTCAACCGTGTAACGGGTTTGTCGCTGGAAGACTGGCAACAATGAGGTATCCCTTTCAAGCCAACTGCGAACTCGATCCCGCCATTTTCTACCTGAAAGGAAATTAATTCTTGGCGAATTTAAAAAAGCTGACGCATCGGAGCCTTCTAGGTCAACAAGGCGCAAATCTCATTGAGAGCATTGCCTCTGAAATGGGGCAGGTCTGGCGTCCAACAGTGGTTCACGATACAGGTATCGATGGCACTATAGAATTCCGAGACCCGGTTACGGGAGAGGTCTTTAATACTCATATTCAAGTTCAAAGTAAGGCGGTGAGTGGTGCTTGGGAATCAGAGAACGATGATCGGTTTGTCTATCGGGTTCGCGAAGAAGATTTGATATATTGGCTTCGTGGAAATTTACCAGTAATCCTGTAACCGTTCAGCCCCCCCTGCCTTTTCCTGGGAGCGCGGTCATCTTGGCCGCAATTTTGGCGGGCGGGACGCCCGCGCTCCCAGGGGGGGCTGAACGGTTACGTAATCCTTGTTGTTTCTAGGCCATCAAGTAGCGAAGCATATTGGGTTTCGATTAAGGATTATTTCGGTGATCCAAAGAAGATGGCATCCAAAAAGATAGAATTTTCAAAGAGTAATAATAGGTTTTCTAGTAATTGCCTTTCCCAATTGATTGCTCTGGCTATCCCATCAGAAAGAGGTATCTACAAGCCACCACTCCAAAAAGAAGAAGAGCTTGTCTCTAATTTGCTTCAAGTTCACAGTTATCCAAAAGTATTGTTTGTTGGAAATACCCGTTTTCGGACACGCAAAGAACTAAATGGCTGGTTGAACGAGATGAAAATTCATGGAAGACGAGAATGGATTCTCAAGAACGAACGAATTATTTCATTCCACAATCTTACTGAATACCCGTGGTCTGAAATATCGGATCGTGGCACGATTGAAGATTTCGAAAGTCGAGAACTTTAGAGCTTAATTCAACAGCATTGCCCGCGTGGGGGGAGGGAATGTCAGGGCTTAATTCATCCGGGGGGGCAAACTCACTAAAACCGTCTGCATGGACGGTTTTACACACAAACCGCTGGTTTTTGAAACCCAATCCATAATAAGGTCTCAGGCTACGCAACGGGTCTTCGCCTGCAACCGCATGAACCTGCCCGTCCAGTACCACGGGACAACGCAGGTTGACGAGGTTGTTTCGCGCCCCGAGTACGAGCAGGGGTTGATGGGTGTCAATCGCGCCCTTGGCTTGTAGATGCTCTAAATGTTCGCGTTCCGAAAACTTCCCGTCTGCTGAAACCTTGCCTACCGCCAATAAATCTTTTGTATTTATAAGCGATTGTCGATATATTTTTTCCAGAACTCAAGTGAATATTGCTATTTTTGGGAATGCGGAACTAAAAGCCTGTCCTGAACGAAATCGGGGTTCCTTCTTCAGGGCCAGACAAGCCGGAGCTTGCAAAGCAGGGTTCCCAAGCTGGAGCTTGGGAACCAGCGTAAAGTAGAGCCATTTTTTATATGAAGGCATACTTTGTCAATCTATTTCTAGAATATTTTTCATTGCCCCCTTCCGCACCGCAGTTATTAAGTTAAATATAGTCGTTCCGGCAGGGATTGTCGGTATCCAGAACACAGGGAGGTGAATGTAGACTGCCCTCCATAGCCTCTGGGTTCCGGCAATCCCTGACGGAACGACGAGAAAAACCTGTGTCAACAGCATTGCCGTGGGGTGGGGGGCGTATCCTCTAAAAATTTCTTCATTTAAACCACGCCTTTTTGCGCCAAACGGCCCGAACTGATTTATCATGGGCTAGTTGGCGTTAATTTCCCCCATGGGAAAATCCAGACCGACTCGGTTTTGACAAACCGAGTCGGTCTGGATGCCAGTGTCGTAGCCCGGATGGAGCAGTTTACGGCGCAATCCGGGAGACCGTGGCACAACCCCGGATTAGGCCGTAAACAACTCCATCCGGGCTACAGTTTAGACGGTTGCATAACATCTGTTACCAATTGGAAAATGTAAGACTGGCTCGGGTAAACTAGACCGGTCTTAGTGCCAAAGCAGCGACCGGCAATGAGATCAATCAACAGGACAAGCTATCAATGACAAAACCTTCTAAAACGAAGGCCCAAGACTTCAAGTACACCGACCCCTTCGCCGAGCGTGAGGCGCAAAAATATGAACGCCCCATTCCCAGCCGGGAACTGATCCTCCAGGTTTTGAAAGAGCAGGGCGTTCCGCTCCGCTTGGAAGAATTGTCGCCCTTGCTGGGTGTGTTCGAGGAAGAGGATATCGAGTCCTTGCATCGACGGCTCAAGGCCATGGAACGCGACGGACAAATCCTGCGCAATCGCAGGGATCGTTATTGCCACGTCAACCAAAAGGACTTGATCGCCGGGCGGGTTCTCGGTCATCCCGATGGTTTCGGGTTTCTCAGGCCCGACGAGGGCGGCGATGATTTGTTCATATCCCCCGCCGAAATGCGTTTGTTGATGCACGAAGATCGGGCAGTGGCCAGTGTGCGCGGGGTGGACCGCCGCGGACGGCGCGAAGCCACGATTATCGAAGTGTTGGAGCGCAACACCAAACACTTGGTGGGGCGGCTTTATCGGGAGCGAGGCATTGCCAGCGTCAGCGCCGACAACAAGCATATTACTCATGATATATTGATTTCCGAAGAGGGGCTGGGCGATGCCCAACACGGGCAGATTGTGGTGGTGGAAATTGTAGAATACCCCACCCGCCGCCGCGAACCGATAGGCCGTGTCGTCGAGGTGCTGGGCGACCATCTGGCCCCTGGAATGGAAATAGAGGTGGCAATCCGCGCCCACGACCTGCCGAACACGTGGCCGGAGGAAGTAGAGCAGGAAATCTCAAGCTTAACAAGGGAAGTGCCGGAAGAGGCCAAAGCAGGACGCGCCGATATTCGCAAACTGCCATTTGTCACCATTGACGGCGATGATGCCCGTGATTTCGACGACGCGGTGTATTGCGAAGCCACGCCGAAGGGCTGGCGGCTCTATGTTGCCATCGCCGATGTGTCCCATTACGTCCGTCCCGGCACCGCCTTAGACCGGGAGGCACAGAAGCGCGGCACCTCAGTCTATTTTCCCGAACGGGTCATCCCGATGCTGCCGGAAATCCTCTCCAACGGGCTGTGTTCCATCAACCCGGAAGAAGACCGGCTGTGCATGGTCTGCGAGATGCTGCTCAACGGCGAAGGCAAAACCATCCGCACCAAATTCTACCCCGCTGTGATGCGTTCCCATGCCCGACTCACTTATGACGAAGTGGCGAAGATTCTAGTTGACCGCGACAAGAAATCGCGAATGGAGCGCAAAGCTTTGCTAAAACCCTTGGAGAACCTTTACGAGGTTTACCAACTGCTGCACAAGGCCAGGGAAGAACGCGGCGCGATGGATTTTGACAGCCAAGAGTCCAAGATTGTTTTCGGCGCGGACCGCAAGATCGAAAACATTGTGCCGGTCAATCGCAACGATGCCCACAAGCTGATTGAAGAATGCATGTTGTCAGCCAACACAGCGGCGGCCAAGTTCTTAGGGAAGGCGAAAATTCCCCATTTATTGCGCATACATGATGGTCCTTCCGCCGAAAAGCTCGCCGACCTGCATACTTTTTTGGGCGGTGTTGGCCTACGCCTTGGCGGCGGCGACAAGCCATCGCCAAAAGACTATTTCGTGTTGCTGGAAAAAATTGCCGACCGCCCGGACAAGCACCTAGTCCAAACCGTATTATTGCGCTCATTGTCACAGGCCGTTTATAGCCCGGAAAAAAAAGGCCATTTCGGGCTTGCATTGGAATCCTACACTCATTTTACCTCGCCGATTCGCCGTTATCCCGATCTGTTGGTCCATCGCGGCATCAAATATATCCTTGAAGGCCGTCCACCCGAGACCTTCGGCTATTCCCAAAACCAGATGGTGCAATTCGGCGAACACTGTTCTGCCGCCGAACGCCGCGCCGATGACGCTACCCGTGACGTAGTCGCTTGGCTCAAGTGCGAGTACATGCAATCCCGGCTGGGCGAAGAATTCGATGGCATCATTTCTGGTGTCACCTCCTTCGGTTTCTTCGTGGAACTCAAGGATATTTTCGTCGAGGGCTTGGTGCATATTTCCAACCTGGACCGCGACTATTTCCATTACGATCCAATCGGCCATCGTTTGCAAGGCGAACGCAGCGGCGTAGTCTACCGGCTTGGCGACACGGTGCGGATCAAAGTGGCCCGCGTCGATTTGGACGAAAGGAAAATAGATTTTGAATTAATATCCTCGGAGAAAAAGAAAAAAGGGACACCAAGCAAGAAACCCGCCTCCAAAACTCAGGCCAAAGTGCCGGACAAGCCGAAAGGCCAAATCAAGGAACCGGTCAAAACCGCAAGCAAAGAAGGCGAACCCAGCAAGCGTCGCAGGAGAAGCCAACAGAAATGAGCGGCAAGCGACGCATCGTCGGACTCCACGCAGCCCAATCCGCGTTGGAACACACACCCGACAAACTGACTGCCGCTTGGGTGGATGCCGGACGCATGGATGTCCGCCTTGCCCGCGTCAAACAAGAATTGGAAGCCGCCGGGGTCAACATTCACATTGTCAACCGCAAGGAATTGGAGCGTCTTTCCGAGGGCCGCAACCATCAAGGCGTGATTGTCGAATTGGAAATGGCCCATGAACTGGGCGAAACCGATTTGCGTGACGCTCTGGATGCCTTGGCAGCGCCAGCCTTCTTCCTAGTGCTGGACCATGTGCAAGACCCGCACAATCTGGGCGCATGCTTGCGTTCTGCCGATGCAGCGGGCGTAGATGGTGTCATCATCACCAAAGACCAGTCGGTCGGCATCACCCCCACCGTCGCCAAAGTCGCCTCCGGCGCGGCGGAAACCGTGCCTCTGTACAAAGTCACCAACCTCGCCCGCGCCTTGGGCTGGCTGAAAGAGGCCGGCATCTGGATCGTCGGCGCGGCGGGCGAGGCGGAAAAAACAGTCTACCAGACTGATCTCAACTTGCCTTTAGCGTTGGTGATGGGTGCGGAAGAAAAGGGCATGAGGCGATTGACACGCGAAAATTGCGATTTTCTGGTTAAAATACCGATGCTTGGGCAAGTGGAAAGCCTGAACGTATCCGTAGCGACAGGGATATTACTATTTGAGGCGGTGAGGCAGAGGGGTAAAGCTTGAACGATGATCTATCAGCTATGATCTTCCTTTCTTACTCAAGCGGTCATTCCTTTGAAGCCGAATTGCTTCAATTAGCGTATGCTGATGCATTCGGCATACCCTGTCCTGTTACCAACTCACCATGCAGACTTGAAATCTCGACCGGAAAATGTGCCACCTTTATTACTTTCTGTCACGCACTCAATCACACTTGGGGAAATAACAATGAAAACAATCCTCTTTATCTCAGCCCTGCTCTTCGCAATCAGCGGATGTGAAACTCAGTCACCGGAAAACGCCGAAACCGAGAAACGCATAGCCGTTTGCCAGGAAATCATGAAGCTTTACATCATTCAAGCCAATGTCTACGAGCGCGACCGCAAACGCACGATAGGAAGCTGTCACATTGCCCAGAACAAGCGGACCCTGGAGCAATGGCAATGTACCTTAAAGGCTATGCAGACGGGCGAAAAGTTTACCAATTCATCAGAGAAATGCGGGGCAAAGGGGGCGACGGTCGAGCCTTAGGATATGGTCGAAAATAACTTCCTTGTACAGTTTAAGGCCGGAATAAGCCCGTTCGTGGTCGTTTCCGGCATAACCCCGACAAGCACTGCATATTATTAGGCAGGTGGTCAAGCATGCTGGTAATCCGACCCGATCAAAAAGCCATTTTTGAAGAGCGAGCTTTTGATTCATTCTCAAAACAGGCGATTAAACATCTTCGCACTGAATTGCCTGAACTGACGGTGGGGCTTTCTGATGGGGCGTTGCTTGACTCGGTGCGCACCTGCATTCCCATTGCCGCAAACTATGGACTCACAAACTGGGCAGAAATCATGGCATTCGTTGATGCGGCCTACCTACTGGACGATGAACGCTTCGATTTAGACCCAGATTACTGGTGGGCACCAGAAATATTGAACAGCCCCTACTTGAGTTCGATGGAAAAAGCCATCCAACTTCTGGATAGCGCATTTGCTGAAAATCAGCTATTTGACGAAGAGTAGGTCTATGCCAAGCAGAAAGAGTAAATCCACGAAGAAGCCCTCTTTAACAAAAGTCAGTAAAAAATCGCCCGCTGCCATTACAAAATGCAAGAATCCACCGTTAAAATCAGGGGTCATTTCTAGCTATGGTGAATTACTAAAAACCAAAGGTGACGGAACCTCTGATCGAGACCATATCCCCTCTTACAAAGCGTTGGAAAAGCGTGCATTGAATCTTAATAAGGGTAAGCCATTAACCTCAACGCAAAAAAATCGAATCAAAAAGGCGGGGAAGGCGATTGTCCTGCCAAAGGCAAAACACAAGCGGGGTCGAACTTATGGAGGAAAGAACACAGCCAAGCAAAGCAGCAATGATGCCAGTGATCTGGAAGCAGCCGCAAAAAAAGATATTCAGGCATACGAAGCTGATGGCTTGTCTGGGGAAGTTCTGACAAATATGAAAAAGCTACCTATGTCTAACGCGGAATACGATAAAATGCTTCTTGATAATTTGTGAAATTAAACGGCTAGAGCTAATTAACCACTTCCACTAAGGTACACGCGGCAAGATGTCTGATCTAAAACTTAAGCATATCAGCCTGACCAAATTGCGCGGCACGGCTTATAAAACATTATTTGGCGGAAAGCCTGACAAGTTATTTCCCTTCCATACGTTCAACGAAGAAAACGATGCTTATCTAATTGATGTTTTCATCTATCCACTTAATCTTGAAGAATTCCCTGGTCGAGTGGTGGCGGCAGTGACCAACGGCATGTCGGATTATGTAATGAACGACTCAAAAACAGGCGAACAAAGCCGCTGTGAGTTGATCCAGTATTTTCACGATTGCGATTATGAACATGCCGAACGGCTTTATGACTTGGCCTGGATGCCATTGTTTGATAGGTTTTCGCTCGCCGAATATCAAACTATTGAAATGCCAGATGCGGTGGTTCCGAACAGCCCACTAAAAAATGCTTTCTTCCTGCCGCCCTTGTTGAAACCACACCAGTGTTTCCGGGTCGATATTGAGGGAATGCCGGTTCGCTTTCTCTGGCATGTTCCAATTTCAGATGTCGAACTCCACTATAAGAAAGATAGAGATGCCAATAGTCTGATCCAGCGCATGCAAGCCGTCGAATTGCCTTGGATTTTTGATGAGGCTGAACGTCCGCCATTGGTCGAATAAGTGTCTCTGGAGCCTTGCGGCGATCCATGCGGAATGGCGAACTACATTTGCTCTCCAAACTATAGGAGAAAACCGAGCCCAACAAGGCTTATTACCAGCCATTGACGACCGATGAGGATGCTTGGGTTCAACCCGACAAACCGGCATTGGCGTCCACCTCACAAAAAATGAAAGGGCAACACTATGAACATCAGAAACGCAGCATTGATACTTGGACTATTCCTAGCTTTAGCCATACCGGCAATCGCTTTTTCTGGCGACTCCGCCTTGTACTCTAACTTAAACACCCCTTTGGTCGTAGCCAAGGATGATGCCAAATGTGACATTTGTTTGAAGAAATTGGCTGCTTTGTGCGATAGTGAAAACAAGCTTTGTGCAAGCAAGGATGGCGCAGCGGCTTGTCAGGCGTATTACGAAAAGTGCAAAGCCGGTGTGCGGGCGAGATGCGGCGGTCCCACTATGTGCGATTGATAGACGGAACAGTTACAGCGTTTTCAACATCACTACAGCGTTTTCAACATCAAATAGTTACTTGATGGAGTGTGGGATTCCACAGGGCATTCAGTTAAATCTTGATTGAATATCCATCATTTTTAGTTACTTTTAGAAAATGAAAACGCTGTATTAAGCATGTCGTTGTTGAAGCTAACAATGAAAAATCTTGAATCAAACCTAAGCGCGACCGGGTTTGTAACCCCGTTGCATACGTTTTGTGTGTGCAACCATGTCTGCCAAACTACAAAACGTTACGGACGGGATTACATATCCCGTCCGGCTGCATTCTATCGTTTTACATCAAATCTGTTGCGCAACAGATTTGATGTGCGAGTCAAACGGGTTGACGAGGTTTCTGCACCACCACCCTCTGCTGCTTGATGATTTTTCTAAATGGTTCGCTAGTCGTCGCCCAATCCACCACGTCCACCTTCCACGGCAAATCGGATTCGGTAAATTCGTCGTCAAGCGCGGCACTGACTGCGAGGCTTAAAGCGTGGTCGGAGATGACGGCCAAATCTAGGTCGGAATAGTGTTTGGCAGTGCCTTTAGTGCGCGAACCAAGGCCCACACCTCATATTCGGGTACATGTTTCTGGAGGATGCCGCACACGATTTCCCAGTGCTTGGGGAGAATATCCACTGGTGGCACAGTCATTTTGCTTTCTCCATGGGTTTGTCAGGCTCAGCAAGCCACACCGCTTCATGTTCAAGGGCCAAGCCGTGTTGATTTAGGGCTTTGCATAAATCCCGCAGCCCATCCTCAAACCCCAACGCATCCAAACGGGAAATCGCCGTTTGGAATTCGGCCTGGGTATTGCGCCAGATTTCGTTACTGCCATAACGGGCCAGCAAGTCGCGCCAGCCTGGCATCAACCAGAATGAGCAGGGGACCGCACAGGCCTCGCGAAGTCTGGCGTAGTTGAGCAAGCCTACACCGTCGTAATCGGCGAAGAGAATCACTTCAGGAACCCGTCGCCGGAATGCAAGCCATTGTAGCAAAAGGGAGGGCAGCTGACCGGCATAGTAGGCTAGGGTTCCTTGACTGCCTTTGGGCATCCAATCCATGCGGTCAAACAGTGCTTGGTTCTCCACTAGCCACATGGGCTGTGCTGATTGCCAAGCGTCTTCTACGCGCAGAGCCAGCACACCGGCTTCGGCGATGGTTGTGGCAGCGGACAAATCGAAGATAGGCTTGGCGGCATCCTGCCCGTTTTCCCAGCACACGCCCTCGCCTATGGCTTTGACCAGTAAATAATGTAGCCCATGCCCATGGGATCGGCTTTTAGTGTTGCGGCCATGGGCGATGTTGGCGGCACGTTTAGGGATGTCCGGGTCAATTTCATGCTGGGCTTTGGGGCGCAGGGTCTTCAGATGGACGCGGAGCAGATCGACATTCAACGCTTGGTAGACACTCCCGCTGCCTTCTGTTTTCACACGCACCGCTGCGGTTCGCCTTGCCAATTCGTCTAGGGCTCGGCGTTGGGCGGCTGTGAAAGAACTGGCTGGCAGGGTTGCACTTTCTGTATCCAGCAGTTTGGCTAGGGCGGTGGATAGGGCTTGGCTCATTGGTTAGATGCGGCTAAAAGTAATGCAGAGGAGTGCAAGGCTTGCCCTGCGAAGGCAGCAATTCTCATTTTGAAGAAAACCGGGCGGGTTTGGAACCCGCCACTACGAATCGACATTCCTTATCCTATATTTACAATGCTTTGATAATGTTGAATTAACTACCTGCGTAGGGGCGGGTTCCAAACCCGCCCTTATTAATCTTTGCCAGCCCCGTTGATTTCATCCAATGGCTCCAGAATTTGCCAACTTTTGCGGTTGATATGGTTGTGGCCGTCATGGCTACCGATGGGCACACAGTAACGGGCGGTGATCAATGGGGTCGGGGAGGCAAAGATCAACGCATAACCGAAATCCTGCGCCGTTTCGATCAAATTGCGCTGATTGCGTTGGTCCAAGGAGGATGCCTCGTCCAGGTAGCACACCAATTGCACGTTGTAGCGTTTGTCTTGCATCAAATGCAGCAGGGCCAGGCCAGTGACCAGCTTAGCCATTAACACCGTGCCGTTGGAAGCGGCACTGTCGATGTCGGAGAAGGACTCCTCCTTGCGCCCTGCTTTGCCGACAATAAACTCCAACCGGAAAAAATGCTCCACGCGCAAACATCCGCGCACCTCGCCTTCGTGGATCAGCAGAGTCTTGGCACGGTTGAGGGTGGCATCGTCGAGGACGCTGGCATGGTTGAAAAGGTCGAAAGTCTCCCCGCTTTCGGCCTGCTCGGCGGTGCTGATGAGTTGTTCAATGGACTCCACCAATGAGCTTTCATCGACAGGTTCAACCCGGAACACAGACAGGTCGGACAGTTGCCTGCGGTTGATGAGCCGATTGAAGTCGCGCATCTTGCTTTTGAAGGTGACTAGCCCGTCACGCAGTTCGCGCAGACAGGCAGTGACATTGACTACCGCGCTGCGGGATTTGCGGTCCAGAGCCTGTTCTTCTTGCGCCAGATGGGCGGCGAACTCGATGATGCGGTTGATTTCGCCTTCGCTTCCGCTTAAAAATTGGAACTTTGTCAGTCCACCGGCGTGCAACTGCGCCAACCGGGTTTCCATATCCCGGTCCAGTTGCAGCAGATCGACGCAGTCGGATTGATAGCTTTCCAGCACCCCCGCCAGCTTGTCTAGGGGGCAATCCGCGGCCCCCAGCCATGTTTGGTAGGGCAACTCGGCCAAGCTGGAGAAGACTGGCGCAACGTCGCGGCGGTTTTCCCGTAGGCGGGTGACGGTTTTGTGGTCGCCTTCCAAACGGTCCAGTTTACCTTGCAATTCGCGGTCTTCCAGGCGCAAGCGCTGCGCCGCCATTAAAGAGTTGCCCAGTTCGGTTTCGATGGTCGACAGGGCGACCGTCAACTCCGCCATTTCGGCGGTACGGGCCGTCTCGTTGGCTTTTAGCGCCTGGAATTCGTCGAAACGTTTGACCTGTTCCTCAATTTCCCGCACGGAAGCCTGTAGACGCGACTTTTCACGGCGGGCCGCATCCAAATCCAAGGCCGCAAGCATCTGCCGTTCCAAATCTTCCGCCTGTTGCGACAATTCCTTCAGCCTTTGCTGAATCTCACTTTGGGAGCGCTGGGTATGCTGGGGGGAAAGCCCCGCTAGGGAAAGCCCTAATCCGGGCAATTCAAGCCAGCCGGAATGTGCGGACTGGTTTACTGCCATTAGGTTGAGAAAAAGTTCGTCGTTCCGGCAGGGATCGCCGGAACCTAGGCTCCATGGATGGCATAGATCGTTGGCATCCCTGCAATCTGGATTCCGGCGGTCCATGCCGGAATGACGGCTTAACTCAATGGCAGTGGCGGTCTGGGTAGAATCCAACCATTGTCTCAATACAACTGAATCAATATTAAACTCACCGACGGGAATTGTCATTGCCTGACGGTTCAGGGTCCGATTCAGCGTGTCGAGTTGATCCGGGCTAAGCATCGACTTCAGGTGCAGGTAAAGATTATTCGCCAAACTAGCCAATTCCCGCTGCGACTGGTCGCGTTCGCGCTCAACCCCTTCCCGGTCGCGTCGTATCGCATCAACGCCCCGGCTGCTAGCGTTTTGCACCAAGGCAGTTTGGGTTTCCAGCAAGTGGCGTTCTTCGATCAGACTGGCATCAAGTATCCTGCGGTTTTCGACCAAGGCAAATTCCATAGCTAGCCGTTCCTGTCGCTGTTGAAACTCGCCCAGTCTCATGCGTTGCCGATTGGCATCGCTTTTTTGTTCGGTCAACTGACGATCACGGCTCAACAGCTTGGACTCTAGCTCGCCAATGTTGGCGATCATGTCCAGCAAGGTGTTACGCTGATCATGGTAGTGGGCCTCCCAATCTTGCAGTCGCTGTTCGATCAGCGGACGGAAATGCAGCAGCTTGCCACGTAGTTCCAAGCGTTTGGCCTGCAAGTTCTCCATCGCCTGAATGGCGCTTTTCTGGCGTAATGTTGCCTGGTATTGCGCACGGTCGGCGTTGACCTCGGCAAAGGCTTTGTCCCATTCGGCTTTGAAGTCAATATTATGGTCTGGCAGGTCGCGACGGAAGATTGCCAAGAGGTAGTCCTTCACCTCGCCGGAGCGGAGTTTGTCTAGTCGCAGAGTGCGCGTGAGCACCCGCTGGAAGGCATCGGCGTGGCTGGGATGTTCCAGCTTGAAAACCGTTAAATCGGGTTCCTGATCCAACTGCTTGCGGCGGTTTCCATAAAGGGCGGCAGCAAAATCAGAGGAGGAATAGCTAAATACCAACTTGCCCAAGCTTGCCATGTGTGCCTTGAGTTGTGGTTGTTGGACTTGGCTACCGTCGGGCAGGCGGTAGTCCTCTGTATGCAGTTCCCCTTTGTAAGCGAAATATTCGTAGTCGTGGCTAACGCCCTTGCCGACGCAACCAAGCACCACGGTTCCGGTGTTCGGCAATGATGCCTCCAACAATATGTAGGCACTATTATGGGGAAAGTAAAAGCGACGGCTGACATCGACATCATGAGCGCCAAAGTCCATCCGGCGTTTGTCGATAATAAGCAAAAATTGCAGGGCATTGATTAGGCTGGTTTTGCCGGTGTTGTTAGGTGCAACCAATGAAACCGCCGCATCCAAAGGCAGTTCGGCACGGCTGTAGCCCGCACTATTCAGCAAAACGAGCCGCTGGAAACCGTATTGCATACCTTAAATCCGGCAGGTGGAAATCTGTAGGGGCGAATTCATTCGCCTAGTCCCTGTATTATAACCCGCTCTAAAATATCTAAATTCTGTAGGGTCTTGGTCATCGTTCAGCCCATTTGTGTGAGTTTGTGGAGTGCGGTGACGCGTCACCGCCTTACAAGCCATGCGGCGACGAGTCGCCGCACTCCATTGTAAGATCATCCGGTGTATCCACTTCTCGGGCCAGTTCCTCGAACCGGTCCAAGTAGCGGAACACAGCCGGCAGCAGCCGCCACGCCGGCCCTTCGGCCAAAGCGAACCCATAATTTCCGGCGGTTTTCAGCAAAGCCAACAACTGTTCGGAATCCGCCAACCCCTCGGCTTCCAGCAGCATACGGTTTTTCTCAACCAAGGCCGATAACAATGCCCCGTCAACCAACCACTCGGTGAAACGGCCCAATTGCAAACCCACGTCGGCCTGGTATTCAAAAATAAGCATGAACAGCAAGGCAAGTTGGCGTGTCGTTTTAGACACGCCACTGCTGGCATCCTCATGATGGAACCAAGCGAACCCCCGCCCGTCCACCTTAAGGCAATAACCCAACCCGGTGAACAGCAAATCGTAGGCATCCCATTCACGCTCCAGTTCGGCCCACAACCGGGGCTCGGAAAGCCGGTTCAAGTGTTTGCCGCTGTTCAGATGGGCAAACAACTCGCCCAACTGCGGTAGTTTATTGAGATGCAACGGGCTGGAGGCATTCATAATTCAAGGAGGTTTTAGGGTAATTTAATCGCAATCTAAGGCCGACTCGATTTTGGAAACCGAGTCGGTCTTAAGCATATTCAGGCGTTAATTAGCATTCTGTTTGCTGGTTTTGGAAAGCCCATGGGGATAATGGGTGACGCGAACGGTATGCAAATCCACCTGGCATGAGTCATCGGCCAAAGCCACCTGCCAATCCTGTCGATCAATCAAGTTATGGTAGAGCCTTAATAGGGTCAAATCGCTTAGCTCAGGATAGCCATCAAACAACCAGTGTAGCAGGTTGTCGATAGGCAAGGCACTGGCTAGGGCTTTTAACAAAGCCGGCTCATCCACCCTATCCAAACCGAGCGGATCAACATCGGCCGCCTCTTCGGGAAAATCCAGCCTTAAAGGTTGGTAGCGCATCGCCTCGCCCATAATCGCCAACACCTCATGGCCCACCCCGACCCGGCGCGGCATGTCGCGCCGCCACACCGGCAAACCACCCCTGCCCAAGCTACGGCCTAGTCCGCGTTTGCGCACTCGACCCAGCAACTGGCTAATGGCAGAGGACAGGGCATTGTGTTGACGGATTTCCTCGCGCAGGGGGAGCAAGGTATCGCTACATTGCTTATGGACTTCCCGGCCCAGCCGACGCAATTCTTTCGCTTGAAAGGCCACCTGCCGCATTGCCAAGCGTTGGGTGTAGAGCGCCCCTTGGACGGTCAATGTCTCCACTGCATGGTCCAAGGCATGTTCGGCGGACTCCAGATGACGGTAAAAAGTCCCCGCAGGCCCACTGTCCATCATCTCGGCCATCGGTGCGACATACTCGTCATAGGCCGCCAGCACTTCGCTATAACGACGGGCTATGGGCAAGTTCGCATCAGCGGATTTGGCCCGTTCCGCCAACTCAAGAATGGCATGCCGGTCTTGGTCCAACTGCTGGCTGATTTGCCGGAACAACTCGGCGAGTTGGACCGCCGCCAGCCGTAACTGGTCGGTGTCCCTGGCCTGCAAACTTTCATTAAGCTTGACGGTGGCGTTTTTGACCGCTTCCACTCTGGCCCTCAAGACCTCCGACAGGCCCAATTCGTGTTCCCGTGTCAGACTGCGGACGAACGCCAGGATCAGCGGGTGGATTTGCAGCGCGGTTCCGCGTGGCAATATTTGAAGCAACTCGGACGAGGCCAATTGCCGCAAAACCGCTTCATGTTCCTCTAGGCTTTTGGTTGGGGCGCAACGGGCGATGACGGGCAAGACCTGTTCCTGCTCGAATGCAGGGAACTCCCGGCTAAGCAATACCAGGCTCTCAATGATATCCCAGTGCAGGTAAAGCGCATGGATCAGACTTCTTGGATTAGTCATGGCAAACTAAAAATCATGCTTATAAGGCTACCAAATGAGTGGTGTTATAAGTTGGTTAAAGATATTATCACCGAAAAGTAATGAATTGTGCCCGAAGAGGAAATAAGTTGACGGGGGATCACTTAGGGTGTACAAGATATTTCAAAGATCCGCTATCAGCTTAAGGCGGGGTAGGCGCAAATCTTAACCGTTCGCCCTGAGCTGCGAGCCTGTCGAGCAGTCGAAGGGTGGACGGTTAAGCCGTTCATGGTTCGATCCTTCGACACAAGCTCAGGACTCACCACGAACGGCCTTGAACTGTCCCGCCTTAAGTTGGTAGCCCAAAAATCAACCTATCTCCTGCCGCTACATCCAAGTGCGTGTTGTAAAAGACTCCATTTTGTGGGCTAGGGCTGGTTTACACCGAACTGGCTCATGTTAGCCTACTAAAAAACTGGAGGATAGTAACAATGGCTGCACGCATCATTCCAGGAGTACAAGTCACTGTCGTCAAGGATGTCGCCCCCCCTCAACTTGCTCCGTCTGGCGTATTAGGGCTAGTCGGTTTGACAGAAAAAACTTTCGAATTTACCGAACGGGCTTCCAGTTGGAGCCGTTTTCTGGAAGTCTGTGGTCCTGCCTCGGCTTATAGCATGCCGGAAGCGCGGTTGGCACTAGCGAACGGCGTGTTTGAACTCGTCATAGTTCCTTTGGCTTCATCGGTAGCCACCAAGGCTGTTGTTAGCCTGCCTAACGCCGATAATGACAATTTCACACTTGAAGCGCGTGCGCCCGGCATCTGGGCTAACGGCTTTAAATTGAAAGTCAGCCATCGCGGCGAAAAATTCGATTTGGAGATTAAACTGCCAGACGGCGACACCTTGGAGGTGCATCGTAATCTAGAACCTGCAATCGTCGCAGATTTTCTTGAAAAAGCTTCTGCCGTAGTGCGTGTCGACAAAACCACCATTCCGCCAAAAAGGCCCAAAGAGGGCGAATATTTGTTGGCGGGAGGCCAAGATGCGAGTGACACTGACTACATCAATGCTTTAGAGGCACTTAAAGACGAACCCGATGTTGATATGGTGCTTGCGGCTGTGCAGTATTTCAACGATGCTGAAAAAGTCACTAAAGTTTATAGCGCAGTCATTAGTCATTGCGAACTGATGAGCGCGGATAGCAAAGGACGCATCGGGTTTGGCCAGGTTGCACCAAACGCGACGATCCAAGATGCCACGCGCATGCTCACACCGCTGATATCGGATCGCTTTATCCTGCTCGCGCCGCACGGTGTTGTCGGGGCAGTGGCAGGGCGCATCGGTGGCTTGGATTTTTTCCAGTCCCCCACATTTAAAACCTTATCAGGCATTTCCAAGTTGAGTCGGGCCATACCATTGGAAGAACAAGGCGGTTTGTTGAAGGAAAATGTGGTTCCTATCGTCAACCAGCTTGGGCGGGGTGTCATTATACTGCGGGGGCTTACCACCGACGGCGACCAAATTAGCGTTCGCCGCGTCGCTGACCGAGCGGTGCGCGGTGTCAGGATGCTAGGTGAATTGTTTATTGGCCGACTCAATGACGAGGACGGGCGAGGTGCCTTAAAGCAGAAGCTGAACGAATTCTTGGTGCAAATGGAAAGGGAGGGAGCTTTGGTGTCTTCAACCGACGGCAAAGATCCGGCATTCAAAGTCGATGTATTTTCCTCCCAAGCCGATTTTGCCCTCGGCATCGTCCGGGTTGATGTTGCAGTACGTCCGGTACGCGCAATCGACTTTATCTACGCCACTATTTTCGTCCAGCTTTGAGGAGTGACTCGTTATGGCAACGGTATTTATCGCTAACCGTAGCACTGTCTTGATTGATGGCTCGGCGGTGGAAGGTTTGCAATCCTTAGTTTTTCGCGTCGTCACCGAGCGCGAAGACATTCGCGCTGTCGGCATCAACGAGCGGATAGACGTAAGTTTCGGCTTGCGCACGGTGCAAGGGGAGTTGGTAGTCAAGTCTGCCAATTATGAGTTGGATAACCATTTGACTGAGCGATCCAAATTTCAACTAGTGGCAAACCTCAAGAAAGACCAGACGGCGGATGCGCCCAAACGCACATTGTCCTTCGATGATTGCTACATTGAGGGTAAATCCTTTGGTCTGGATGCCGGCGGTTCGGGTGTCAGTACCTATGCCTTCACTGCCACTCGTTTACGCGAAGAATAGTGCGGGTTGCAGATGTTCTTGTCGACATTGACGGCATCGTCTATGCCACTGATTTTAATGGCTTTGACACGCCCATGACGGCGTACACGTCAGCCGGAAAGCAGGCCAAGTTTGAGCCTTGGCCTTTGTGGGCGCACTTGTCCGCGCTGTCCGAGTGTGTCGTCCCGACCCGGCAGGGCGTGGGCTTGAGTGTACCCGCATTCAGCCGCCGGGTCTTGGCGCATAGCCGAGTTTCCGTATGCCTACAGGAAGATTTCGCACCGTTGGCCTTATGGTGGGCGGGCGGCGGAGCGGCTACTCCGAAAAATCTGGGCGATGGCTGGTACACCTGCGGCATCGTGCGGGCAAGACTACGGCCTTGGAACGCAGGGGAGCGTTTTATGGCCTTGTCGCATTGCCGGTCGTCCGATGAGACTAGTGAGCGTTTCAATTTGAGCGCGTACCTTGGGGCAATGTTGGATGCAAGCGTGGTCGCACTGGAACCCTCTCAGCCTTTGAACGATTTGGATTCCTCTGCAACCCAGTCTCTGCTGAATGCAGTCATTGCTTTGAACATGCCGGAGGCCCAGGCTGCCGCTTTTCCTGACACGCCGGAAGCCAACCGGATCACCTTGCGGCTGTGCAAAGCCCTAGGTTGGACACAGGACCAGGTTTGGACCACACCAGCCCCTGAATTGGATCGTGTGTTAGCTTTGCTAGACCGGGTTGAGGGGGAAAAATCCCGCCTACCGATTCGTGAATCAGGTTTGGTGCAACACCCGGACGCAGTGGTGATCCGCATTGAGGATGACTGATGCACTTTTTCGCCCATCTGGCCGACTTTGAAAGTATGCTTTTAGCCCCTATGGAAGCGGTGTTACGCGATGCCCAAAGGATCTTAGAAATGGAAATTGACATCGACCGCCTAGAAGACACTGTTGCAGAAGATGCCTTAGAACCCTTTGCCCATACGCCAGCCACTCCAGACCAACATGCCGTTCAATTAGGCAGTTCCCAAGAAAATTCATCTCACCTTGAAAAAGGGGGGCAGGGAGGATCGAATGATGGAAGACAAGCAGTAGGGTACGCTGGGCGTACCGGCCAGGAAAACCGAACCGTGGGGTATGCGGGGCGTACCATTCAAATTTCGGGAGGTACGCACAGCGTACCCTACATGGACTACCTCAACACCGCACATTCATGGCTACAGCCCCCCCTGACTCCCCTTTTTCATAAAGGGGGAAAACCACCCAAATTGGCTGACATCCCCGACGATGAAAGACAAACCGTAGGGTACGCTGCGCGTACCAGCCAGGAAAACCAAACCGTAGGGTACTCTGTGCGTACCATACAAATTCCGGGTGGTACGCACAGCGTACCCTTCATGGATACCCTAGTGGTTAATCCCCCCCTAGCACCGGTTTTGATACCGTTGAGAACAAACCAAGCTAAAACTTCGGTAATGCCTTCTCGTATTTCACCGCTATCACAAGCTTCCTCATTCGAGGGGAAATCCGTTAATACAACAACATTGCCTGCATCGGGTCAGTTCGGCGAACCATTGTCCCCGTCCGAAACGCAGGCAACCGCTTCACGGCTAACGGTTGCCATGGAACCGTCTTTCGAACAGGCTTACCAACTTACCCAGACCCAACTGGAAAAATCCCATTGGGGCATGCAGGAACAGCCATCGACAAGTCTGGTCCGCAATACATTCAACGTCACCGTTGCCATGAATGGCAAACAAAGTCCCGAAGACATTGACCGGACAGCCTTGGAAGAAGCGTTGACGGACATTTTACGCGCATCGGCCCGCCGCCATGGTTTGGAGGTTTAAGCGATGACCGGTAGCCTTGCCTACTGTATCCGCATCGGTGCGCTTACCGTTAGCAATAAAGCTACCGGGAATGAGCATCTGCTGTTGAACTTGGATGTAAGGCTGGGCATGGACGGCGTTGGAGGCGTTTGTGAACTGTTGCTAGGCGACCCGGAAAACGTACCGCCGCAAATTGGCGACACCCTTAGCGTGGAATTGAATGCCGGCGAAGGTGCGAAAACAGTATTCACCGGCATTGTGGACAGCGTGCGGATGGATATCACCGGCCAGCGCGTAACCGCCTATGACAGTCTGCGTAAACTGGCCAGTCTGGAAACGGAGTCCAGTTATGAAAACGTTGATGTAGATTTTGTGGTCAAAGACCAGCTTCAACAAGCAGGGGTAAGCATCGGGCGCATGGCAAAAGGTATTAAATTGGTATCTTACGCAATAATCAAAAACCCCGGTGCATTGCGTCAGGTGCTGGAACTGGCCGATTGGTGCGGTGCTGACTTGTATACCGACGGTGCAGGCAAGGCGCATTTCACCACACCTGCCGAACAAGGTGCAGAACACCTATTGGAATTTGGCCAGAATGTGCTGCGCTTAGAACTCCAAGCCACGCCGCCGATCCACGATAGTGTCGAAGTGTTCGGCGAAGGTGCGGCAGCCAGCCAAGGCGCGGACAAGTTTCATTGGCTGGCCAAGGACATGGCAGGCGTTAGCGGCAAGGCCGCGATTGATGCGCAAGGCATGGTGACCGCCGGTCGCATCGGCAAATGCCCCCGCCTTCTCAAACTGGGTGCGGTGCGCTCCGGCGAGGCGGCACAACAAGTGGCGGAGGCGCAAATGAGGGCTTTGGCGGCGCGTTGGCTGCGGGGGCGGGTGGAGGTTTACGGAATGCCCAAGATATTTCCGGGGGACCATGTGAAGATTAATAGTGTTCCTGCCCGACACAGCGTTGCCAAACTTTTGCAAGGCCAGCATACCTTGCGTGTTCGTCAGGTTCGCCACTTCCTCAGCCGCAACCGTGGTTTTTTGACCTGCTTGGAATTCTGACATGACGGTGCGCATTGGCTCTATTGAACTAAAAGGAGTGCAAGAACTGCTGACGGAGGAGTCCCGCAATCTGGTTGAGCATCGTGTCCCTAAATTACAAGGCAGTGTGCTTCAGGATTTTGGCAGGGAGCCGGTCACGGTTGTCGTTGACGGGTTGTTGTTCAGCACTGAGGCACTATCTGGCCTGGAACGCTTGCGTGAGGCGCAGAACAAGGCCGAGCCGTTACCGTTCGCGGCAGATGTGGTGGTGGGAACGGAACTCACGGAAGTTCTGATCGAAGATGTCCGTGTGCGCCAAGTCGCTGGCTACCCCCACCGTTACCGCTACACCCTGCGTCTGCGCGAATACAAATCGCCGCCGCAACCGGCCAATGCCGCTGTGTCACCCGTCAATCATCGTGTGGCGGCAGATGCCGATGCCTGGGGGGCCGACAGTCTGGCTGCCACCAGTGTGTTACAAGACCCCGCCAGCCTGTCAGCCGCTATGCGAAAAAATCCTGGTCTGCTGAATCACCTCAGCGCAGGGGATTTGGGCGCGAGCATCGCCCAAAATGCCACTCTGCTGAAGGGTGCAGATTTCAGCGTCATTTTACAGACGGTCAGCAAGGTTGACCCGCTCAAGGCACTGGCTTTGATCCAAGCGGTGCGCGATGCTGATAGCCTTGGCGATTTCTTACAGAAATATGCCGACGAGGGACTGGACTTCATCGGCGATCTGACGGGGGTTGACCTCAGCAATGCCGGTACGCTGATTAGGACACTCAACGACGGGCTGGAATTCATCAAGAAACTCAAGGAAGTTGGCCAGCGCACCGAGAAGCTGCTGCAAGACATTAAGCGCTTCGACCCGTTGGCTTCGCTAAAACCGTTACTGGATGAACTGCAATGAGTACAACGGCAGACATTTTCAACGATTTGAATAATTTGCTCGATAGCATACACGATTTGCTGAGAATGGACTTCGCCAAAAATGCCCCCAAAATTGCCCGTGAATTGGGTGCGGAGTCCCAACTCGACACGGCATTGGATGTTTTTATCAGCGGTTTGAACCAACTGGCTGGCGGCGTGGAAAAACTGCGAGGTCCATTGTTGCAGGCGGACACGGTGGTGGCCGAATTCGAAATCATCGCCGATAGTTTGGGTACTTTTGGCACGGGCCAGGCCTTCAGCGACCTGACCCTATTTTTCGGTATGCCCGCCAATACGTTCGCCCCGTTGGTGGCCAATTTTGCCAAAGGCCATCAATTTCTCGTGGCGGGACTGGGCTTGGCCGACATTCTACCCAGCCCAGAAAGCTTGCTCAATACCAACCGGCGTTTGCAAGAACTGGGCGGTACGCTGGAAAAGCTAAAAACCAAGCCGATGCTCCCGGCTGCGACGGCCCAACAATCATGAAAATATCTTTGCCCCATGACGATGCAAGCCAAACCGTAAGGTACGCTGTGCGTACCATTCGAAATCTGGAAACCGTAGGGTACGCTGTGCGTACCAACCAAATTCTCGGAGGTTCGTACTGTGTACCCTACGGATGCCGCACTTTTATGGCATCCCGCGCTAACCCATTCAACAACAAGAGGAACTCGCCATGAGTGAACTAACTAATCTCCCGCAGCCAGCCGAGTCGCACGCCAATCCTTTCAAAGCCATCGCCTTGCTGCTGCAATCGGTGCGGCAGTCGCTGGAAGGCATCAAGAACACCGGACAAGCACCGCGTTGGGTTAGAATCGCTCGCATCCGGGGCTACCAGGGTGAAACCGATTACATCTCTAAGGCGGTGATTCCCGCCGTGGACAAGGGATTGGCTTACACCATCCTGTATCTCAGCCATCTTACCCTTATGGCCAGGGACTTGCTTTTCCAGGCGGATGCCGCCAAGGCACTGGTTGAGGTGTCTGGGGACATGCTGAAAACCGTCACCACGCAAGAATTTTCCAAGTCGTTGGCGGACGTAGTCGGTCAGAAAGGCGTGACCAATCCGTTGGCCGTTGCGGGGGGTTCCATTGATACCGTGATTAGCTTCGTCGATAAGATTCCAGAACCTGCCGACTTGGACCTGATAGGCAAAGAATTGTATGGCCTGTTGTGTGTGGAGCAACTGCCTTTGGACGAAGCCGGACTCGGCCGTGCCACAGAAAGCCATTTGAACATAACGGCTTCCGGCAAGCTTCGTCTATTGCAAATGGCCTTGAACAAACCGATTACAATCCGTGGCCTAGGCAAGGATAAGTCGGGTGAGCAAGACATCACCTTCCTAGGTGGTCGGCGGGTCTGGCAGGCGGCGGAATTGCCGGCCAAGGCACTGGGACTTTGGGGTGAAGGCAGCGATGCCGAAACCCTGTACGAATTCGCCTTTGTGGGTCAAGACATTGAAGAGGCCAACAACCTATTGGAAAAGTTAGGCTATGTGGAGCCTGCTGTGATTGAAAAGAAAGTCTTCGGCGATGCGTTGGCTTGTCGGCTGCGGCGGTTCCAGAAAATCAATGAATTGACGGTCACAGGCAAGCTGGACAACCCAAGCCTGAACCGGCTGATGCATCTTAATTTTGACACCAAGACGCTAGAGCGGGCCAAGCCATTCGATGCCACCCAGTTGCCGCAGGGTTTCGACGACACCCAAAACGCTTAACAATCTTGTCAATGTATTGACACACGTTTGACGATGAAAGCCAAACCTGTAGGGTACGCTGCGCGTACCACTATAGCGTGAACCACAACCCGAAAGGTACGCTACGATGGCTATGCACACCACAAGTACCCTACGATGGCTGTGCGTACCGCGACCCGGATGGTGAACTATGAACGACCCTGTTGCTATTATCCGTGCTATTATCAAGGAAGAATTACGTAGCCTTAGGCTCGGCGACATTGCCGTCGTCACCAGCGTGTTCCCCCATGCCGGGGACAGTGACACGCATAATTACGAATGCAACGTCAAACTGCGTGAAGGTGAATTAGAACTGCGCAAAGTCCCGATTGCAACGCCGCACATTGGCTTGGCCAGTGCGCCGACGGTGGGCGATCTGGTGCTGCTCAGCTATGTGGGCGGCGACCCCAACCGTGCCATTGTCATCGGTCGGCTGTATTCGGACGAAAAGCGGCCTCCGCTGCACGAAGAAAATGAATGGCGGGTGGAAGCGCCGCTCCAAGGCAAAACCTCGCTTGCCATCGACAAGGACGGCGCCTTAGTGCTGACGGCGGGCAAGACCGTGGTGACGGTGCGCCAAGACGACAGCGTGGAAATTCTCGGCGAACAGGATTTGAACATTGAAGTAAAGGGCAATGTCAGCTTGAAATGCAAGGATTGCAAGGTGGATGCCTCCGGCGATGTGGAACTAGGCAGCGGTGGGGCGGGTGTCGTCACCGAAGACACCCACAAATGTTATTTCACCGGCAAGGCGCTGGTGGGTTCCAAAAAAGTCAAAGCCAAGGGGTAAACTATGCCAGCACCGACTGCTCAACAACTTGAAGGCATCGCCAGTGGAGCGCTGCAAAGCGCAGGCATTCGCGGGGAGGATGCTCCCGGCCTAGCCAAAGCCTTGGCGCAAACGACCGCGCAAGCTTTGACCCTATTTCTGAACCAAGCCATGGTGTTGCCCGGCATCCCGGCGGTCGCCCCGCCGCCACCGGGCAGTGGCAGCACGGTAGGCCCTGGTATGTTGATGCCGCCGCCGGTTGGTGGGCCAGTGGCCGCGCAACTTGAAGGTTTGGCATTGGCGGATTTAAACGGGCAAGGCATACGCGGTGAAAACGCCGTCGATTTGGCCAAAGTCATCGCTGCCAGCCTAGCCCAAGCCATTTTAATGTTCACCGCCCAAGTGCAAGTCGCCCCCGGCATCAGTATTGCCGGGTTCTCTACGACCAGCCCAGGGAGTCTACTCTGATGCCGGCCCCCAGCAAAGCCCAGTTACAACCTTTAGTGGACGGTTTTATGCAACAGAATGGCCTACGCGGTGAGGATGCGCCAGCTTTGGCCGGTGCTATCGCCGAAATCATTGCCCAAGCCTTGACGCTGTTGGCGGCTCAGGCCAAGGTTGCCCCCGGCATTGCCTGCTCGCCGGGTGCCACTGCCGCGCCGGGGAGGTTGCTGTGACAGATGCCGTGTTCAAAACCGATCTGCGTCTGGTGCTGCCCCGCTCTGGTCAATCGGATGCCATCGACTTGGCGCATGATACGGACGCGATGGAAAGCGTGGGCGGCATCGATAACTTGGCGCAGGCTTTGACTGTGCGCCTGCTGGTGGATCAAGGCGAATTGACGGACTTGGGCCACCCCCACTATGGCAGTCGCATCCGCGAACTGCTGGGGGCCAACCTCGACCGAGCCAACTTGGAACTGATGCGCCGCTATGTGCGGCAAACGCTCATGAGCGACCCGCGTGTCGCCGAGGTTGTCGAGGTGCGGGTGGAGGCACGGCATAACGCGCCCGGCATCGTCGATGTCGAGACCGTGGTGCAGTCCGTCAGCGGGGAATCCATGCAAATCGGAGTAAGCTTGAATGTCAGTTGAAACGCCTTTTGACACTAAAGATTTCGCCACCCTGACGGCGGACTTGTTGCAATCCCTCCGTTCCGGCGCAGGCGGTCGCCCACCCCTGACCGACGATACCGAAGGCAGCGTGGTGCGCACCTTGGCAGAAGCCTTTGCCCGCGAATTGGCGGTTTGCTACCAGCAACTGCGGAAAGTCTATCAATATGGATTCCTCGACACCGCCGAGGACGTGGCACTGGACAATGTGGTGGCTTTGCTGGGCATCAGGCGGCAGAAAGCGGGACACATCGAAGGCAGTGTCACCTTCTCCCGCTCACAACCAGCCCCGGAAGACATTCCCGTGCCGCCCGGCACGCGGGTGGCCGGACGCGAGGTGCCAGTATTTGAAACCACCCAAGACGCATTCCTGCCCAAAGGCCAGCGCGAAGTCACCGTGGCAGTGCGCTCTTTGGAACCTGGCGGCGAAACCGTCAAAGTTGGCAGCTTATGCTTGATGCCTAGACCAATCTGGGGGGTGGAGGGCATCGCCAACCGGGTTGATTTATTACCGCGCCAACGTGAGGAAACCGATGCGGAATTGCGCGAACGCGCCCGCCATGCCTTGCAAAAAGCCAATCTGGGCACTACCGCCGCCATCGAACAAGCGGTGCGTGCGCTAGGCATTGCGCAGGTCATCGTCCGTGAGGATGAACAACGGCCCGGCGTAGTGGAAGTAGTGTTGGGGGATGCCGACATTTCCCCCGACTTGCTGGAACAAGCCAACGCGGCGGTGCAGGAAGTCCGCCCCGCCGGTGTGCAGGTCAAGGTACGGGCCACCGGCAGGGTCTTCCTGCAAATCGCAGCCACCCTGATACTCGGGGAAGATTTTCCAGAAGAACGGAAAAACGCCATACGCAAGGGCATTATCCAAGAATTGCAAAACTATGTTGGCAGTCTGCAAATCGGCGAACGGGTGCGTTGGGCCAAGGTCAGTGCCATTCTTAACAGCCCAGTTGATGTCTCGGAATTATGCCCTCTGACCGCTGGGTTTGCCGTTCTGCTACCGTTTTCGGGCCGCCCCGGCGAGTTGCTAGATGCCAGTGCCAGCCATTTGCTACGCAACGGGGATATTGGCATCGGTGCAAACGAACGTGCCGTGCTGAATGTCGCGGCATTGCCGCTGCTGCTGAACTTGGAACCGCCCACTTTGGATGTCTGGGTGGATGTCAGTGCGACCTTGGCCCAAGGACAGTCAAGGCCAGACGAGAGTTCCATCCGTAACAGTTTGCAAGTGCTGCTTGACACCATCAAACCGAAGCAGAAAGGCGATCCAGAGCCAACCTTGGTCACTTACGAAAAACTCGCCGAAGTATTGGGCCAGTCGCTGAAACAGGTCAATTTCCGCATCGTCCATAGTCAAGACAATCTGGCGGTGGCACTGAACCAGGCAAACGATAGTGACATACTCAGGCCCAGGGAACGTTTGCTGATGGGCAATATTGAGTGGGTAAACTAATGTTACTCAAGGGAGTTCAACATGGCTGATTCAGGCCCACGCCGCCGCCGCTTGCTGGCCCTGTTGCCAACGATTTTTGCCAGCCAGCCCGAAACGAGCGCTGTCAGCACCGTCATTGAGGCAATGGCGGTCAGTTTGGCCGAATTGGACGCGAACCTAACCCGCACCCAGCGTGACCATTGGGTAAAATTGGCTGCTAGCGACGGTAGTGCCTTGGAGCGTTTAGGCGCATTACTGGGGATTGCCCGCCTGACGTGGACAGAAACGGCAAACGATGCCGATGGAAACCCAGCCAAAATAACCCGAGAGGAAGCAATCGAAGCCTATCGGCAGCGTTTGCAACTGACGGCCAGGGTGCTGACGCAGGGGCTCACCACGCCGCGTGCCTTGCTGGAACTCGCCATCGCCACCTTGGGCGCGGAACCCTGTCCGCGCCAAAAGCGCCATCGGGATGCCACTTTGGCCTTGGGTTTCCCGCTGGGGACGTTACGGCGCTGTCCGGCCTGTGCCACAGGCCGCCCCGGCCCTTGTCCCTACGCCGGTCAACAGGTGCTGGATGCCTGGATCACCGACAATCCGCCGCACCGCCGGGTATTGGCATGGGATAAGCCGTTGCGGCCAAGTGGACAAATCAGCGTAGACAATCCCGCCTTGGACGAAGACGTGCCGGAACTGCGGCTTAAAGCAATGGATCAAGCGGTGCAATACCCTTATCTGCAAAACCAAGCCACCGGGGAAGTCATTTTTTATGCCGGGACGATCCAACCCGGCGAGGTGCTAAGTCTATGGCCGCAAGTCGAGGCCGAGGAAACCCGCCGCTACATCAGCCACGAACCCGTGGACCCACATGTCTGGCGCAAACAATACCCCTCCGGCAGTGCCGTTTTGATCGGGGTGGATGGCCGCATAAAGCCAGTTAGTGCAGACATCTACTCCCTCAGCGGTGCCAAATTTCCACTGGCAAACGTAGCCCTAGGTGCGGCTGATGCCCCCCGCTTTGCCAGTATGGAGGATGCCGAGGGAGTGCGTTTCGCCGATGCCCTGAACCAGGGTGATATTTTTGATGTCGGTGCGGTTTTCACCGCCGAAGACAGCGAATCATGCGCCCGTTTTGGCGATTACAGCCAGCGTGTGCGCACTCCTAGGATGTTGCCGGGTGAAAACATCTGGAGTTATGGCATTTATACAAGGCAGGACATCGAAGCGATTGTCGCCAACCAAACCGGAGCCTTGCTCGACAACGCCCCGGCCACGCAAGGCGATGCAACGGTCATGCTAACCCTGTCGTGGTGGGTATGCACACCCGCCACCTTTCGCCTGCGCATTCCCCGCACAGGATGGGTCGGCGCGGCAGAAACCCGTGGCGCGGCCGCGCTATTGAACCACTGGGTGCGGCAAGCCAAAGCGGCCGGAGTCGCGGCTTGCGTGGACTTTCCGCAACCGCAATTGCGCGAGGACCCCAGCCTAGGCGATCAGTTGATGCTAGGCACACGGCAACGATGGCAAGAGGTGCAGCCACTCCAAGACAACGAACCGCACTGGCAGTTACAGGCCCGTATCCGGGAAAAACACCCGCTGGCCGATGGCGGATTGACTTTTCGAGGTGTTTTCGACAACACCCGGCTGGATGGCTCGCATTTCGACGCACCCACCCCGTAGGCTACGCTGTGCGTACCATGGGTGCCGAAACGCCGTAGGGTACGCTGTGCGTACCATGGGTGCCGAAACGCCGTAGGGTACGCTGTGCGTACCATGGATTCTACCGCATGGGACGGTACGCACAGCGTACCCTACGGCATGGAATGGTACGCACAGCGTACCCTACGGCATGGAATGGTACGCACAGCGTACCCTACGGCATGGAATGGTACGCACAGCGTACCCTACGGCATGGGACGGTACGCACTACGGAACAATAACTTAAAAACGAGGTTAAACGTCAATCATGGCAATACACGAAAAACAAAGCTTAAGCGGTCGTTTGACCATCGAATTGCGCACCCCCGACGGACGTGTCATTGAACGGCGGCGGCACGATAACCTCATCACCACGGCCGGTAGAACCCTGGTCGCCCAATTGTTCACCGGCGAGGTGTCGGGCAAGCCGGAATTGCTGATCGCCGTGGGCGATGGCACGGACACCGCCAAACCCGGCGACACCCAACTGGGCAACTGGGTCGATCAAATACCCGCCGCCACCCAAGAAATTCGCGTGGAAACCGAAGACGGCGCACAACAGGCCGTGGTTGGCGTGGTAGCCACCTTGCCGGCGCTTGGGGCTGGCGACAAAAGCCAAGTCCTGCGCGAGGCCGGCATCCTGATCCGCTTTCCCAATCAAGCGCCGGTGATGTACAACCGGGTGAATTTTGCCGACATCACCCGCACCGGCAACCTCGAAATGACCCTGGCCTGGGAGGTGCTTTTCTAATGGCCGACAGACCCGATGCCTATGTGCGCAAAGAACCCGGCGACCCTATCCGCAGCGGGGATTGGAATGAACTGCAAATCCGGGCGCGCGAGGAACTGCTCAACCATCGCCATACCGGCAAAAACCAGGGTGTACCCATCGCTAGGGCGGGCATCGAACCCAACGCCATCGACGGCAGCCGCATCGACCCCACCGCCGAAGTGACGGTCAACACCCTCACCACCGGTGGCGATGCCACGGTCAGCGGCGACTTGAGAGTCAAGGGCAAGTTGCTTCCCGACAATGCCGAGGATTTCATGGTTCCCAAGGGGGGCATCATCCTGTGGTCGGGCAACGCCCCGCCCCCCGGCTGGGCTTTGTGCGATGGCAGCAATGGCACACCGGATTTGCGCGGCAGGTTTGTATTGGGGGCAGGCAGTGGAAGCGGATTGACCAGACGCAACAAAGGGGAAATCGGCGGCGTGGAAAGACATGGGCTGAAAATTGATGAAATGCCCAGCCATAACCATGCCGTTTACGACCCCGGTCACTATCACAATTGGAGTGCAAGCCGTCAAATGGCTGGAACCGATGATAACAATAATTCTACAGAATTTTCCAGAGGCGATAGAGGTCCTATCCACGGGGTTAGTATAAATACCGATTCCCGGGGGGCAGGCATCAGCATCCAAGCCGCAGGCGGTGGGGCTGCGCATGAAAACATGCCGCCGTTTTACGTCCTTGCCTACATCATGAAATTGTAATCAAATTAACGAGGTGTTTTTATCATGGCCGACCGACCCGATGCTTATGTGCGCAAAGACCCCGGCGATATTATTCGCAGCGGGGATTGGAACGAACTGCAAATCCGCGCCCGCGAGGAATTGCGCAACCACCAGCATACCGGCGGCGGTGATGGCGCGTTAATACTAGGGACCGGCATCGCCACCGATGCCGACCTGTCGATCAAAACCCTCGCCACTAGCGGCAACACCACCGTCAACGGCGACTTAAAAGTCAACGGCAAAGTGATACTCGACGGGGTCGATGACCTGCTCGCCCGCTTCAAAGCCATGCAAAGCGACACAGTGAACTTTGCCAAGGACGTGCGCATCGGTGGCAGCTTAGACGTGAAAGGCCCGTTGATCAGGAAAGTGCAAATTGCCACTGGGCTGGGGCCAATAGAATGTACGTCTAATGGTCCATTCAAAACCAGAGTGCTGACCTTTAGCAAACTCTATGCCGAAACCGCCATACGCATAGCCTATTGCGATATCTTATACAACGGTAGTTATTCAAACGGTCAGTATGCACGATGGGAAATACGGATTGATGGCAATCCTGCCCCAAACCATCCTATCGTCTTGGATCAATATCAATATCCCAGTGTTTCGAATTTAGCTTTGCCAACGACTCTGCTTGGTTATGCGCGGGGGATTGGTGCCGGAACCCATGTCATTGGAATTTGGTCTGGCGTGTTTCCAGGACATTCAGCTTTGAATTTATATGTCGGTTGGCCAGGTGGACAGTCGCGTTGGACGCTAGAAGCCGAGGAGGTGTGGTTGTAAATTTCCCTGCGCTTGAAATACCGTAGGGTACGCTGTGCGTACCAAGGATGTTGGGAATGGCGGGGGGACGGTACGCACAGCGTACCCTACGGTGTTTGGGTGTTTGGGGTGGTACGCACAGCGTACCCTACTTTTTTGGATTTGTTATGCAAGAAAAACTCATCATACGGCTTAACCAACTCCGCGACGAATACGCCGAAGGCCAGCGCGTCATGGGAGAATTGCAAGATAAACAAACGGGCTTGCAACAAACGCTGCTGCGTATCAGCGGGGCCATCCAGGTGTTGGAGGAGTTGTTGCGGGAGGACGCGCCCACCGAACACGAACCGCAACAGGAGTGATTTCCGTCATGGCTAAAACCTCGCCTAAACTTCCCGTTTTGCTGTACCCCGATGACCAGGACAGTGCAGGGCAAACCTTGTCTTTGACGAGTGGCGCTTTGGATTTGCGCTTAAGTTTGGCGGCAGACCAAGAATTGGCTGCCGAATGCAGCTTGCGCCTCAATCCGGCGATTGCATCAGACCAGACCGGCGTGGTGCAACTGGACACACTCAATGCTCAGACCAGCTGCGATTTGGGGGTTTTTCCAACGGCCAAACCCATCACTTGGCTGCTGGCGGACTGGGGAACGGAGCGACCCTTGGCTTCCATCGAAATCAAGACAACGACTCCCGGCAAGGCGCGGATCAAGGTGTTCAGGCAGGGAGCTTGGATGCCGCTGCACCCGGTAGAGTTGATCGTCACCGGCACGGTGCAAGCCATCAACCCCTTGGTGGCCGAAAAATTGCTGATTGAACTGGTCCAGGCCGGACAATATCCCGGCTTGTGGAACCCTGTCACTGCAACCATCACCGGCTTAGCCCTACAGGCTGCGACCTTGCCTGGCGACTTGAGTTTGACGGTGGGTGGGCAAACGCCGGGGTTTCGTGCCCCCGGCCTGTTGTCGGTGGCGGGTGTGCCAGTGGAAGGTTTCGCCGCCGCTGTCAATGCGTATCTAGCTGGCCCTAAAGCCCTTCGCCCGGTGCCGTTGCGGCTGTCGGCGGGCTTGCCGGGCAGGCTGAACCTGGCGTTCAACCCTGCCGCCGTCACCGTGGTACGGCAATTGACAGCCTCTGCGGACGGGGTGCTGCCCTTGGTGTGGGAAGGGTTGGCGGGCGCGGCCAAAGCCAGCCTGACCATCCCCAGCGGTGCCTTATTGCGCGAACTGAGTTTTGCCGTGGAGGTGAAATTGCTGTCCGAGTCCTTGCAATACCCGTTCGCCGCCTCGGCAACGGGCCGTGCGCAACTGGCAAGGGCCATGGATGGCGTGGCGGTTTGGTTCAGCACCGACCCGCAAGGACCACCATTGATCGGTTTGGATCTCAAGCTGAGCCCCCGCAGTGGGGAGCTACAAGCCACCTTGGGCTTACACGCCGATTGCCATGGCTACCCCGAACCCACACCCTATGCGGGAGCGGTGTTGCCCATTCATTGGCTGTCCGGGGTTGATGCTGGTGATGCGGAAGATTGGTTGAGGCTGGACTTGCCTCGCTCATTTCACTGTCCATCCGAAAATGTCTGGGCAGTGCTGACGGTGCATCAAGGCGAGGCATTGTGGGAACTGGGCAGCCCCTTACGGTACGCACAGCGTACCCTACCGAGCAGTAACCTACCGGGAAGCCCAGACATCCCTTTGCAAGAGGAAGTCGGCGCATGCCTCTACCACAAAGGGGAAGGCGCTTGGTTAAACCGTGGCGGCAACGACAGGCCACAAATCCGCTTAAGGGTGGCGGCGGCAGAACCAGCGGCACCGGACACCGTCACCGTGCAACGGGGTAGGGTTCAAGTGACCCTGCCGATTTCTCCTGAGGGCCGGGTTAGGGCCGATGCGGCGACGTTGGATGCATTAAACGGCAATAAGTCCTCCAGTTTGGAAATCCGTTTTCAAGCCGCTTCCGCCGGTCAAATCACCCTGCGGGAATTGCGGACGGTGTTTTGAAGTTAGGCGATTTCCAAAATGGTTAACCCCCTCTTTGCAAAAGATTTGTAATGGTAAGTACAGTCATGGTACGCACAGCGTACCCTACGATGGTACGCACAGTCATGGTACGCACAGCGTACCCTACGATGGTACGCACAGTCATGGTACGCATAGCGTACCCTACTAATCAGGTTGCTAAACTGTATGTTAAACACACTTGAAACCTATTTGACCGATGCATTGCGTCTCGCGCTGCCGCAGCATGTAACGTTGATTACGGGGCCGGCTTTGCAACCCGCCGCCAGCCAAGTCCCTCTGGTGAATGTTGCCGCAACTGCCTTGTATCCGCTACATCCGGCAAGTGACACAGAAGACAGGAAACGCGAACCCGCTTTTTTTACTCAACGTTTAGCCCTATCCGGGAACGGTCAACGCCAGGATTTCCCCTTGCCAACGGATGGCAAAGGAGAGCTTGTCGAAGTCGAACTGGCATCCGGTCGGCTGGCACGGCACGGCGACGATTATTGGCTGGATAACAATACTGTGCGCTTTTACCAAGCTCCTGTGGGCGAGTTTACGGTGCTGTTGAAGGGTGCGCGGGCCGGCGGCTATCAAGAATTGTCGCCGTGCCGCGCTACCTTGGAAATCCATGCGTGGGCGGATGAGATTGCACTGGCGGACGGTTTTCTAGCCCCCTCCCTCGCCGCTGTGCTAGGCGTTTTTGCCGACTTGGACCGATTGGAGCTGGTACGTCTAGAAGCCACAGGGCTCATCCTGCGTCTGCTCAAGCCAATGGCCACTGTTCGTGCATTGGAACGGGTTGCCGTGACTGGTGACAAGCCCTTGTACTGCAGCATGGCGCGGTGTAACCTACAAGGCGAATGGGAGTTGACGCTGACACTCGGCACTCCGCCCGGGCAAGGTTTGATTAAAACAATCGAGAGTGATCTGCAAATCAAGGTTTAAACAGACACTCCAACAATCTCGCAAAATCAGCCATGCCTTTCAATAGATTGCGTTCGATCTCGTCCATGCTGATTGCATGGGCGGACTTTCCCGCTGCCCAGTTGGCGACAATGGCACAGCAGGCATAATCAATTTCCAATTCGCGGGCCAAGGCCGCCTCTGGCATGCCGGTCATTCCGACTAAATCCCCACCGTCACGCTCAATGCGCACTATCTCAGCCGACGTTTCCAAGCGTGGCCCTTGGGTGCAGGCGTAGACACCGCCATCAACCACCCGAATCCCAGCCTGGAAACCGGCATCCAGCAGTTTTTCCCTTAAACTTGGCGTATAAGGATGGGTAAAGTCGATGTGGGTGACATGATCGAGGTCGTCCTCAAAAAAAGTACCCGCACGGCCATGGCTGTAGTCGATGATTTGGCCGGGAACGACAATCTTGGCCGGACCCATGTCTGGGCGAATGCCTCCCACGGCAGCGGCGGCAATGATGGTGCTGGCACCGGTGTCTTTCAGGGCTTTAATATTGGCTCGATAGTTTATCCTATGCGGCGGAATGGTGTGTTTTTCACCGTGCCGGGCAATAAAAACTATCTCCGCCCCATAGAGTTTGCCGTGGATAAGGTCAGAGGAGGGTTCACCCCACTGGGTGGGCATTTTCTCTCTGTGCGAAATTTCAAATTCTGGCAAACGGGTCAAACCCGTGCCGCCTATGATGGCTGTTAGCGTCATTCAAACATTCTCCTGATTGCTGATGTTCTCATTATACGGATCACATCCCTCCTAAGGATGTAATCCGTTAATGCAACTTAATCTTCGGCTGCAACCGGCTGCGGAAGAAGTTTGAAATCATCAGCAGGACAACCCGGAAAGGGCCGAACAGGGCGGTTTGATGCATCTTGTAAAGTGACAGGTAAACCAAACGGGCGATGACCCCTTCGATCATCACCGTACCCAATAAGTTGCCCATCAGATTGCCCACCGTGCTGAATTTTCCTAACGCAACCAACGATCCGTAATCGGTATAGACGTAATCTTTCTGCGGCAAGCCCTTGAGTCGGCGTTGAATGTTGGTGTAGACCAGGTTAGCCATTTGATGGGCCGACTGGGCGCGGGGTGGAATAGTGGCTTGTGGGCCCTTTTCCGGCCAAGGGCAGGCGGAACAGTCGCCTAAGGCGTAGATATCATCGTCCACGGTGGTTTGCAGGGTTAGCTTCACTACTAATTGATTGATCCGGTTGGTCTCCAGACCGGCGATGCCGCGCAGGAAGTCCGGCGCTTTGATGCCGGCAGCCCAGACTTTTATTTCTGCTTGGATAAACTGGCCGGATTTGGTTTTCACGCCATCTCGGGTAACCTCCACAACTTGTTCGCCAAGGCGGAGGTCCACACCAATTTCTCGCAATTGACTAGCCGTGGCTTCCGATAGGCGCACGGGCAATTGCGGCAATAGCTTGTTCGATGCCTCGATCAAATGCAGCTTGATGTCGGATTGCTTGATCGAGTCTAGGCCATAGGCATTAAAAAGCTGCGTGGCTTGGTGCAATTGGGCTGACAATTCGATGCCAGTGGCCCCGCCACCGACGATGGCAATGTCCAACACGCCATCGCCGCCGAAACCGCCGTAGGCTTGGGCGCGTAAATAAGAAGCCAACAAGTGCTGTTGGAAATGTTCGGCTTGTTCGGTAGTATCTAAAAATTGGCAATGTTCGGCCACACCGGGAATGCCGAAGTCGTTGCAGAGGCTGCCGATGGCGATGACTAGAATATCGTAGCCAACGCTTCGGGCAGGAACGATTTCTTCGCCTTGCGCATTGGCCATGGAGGCGATTTTGACCTGTTTGTTTTCGCGGTCTAGGTTTTCCATCCGGCCCAGCACGAAACGGAAATGGTTGGTACGCGCTTGTGCCAGATAAGCCAGTTCGTCATCATGGGAGTCCATCGTTCCAGCGGCCACTTCGTGTAGCAAAGGTTTCCAAATGTGTATTTGGCTATAATCGACAAGGGTGATTTCAGCGTGTTTTTTCTTACCCAAGGTTTTGCCCAAACGGGTAGCCAGTTCTAGCCCTCCGGCACCGCCACCGACGACGACGATGCGGGGAATGGCGGTGGCGGCTGATGTTGTCGTGTTCATTTCGATACCTCTGCTCTGGGAAGGTGGAAGGCGGGTTGAAGCACCGCTCTTGACTTGTAAGCAGGCATTGTCGATGAAATGAAAGGATTTGCAAAGAATTTGTTGGAGGGTCGGCATCCCTGCCGACATTAAACCGGTAGGCTACTCAGCTTCGGAAGTTTCCGTTTCCAACTCGCTGTCGAGAATCGTCCCGTTGGGGTCTAGATGAATCTCCAACTCCACATCATCATCCTCAATTTCAACTTCATAACTCCTTACCGATCCATCCGCTGCCATGATTTTTTCAGCTTCTATGAGGATGGCATCCGGGTAAGCTTCCAAGATGGCTCCAATAACGGTTTCCGGCAGTTCTTCGAGTTGGATTTCCTGCTCAATTTGTATCAATGTCCCGTCGGCAAGATAGGAGGCTTCAATGTCCACGCCTTGATCAATGAATTCGACCTCGTAGACGGGCTCGCCATTGTTGATCTCTTCCTCAAACTTTGCATTGACGGCCTCAGGATATGCCTTCTTGAAGGCTTCAAGCACTGCGAAGGGTACTTCTTGCCCGGAGGGTGTATTCTCCTCGTCAGCATCGTCGTAGGCGGATATGTCGTCAAGTTCGGGCGGGTTGGGGTTCAATTCTGACTCGTTCATAACATGCTCCTGAAATTGTTGGGATGGCCCGAGGAAACACCCCGGTAAAACTGGGGCATGGGTTCGTCGGGTGCGTCCTTTATATTCCAGAAATATGAAGGTTGTTTGAAAAGGCCAACTATTTCCAAACTCAAAGCTAGGGCAGTCATACAAATGCTTAATCACTCCTGATTAGGAAGATGTTTCAGCCAAACCCAAAATGTCGTCGTTCCGGCATGGACCGCCGGAACCTAGGCTCCGTGGACGGCATGGTTTGGTGGCATCCCTGCAATCTGGATTCCGGCGATCCATGCCGGAATGACGGAATAGCTGAAGCATCTTCCTAATCAGGTAATCACTTGCGCAAGAACAGCCTGCAACAAATCTATTGTGCAACGGTTTTATTGTGCGCAGTTCCCATGCCCTGTCTATCCCTCACCGCCTGCAAAACGCGGAATGCGCAGCCAACCAAATCCTTTTCGATGTCATGTTCCCAAAACCGCAAGGCCAGCCAGCCTTTGGCAGACAGTGCCGAATTGGCTGCGAGGTCGCGGGCGATGTTTTTGGTGAATTTATTCACCCAAAAGCTTTGGTTGGATTTAGGGACTTTGCCATGCAAGGGGCAACCGTGCCAAAAACATCCGTCAATGAAAATGGCGACTTTAGCGGATGGGAATACGAGATCGGGTTTGCCGGGCAGTTTGTTTTTCAGGCGGTAACGCAGGCCTGCCGTCCAAAGAGCTTTCCGTAGCAGCATTTCCGGGGAGGTTTCCTTTGAGCGGATGCGGCTCATCAACCAACTGCGCTCCTCCGGGGTAAGCTTGTCAACCATTCAGCCTTCGTATACCTCGTCCTGGGTTATCACGGCGAGTACCCAAGAGAAATGGCCCTCAGTGATTTTCGAACCGCAGTAAGCGCAGATGCCGGTTTGCCCGACCTTGTCGGCGGGGGCGCCGCAGGAAGGGCAGGTTTTTAAATCATATTCTTGTTCAATCCTTTCCACCCCGGCGGTTCGCATGAAAGTCCAATATTCGCTGAACTGGCGGGGTTTTTTTAACGAGCCGCCGAGTAGTTTTGCTTGGCTGTCGATGGTATAGTCCAAACAAGATGCGAAGACGCGGACGGTTAGCGAATCGTAGAATTTGTCAAGGTCTATCCTTACAATTTCGATTTTCTGAATATTAATGTTTTCCAATATATTCCGCCAGCCCTGTTTTGCATATTCATCCATCCAGAAACCGTTAGATTCGTATAACCGGTCGGAAACCAAATGACGCGCTTTTCGCCAATCGCCCTTGCTCCAAGCCGCATAGGTAGCCTGGAAATAGGGTTTGATTACCTGTTCGCAGAATCCATTGAAAAATGACGGCCAATCGCCTAAATGATGAGTATGGATAAACTCCCCTTGCCGGGACTCCAGGCCGTATTGGTATACGGTTGTAAAATTGGTGCCAGCTTCCTCGACATAACCGCCTGGGTCTTGGGTTTTAAAGGGTTGGCTATCTATGACATCAATTTTAATCACCTGCCACTGTCTTGAACCACCTTGGATGAATGAATGGCAATATTGGCATTCCCCTGCATCGGTGAAATCGGCAGGTGCGCCGCAAGACGGGCAGGACAAAGTCCGCATTTGTTCCGGTTGCGGAGATAAAAGTCCGGCTTGGCGACCGAAAAGCCAACGCTCCCGATTGACAAGGCGGACTTTCTCGCGGGTTTTAATGTATTGCAGACTAAGGTTGGTTTCAAATTCCACAAGAATATTATCACCACTTTCCCGTTGAGAAATGTTGACGATTTTCGCTTTGCCGATGACAATATCATGGATGCTTTGCTGTTGGTAAAACACATTTCCAGCGGTTTGTTCGGCGACCATTTTGGAAATATAAGGAGAAATCAGCCTGAATTGATCGGAACCTCTGAACGAGTAAAACTTATGGTAAATCAGGCAGACAAAATCGATAAACAAAACCTTGGAGAAATTGGCATCTCGGCCTTTCAAATCCTGTAGCTTATCATCAAGGCTCGCGTTCATTTTTGCATAATCATCGGGGCGGGATGATCTGACAGTGTTGACTGGGCCTGAATATGAACTATGGCTTAACAGACGGATCAAAACATAGATGACTAGGATAAGAATGATGATTTCAATAAATAAAGTACCCTGGCTCTTATTCTCCGGTTGGGCGTTGCCCGAGTTTAAGTATAGGGTGTCTGAACGGCCTGAAAATCCAGAGGATGAGGAACCGCTCCAATGAAAACCGCCCGAACTACTGCCACCACCCCAACTGCCTCCACTTGAACGGCCAGAACTGCCGGAACTTCCGCTTGAAGAGCCACTGCTGTATGAATGCCCCCCTCCCATGCGGGCTTGCGTTTCGGTAACACAAAATAGATTTAACAAATTGCCTAAAAGCAGAAGGAAAAGCAAACTTAAAGGCGATAGCCTAGGGTGTGTTTTCATAAATCGACTTCCAAATTGTCCGGCAATTCATTGATGTCGCCCTCGACTTGGGGAATATACCGGCTAAATACTGTTTGCATTGCTTCCAGTTTGGCGACAAAAGCAGTGCCAGGATTTGTTGCCCGGAATACTCCACGAAAATCTTGTTGGATTTTTTCCCATTCGGCCAGTGGAATAGCGGATTCAACCCCACGGTCAGGAAGAATCACTATTTGCTGCTCCCAGAAGGCGATGAAGATCAATACGCCAGTTTTGTCACGCGTATGGTGGATGCCGCCTTTTTGGAAACAGGCCCTAGCCATGATTTCAGCCGATTTTTCCAGTCTTTTTCGCCCTATCAACAGTCTAAGAATGGATGGTATGCCGCCGGACAATACCGCACCTAACACGAACCCCAACACAGTGCCTGCATAAATGACCCAATCTTCGTAAAATTCCGGGGAAAACCTAAAAAAGGTCAAAGTCATAAACGCCAATGAGGCACCCACTGCCAAAGGATACTCAGAATAGCCTTGGATGCGGGACTTGACGATTACCACTAGTTCCGCATGTGAGTGACTTTCGATCTGAGAAATGATATTGCCAATTTTGGGGTGAATGGCATTGTTGAAATTTGTTGCCATGATTATTGTTTTACATAGATTAGCTTGTTTGTCTCAAAGCCCAATTCCTGTGCCTTGGTGACAAGTTGTTTCAACACGGTGTCTGGCAGTTGCGGTGTGCGGGATAGTATCCACAAATAGGAAAAATCTGGGCCAGAAACCATTGAATAACCATAATGTTCATCCAAGCTGATGATGTTGTATGCGCCATAAAACGGGCCGAAGAAAGATACCTTGAGACGGCCTTCAGTGGGTTGGTCAACGAAAAAAGCCTTTCCTTCGGCTTCCTTCCAGCGTTGCTTTTCTGGGTCATAACCGCGGTTGAGGACACGCAAGCCACCATCTTCACGAGGGCTATATTGGGCGGAAATCTGCTCTAGGCCAGTTTCAAAAGAGTTTTCCAAACGGGCGATTTCATACCAAGTACCTAGGTATTGACTGGCATTAAAGCCTTGCACCGGTTTAACATTTGAAGGAATGCCCACGCAGCCAGCAATGAATGTACCCAAAACGAATAGTAAAAGTATTCTATTGATGAAAAAGACCGAGTCGGTTTTGAAAACCGAGTCGGTCTTGCCTGATCCTGGCAATGTTGTCGTTCTGTTCTTGCACATCATTTAGTTAGCCTTGATTACATTGATACGAGGCGTAGAAACAATAAAATATTTATAATATCGCCTCGAAACCCTCAAATTGCGGATGCCCCAAATAAACGCCTTTGGCGGTTCCCGCATTAGCGTGGGCTTTGCGGAACGCTTCGGAATGCGTCCAAGCCTCAAAGGCTTCCGCCGAGTCCCAAACCGAATGCGATGCAAATAAAGTGAATTCTTCATTGACAGGTCCTTGTAGCAAATGGAATTCCTTGAAACCTGGGACACCGTTTAAATGTGATTCCCGGTTTCTCCAGATTTCGATGAATTCGTTTTCCCGGCCTAGGGCGATTTTGAAGCGGTTCATAGCGATGAACATGAAGATTCCTCTATGGCTGTTGTGCAGTGATGTTTTTTGTTTTTGAATCGCCTAGGGTTCTCGCTTACCCTCGTCAATCATGTTAATGACTAGAAGGCCGGCAAAGCCGGCTAATGACCCATTGACAAATATCCAATAGGGAAGCGTGACTAATCCAAGCCCCGGAAGTTTTGCACCCGTGAACATTGACCACGCTACGGCGGCCAGGGCAGAAAGAACCGTACCCAGTGCCCCAACGTTGAAGCCGTAGAAAAATCCTCGTTCCCCGGATACGCGTGCCGCTATATAACCGGAAATTAAGCAGGTTGATACGCCGAGCATTTGGCTGACGGCGAACATTGACCCGCCTTCGCCCATATCCAAGCTATTTTTCAGTAGCGGCAAGATCAAGATATGGATGACATACAGCAAAGCGAAAACCGATGTGCCGATAATAATTGCTTTCGGATTGACATTGTTCATGGCCGATTCCTCTCAAAGGATTTTATGTAACCCTTAACCCCAATTGTACTACGATATGTTTTATGTCGCTTTACTTCCGCGATGTCCGATAACCCTCTAGACACTTCAGTTGAGCACTCGTTTCAAGGTTTCCAGGCGACCTGACAATTCTGCGGACTTAAATAGCATAATTCGGCGGCTACCACGGTAAAATTGTGCGAAAGCCGCACCTTCTTCACTGACCGTTGGGTCGGGTTGCCGAATCAGGATTACATAGCCCTGATTGTGGGCATTGATCCAGTCCAGAAGTTTTTGTTTGTCATTGATTTCGTCCAATGGATGCTGCAAGCGCCCAAGAAAGTTAAAATCGCCATTGTATTTTCCCCAATAGGCGATAGGAGTGCCGTCATTTTCCAAAGTTGACAATCTGTCTGAGAAAGTCTGCATGGAATAATAAGCCCAGCCTACTTGACGAAAAATCAAATGTGCGCCGAGCATCAAACCCAGCATCCCCCAAGCCATGACGCGGACACTGGTCAGCGGTGTGATGGGTGGTAATGCCAGTACGGCAAGCCCTATCCCTAATATTAGCAGTTTGACCGAAAGAGGAGTTTTCAAGGTTATTGCGGCCGCTTCTTCGGTTGTGAGAGTCGGGCTAAGCAAGGGGAGCAACAAAAACAGCACCACTAAAAGGGCCACTAATAGTCCGAATGGGGCTTGGTCTCTGCGCGTGGCACGGAGATTTGCCAAGCTCACGGCTCGGGAAGCAAGCAAGGCCAAAGTCGGGAAAATTGGCAGAAGATAATGGATTTGTTTGGCGCTGATTAATGAAAATAATGCCAGTGCAGATACGCTTTGGACTAGGCAGAAGCGCATGCCAAAATCAAAGTTCAAGCCCTTTGCCGACCGCCATAAGAGAGGCCAGAAAGTCAAAGGGAAACAAACCACAGGCAGCACTGCTAAATACCACCAAAATGGGCGTTGGTGGGCGAAAGAATGGCTAATGCGTCCTGCGGTTTGGCCCCAGAATATCAACCCACGGTATTCATCCCCGCCGACGAGACCAGCGGGCACGGCCCAAGTCAAGGCTAACAATGCACCCAACAGGGCTGCGCCAAGCAACAAACTGTACCAACTTCGCCATCCGGCTTTAGGTTTCGGTTTTAGCCACCATGGGGCTAACAGGGCCGCTGGCAGAATCATGATGAATATAGCCGGTCCTTTGGACAACAAACCGCATCCAAGTGCCAAAGCGACCACCAACCAGCCTAAGCGGATTTCACCTTGGGCTGCGCGGATGATACCGAGCAGTCCTAGCAGGGTGAAAAAAGTCGTCAACATATCGTAGAGTGTCAACGAGGTCCACAACGCCCAAACCGGCAGGGTCAGCAGCAGCAACGGGGCCATTAATCTGCTTGTTTCGTCATCCGGCCACATCCTACGAGACAGTTTGGCAGTTAGGACGAGATTGCCCAAGGCGAACAAGGGAGCGATTAAGCGGGCGGTCCACTCGTTGACGCCGAACAGCAGCCATGACAGGTGGATGCACCATTGCAAAAATGGCGGTTTATGGCTGTAAGGCAGGCCGTTGATATGCGGTACCAGAAAATTGCCCCGTTGCCACATCTCCCAAGCCACCGAAACCACGCGGGTTTCATCAACGGGGATCAAAGGGCGGCAAAAAAGCCCTATCGACACCAAGGCCAGCCAGATTAGAACATAATCTTTGGGGAAAAAGCGGGATTGCATGGTCCAGCCAAATTATAGGATGGTTTCTTTTAAGTTTACTTTCCTGTAGATTTCGCTTAGCAATATTTTGCAATTTATCGCATTAATAGTCACTTCATCATTCATTTCATGGAATTCCGAATACACCCATAAATTGTTGGCTTGGCGTTCATATTTCTCTACATGGCAAAATTTCTGAGATATTAGCAAATATTCACAAAGGGAATCTATTCGTTGATAATGAAAGAATTTTAATCCTCGGTCATAAGTTTCTGTCGAATCTGAGAGTATTTCAATAATGACGCTTGGATTTAACAAGACATCGGTGTGTTCATCCTCGAAATGCTGCGGGTCGCAAGCGACTATTAAATCTGGGTAAGTGTATTTGTGCGCCTTGTCTATCCAGACCTTCATGTCGTTTGCATATACACTACAGGGTTTATCCAGCAATTTAACGACTAAACTGGCGGTAATGTTGGAAGAAATCTGGTTATGTTCCCGGCTTGCACCTGACATGGCATAGATTTTCCCGTGGTAATATTCGCTCTTAAATTCGGCTGACCGTTCTTGGGCGAGATATTCTTCAGGGGTGAGTTTTAGATGTTGATGGGTTCGCATGGGTCAAAAAAGTATTTCTAAAATTTAGGGAAAGTAGTTATCAAGCCGCTTTCACCGAATACCGTACCATATTGGGCTAATTGTTGGTTTTTCTTTTACGTTGCGTCGTTGCGCCGTTGCGTGAGACTTTCTTTTTGTTTCCTAGCTACAGCATTTTCAACATCAAAGAGTTACTTGGTAGTGGGTATGATAGCACAGGTTATTCGGTTGACCTGAAGGTTTAACGGAATGTCTGTTTTAGGTATATTTTTAAGATGAAAATGCTGTATATCAAGATTTCTCTATGCTTCACATACCTTTTGCAGAAATGTATGCCAACCAATCATTTAAACGCGTATAATAATGCACCTATGGGCTTCCCTCAACGCGGTAGGGCGCAACAGGCGTGTTCCGTCGTTTTGACAACGTCTTTTGTTGACCGTCAAAACGGCCTATGTGCCATTTTTTTCACCGCTAGGAGTCCCGATTTGCATTCATGTACAGCGTTTTTTCTTAACAAAGGAAAATAATAAAGGACACTCATTCAAACTATCCTGTGTGTCTGTGCTTTGCAAAATGGTATAACCCAACAAGTAACTATTCGATATTAAAAACGCTGTAAGCCATGCCATTCACTGCTGAAGATGCGCAATTCATGGCGCAAGCCATCAGACTAGCCGAGCGAGGGATGAATTCCACGCATCCCAACCCACGTGTCGGTTGCGTTTTGGTGCGGGATGGAGCAGTCGTTGGCGAAGGATGGCATGAATGGGCGGGTGGCCCTCATGCCGAAGTGTTGGCTCTGCGCGACGCAGGCGATGCGGCGCGGGGGGCGACAGCCTATGTCAGCCTAGAACCTTGCAGCCACTATGGACGAACCCCGCCTTGTGTGGATGGGCTGGTCGCTGCCGGGGTAAGCCGGGTGATTGCCGCTATGACGGACCCGAATCCACTAGTTTCGGGCAAGGGCATGGAAATATTGGCGGCGGCGGACATTGAGACTGCCGTAGGCTTGCTGGAAGCAGAGGCCAAAGCACTCAATCGCGGTTTTTGCAAAAGGATGGCAACGGGCATGCCTTGGGTAACCAGCAAATTGGCGATGAGTTTGGACGGGCGGACCGCCCTGGCCTCTGGTGAAAGTCGCTGGATTACCGGGCCCGAAGCCCGGCACGATGTTCACCGATTACGCGCACGTAGTTCCGCCATCCTCACCGGGATTGGGACGGTGCTGGCCGATGACCCTTTCTTGACAGCACGTTATTCTCAACCACCTCTCACCGACCCTCTCCAAAAGGGAGAAGGGATTCAAGGCATAGCCGCAGAGCGTCAACCGGCGCGTGTCGTGGTGGATTCACATTTCAGGTTGCAGCCGACGGCAAAGCTTATCGCCCAACCGGGTCGAACTTTGGTTCTTGGGCTGCAAACCGAGGCTAGGGAAGCCGAAAAACTGCGGGATGCGGGTGCTGAAATCCACCTTTTACCGGCTGGTTTGGACGAAAGGGTCGATTTGAATGCGGCGATGGAACTGCTGGGCCAGCTAGAGTTCAACGAGGTCATCGTAGAGGCGGGGGCTACGCTCAATGGGGAATTGTTACGGGACGGACTCGTCGATGAATGGGTGGTTTATCTAGCCCCCTGCGTTCTGGGAGACCGCGGCAGAGGCTTGTTCCATTTGCCGGATTTGGAGCGTATGTCTGACCGTTATGAAATGAATTTAAAGGACGTGCGGCGGGTGGGGCAGGATGTGCGGATGATATTATGCAAGTAATGTGAAGCCCGGTACAGCGTTTTCAACATCAGATAATGACTTGATGGGGCTTGTTGTTTTTAAAGCATTCAATTAATGAACCATTTTGATGTTAGTCATTATTTTTAGTTTTATGTTAAAGATGAAAACGCTGCAATTTGACAGTGCTGTAGCGTTGATTGAGTCGGAGCGTCCGGCTTAATCAGGGTTTTGTGGCTCCGTTTTGTAGATGTGAGAAGGCCTTGATCATCGTTCAGCCCACCAAGCATGGAGTGCTACGGACTCACCCAATCGGGCTGAACGATGACCAAAGCCTGTGAGAAAGAAGCACCGTCATTCCGGCATGGACTGCCGGAATCTAGGTTCCAGGGATGGCGAGACTGGTTGGGGCATGGTCACTCGCTGTTTACAAAAAGGCGTGATTGAAAAAATATCTGGCACAACCATACGCCCTATCAAGTAACCATTTGATGTTGAAAACGCTGTTTAGTGAATTACATGGGAAAAATCACCCGTTTAGAACTGGAAAACTTCACCTGCTTCGCCAAGTTGGATTTGGAATTTTCCGATGGCGTGAATGCGTTTATCGGCGTGAACGGAACCGGCAAGACACATATTTTGAAAGTGCTGTATGCGGCGTGTGCGATTACGGTGGGGGAGGGAAAGGATAAGCATTATGTGGATAAGCTATGTAGTGTGTTTTCTCCTTTAGGTGGTGACTATCAACGTCTTTACCGTCGTCCTGTAACGAGTAATGCTGTAACTAGCATTGTCATTACTAGAGACAATAATCAGAAACTGACAACAGTTTTTCCAGGTAGGAAGGAAAAAATTTATTTTCTACCAACTGATGATTTGTCATGGTCGAACGATGCCTTGGAAAGCGTTTATATACCAGTCAAGGAAATGTTGACCCATGCCCCTGGGTTCCTCTCATTGTTCGCCAAACGTGAAATATCCTTTGAAGAAGTTTTTCGCGATGTCCTGATGGAAGCCTATTTGCCTAAGCTGAAAGAATTGCCAAATCCAACCTATGAAAAATTGCACAAAGAATTAGGCAAGGCAATAGGTGGTAAGGTGATCATCAGAGGCGAACATTTTTTCTTGAAGAACAAGCAAGGTGAATTTGAGTTCAGCTTATTGGCCGAGGGTGTGCGTAAATTGGCTTTGATTTGGTTATTGGTTCAAAATGGCTCATTAAATCCTGGAGCGGTTTTATTTTGGGACGAGCCTGAGGCTAACCTGAGTCCTTCATTGCTTGGCTTAGTCGTCAAAACATTGTTGGAATTGCAGCGCCAAGGTGTGCAGATTTTTTTGACGACGCATAATTATGTGTTGCTTAAGGAATTTGATTTGCGTAAGAAGAAAGAGGATGCTGTTCACTATATCTCGTTGTTTCGAGATAAAGACTCCGATCCGGTTTCCTCACACTCTACAGATGAGTATCTATTTATAAGTCCAAACGCCATTGCGGGAACATTCAGTGATCTTTATAAGCGTGACATAAGCCGCGCATTGCAAGGAAGCAAGTGATGGTGATGCGTGAAAATGAGCTTGAATTTGATTTTCTCGATTTGCCATCAGAAAGGTTGGATAACAAGGATAAAGCCCAGCCTCAAGGCTTGCAGCTTGTCGATTTCCTAGTTGAAGAACCAGATCGTTTGATAATGGTTGAGATTAAAGACCCATCCTGCAAACCTAAAGGAAACGATGAAAAGGCGTTAGCTGACATCAAAACGCAACGCCAAAAATTTGTTGCCAAAATCAATAACGGTGACTTGATTAACCATGAACTAGCACCTAAGGCAAGGGACAGTTATACCTATATCCACTTAATGGCAAGAGATGTAAAGCCTATTCTTTATGTGTTTGTGCTGGGTGCCGACAAGCTTTCCCTTGAGGATTCCAGCTTGATTCAGTTAAGGGCTGATTTGCTTACCCGGCTTCGCCAAGAGGCTGATAAACCTTGGGCGAGGAAATACGTTGTTGATTGCCTGGTTCTGACTGAGAAAACCTGGCCCTTGGCTTTTCCTCAATACGCCCTAACTAGAATTTCTTAACCACCTTCGATTTAATCCCGTGCATTAACCAACCATGTTCACCGGCATCATCCAATCCATAGGCAAAATCAGCCATATCCAACCCAAAGGCGGGGATTTCAGGCTTACCCTCTCAACCGGCAAGCTACCTTTGGCGGACGTGAAATTAGGCGACAGCATCGCCGTCAGTGGCGTATGCCTGACAGCCGTTGAACTCGGTGACGGGCAGTTTAGTGCCGATGTATCCCGCGAAACTCTAAGCCGCACGACCTTAGGCAATATGAAAGCCGGTTTCCGCGTCAATCTGGAATTGGCGTTGACCCCGACGACCCGGCTCGGTGGGCATATCGTCTCCGGCCATGTCGATGGGGTCGGGGAAGTGGTCCAGCGCAGTGCCGATGCCCGTTCGGTGCGTTTTGTCATCGAAGCCCCGGCCAATCTGGCAAAATATATTGCGGAGAAAGGTTCCATCTGCGTGGATGGCGTTAGCCTGACCGTCAACGGGGTGGATGGTAAACGCTTCGATTTGAACATCGTCCCGCATACCCTGGCCGAGACGACTATGGAAGAATTCCAGCCGGGCCGAAAAGTCAATTTGGAAGTGGATTTGCTTGCCCGGTATTTGGAACGTCTATTGTTGGGTGAGAAAGCGGCTTGTTCTTCTGGGGGAGTCACGGAGGAATTGCTTGCCAATAGCGGCTTTATAAAATAGCATCAAGATGGACAAGGTGGACATAATCAGGCTATTGTCATCAAGGGAGATAACAATCAAGTCAATCACACTATTGACGCAAATATAATAAATCTTTCTAAATTGGACGCTGAATTTATGCTGCAATTTCAGAGAAGATTCAATAATTTAATTGATGATCTTGTCAAAGCAGAAACCCATCATCAATTTATCTTAGCGCATGAAATTACTATAAGAATTCATCAGTTAGGTTTTGAACTCACACAAACAAAAAAACCAATATATGAATGGGTCGGTATAATGATGAAACAGAGTTGCGGGGTTTGTTCCGCGCACCCAGCGGATGGAATGTGTTGCGAGTCTGACGATCTAGGTGTGAAATCAATCGACGCAATTACAAGCGTAACCGTTCAGCCCCCCCTGCCTTTTCCTGGGAGCGCGGCCATCTTGGCCGCAATTTTGGCGGGCGGGACGCCCGCGCTCCCAAGGGGGGCTGAACGGTTACATTACAAGCAGCTTTCAAAGCATGTCTGATCTTTTAACAGAAAAAATCAAATGACCTTCATAACCAAGCACAAAGAAAGGGAATGATAAAGCATGATTGAATCCCCATGCGTCTACATCGAAACCTCGATTGTAAGCTATCTTACCGCACGGGACAGCCCATCTTTGGTAGGCGCAGCGCGTCAGTTGCTAACGCGGCGGGGGTGGGATAGGCGATATGAGTTTCGCTTGTTCGTGTCCGATGTCGTACTTCGCGAATGCTCCGCTGGTGATTCTATCGCAGCCGCTCGTCGGTTGGACTCGTTGCTTAACTTAACGTCGCTTGCCACGACCGAACAATGCGCCGACATTGCTGAATCCCTGATAACGAGGAAAACTTTGCCATTGAAGGCGGTTGAAGATGCCTTGCATATTGCTGTTTCCACTGTCCATGGTATGGACATATTACTGACATGGAATTGCAAACACATAGCCAATCCTATCGTGCAAAAGGCAATTGCCAGTTATCTCGAAACGGTTGGATTATTGCTTCCATTCATTTGTACCCCTGAAGAATTACTTGGAGAAGACGATGCGTGACGAGATTATTGATGAAGTACATGCAATTAAAGAATCTCTAGCCGAAGAATTTGGTTTTGATGTCCGCCGTATTTTCGAGGACATTAAACGCTCCGAAGTCCAAACCGAATTGGAAGGCTGGCATCATATTCAGCCAGCGGAGGTTTTGGCTGAGTCGGCATTTCGAAGGACTCGTTTTGCCCATCATTGAATTACTACCTGATGTTACGCATTGTGCCGTTGAAGCTCAAGATATAGGCCGGAATAAGAACCTAGCGTTTATTGCTCTTAACGTTGCGTCGTTGCGTCGTTGCGCCTTTGCGTGAGAAAAAAGTCTTTGGTTGGTGACATGAGCAAACCATACTATGAAAGAAGCAAAAAGAAGGTCTCGTCGCAACGACGCAATGTAAAAGAATATAATTTTTGCATGGTTCCCACGCTCCTGCGTCACTGCCATCAAGTTAAGATGCATTAAGCATGAAATCAGCATTTGACGGAACGCCAAGCCCCAGCTTGGCGCGGTACACCCTGATGCCAAGCTGGGGCTTGGCGTTCCGATTAAACGCTTAACTTAATGGGAGTGACGCTGGAGCGTGGGAACGATGGCAAGATGAGTGAATGTGGGGTTTCTTTGGTACAGCGTTTTCATCTTTATCGAGTAATATAATAATGACGTAAAATAAGACATTGATTTAGCTAAAAAACTTACCCTACACAAGACTCATTAACTAAGCTTGGATGTTGAAAACGCTGGTTGAAAACGCTGAAATGTTGAAAACACTTTAATGAATACCATAGAAGAAATCATAGAAGACATACGCCTAGGTAAAATGGTCGTCATCATGGATGACGAGGACCGCGAGAACGAAGGCGACCTGGTTATGGCCGCCGTCCACACCCGCCCGGAGGATGTCAATTTCATGGCTCGCTATGGGCGGGGCTTGATATGCCTGACCCTAACCCGCGAGCGTTGCCAGCAATTACGGTTGCCGTTGATGGTGAATGAAAACAAAACACCGCATTCCACCAATTTCACCGTTTCCATTGAAGCGGCGAGTGGCGTCACCACGGGCATTTCCGCCGCCGACCGGGCGCGTACCATCCAATGTGCAGTGGCTGCGCACGCCAAGCCTGATGATTTGTTACAACCTGGGCATGTGTTTCCGTTGATGGCCCAACCCGGCGGTGTGCTGAACAGGGCAGGCCACACCGAGGCGGGTTGCGATTTGGCAAGGCTGGCTGGTTGTGAACCGGCAGCGGTGATTGTTGAAATACTCAACGAAGAAGGTTCAATGGCGCGCCGTCCCGAATTGGAATTGTTTGCCAAGCAACATGGCCTGAAGATTGGCACTATCGCTGATTTGATCCATTACCGCATCCAAAACGAACAAACCATAGAGCGCATTTGCTCCTGCGAATTTCCCACCGAATTCGGTCATTTTCGTCTCTATGCCTACCAAGATCGGATCGACAACAACTTGCATTTGGCACTGGCGATGGGACAGGTTTCAGGTGACGAGCCTGTGCTAGTAAGGGTTCATGGTAGGAGTTTGCTATGCGATTTGTTCAGTGGCAAACGTGAAGAAACAGCCTTTCCATTGCGCAAGGCCATGCAAAAGATCGCCGAAGAGGGACGGGGCTTATTGGTGGTCATTCGCAAGGAAGAAGGCAGCAAATCCCTAGTGGAGCGCATCCACCAATACAGCATGGAAGACATCGGAGTGGAACTTCCCCATGCGGAGGAAGCCCACGATGACTGGCGTACCACCGGCACGGGTGCGCAAATATTGGTCGATTTGGGGGTGCGCAAGTTACGCGTCATGGGTTCGCCAAAAAAATATTTAGGGTTGTCCGGGTATGGGCTGGAAGTGGTCGAGAATGTGGCTTTTGAGTGATGCAGCGTTTTCAACATCATAAATTACTTATTGAGTTATATGATTTTGCGCGGCGTAATCCGGGAGAATCTGGCTACAACCCGGATTGCGCCGCAAGCGGCTCCATCCGGGCTACGGCTTACACAACTGCGTAACAACAGTTATTAAGATGAAAACGCTGTAGATGAGCAATGAGATTTTACTTTCCGTAGCAAACCTCCACGTCGCCTTTCGCCAAGGTTCGGAATGGGTGTCTGCCGTCAATGGCATCAGTTTCGACATCCGGTTTGGCGAAACCTTTGCGTTGGTGGGCGAGTCGGGTTCTGGCAAGTCGGTGACGGCTCTGTCAGTACTGCGGCTGTTGCCCTTGGGGGGTAGGATTCTACAAGGTTCGGCTAAACTGGACGGGTCCGATTTATTCAAACTTCCAGAATATGAACTGTGCAAAATTAGAGGGCGGCGCGTTGGGGTGATTTTTCAAGACCCAATGAGTTCATTAAACCCGGTTATGACCATTGGCCAACAAATCGGCGAAGTGTTGCGTTTGCATTTTGGGCTTAAAGGCGCGGCGTTGAAATCGCGTACCGTCGAACTGTTGGAACAAGTGGGAATGCCGCGACCATCAGAGCATTTCGACGAATACCCGCACCAATTCTCCGGCGGCATGAGGCAGCGGGCAATGATTGCCATTGCCCTAGCGGGTGAGCCAGACCTGCTGATCGCCGATGAACCGACGACGGCTTTGGACGTGACCATTCAAGCGCAAATTTTAGCTTTGTTGAAGCGTCTGCAACATGAAACGGGTATGGCCTTGTGGCTTATTACCCACGATCTTGGCATTGTCTCGACCATGGCTGACCGTGTGGCGGTGATGCGTAAAGGGGAAATCGTCGAGGCGGCCGAAAGCGGGCCGTTTTTTGAGCGTCCGCAACATCCCTATAGTTTGCAATTATTTGATGCCCGTCCAAGATTGGAGAGTTGTTTGGGCCGCAAACAAGCAGACACCTCGCTTTCCCCCTTATTGGAGGTGCGTGATTTCAAAGTATATTATCCGATCAAAAAGGGCTTGTTGCAACGCGTCGTCGATCATGTGCGGGCTGTGGATGGAGTCTCTTTCTGTTTGTCGAAAGGACAAACCCTGGCGTTAGTGGGAGAGTCCGGGTGCGGCAAGACAACGCTGGGCAAAGCCATGCTCAATCTTATAGATAGCTCGGGGGGGCAGGTGTTGTTCGATGGGATGGATGTGACAAAGGCATCAGGCGAAGCCCGCCGCAGGCGATGTGGCGAAATGCAAATAATTTTCCAAGACCCGTTTTCCTCAATGAATCCGCGCATGGTGGTGGGCGACATTATCGAAGAAGGCATCAAAGCCTTGCAGCCTGAATCGACAGAACAACAGCGGCGGGAAAGGTCGGAGGAATTGCTGGCGGCCGTGGGTTTGGAGAAGGCGGCGCGGATGCGGTATCCGCATGAATTTTCGGGTGGGCAGAGGCAGCGCATCTGCATCGCCCGTGCTTTGGCTGTAAACCCTAGGCTCATCATTTGCGACGAACCGACTAGCGCACTGGATGTTTCGGTGCAGAAACAAATTATTGGCCTGCTCAAAGAATTGCGCAAAAAACAGGGTTTAAGCTATCTTTTCATCAGCCACGATCTCGCCGTGGTCGCTGAGTTGGCCGATTTTGTGGCGGTGATGCGCGGCGGCAAGATCGTTGAAATTGGCCGGGTCGAGCAGGTGTTGTTCTCTCCCGCGCAAGACTACACACGGAAGTTGTTACAAGCCGTGCCGGGGCGGGCGAGTAAGCAAAGATAAATTTTCAGGCTATCAGCTTAAGGCGGGACAGGTGCAAAGCTTAACCGTTCGCCCTGAGCTGCGAGCCAGTCGAGCAGTCGAAGGGTGGACGGTTAAGCCGTTCATGGTTCGACAAGCTCACCACGAACGGCCTTGAACTGCCCCGCCTTAAGTTGGTAGCCAATTTTCACGCAACGGCGCAACGTTAAAAGCAGAAGTGATGGCAACCCCCCCTCACTCATGCGCTCCCAATTCCATCTTTGTTGGCACGTTCCCGTCTTTTCCATCGGAGACGGATTCGGCCTTGCCCGCGACCACCCGAACCGGGTCGTAACCCGGCTGGCTTGCAAGTTCCTTCAGCACTACTTTCATGCGTTGGTCGGCTAGGGCTTCCAGTGCGCTGTCAGGCAGTGGCTCAGACTCCACCAGTTTTTGATACGCCTTTTCGTAAAAATTTGTATCTTCACTGGCGCGGCCTAAAAGTGCAGAGACCCCATGCACTCGTGTAGGCTTATGTCCTGCTGATTTTTCAAATTCGGCCTGCACGTCATCCAGAAAATTCGCGCCGCCCCGTTTGTCAGCCAAGTCTTCCAAAGCCTTTTGGGTTTTCACGTCACTGAATGGCAGTGGTTCAGTCCCGTCACCGCCGTCGTTCCCCAATTTCTGGGCCACGGCTTGTCGTATGCGCAAAGACCGCATTGCCTCACCGTCAAGCTTGGTGTCGAAACCGCCTTTCAAGGTCAATTCCACCGTGGGGCGTTGCGCCAATGCCTTTGCAACCTCTTGTATTTTCTCCCGTTCTGGCGGTGGAAGCGCGTCGATTCCGGGAGGGAACAACACCGAGCCTAGGTCTTCACTCGCTTCAATTCCCAGCAGCGAACCTATGGCGCGGAATGGCGCAGTCACGGCGGTCTTTATCAAGGTCACGAAGGCATCCCATAAAAGTGGGCCATAGGCAAATGTAGGATTGTCCACATCGCCTTCTATCGGCACGGTGGCATTGATTTTCCCATCGCCGTCTTTCAGCAAGGCAATGGCCAAATCCAGTGGCAGGGATGTGGCACCGGGGCTTTCCACCTTTTCTCCTAAGGTGAATTGATCCAGCATAATTTTGTTCTCGCTTTTGATCTGGCCGTTTTCAATTTTATATAGCAAGTCCAAATTCAGCTTGCCGGAGGTGATTTTCCGGCCTGCGAAGGTAGCGCTATAGGGTGAAAGCGAGGACATTTCCACATTGCGGAAGATCACTTTGACATCGCTGAATGCCTTGAATGCAGAGGGAATCAGCGTCCCGTCCACTTTGGCCTCGCCAAATTCTTCGACGCGCCCAGTAAATTTTAGTGTGCTGCGGCTATTGGGTGTAGTCGTGATGTCCGTCGCTGTCCCTTCGAAATCATGGACGCGAGTGGAGAAAGGAATTACTAGGCTTATATCACTGAAGTCGATTATGCCATTGTCCAAGCGAACACGCTCCACCTTGACAGGAAAGGGTTTTGAGGGTGCAGGGGTGGTTTTTTGCGGCTTCGATTTAATTTTTAGTGCAGTAGCCTCTTCTGCCTTTACCGTCTCTGGTTTGGAAACGGGTTGGGCCCTGAAGGCCGAGGCAAAGTTGTTGGACTTGTCCTTGGCTATGGCGATTTTGATACCCGGTTCAAGGATGCGGACTTCTTTAATATTAAGGCGATCAGGTTTTAGTCCGAAGTCAATGCCGTTGACGGCAAGTGATTTCCAAGACAGCAAGCGTTGACCGCCTATCGCTTCCTTTAGCAGCAAATGGCCGACTCCTAATGTGCCTGTTGCTTTGATGGCCGGGTCGGTGTCGTTCTGGCGAAAACCCACTTGCAGATTGCTGGAGAAATCCGCGCTGTCCAGTTTGAGCTTGGCAAACTTGGCGACCAAGGGCTGCAAAGGTGCAAGATTGAGCTTGTCGGCTTGCACCTTGGCATCGGCACTGTTGCCTGAGGCAAATGCCTTGCCTTTTATTGCCAGCGTGCCTCCCTGCTTGATTCTTATCTTGGCATCGACATTGATCGGGTTTTTGCCGGGGTAGTTGATGTTGCCCAAGTTCAAGTCTATGCTGTCGGCATCGTAGGCGATAACCGATGAAAACGTAGTGTCGCTGTAAGCCAGCTTGAATCCTTGCAAAGCAAAAGCCTTAAGCGCGACATGCCAAAGGGGCGGGGCAGGGGGGGGCTTTCCTTTTGCGGAGGCAGGCTCGGAAGTGGCATTTGTTCCGGCTTTGGGCGCGAAGATTTCTGCCAAACTGATTGTGCCATCAGCATCACGCAGGATTTGAGTGCCTCCGCCTTTGAGTGCGATCTTGTCGATGCCCAAGTCATGCTTTTCCAAATCCAGCCGTCCGCCTGCCACCTCCAAACTGTCCCAGCCTAGCAGCGGAGTGGCTTTGCCGTTTTCGTTCAATTGGATATCTTTGACGGATAGGTTTAACTTTTCTAAATGGGCCTTGGGTTCATCCAGGCCGACCTCCGCTTTGGCGGCAAAATTCAGCCCGATTCCGCCAATGGAGGCGACATAAGGCCGGTTGCGGCTGGCATCGGCATAGCGAATGCCCAGTTCCGCCAATTTGAATGCGCCAAGTTCCAGCCGCCAAGGCACAGTCGTAGCTGTATCTTTGGCAGGTTCGCTTACGGGGGCTGGGTTTTCGGGTTTCTTCGGTTTGGCGAGATGTTGCCAATTCAGTCCGCCTTGCTCATCCAATGCCACTTGCAGCAAGCCTTTCTCGATAACCGATGAGGGTAGCTTGATAATATGGTTGTTTAAGTCAAACCCCGCCCCGTCTAGTTGGAAGTTGCTTAGCGTAAACAACGGTTCAGGCGCGGCATCCGGTCCAGTCTCGGCGATTTTGATATCCCCGATAATCAGTTTGATACCGTGGGCTATGACTTGTGGCTTGTCCGCGCCGACTTCCGCTGTGGCGGCAAAGTCTAGTCCGAGGCTGCCTAGGGTGGCGGCAAAAGGAATTTGGCTGCTAGCATCGGCATAAGCGATGCCTATTTCCTCTAGCTTCAAAGCGCCTAACTCGACGTGCCATGGTGCCGATTCTGTTGCCGCTACACCTGATGGTGCGGGTGGGGCAGGGGGCATCTGGGTGGTTTGCGGGGCGGCTATCATAATGTTTTGCCAATTCACACCCCCTTGACCATCAACGGTCACTTTGATTTGGCCTTTCTTAATGACATTGTAAGGCAGCTTGACACTATGCTGGCCTAGGTCAAACTCTGCCTTATCCAGTTCGAGGGTATCCACATCCAGCAAAGGCTCTGCCGCGTCCGCCAAGGCTAGATGAAGTTTGGTCAATTTGCAGCCGATCTTACTGAGGTTCAATTCTTGCTTTTCCTGTTGCAAGCCAAAGCGGTAATGCGCAGTCAAAGATAAGGCCCCGCCCGGGTTGGCAAGATTAAGCCGGTCATGGATCAATTTCCATGCGGAGGCCAAATTGAAATCTGCCAGCCTGAAATCGCCTTCGGCCCGGATCGGCTCCAGTGTGAAATGCCCATCCCAGTGTAATGCGCCCCCTCCTTCTAGTAGTGCGTCCAATTCAAGGAATCCATTGCGGTTCGGCAGGGTGGAAATATCGTCCAATTCTAGGTTGAGTGGGCTTAGGGTTTGGGTGTTAGCCCTTCGTGTGTATTCCACAGCCCCATCCTTTAGCGCAAAATGCTTTAGCAGGAACCGAGGGGGATGGCCGGCAGGCGGCGGGGGTTGTTCGGTCTGAGGTAGCGAGTCGGCAATTTGGGTCAGATTGAGTGTGCCTTGGTCATCCATCGCCACATGGATATTTAGCCCTTCCAGTATTAAGTCGTGGAAGATCCATGCCCGGTGGAAAAGGCTTTCCAATTCGAAGTCAATGACTAAATGGCGCAACCCAACTATCGGTAGTCCGTCGGATTCCTTAAGGGCGAAATCCTCCACGTCGAACTTAAATATAAACGGATTAAAATGCACCGCCTTGACAGAAGCTTGCCGCTTAATCTGCTCGGCGACAATGAGAGGTGTATAAAGTTCAACTAGGTAGGGAATAAGGAAAAAACCCGCCAAGGTATAAATTAATAAAACCCCTCCGCCAGCCAGTAGCCAGGGTTTCTTTACCAGAGCGATAAGTCTTTTCATGGACGTTTGACCAAATGTTACAGCGTTTTCAACATCTAACAATTACTTGATAGCGAGTAGAACGCGCAAAGTATACACTTAAAAGAAAGGGGTAACTGTATATCATTTTTTAGTCTTATGTTAAAGATGAAAACGCTGCATAAAAGCCATGAACACAGCAACCCTCATTTTGTGCCAAGTCGTGAGAAATAGCCCTTCATTGATTGAAAAAATTACGCCGGGAGTGCAAGGCTTGCCTTGCCTGTACACCCCATCGCAAGGCAGGCCTTGCACTCCCGCATCACTTTTAATCGCACCCTCAGCCAACGGCAATTGCCGTTCTCTCCAACCGGTGCTATAGTGAACTCGTAGAATTCTTGCCGAGGAGGCCGTAGGCGCCGTTTGCTTTCACTGGCTGGTTGTTTCATGCTTGTTGCTGCATTCACGCTGCCCGGCCATTTACTAGCCGGGCCAGCCACACCCGCAGAGTCTTCCAATTCTGAGGTCAACGCGATGAGCACCGAATTTGCCGTCGATCTATATCGCAAGCTAGGCGAGGGGGGCGGCAACGTCTTCCTCTCGCCATGGAGCATCGATTTGGCCTTGACGATGACCTGGGCCGGTGCGCGCGGTGTCACTGCCGAGGAGATCGCCCAGACTTTGCGTCTACCCAGCGACCCGGATGTGTTAGCCAAACTCGGCCAGCTAACGGCCAAACTGAAGGCCGAAGCGGCCGACGGCGGATTCCAATTCAGGTCGGTCAACGCCCTCTGGGGCGCTACTCGTTATCCGTTTATGCCTGCATATATGGCCCAGATGGAGAACACCCTCGGTGTGCATCTGAGCGAACTGGATTTTGCTGCCGACCCGAGGGCAGCACGGCAAACCATCAATGCGTGGATCGCCGATCAGACGCACGACAAAATCAAGGGCCTGCTTGGTCCGGGCAATATCACTCCCGAAACGCGATTGGTGCTGACCAACGCCGTCTTCTTCAAGGCAGCCTGGGAGCACCCTTTCGAAAAAGACCGCACACAGAATGAAGCCTTTTTCGTTTCCGCTGATCAGAAGACTTCGATGCCCCTGATGTATCAGCAGCGGTCGTTCAGCTATGCCGAGGACAGCACCATGCAGGTGGTGGATCTGCCGTACCGCCACCATCTGCTGGCGATGCGCATCTTCTTGCCGACATCCCGAGACGGGCTGGACAAACTTGAATCGGACCTGTCGGCCCAGCGAATCAAAGCGCCAGGGGATGGGATGAGGCGGCAAATCCTCCAAGTCTGGTTGCCACGGTTCAAGCTGGAAAACAAGTACGACTTGGTCGAGACTTTATCTGCGCTGGGAATCAAGCGTGCTTTCAATCAAGCCGACTTTAGCGGAATCAGCACGGCGGCAGGGCTGTCCATCAGCGACGTGGTCCACCAGGCGTTTGTCGACACCAATGAGGAGGGTACGGAGGCGGCTGCGGCGACCGCCGTCGCAATGCGCGGGGGGGTTATGCTGCCGGAACCCGGCTCCAATATCTTCCGGGCAGATCACCCGTTCATATTTGCGATCATCCACCAGCCCACCGGTTCAATTCTCTTTATGGGTCGCGTTTCCAGACCACAGTGAGTTGGTGGTGATCGCCACCCAGCGCCAGGCAAATGAGGGACGCAATTGAGGCATCCCTTATTTGCTTTATCGCAGAGCTTGATAAAACGACCTGGTCCACGGGCTGCTCGATCACCCGACCGCAGTGTCGCGATCAATTCCTGCGCTAGTCAATGCCACCATGGATTTTCAGGAAGAACGGGATAAGCCGCAGACTGATGCACATTGGGCTAAATAAAGTTGTTTTTTTCCTTGACGCACCAAACGAATTCTGCTAAAAGGGCATCTGTGTGCGGGGTTCGCAACACAATTCATTCAATCGGAGATTATATCATGAGCAACATCCAGTTCAATGTCCCGATCCCGGCTGTGCCCGGGGAGATCCAGGTTTACAACACGACTCCGGCGGCCGCCCCGGTTGCGTTCATTAATCAGAAGCTTACGGCGGCGAATTTGCCTGCGGTGAAGCCGGAATCCGCATTGCTCGTCGCGCGCACGGCTAGGGCGGCAGGGGCAAATGATGAGGTGCATGCTGTGGTCAACGAGACCACCGGCGAGGCGCATCTGGTGCCAAGCCTGGCGAATTTGACCTTGGCGGCGATACCGCTCAGCCAGCAAAAGCTGCAATTGCCGACGGCTCAGGCCGCAGGTTTGGCCGCGCTGAGCGACGCGACGTTCATCATCAAGGATACCACCACGCTGCAGGCGGCCGGGGCGATCCAGTTGCTGGGCACGGTGTCTGGCGGCCCTGCCAACGCGGAGCCGAAGGTCATCCTCACCCTGGTGCCGGCCATTCGCCAAGCCGGTGGGCTGCGGGTTTACGGGACCGGCTCAAAGGCGATGATCGCGCTCGACAACAAGAACTCGGTCGTCGGTGCTTTGCGGCAGTGGCACAGTGCGGCACCGGGCCAGAAGATCAAACCGACGATCACCGTCGCGCAGGTGCAGGCTGAGATCGAACGCCAGCTTAAACCGAACGTGCCCGCCGACTCCAAGGCGATGGTAGATGTCGTGACGCACGCCTACTACGACGCACATGGCAGCTTCCTGCAGCCGGTCTACCGGTTCGAGGCTAACTTGGTGCGGAACAGCGATGGCAGGATCTTTGCTCGCATCGGGGGCTATATCCCGATGGGCAAGGCTCTCGAACCGATCCCGGATCTGACAACTCGGCCCGCCGGGGCGACTCCCGCCCTAGTTGCCGATGGCAAGCTGCCGGCAGTGCATCCGGTGGCGGAAATTGCCGGTGCCATCGGCGGTATAGCCATCGGCGGCGCCAAGCCGGTGGTTACCGTGGGCGAGTTCGTGAACCAGGATTGGCCCAATAACGGGGCCTATATAGACATGGCCAACAACTTCCTGTCGGGCCTCACCTCTGTTAACGGCCCCGTCACCTACTCGCGCACCCTGTGGTGGACCGCCTATTCGTGGCAGGTGAACAGCCCCAGCTCGAAGTATTATATGAACGCGGTCAACATCGCCTACACCGTGCCGCACGGCGACTGGCTATTGAACACCTGCTTAAGCAACTACGGCGACCTCTGGTATGTGAACAAGATCGGAGTAGGCGGCAATCCGGGCTTTGGCGCGGCGGCAGGCGGCAAGCTGTCGACGTGGGTGATCATGTCCTGCGAGGTAATTCCCTCGTTTTACGACTTACAGCACAAAGTTGGCGGCGACGGCAACGGCCAACATGCGTTCGACCCCTGGTGGGGCGTGTTCCAGGGCCTGCATAGCGTGGTTGGGTTCCGCACCGTGATGTGGTACCCGGACGATGCCACGAACTATTCCTTTGGGCAGCTCGCCGCTCAGGGTGTCGATGTTGTCTCGGCCTGGTTCCAGGCGGTGGCCGCACACCACGCCAATGAAGGAACCTACCTCGACCCCCACATCAACCAAACCGTGCATTATGATCGCGCCTCGGCAATCGTCGATGCTCGCAACCTTGGCCAGCCGATCTACAACGTGACGCCGCAGTCCAAGGCGACTCAGTTGTGGAGCTTTTGGATGAACAACTAAAACCCAGTCGCGCCGGATCGGCTGGAACGCCTCGTCCAGCCGTGGCCGCCCGGTCGGACTGTCTTTCGGGATGCCCCGCTTGCCCAGCCACCGATCCGCCCGCAGCCAGAGCGGTCGTTTCGATGGCGCCAGCAAAAACGCCGACCAACGGCTCCAGACAAATGTAGGCCGGAATAAGCCCGCTTGCTGGCGTTTCCAGCAAATAGTGGCGAAATGCTGGAATGGTCGCTGCACGACCTTACTCCGGCCTACGACTTTAGGTGATTCCTAGGAGAACATCCCATCAAAAATCTGATCTGCGGGAAAAAAAGATTCCACGAAAGGCACGAAAAACACGAACAAAAGCATGTCTTGTTCGTGCCTTTCGTGTTTTTCGTGGACAATGCTTTTGGTAGTTCCGTAAATCGGGCAACATCTCCACCGTTGCCCCACAATCAAATGTAGTGCGCAACGTGTTGACGCAAAGAAACGCGCCCGACCACACTACAAGCTTCCTTGAGTCTTCAAAATGGTGCATGCATGGTTCAATACACCCAAAAATATTCATAGAACTTTACTTGGTATTTATAAAGCACTGTTCTTAAAATATAAAATATATTGGCATACAATATGCTTTTAAATTAGATAAGCACTTGGGGGTCTGTTAGGGAAGCGATAGAGCCGCCAATGCCTGAGGATGTCATCCTTCAGCGTGGGCAATTCCCTTAAGGTTTTTACTTAGTTAACAAAATTCAATGAGGTAGGCCATGAAATTCGTCGATAGGCTGTTTAACAACGCCGCAAATGACCCTGAGTTTCTTGAAGGTTTTTCCACTGCCGTTTTAACCGGTTTTATGACATTGCTCGTCATCATCATGTTTATCTAGTGATATTCTCGAACGGGCGGTAATTGAAATTACGCCGGGAGTGCAAGGCTTGCCTTGCCTCCACATGCCTTTGCAAGGCTAGCCCTTCCTCCATATGCCTTTGCAAGGCAAGCCTTGCACTCCAGCATCACCTTTAATTGCAAATGTAGACCCTATAACAACGACCTATAAAGCGGAGCGATGCGTGACATTAACCGCTATCATAGGCAGATCGCACCCAAAGCTTTGGAGCTTCAATGTCATTGTTTTTTGCTTACCTATCGGTGGTTGCCGCGCTGGTCTCTGGGCTGGCGGCCTTGGCCACCGACAAGCGGTCCGAACTTGACCGTTTAGCCACTTCGCTGTTGCGCCGATGGCCGAAGCTGCATTCTCGGGCGCAGTCCATCTTCTCTGCAACACATTACGCCGAATACCACCGCAACAGCCTCTTCATACTGCTGGGCGTGTCCGGCGTGAGTGCCGTGCTGGCTAGCGCAATGGCCTTGTTTAGCGGCACGGTGATAACCGACACTTTGCCTTTTGGCCTGCCTTGGCTACATTGGCATATCCGTTTCGATGCACTCTCCGCCTTTTTTTATCTGATAATTGGGCTGGCGTTGATCGCTGTCAGCCTATTCGGGCCGGGTTATGTGCGTGAGTTCGAACACGGCAAGCATTCGCTGTCCGTGTTGGGCTTTTTTACGGGCCTTTTCGTCGCGGGCATGGAACTGGTTTTGCTCGCTGATGATGCGTTTTTCTTCGTCATCGCTTGGGAGTTGATGTCAGTCTCCAGCTATTTTCTAGTGGCTTTCCAACACGAACAGGCCAGCAACCGTCGCGCCGCCTTTCTTTATCTGCTGATGGCCGTCATCGGTGCAATCTCCATCATTCTCGCCTATGGCGTTTTGGCGGGTTTCAGCGGGGGATTGACATTCGATCAATTCAGGTCGGTCAAACTGACCCCGGTTTGGGCCAGTGTCGCGTTTGTGCTGGCATTGATTGGATTTGGCATGAAGGCCGGGCTAGTGCCTTTCCATGCTTGGTTGCCAGAGGCCCATCCGGCGGCACCTTCCCACATCTCCGCACTGATGAGCGGGGTCATGTTGAAGGTCGCAGTCTATGGTTTCATCCGATTTACCTTCGACCTATTGGATGAAGTCTACTGGCAATGGGGGTTGGTCGCGCTTCTATTGGGCACGGCATCCGCCGTGCTGGGCATCCTCTACGCCATGCAGCAACAAAACCTGAAGCGGCTATTGGCTTATTCGTCCGTGGAAAACATTGGCATCATTTTTATCGCGCTAGGGCTGGCGCTGATTTTCTTTAGCAGCGGTCAAGCTCGTTTGGGCACGTTGGGAATCATTGCGGCGCTGATGCATTGTTTAAACCACGCCTTATTCAAAAGCCTATTATTCTTAGGGGCAGGGGCTATTTTGCACAACACCCATGAACAAAGCCTAGAGAACATGGGTGGTTTGATTCACCGTATGCCCAAACTCTCGGGCATCTTTCTGATCGGTTGCCTTAGCATCTCTGCCTTGCCCCCATTCAACGGTTTCGTATCGGAATGGTTGATTTTCCAGACTGCGCTACAAACCGGAAACCTTGATTCCGGCGTGATTCGCAGCCTGATCCCCACCGCCAGCGCTGTGCTGGCACTGACTTCGGCCCTTGCGGCAGGTTGTTTCGTGAATGTTTACGGGGTGGCGTTTTTGGGCCTGCCACGTTCCAAGCATGTCGCGTCGTGCCATGAGGTCAGCCATCAAGGCATGTTGGCAGGGCCGGCTTTCTTGGCGGTGTTTTGCGTATTATTCGGCGTTTTCCCAACGCCGCTGATCGAAACCTTGAATGTTGTCACCGGGCAACTGGTTGGCAGTACGCTGCCACAAGTGTCCGCGCTAGGCTGGTTGTGGGTGTCGCCAGTGGCAAAGGAAGTGGCTTCTTACTCGCCGTTCTTGGTCTTGCTTGGTATTTTGGTAACAGTCAGTGCTTGTTATCAGGTGTTTTATCTGCGTAGCGGTCGTTTGGAATCACGGCGGGCTGACACATGGGATTGCGGCTTCGGCGGACTGAATGCCCGTATGCAATACACCAGCACAGGGTTCGTCATGCCGTTTCGGCGCATTTTCCAGCCAGTTTTCGATGTTGATGAGCGCATTGAAGAGCAAAAATCCGGTCCAGATGGTTTCCATACTGAGCGACTTCGCTATCACTTGCACGTTTCCGATATCTCTTGGGGCTATGTCTACCAGCCAGTGGCCCGGTCTGTCCTCGGCTTGTCACGCTGGGTGAGCCGAATACAAACCGGCAATATACGGACTTACCTCGCGTATTCGTTCTTTACCCTGTTAATTTTGCTTTGGGGAATCAGTTGATGGCTTGGCTACTCGCGTTACTGCAAACCTTGTTGTTCATTGCCAGTGCGCCGATTTTGGCTGGCTGGCTTAAGAAGGTCAAATGCCGCCTGCAAAATCGGCGGGCACCTTCGTTGTTCCAGCCTTATCGGGATCTGCGCAAGTTGTGGCGCAAAGAACCTGTTGTAGCCCACTCGGCATCTTGGATTTTCAAGGCCACACCGTACATTGTGTTGTCTACCACTGTGCTGACCGCGTCCATTATTCCGTTGATTGCAGTCAACCTGCCGACGGCGAAAATCGCCGACGTAGTGGTTCTGATCGGGTTTTTTGCGCTGGGCCGGTTTTTTCTGGCACTGGCGGGTATGGATATTGGCACAGCCTTCGGTGGCATGGGTTCGTCGCGGGAAATGATGGTGTCTTCATTGGCTGAACCTGCGATGCTGATGGCTGTGTTCACCTTGGCGATGAGCGCATCCACAACGAACCTATCGGAGGCGATGAAATATGTGCTAGATACAGGGTTGGTGCTGCGACCCTCGTTCGTATTCGCCATGCTGGGCCTGATGCTGGTGGCCGTGGCGGAAACTGGACGTATTCCAGTGGACAATCCGACTACCCACTTGGAATTGACGATGATTCATGAGGCTATGATCTTGGAATATAGTGGTCGACACCTCGGATTGATTGAATGGGCCAGCCAGATAAAACTGATGATCTATGGGGTACTCATCGTCAACATCTTCATTCCTTGGGGCATCGCGCAGGATTTCAGCTTGCGTTCCCTAGGGATAGGTGCATTGTCATTGGGCCTCAAACTGATAGGGCTCACCGTATTACTGGGTCTTTCGGAAGTGATACTTGCAAAAATGCGGGTGTTCAGGGTCCAGGAATACCTCAGCTTTGCCTATTTGCTGACCTTGTTAGGCATGTTGAGCCACATTATCTTGGAGATACAACACTGATGGAAATCACTCAATTAAGCCACTATCAGCAGGCGATTTTATTGCTTGCGGCACTGATTGCGCTGACCTCTTTTTTAATGCTGGGACAGTCGCGGTTATTGCGTCTGGTATTCATCTTTGCGGTGCAGGGCATATTGCTGTCAATCACCACCGCGTTGGCGGCCGATGTGCTGGATTCTCCCCACCTGTATATTTCGGCGTTGCTGACGCTGAGTTTAAAGGGCATCTTTATCCCCATTATGTTGCAACGCTTGGTGATTAACATGGGTTTACATAGGGACATGGAAACCCTAAAGAACCCTGCGCGGATAATGATGGCCGGGACGGGTTTGATGGTGTTCAGTTATTATGTCTGCCTACCCATCATCAAACTTTCGCCATTGATTACTTTGAATACTATCGCCATTAGCATGGCTGTGGTGTTATTAGGCATGTTGTTAATGATTACCCGAAGGCAGGCCGTGGCCCATGTGGTGGGTTTCATGTCGATTGAAAACGGACTGTTTTTTGCGGCCGTGGTGTCCACTTATGGCATGCCGATGGTGGTCGAACTCGGCATCGCCTTTGACGTGTTGGTGGCGGCGGTGTTGTTTGGAGTGTTTTTCTTCCACATCCGTTCTAGCATTGATTCCTTGGATGTTGACCAATTGAACCGTCTGAGCGAGGTGGAGAAATGATCGCAGCTTACCTGCTACTACTCATTCCTGTAGTCGGGATGGCGGTTTTGTCATGGGTCAACGATAGCCATTTGGCGGGCCGGATCAACATGCGGTTCAATGGCTTGGCCTTGCTGGCTTCGCTATGGTTGGCGGTCGATGTGTTGTTGGAAGGGCCGATTTTGTCCAACAGCCAGATGCTTTATATTGACTCCTTCAATGTCTATCTGATCGCCCTGACTGCTTTCGTGGGTCTGACCACGTCGATTTTTTCCGGCCCGTACATGGCCCACGAACAAGAATTGGGCAAGGTCGGCAAAAAAAGGCTGCGCCTTTATTACACGATGTATCAAGGCTTCATGTTGGCGATGTATTTGGTTTTGACCACCAATAACATGGGCGTGATGTGGGTTGCCATGGAGGGGGCGACACTAGCCACCGTGCTATTGGTCAGTCTTTACCGCACTCCGGAATCGGTCGAAGCGGCGTGGAAATATTTCATTCTCTGCGGCGTTGGAATAGCCCAGGCATTATTTGGCACGGTATTGCTATATTTTGCCGCCGAACAGGTGCATGGAATCCAAGACAATGCGCTGCTGTGGACAGTATTGCATGAACATGCGAGCGCACTTAACCCCGGCGTGATGAGTATCGCTTTCGTGTTTTTGTTGGTTGGCTACGGCACTAAGATCGGGCTGGTCCCCTTGCATAATTGGTTGCCGGATGCCCATTCGGAAGGCCCGACCCCGATGTCGGCCATCCTGTCAGGCTTACTGCTTAATGATGCCCTCTATGCCGTGGTTCGCTGCAAGATGCTGGTGGATGGTTCACTGGGAAACCATGAGGCTGGTAATTTGATGATGGGTTTCGGGATGCTGTCTTTCTTAGTAGCCGTGCTGTTTTTGCATAGGCAGACTGACATCAAGCGGTTGTTTAGTTACTCGTCCATCGAGCATATGGGGCTGATGACTTTTGCCTTCGGCATAGGTAGCCCATGGGCCACGTTCGCCGCGCTGTTTCATATGACCACCCACTCACTGACCAAGTCGGCGATTTTTGTCACTGTGGGTTATGCCTCCCAGTTGGCCAAAACCCAGCGGATTGAGAAAATCCGCGGACTCCTCCATACCCAGCCCGCCATTGGCTGGGGGTTATTGATAGGCACGGTTGCCATTGCCGGTTTTCCGCCGTTTGGGGTATTTGCAAGCGAGTTCTTGGTGCTTATTGCCACCATGCATGATTATCCTTGGCTGACACCCCTGTTGTTGCTCGGCATAGGCATAGCCTTTGCCGGACTGTTCCGCAAAATACAGCCGATGGTTTTCGGGGACATTCCCAAAGGGCAATTGCCCATCCGTGCCAATATGTTGCCAGTCATGATTCATCTCGGAATCGTGCTATTACTGGGGCTTTCCATCCCTGTTTTTCTGGGTAATTGGTTTAATCAGGCAACCCATCTTATCTCGGGGAAATTCCCATTATGAACGAGACTAACGAACTAGCCCATGACGTGGCATTAAGCATGGAACCTGCTGCGCATTTTCACTTGGAACTTTCCAACCGTGGGGTTGAGTTCCAAGCCATAAGCCCAAGCCCGTTGTTGCCCACACAATTTCTGGAAGTCGCCAAACCCGGCGATTGGGGTAAGGTGGCATCTGTTGCAAAAGACCAAGCTTGGCGTTGGGTGGCCGGCTGGGCGGAGGATGAAGGGAACTTGTTTTCCGTTAGCGTCTGCCTTGAATTGCAAGGCACTTATTTAGTGCTGCGAACCCGGACTGACGGCGGAAACCCCTTTCTTCCCTCACACGCGCCTTATTTTGTTTCGGCAAACCGTCCTGAACGGCATATGCGCGATATGTTCGGCATCAAGTTTACCGGTCATCCCGACCCGCGCCGCTGGACCCGTCATCAAGCTTGGGACAGCGAAACCTATCCCTTGCGTCATGCTTTTCCCAAGGAAGGCCAGTCACCAGGGCAAACCCCTCCCGACAAGGACTATCCTTTTTTCAAAGTCGAGGGCCATGGCGTTTTTGAAATCCCTGTGGGTCCGGTGCATGCGGGGATCATTGAACCGGGGCATTTCCGTTTTCATGCGGTGGGGGAAACCCTGCTGAACTTGGAGGAACGGCTGTGCTATGTACATAAAGGCATAGAAAAAATAGCCGAAGGCAGGACTGCGGAAAGTTTGGCGCGTCTGGCCGGCAGAGTCTCTGGCGATACCACGGTGGGGCATGCCTTCGCCGCCTGTTTGGCGATGGAACGTGCCGCCGGTTTGGAGGTTCCACTCCGGGCCTCATTCATACGCGGTTTGTTGGTCGAACTGGAAAGGGTCATCAACCACCTGTGGGACATGGCCGCGATTTGCAACGATGTTGCTTTTGCCTTCGCCTATTATCAATTTGGTCGTCTGCGTGAACTATGGCTGCGTGATAATCAAGCCCTATTCGGGCATAGGCTGCTGATGGACAGGATCGTACCGGGCGGTGTCAATGTCGATGTCACCCTTGAGTCGTCCGAGCGGATCACTAAATCCATCAAGTTCTTGCGTCGGGAATTAAGCGAACTAGTCACGATTCACGACCAAAATTCCTCACTTGAAGACCGCCTCGTTGCCGCCGGCCACTTACGGGTGGAAGATGCCCAAACATTAGGTGCCCTTGGGTTTGTCGGGCGGTCTAGCGGACAGTCTTTTGACGTGCGCAAAGACGCGCCCTATTCGCCTTATGACCAATTGGAGGTGACAGTGCCTGTCGAAAACCAAGGCGATGTGGCTTCCCGTTTCTGGGTTCGCTACAAGGAACTGTGGGTGGCTTTGAAGCTGATAGAACAGTTGCTGGAAAAAATGCCGGATGGTGAAATAGCCACGCCTTGGGTGAGTCCTCCACCGGATGCCGAAGGCTTGGGGCTTGTGGAAGGCTGGCGCGGGGAAATCCTTAGCTACGTCCGTTTTGGCGAGGATGGCAAAATTAGCCGTTATTACCCGCGAGACCCCAGCATTGTCAACTGGCCTGCCTTGGAGAAACTAGTCCTCGGCAATATCGTCCCCGATTTTCCAGTATGCAACAAATCGGTGAATGGCTCCTACTCGGGCAACGACTTATAAAGGTAACGTCATGTTTGGCATCTATCGAAAAATCCTAACCACTGGCGTGTTGACGGAAAAATTTGCCAGGAAAAAACGGGCAACGCAACAGGTCGCCCTTGAAAGCCGGGAAACCGGGATTGATGAGCTTGGCAAGAAATTGCAAGCCACGATTGATAAGCGCTTTGCCGGCAGTCTGCACATCCGCCAAGTGGATGCCGGCTCCTGCAACGGTTGCGAGTTGGAAATCCACGCCCTCAACAACGTCTATTATGACATTGAGCGTTTCGGTGTGCATTTCGTCGCTTCGCCCCGGCATGCCGATGTGTTGTTGGTCACTGGACCAGTTTCCCGGAATATGGAAGCGGCCCTGCGGCGCACTTACGAAGCGACCGCCAACCCTAAATGGGTCATCGCTGTGGGCGATTGCGGGGCTTGTGGCGGCGAGTTCGGCGTTTCCTATGCCAGTTGCGGCGCAGTTGCCAACGTGATCCCGGTCGATGCGGTGGTCCCCGGATGCCCACCGACCCCACTTGATCTGATGCGGGGGATTTTGGACTTGTTTTCTTGCTGAATTATCCTCCCGGACTTGTGTATAACGATGAGCGTCGGAGCTTTGGAGCCAGCCAAACTTCTTTCGGGAAGTTGTTTTTCACCAAATCCTAAGCCGTTGAATATTTGTCTTATCTGAGGGATTGAGTCTTTTACGTTGCGTCGTTGCGTCGTTGCGTCGTTGCGCCGTTGCGTGAAACTTTCTTTTTGCTTCCTCGCCATACTGTTTGACCGTGCCGTTGAGAAAAGATTTTTTTGACTCACGCAACGGCGCAACGTTAAGAGCCATACATCGATTTGCCTGTTCGGAAATCGCCTTGGTGGTCACGTATTTGCTGCATCAATGTAAGGTTTCCGATAAAGTCTTTTTTTTGTTATACCATAATGCTAATCAATTCTTTCCTGTAAGAAAAAAATTCGGATATATTTGTACCATGCCGAGGCGAAATTTTATTTGCCTTTTGGCATAGGGCAATGACGAGTCGCCGCACTCCATAGAATTGATATAGACTGGGATAACACAACATGCAAAGCGTTCAAGACATTGTACGCCTCGCCAACGAGGCAAGAAAACGAATCAAAGAAATTTCACCAGACGAGTCCTTCGCACTGGTCGGCTCTGGAGCCATACTGATAGATGTGCGCGAAGAAAAGGAATTCAAAGCAGGCAGCATAGCCGGCGCAATACACATCAGCCGCAGCCAGCTTGCAAGCCATATTAATGCTGCCGTGCCCGACAAGTCTACGCCTATCGTCTGCTTCTGTGCCGTTGGCCATCGCTCCGCCATTGCCGCAGACACTTTGCAGCAACTGGGTTATCGGAACGTCACGTCAATGGCAGGGGGATTGAAGTCCTACTTGGTGAGTTCATCCGACCGCAAAAGTGCTTAACTACAACGGGGACACCCTTCGCCGCGATCTGGTGGCCGGTGCGACAGTCGCTGCGATTGCCATTCCGCAGGCAATGGCCTATGCGCTGATTGCCGGTGTCGATCCCCGGTTCGGTCTTTACTCTGCCATCGTGGTGACGGTAATTGCCTCCGTCCTGGGTTCATCTTCCCATCTGATCAATGGGCCGACCAACGCTATTTCGCTGCTAGTTTTCGGTGCGCTGGTCGGGTTTGATGAGCGTTTCGCCACTTATCAGGCGATGTTTTTGTTGGCGATCCTAGTTGGCATCATCCAAATATTGATAGCGGTCTTCAAACTTGGCGACCTGACGCGGTATGTCTCCGAATCGGTCATCCTAGGGTTCATGGCGGGTGCCGGTGTGTTGGTGGCGGTTGGACAGGTCGGCAATTTCCTAGGTGCGGCCAAAAAGGGAACCGGTGACCAGTCAGTGCTAGTGCAATTGTGGGAAACGCTTACCCACGGTGGGCCGTTCAATCCGCGTGCCATCGGCCTAGGTGTGGGGACCATTGTATTGGTGTTGCTACTGCGACAATTAATCAACCGGCACAAACTACCGCAGATGGACATGCTGTTGGCATTGATTGCCGCCTCCTTAGTGGCCGCATTCTTCAATTGGTCGATACCGGGTGCGGATGGCAAGACAGTGATATCGGTGGTTGGCAAGGTTCCCGCCGCATTACCGTCGTTCCACATTCCAGAAATTAACGTCGAATGGTTGGCAAAACTGTTTAACGGTGCCATCGCAATTTCCTTGCTTGGGTTGCTGGAAGCCCTTGCCGTCGCGAAATCCATCGCCACTTACACGCGCCAGCCTCTCGACTACAATCGCCAGTGCCTAGCCGAGGGTGTGGCCAATCTCGGCGGCGGCTTTTTCCAGTGCTTGCCGGGCTCCGGTTCGCTGACACGTTCGTCGATTAATTACCAAGCCGGGGGCATTACCCGAATGTCCGGCATCTACTCGGGGATAATCGTCGCTATTGTGGTGCTTATGTTCGGGCCTTACGCCTGTTTCATTCCCAAATCCGCACTGGCTGGTCTGCTTTTCATCACTGCGGCCCGGTTGATTGACTGGAAACGGCTGGCTTATGCGCTGCGGGCATCACACTTCGATGCGGCATTGGTCCTGGTGACGGCTTTTTCGGCAATCTTCATCAGCGTCGATGAATCCATCCTTATCGGTGTGGGCCTTTCGATCATACTGTTTGTTCCCCGCGCCTCCAAGTTGACGGTCAGGGAGCTTATTGTCACGCCCGAGCGGGTTGTCCGCGAGCGTCTGCCGCAAGACCCCCCGGCGAATTCAGTATTGATTTACGATCTAGAAGGCGAACTATTCTTCGGCGCAGCCCCGGAGTTGGACCGTTACTTGGATAATTTCAAGGATAATTTGGTTAATTCAGGCATTCGCTGCATCGTGTTACGTTTGCGGCGTACCCGCAACCCGGACATGGTGGCAATCGAGCATTTGGAACGCTTTTTGCATGATACCGAAAAGCTCGGTGTCATGGTCATTTTGGCAGGTGTCCGCCCCGATCTGGCGAAGATACTGGACAACGCCCACTTTCCAAGTTGGCTACCCGCCGACCGAGTCTTTCCAGAACAAAATGAACAATACTCTGCCACCCTTGATGCAGTGCGCTATGCTTACAAGCTGCTAGGCCAAAATGGTGTGGAAACTACACACGGTCAAGACGCTGAGGAAGAATTTTATTATATGATTTAGTATTTAAGAACCGACATACTCGTTTAGAATTTCTTTTTCAGCTTCTAGCCAATCCTGTTCCTCATAACCCGGTGCAAATCCTCTTTTTAAGGCTTTTTCGTAGGCAGCTATGGCGATTAACTGCTGAATTTCTTCTTCGGTGTAGAGTTGCCCGGTTGGCGGTGAAGATTCGTCGGATTTAGCTGTCTCGGCAATTTCCAGCCCTAATTCCTCACTGTCTAACGGAAGTTCGGGGGTTAAAACGGGTTCATTTACAGCTTGCTTTGGTTTTGCTTGAGTGGTCATGATGTTTCCTGTTTGATTCAAATTACATCTTTCTTAGGTGGGTTTGATGGTGTTGACTCATAGTTGTCCGTTGAGTTTAGCAATCATTCCATCTGGCTGTACTGGCTTAGGATGGGCTGGTACGACCTCGCGACCACCCTGGCCTTGATTGCTTCGCGCATCGTTGCATATTGCCTTCAGGTCATTGTTAAAACGCTTGGCGTATTCCTCGCGAACTTTGTGAATGTCGTCGATAATGGTATCAGTAGCCATCTTGTCATGCCTTTATCGGGCTTCATCACTCATATTCTCTCCTTTGCTTTAGTCAACATACGCGATTGATGGGTTTCGCAAGCTCAGCCCATCTACGGATCTTCACCTTTATGTGCAGCCCGTGGTAGTCATTTCTGCTGTAGATCCTGGCTGATTGCCAGAGGGAAATCCCCTTGTGCAGTGTTTTCTAAAGAGAATGTTTGATTTCCAATAATCTCATCGACTTTCTCAGGCGTTAGTCCTGCCAAGAGCAATTGCTGGCGTAAATTAGCAATTCGACGCTCAAAAGCCTCTCTTGCTTGGGCAATACCATCAACGATGAACTGCGCGTTGAAATCGTCAGCCAAATCGTAAAATTGAACGTTCGATACACATTTCTCGAACCAAGAAAATCTGATCGCAATTTCTTGGAGTGCAAGAGTGCCATGCGCTTGACGAATACCAACTTCGCTCAAGTATACAGTGCCTTGAATGTTGTTGAATCTGTGCTTGGAAAGAACTCGCCGGATATCGGCATAAGCGTTTTGCCAACTTGGGTTGTGATAGTGTTTTTCAAGACACTTTGTATCAAGATCAAAAACAATTAGACAACGATCCATAGACATTCCTTATTCACTATATTTGACGTAGCCATGATTGGCGGGGGGTTAAAGCATTCTATTACGCACATCTCTTTACCACATGTGATTTTGCGAACAAAACCAGCATTGATTTCTCCTGAAACGCCCGAGTTGAGGGGCGCGGGCGGACGGACTCCCAGAAAACAGGTTAAAGCATAACCCCGCGTCCCCTCGAATGCCGGGTTAGGCTCTTGGCTCTTGATCTTGCTTTTGATCTTATTACCATTCGGCGCAATACGCGGAGTACCGCTATTGCGCCCGCGCTGTTTGTTCTGTCATTGCCAATCACACCTAACGTAGAAGTAACGGATGCTGCGCGGCTTTATCGCGTAGCGTCCCTGTTGACTGCTGGATTGGGCTCTGCCAAGGACTTGATGATAATTAAGTTCTTTGCCCCAAAAGAGCCAGAGAGCGTTTGCCCTTCTTCTGGCTCCAGCACACCTAGCAGTTCTTGCGCAAGTTCTGATGATCTATCTTTGTAGAAAAATGCGAACGAGCCGATAGACGGGAGTAATGCATTTTATAATAGGTCCGAGGGCGGGTTAAACGCCCCAGCACCCGAAATAGTTGGTCGCGTTGAGAGCAAGAACCACTGTTCGAGATTTGCGGAGAATGATCTTCCGAAAACACAGTTCAGTGTTGCCCTTTCAGATTTGGCTTGCAGATAGGTTAGTCGTACATGGCGAGAAATTTGCGAGTAAGTGACTATCATAAGATCACTTAACTCACAACGAGCCTGTGTTCGCGCGTAGGAGCCATTACCCGCAAACTTAACCTGATGTGAGGTTCCGTGGTATTCCTCAATTTGAAACTGACCGCTCAATTCCACCAAGGCTGAGTGCAATGCCTGAAATAGTGGAATTTCGTTATGGGAGAAACCGTGCGTTAGTGATCGGAATCTGACATCAAATTTACTGGCGAAGGCAATTGCTGGATCAACCATCATGTCTCCATATAGGTAAAGCCCAATTAAATTAAATACCCCAACAGGCATCTTTGTTTGCACCTACATGGGTTTATAATTCAAACATTATGCCCCCATTCCCTTGTTTGTCAATGCCGTCTTTTTCTCGCATGAATCGTCTGCTTGAGTTCGGTTTATTGCTGCCTGCTCCACAACCGCATCAACGTATACCTTGCCAACTCTATTGCCTATCCCCGATTTTTTTGCCATGCTAGAACAACATAAACGCAACAACCCATAGAAATCGGAGAAAACACATGCCAGACAGCCTGACTTTGCACTGCATCGCCAAGCGCCATTCCGGTTACTGGTCGGCCCGCTGCCTGGATTTCACCCTTTACGCGGTCGGCGAAACCTTTGACGAAGCCAAAGCCAAGCTTGACGCACAAATCATGGAGTACCTGTATGATGCAATTGATGGGGAAGACAGGGAGTTTGCCCCGCAACTGCTACTCCGGCGCGCCCCGCTGCGTGACTGGGTTGAATATTACGCCATCTTTGCCATGACCCGCTTCAAGTGGCTGAGTCGCATCGCCTATCCAAAACTGATCGACCTGGCATTGCCGCCGCCGCCCTATCGCCACGCATGAGCAGGCATCACCCGCCGCTGACTTGCGCCCAAGTCAAGGCCATTTTGAAGGTGCTTGGTTTTGAGCCAAGACCGCAAAAAGGCACGTCCCACGAACATTGGGTGAAGCGGCAGGGTGGGCAATTATTCAAAGTGACGGTGGATTGCCCAAAACAACCGTTCGGCCAAGACCTGATACGCTACATGGCCCGTCAAGCTGGGGTCAGCGTGAAAGATTTCTACGCCGCGCTGTCTTAGCCTGATGCCGTGGCTTTGCACAAAACGATAACGACGAATTTTCCGGTTTCGCTGGACTTGTGTATAACGATGAGCGGAGACCATGGGAACGATGAAAAGGTATTTTAATTTTACAACCGAGAGGTGTTAATTACAGCGTTTTCATTTTCTAGTGTAACTAAAAATGACAGATTTTCAAGCAAGTCTTTGATTTAACATGATACCTTGGGTAAGCCTGCCTGCTATCAAGTAATTATTTGATGTTGAAAACGCTGATTATGAAACTCCCTCCCAACCCTGACTTCCGGGACGACCTTCTGGCGGATCAGAAAATCCCCAAAAGGTTCATCCTTTAACCGTTCCTTCCCATACCGCTCTATCAGCGGGGTGAGTTCACTGACAATCTCGTCTTCGGTCAGGCTTTCTTTATATAGCTTGTTCAAGCGCTCACCGGTGAATCCTGCCCCTAAATACAGGTTGTAGCGGCCTGGGGATTTTCCCACCAAGGCAATTTCGCCTAGATAAGGCCGGGCGCAGCCATTGGGGCAACCGGTCACCCGAAGATGGATCGTTTGTTTTTCCAAGTCCGCTTCTTTCAATAGGGGTTCCATGCGATCCAGTAGCCCCGGCAAGAATCGTTCACTTTCCGCCATTGCCAAACCGCAAGTGGGAAAAGCCACGCATGAAATAGCGTGAAGCCTAAGCGCCGTCCAATTGTCTGGGACGGGAATTCGATATTCTTTCAGCAAAGCTTGAATTTTGGGTTTATTGGCTTTGCTGACGTTGGCGATGATTAAATTTTGGCTGGCAGTCAGTCGGAAATCGCCATCGTGGATTTTGGCAATCTTGCGCAAGCCAGTCAGCCAAGCGGTTTCTTCCGTGTCCTTGATCCTTCCCGACAGGATGCACAGGGTCAAATGCCAGCGCCCTTGTTTGTCCTTCACCCAACCGACGCGGTCGCCGCTTTCGGTGAAGGCGTAGGGGCGGGGCGGAGCCAATTCAAATCCTAATCGCACTGTCAGTTCATCTTTGAACCATTCCGTACCCCGATCATCTAGGGTGTATTTGAAGCGGGCGTGTTTGCGGTTGCTGCGATCGCCAAAATCGCGTTGAATGCCAATGATCTGCTCCGTCACTGCCAACACTTGTTCCGGCAGGCAGAAGCCGATGACTTCGCCTAGGCGGGGATAAGTGGTTTTGTCGCCGTGGGTCATGCCCATGCCGCCGCCGACGGACACATTGAAGCCTGTGAGTTGGTCTTTTTCCACAATGGCAATCAGCCCCAAATCTTGGGCTAACACGTCTATGTCGTTGAAGGGTGGAACCGCCACGCCGATTTTGAACTTGCGCGGTAAGAACGTCTTGCCGTAAAAAGGTTCCTCCTCCTGCGGGGAACCGGCGACTTGTTTTTCATCCAGCCAAATTTCGTAATAGGCCCGAGTATTTGGCAAAAACTTATCGCTTAAGCGTTTGCTCCATTCGTAGACTTCCTCATGGACAGGCGATAAATAGGGATTGTTATGGCAAACCACGTTGCGGTTGATATCGCCGCAGGCACCGATGGTGTTCAGCAGCGCATGATTGATCCCGGCGATGGTTGCTTTGAGGTTGCGCTTGAACACCCCGTGAAATTGGAAGGTCTGCCGGGTGGTGATGCGCAAGCTGGCGTTGGCATACTTGCGGGCGAGCTTGTCCAATTGCAGCCATTGTTCCGGCGAACAAATCCCGCCGGTCATGCGCAAACGGATTAAAAAAGAATGGAGCGGCTCCAGCTTTTGGCGGTGGCGCTCGTTGCGCAGGTCCCGGTCATCCTGTTGGTAAGTCCCATGGAACTTAAGCAACTTGGCATCGTCCGCCGACACGGCGCCGGTTGCCGCATCGGCCAGACTTTCCACAATACTACCGCGTAAAAAGCGACTTCGTTCTTTGAGTGCTTCATCTTCGCTGAGTGGGGTTGTTATGCTGGTCATATCAGTAAATATCCCGTTGGTAGCGTTTATCCGCTTGCAGTGTCTTGACATAGTCAATGGCCTGCTCACGGGTTTGGCCGCTTTCTTGCGCAACCACGCTGACCAATGCCTCGTGCACATCCGTTGCCATGCGTTGAGCTTCGCCGCAGACATAAAAATAAGCGCCTTCCTGCAACCAGGCATAGAGTTCCCGGCTATTTTCCAGCATCCTGTGTTGCACGTAGACTTTTTCATCGGTATCGCGGGAAAATGCCACATCAAGGCGCGTCAGCAGTCCATTTTTGCGGTACTCCAGCCATTCGCGCTGGTACAGAAAGTCAGTGTTGAAGTGCCTGTCGCCGACCCGATAGTTCCGCGTATTTTTCTAGGAACGGGCGTGTCAGGGTGGTGATCTCAAAGTCATTTGAGAAGGCTTGTTCCAAACTGGTCTCAATGCCGTTCGCGCCAAGCACTGTCGCGCTGCCACTTAGCTTAAGAGATTCCAATAATTCGTTGACCCGTTGCGGCCAATTGCGGACGACTACGCCCAGCGAATCCCCCGGTTCGTAGCGGATCCCCGAATCGGCGATGGACAGTTCGATATGCCGCACGTCTTTGCTGGAGCCATGCCCGGTCAGACGGATATTTTCCAGCAACTTTGCTTGATACGGGTTTTTTTTGGAATAAGTGCCAGCTAAGACCGGCTCGGTTTTCAAAACCGAGTCGGTCTGCGCGTAATGGGTTGACTGAAGCTTGGTCAGGACAGTTTCAATCCAAGTTGCGGCGGTATCCTCGTAATCCACATCGCAGTCCACGCGGGACAAAAGTCGGCTTGCACCGAGTTCAGCCAAGCGTTCGTCGATGTCGCAACCGGTTTTGCAAAAGTGTTCGTAGCTCGAGTCGCCCAAGGCCAGCACAGAGAATTGGGTGCCATCCAGTTTAGGCGCTTTCTTGCCAAACAGGAATTCATGGAAGGCGAGCGCATTGTCAGGCGGGTCACCTTCACCGTAAGTACTGACGACGATCAACAGATGGCGGTCACGCTTGAGTTGGGCAGTTTTGTAGCTGCCCATGCCTTCGATACGGGCAGGGAAGCCATTGTCCATCAGGCGCGAGTGGAGCAAATGGGCGAGTTTCTCGGCATTGCCAGTCTGCGAGCCGAACAGCACGGTGATTTCGGGCTTTGCATCAATCTTTGCGGGTTGCGGAGATTCCACCGACACCGGCTGTTGCCGGGCTGCGCTGAATCCCGCCCAATAGCCGTTGAGCCACACCAGTTGTTCGTGGGTTACGCCTTCCACCAACTGGTTCAACGCTTCCCATTGAGACGGGGTCAACGGATTTACAAGATTGCTCATGTTAATAGTGCCACCTGATTAGCAAGTTGTTTCAGCAAAGCCCAAAACGCCTCATTCCGGCATGGATCGCCGGAATCTAGGCTCCATGGACGGCGGGGTTTGTGGGCATCCCTGCAATCTGGATTCCTGCGGTCCATGCCGGAATGACGGAATAGCTGAGTCATCTTTCTAATCAAGTAGTGCCATGGAGAGGGGTGCGATTAAAAGTGATGCGGGAGTGCAAGGCTTGCCTTGCGTTGGGGTGAGCAAGCAAGGCAAGCCTTGCACTCCCGGCGAAATTTGAAGCATTGCCGAGTTCGTGTGCATCACTTTTAATCGCACCCCATGGAGAGTTGATTGCCGTTTACCTGGACATCCTTGCCATAGATGTCATCAATTTTGCGTGCGCAATCTTGCGCCTGCTCCGGTGCTTTGAACAGTCCGGTCAGCAATCCGTCAGTTTTGCGCATACATCCGTCAAATGCGCGGACCATTTGTTCAAAGGGTGTTTCCATCAACAGCGTTTCGCGGACGATCCGCCCGTCGAGATAATAGAAGGTGCGGTATTCGCGGACCAACACGTAATCCTCGGATGAGGACGGTTTGACGTATTCAAATGCCTTGTAAATGATAGGCTTCGCAGGTTCTTCATTTCCTGTGGAGGCCAGATTGGTCGATTGTTCGTTCATCTTAATTGATATCAGTTAGTAAATAAACCATTAAACAATTAATCATAAAATTAGTAAAATGTGTAGAATAGACAAAATTATCTACACTTGAAAGAATAAAAAGTTATTTACTTATTCATTTTTATTATAAAACAATGAAAATAAGGATAAATGCTGCCGAGAGAGCCTCTACAGAAAGCAAATATCATCCGCTATAGCGGAAATAATTCTTTTATATAAGAATTATGCAGGCATTAATTAATTTTTTTGTTAAGTCAGTTTGCAATGCAGTTCAGAATGTTCTATATTGCCAAGCTTAAAAGGATAGGTCAGAAAGGATGTGCCGGGAGTTGTGGATAAAGGATTTTTTTCGGGCCACTGACCACCCTTAGCAGATTTTACAGCGTAGTTATTGTTCAGAGTGTTATTAATGATAATTAATGGTATTAATCAAGCCATTATTGGTTGAATGAAAGCCATAAATCATCAAGTAATTATGTGTTGTTCAACACGCTGTATTGTGATGTTCCGTTTTTTGCTTTACTTGTTTAGGAGATAGTAAAAATGTCTGATATAACCGACTACAACGAACCCCGCAACACCTTGGGCGAAAGGGCCGCTAGACAGCTTGCCAACGCCACCAAGACGCATGCGCAATGGGTGGGCATCTCCCCCCGCTGGCTGGTTTCCTTCCTGCCGTGGACACCGGTGGAAGCCGGCATTTACCGGTTGAACCGGGTCGTTGAGGATGAGTCACCCGCCGATGTCGAATGCAGCCCACTCGGTGACGCAGTCCTGCCTGAGACCTTCGTCAACTATGACGAGCACCCCCGCGAATATTTCCTCAATGCGGTGACCACGGTGCTGGACATCCAGAACCGC
>Ga0118677_10000556_pt1 | contig 81815 bp, 61 predicted proteins | sample AliMusrvi5mmetaG_FD_86154 | JGI IMG/M metagenome (GOLD analysis project Ga0118677, IMG submission 86154)
ATAGGTTGGTGTAGGTGCACGTTTTCTTTTGGCTCTATCCATAATTCCTTGCACTTGGTTATCCAAAGATAGCTACAAATATCTAAATTTCAATATTATTACATTTTTTCAGCAGACCCTAACTATAATCGCGCCAGTAGAGTTGCCCAAACTATGCCTTTTGGTTAATAACTCATAAAAGGAATTAGGTTCGAACCAAAACGAACCTACTCCTTGTATTCTCCGCATTGCTGGTGACTCTGAAACCAAAGTATTTCAGGGTGTTATTTTTCTGGTTTAAACCGATGCTTCTGCAAAGGAGCTGAAATTATTTCCTGTACTAATTTCATTAAAATGAATGGTGCAATCCTTATAATCTCATTAATGTGGAAAGATATTATTTATAAAACCGAAAATTTAAACTTATTCCATATGAACTGTACGAAACTTTATGGCTGCCGCCCATAAGGCTGTTAATCTGATTCGTCTCCGTTGAGAGTTGAAAAGTATCTGATGAATTGTAGGCTGAAAGATTGGAAAATGAATGACTATACCAGAAGCCTATTGCCAAATAATTATTGAAATACAGTTCAATTGACCCCTTGCCAAATAATGAATGTTTTTGCAATTCCAGTTTGCCATTTATTTTTGTGTCAAGATCGGTTGGAAAACCATAATCAGGAAGGTTTTCCAAAGTTACGGGGTATTGTGCATAATATCCTTTGTAAGTAAAGGTCCCTGTGCTTTCATATTTTTTTACGACTGGAATGGCATAATTTATCCCAGGCTTAAATAGAATACTCATTTTTTTACCCAAAGAGAAGCGCACGTTCAGGCGCAGAGGTATATTAAAAAATCCTACATTTTGCGTCTCCTGAATATTCTTGGCAGAAATCATCCGTACATATTTCTCTCCTTCCGTATCTGTACTTTGAAATTCACTTTGATATGAATCAAGAGTAAATTTAGTTTTGTACGAATCATAGCCCACTCCTAAAGAAAATCCAAACGTTTTCCCAAAGAAATGGCCAAACTCGGCAGAGCAATTCAGGTAAGAATACATTGGGGTCGATTGAAGCCCTGAAATCGATAATACTGGATCATTTGTAATATTCGATATAGATGATCCATAACTAATCCCCCAATAGCTGTTTTTTTGAGTTTTATTACTGGATTTAGACCACTGACAAAAAGCTAAATTTGAAGTAACGATAAACAATAAAACTACTACCAAAACTTTTTTTGAATTTAATAAGCTAATTTTCATATAAATAGTATTTTAGAAAAGGACAGTTACTTTTTAACTAATATTTTAGTAGAAAGCATCTCGTTCTTTATCAAGACCTGAACCATATAGACCCCATCCGCTAAATTACTCACAGATATAGACTTGAGTACTTCGTCATTTACATTTTGGGCCTGAAATTCTATCACTTTTATCCCTAACGAATTAATGATACTCACATCAGCCTTTTCTTCAGAAGGATTGACAATCTTTAACTCAAAACTAACCGATGCCGGATTCGGGAAAACAGAAAGCGATTTTGTGCCTGAAATAGGAATTGGATTGGAGATATTTTTACACCCTTCCTTGTCAATTGTTTCAACAATATAAACCCCTGGTTGTTTTTTCGTGGTATAATATTGACTAATCGCACCCGGGATTTGTAAATTATCCTTGTACCATTGGTATTTTTTAATAGAATCACCTAAATTATAACAGATTAAGACATCACTCCATTTTGAATTAATTAATGGCACAACCCCGGTTTTTACTTTGACTGACGCTTGGGCACTAAAAGTACTTTCAGGTCCATCATCATTTACTGCTGTAACACGGAAAAAGTAAGTCTGATCATTGGTAAGACCGGTAATGATTTTTATAGTATCTGAAATAGAGCTTATTGTTGAATCCATCTTAATCGTAGGATTACTTGTAAGTCCTCCAAAGACCCGGTAACGTTCAAAATACGGATCAGAATTTTGCCTCCAAATTAGTGTTACCTGGTTATTGCATGATGATGCGGTTAGCCCTGTTGGCACATTTGGTGGCATTGAAAGAGTTTTTACGGTTATTGTACCCGATTCGCCACTAATACCACCGGTATTATATGCCCTAAGTCGATAATAATACGTTGATCGGGCAGTTAATCCGATAACAGGATAGGAAGTAACATTTCCCATATCCTTATCTGTATAACCCGAAATAAAAGTTGTGTATCCAGTATTGGTTGCAACATCCAACCGGTATCCGGCGGCAGTTGGTGAAGGGCTCCAATTGGCATTAAAACTGTTTTGAACTACAATGTCAGCTGGATTTGAAATAGGTGCTACAGGTGGATTTGGTAAAGTTGTGATTGTTATAGCATTCGAATTTGGACTTGATCCACCTGTATTATAGGCCCTTATTCTGTAGAAATAGGTCTTGTTTTCAGTTAGTCCAGTTATGCTGGTTGTTGTTACATTGCTTACATCTTTGTCGTTGTAACCTGTAACAAAAATTGTAAACCCTATATTTGTTGAGACATCCAGTCGGTAACCCTTTGCAGTTGCCGAAGGGTTCCAATTTGCTGTAAAACTGGTTTGAACAATATTCGTTGCCAGATTGGGAGTTGGGGTTTCTGGTGGGTTTGGTAGTGTCGTAGTCGTTATTGTTCCTGAATACGGACTTGTACCACCTGTATTATAAGCCTTTATACGATAGTAATAGGTAGTATTTTGTATTAATCCTGTAATACTGATCGATGTTACATTATTCATGTCCTTATCGTTAAACCCTGTAACGAAAGTTGTAAACCCAGGATTAGTTGCAACATCCAACCGATATCCGGTTGCAGAAGTTGAAAAGATCCAATTAGCAGTAAAACTGGTTTGAACGATATTTAAGGCTGAATTTGCAATTGGTGCAACTGGAGGATTTGGCAAAGTTGTGGTTGTGATAATGTCTGAATTTGGGCTTATGCCACAAATATTGTATGATCTAACACGATAATAATAGGATTTCAATGCAGTTAGTCCCGTAATATTATAAGTTAAAACATTGCTTACATCTTTATCCTGATAACCAGTAAGAAAGGTTGTAAAACCAATATTATCAGACACATCAAGCTGGTAACCAGTTGCTGTTGCCGATGAATTCCAGTTGGCCGAAAGATAGGTCTGTGAAAAATTCGTGGCAGCAATTGTGACAGGTGCTGCCGCAATTTTTGGTTGGGCATTGATTACCACATCTGCGGAGGGCACAGAAGTGCACCCTGACGTACCGGCAACCGCATAGGTGTAAGTATAAGGTATCAATCCTGAAACGGCTAAGCTAATACCAGTTCCATTGGTAGTTACATCCCCCGGTGTTCTTGTCAGTATCCAGTTTCCGGCCGGCGGCAAACCATTTAAGATCACGCTTCCGGTAACTTTGGCACATGTGGGTTGCGTTATGTTCCCTATTATTGGGACTGATGGAGTGCTTAGCATGGTAACCTTTGCCGATGCTGTCGAAATGCAACCAAAACTTGTTGTAACTTTTAGCACGTAAGTAGTTGTAACCAGTGGGTTGGCAACAGGATTGGAAAGTGCAGCGTTATCTAAACCGGAAGCGGGCGACCAACTATAAGTATTACCTGTAATTGCTGCTGAGCCAATCTGAACCCCAATCTTTGAATATTCGCATAAATTTTTATCTCCTCCTGTTATTACAATTGGCAATGGGTTAAAAGTTATGGTGCTACTTGCTGAATCAATACACCCGAACGAATTTGTAACAAACAGCTTATATACCCCGGTTTCCTTGACGAAGATTGAGGTGGAGCTTGATCCCGTTGACCACCGGTAGGTCGTAATATTGGCTGTTTCTGCTTTGAGTTCAACCAAATCACCGACACAAAACACACTTTTCCCAACTGCAGTAATCACTGCTTTAGGCCGTGGATTGACGGTAATGGTTATTGAATCTGACAATTTGGAGCATGTGGAAGTGAGCAATGCAGTTACAGCATATTTACCAGTTTTTTTAACAACGATCTTCTGTGTTTTCTCACCCGTTGACCATAAATAATTGGCACTCAACGATGATGTAAGGGTAACCGAATCGCCTGCACAAAATGCAACACTACCCGAAGGAGTAATTGTCGGCTTCGGAGTAGTGAAACAAAGATTGGTTATAATTGAACTCATTCGATTACCCGATGCATCATAAGTGTAATTAATAGAGCAACTATCGGGATAGGCAATTTTGGTTACCCTGCTTAAATTATCGTAAGTGTAGCCTATACTCTGTGCAAATAACACTGACGAGCACAACATAAACAATATAATAATATAATATTTTTTCATTGTAGTTATTTTTTACAAGAATTGCCATTATTAAAAAAATTAATAGCGTTTGGTATATCAACCTTTATTATATTTTCAAGTGAATCCAATCCATCAAAATAGTCAGAAATATTCAATATTGGAGATTCTGCTTTCAAAACAAAATGTCGTAAAAATTGAACTTTACTAGGGACATCGTAATTGCTTGTGAGAATACCAACAAAACCTTTTGGCGCAGTTTTAACAAATTCTACAGCACCACTTATCCCAGAAACAACAGTATTAACATCCCTTAATGCTTTAACTGATGGATTATCAAATCCGATATAATCCAAAGCTCCTTTATATGAATCGGCTGTAATCCAATTTGAATTTGAGTTAAATGCATTTTTTACATTTGAAAAAGATGCTTTAAAATCTTTAGTCGCATCGTTAAATGAATCTGCTGCAGATAGAACTTCAGACGGACCAGCTATAAAACCACTTCCAGATGCAATTATTCCACTAATTCCTACCTGTGCAAGATTGCCGACACCCTCAATTGCTTGTAATGAAGCTATGCATAAAGAATTCCAACTAAATAATCCATATGGGTCTATGTTGACAATTGGATTGTTTATTCCATATGAATACCTGTTAATTGTTTGAGGATTAGTCAAATCTCCTGGATATGGATCTTTACTTAAAAACCTACTATTTGCAGCATCATAATATCTTGCACGTACAAAGTAAACAGATGTATTTTCCTGTTCTACCCCAAATTCTCCCAAGAATGTAAATGGCTGTGAAGTATTTCCGGTATGCATTAACAATGTGCCAAAAGGATCATAAGCATAAGTATCGGTTATAGTTGAACCTGGATTGGTCAATGCCACAGTATTGTGTTGTGCATCAAAATGGTAAAATAGGGCTTTATTGGCAGTATCAATAGTTTCCAACAAACCTAACCCATAAACATATTCAGCTTTAATTGCACCACTACCATCAGTAATTTGTAAAACCTGTGATAGTCCGCTACTTAAATCCAGAACATACCAGGATTCGTTAGTAGTAATGGATTTGCTTAACCTATGCCCCAATGCATCGTAATTAAACGATGTGGTGACCCCTAAAGTATCAACAGTATTGTTTAACAGGTTATCAACAGAAAATGAATATTTTACATCTTTATCACCCTTTATTTCCTGTATCCGGTTACCAGATGCATCGTTTGAATAATTCCAGGCACCATTTGTTTTCAAAGCATCATCGTTGGCGTAACTGTATGATTTTGTCGTTGGCAACAGATTTGTTGGAATTGGCCCCTCTCTTTGCTCCGAGGTTCTGTTACCGATTGCGTCGAGCACAAACTGGCTGCTGTTGATGATTGCATTTGAACTTGTCGCATTTTTCTTACCTGTTAACCGTGCAGCATTGTCAAAAACCAGGTCGCATTGAATTCCATTAGGATAGGTCAGTTTTGTGTTTCTACCTGCGGCATCGTAAGTATAAGTAAATGTTTGATTTAACCAGTCAGTCACCGATTTCAGGTTATTGACAGCATCGTAGGTGTAATTGACTTTGTGATTGCCTGGATAAGTGATTGCAGTTTTGTTCCCCAATGCATCATACGTGAAGGCCACTGCTTTATTATAAGGATCGATGTATTGTGTCAATTGGTTGAAAGCATCATACACCATTGAGGAAGTTCCAGTTCCATTTTGCATGGAAATTAAATTGTCATTTTTGTCGTAGGTAAAAGTGTAGTTGTTTCCGCCAGGATTGGTGACAGTAATAACCCTGTTCGCACTATCGTACGATTTGGAGATAGTACCTGTAGAAGTAACCAAAGACAATATATTTCCTGAAGGATCGTAATTGTAACTGCTGCTGTTGCCTGCTGCATCAATGTTTTGAATAAGCCTATTCGCTGCGTCGTAATTGAAAGTTTGAATATGTCCGTTGGGGTCTGAAATTGATTTCTTGTTCCCGTTTTCATCATAAGTGATCGATGTGGTTTTGTTGGCTGCATCAAGAACAGAGATCAATCGGTTCATACTATCGTAGGTATAGGTGGTTGACTTGTTGATGGCATTGATCAGCGAGATCATATTGTCATTTTTATCATAGGCATAGGTAGTACTATTCATTAACCCATCTTTTATCGATTTCATTTTGTTTGTAATGGAATAAGTAAAATCTGTTGTCTTACCTGTTCCATCTATTACCTTTGTACGATTCCCCACTCCATCGTATTGATATTGTGAGGCACCCAATGCATTGGTAATGCTTGATTTTCTCCCTTTCTTATCATAAGCCAAACTTACAACATTGTTCTTCGGGTCAGTAATTGTAATCAGGTTATCCCTGACATCGTAGGTATAGGACGTAATGCCTCCGTTCGGATTGGTAGTTGTTTTTAGTCTTCCCTTTTTATCGTAAGTAAACTTTGTCAGATTTCCATTTTTGTCCTTAACCGTTAATAACTGATTATTGGCATCATAGCTAAATTCAGTAGTTCTTGCCAGTGCATCTGAAATGATTTTAATATTGTCGTTCTCATCATAAGTAATTTGCGTTTGATGATTATTTTCATCGGTAACCGATATTAACCTGCCTGATAAGTCATAACCAAAGTTTTTGGTTCCATTTGGTGCAGTGGTTGACACCATATCGCCCGTACGGTCGTAGGAATAGGTTGTGGCATTGTTTCGGCCATCCGTAATCTTGTTCCTTGTTCCGTCTGAATTTATTGCAAAATACTGATAGGTATTATCTGAAAATTGGATTGCGGTTGGATTGTTCTTTGCATCATACGTGATTACAGAGGACTTGCCATTGGGGTCGGTGATTTGTGTTGGAGCGTTTAATGTATTATAAATGAATGAGGAAGTAATGTCTGAACCGATGGTTTGGGACTTTGTATTGCCATTCCAATCGTATTGTCTCGAGATCGTCACACCGTTTTCGTTGGTAAAACTTGTTTCGTTGCTCCTGTTGTCATAAGTAAAACTTTGGGAAAGCCCCAATTCATCGACTAAATTTGTTTTTCGGAAAAATTGGTCATGGGTTGCAATAATCTTGGAATTATCTGGATTGGTTATTGTCGTTTTACCCGCAGACGGGGTGTCGTAAGCCAATGTAGTGGCCTGATTATCCGCATCAGTTTGCTTTATGACCCTCCCTTTAGAATCATAAATATTTGCTATAAAGGTATCTCCCAAACTATTCACAATTGTTGTCATTCTGTGGTTGACATCATAAGTATAATGCGTAATCCCACCCTTGGGATCTTGAACACTTGTTAAATTACCATTTGCATCATAAGTAAAACTGCACTTCCGGTTTCCTGGCTCGGTAACAGATGAAATCAATGAACCTGTATAGCCCAGCATCAACGTTCGGCCACCTTGCCCAACAATACTTGCAACATTATTGCCACTGTAGTTAATTGTAGTTGTATTGTTATTTAAATCTGTAATTTGGGTCAGTTGTCCTGATGCATTGAACTGGTATTGACGGTTATCTTTTGTATAGAGGATAAATTGATTGCTATTGACCATGGCCAGGCTGTCCAACGTGCCACTGTACAATGCGAAACTTAACCGGGGATAGGTTCCTGGATTTGCAGCAGCAAGGGGAATATAATCGGCAAAATGGCCATCAGGATAATGTAAACTCCACACTGTATCAATTTGAGTTGCAACGTCACGTTGAATATCAATATAATAATTGTAAGAGTGTGACCATGCATAACCAACAGGACTGTTTAATTTATTGTTTACAGAATTGTAAAACCTTGTAAAATTGATCGAACCATCAACTGTTGGTAAACTAAAATCCTTATGTGAATATTTATAAGTACCTGTTCCTGTCTGGATTGGGTCTGCTTTGACGATTTGTGGAGCGTTAATAGCATTTGGTGGCGGTGGAATTACCTGATTTGTTCCATCAGGTGAAACTGTAATAAACCCTATTTTTTTTTCAGGATCTGACCCGGTAGCATTTGAAGCGATGAGGCTAACGCTAAAAGTATATGGTTTTTTATATACAACCGTTGGGTTCTGTTCTGTGGAATTCGCAGGTGTACCTCCATCAAAAGTCCATTGCCAGGATGTCGGTCCATTTTTAGAATTATCAGTAAATGTAACCGTTGTATTTGGTTTGATGTTTCTCTTGTCGGAATAAAAATCCGCAATGGGAGCAGGTGGATAGGTAATACTAATTGTTCTGGATGTGGTACTAGTGTTCCCATTACTGTTTCCAACACTCAAGGTAATGGTCTTTGAACCTGTCGAAGTATAGGTATGGCTAAAAAATTGTGCAGAAGTTGATGAAGTGCTTCCATCTCCAAAATCCCATGTCCAACTATTTATATCCGGACTTCCGTTTGAATTATTCGTGATATAAATTGGAGAGTTCACATAACCGCTACTGTTTAAGGTGAAATCTGCGTTCACATAGTTGGCTGCTGCCTGCGTTACTGTAAAGGTCTTATTATCAATATAAATATATCCAGTTCTGGTAGTGTTATTTGGATTACTTTCCACATTATAGGAACAAATATCGTTGCCTGTTTTAGTACCTCCATATATAAGACCGATCCATGAATTACTTGCTGATGGTGTCCAGGTGCAAGTACTTCCTGTTGAAACAGAAATACTGTTCAACCCACCTGTATTAGGAACACTTGTGTTGCTTGATGGGGAAAGTGAATAATTGCATGGAGATAAAGTTGTAGCGCTTACACAGTTGAAGGTGTTTCCCCAGCCACAAGCGTTGTATGCAATAACAATAAATCGATATGTTGTATTAGCATTTAATCCAGTTGCAGTGGCTGTAGTACAAGTATTACAATTTGTTGTTACCAAAATTACACCACCTGCCCCCCAGGGACAACTTCCAACTCCATAAACAACTTGATAAGATGTCGCTCCAATAAGACTATTCCAACTTAAATTTATTTGACTTGTTGATACACCTGTTGCTGATAAACCAATTGGTGCAGTGGGAAGAGTACAAGCTTCAGTAACAATAAGTGTAACTGGATTTGTATAACTTCCAGATTTTACATTATATATGCATGAAGGGGATTTTGTACCACAACCTGGACAATTAGGTGAAGAAATCGTTGAAAAAATTAGTTGTATCTTGTAAGTGCCTGCAGGAACACCAATCGAACTTGCATCTGTCGCATAACCAGGGTAAAATCTCAAATTGGCGGTTGAAAGTGCAGCAATGGATTGATTACAGACTTTACCAATAACTGATTTAAAACCTCCATTTATATCTGTCAGGTCACATTCAAAATCAACTGTTATCTTTGATGCCCCAGTATTTTTAACTGTTACTGAAACATCCTCATATTGCCCTTTAACAATTGAATTAGCATATGAGATTGCTGAATTAAGTTGAAATGATTGTCCCTTACTTGTAAAAATTAAAGCTCCGCAAATAATGGTTAGTAGTAGGATTTTCTTTATCATAGCTAAAAGGATTAATCAGGTTCATTTATTGTTGTTTAATTTTATGAAAAAGATACTTGAAACGTTTTTTTAGATTGGAATACCTATACAATTTTAATAAAGTCAAAAATATTGCTTAAAAAATATGTTAGAAAACGATATAAAAATAACAAATATCTAATTGAAAACCAATCTTAAAAATAAATTATTGAAAACTTGGTAGCCGTATGGTTTTTCACGACAGGTGTGCCAATTTAGGCAATAACTGTAAATGAAAAATAAATAATTGAGAAATATCCGTACGTAATATCTGGAATTTTTATAAATTAAAAATTAAATTCTGCTGCTAATTGACTAATGCTATATGGTGGACCATTACTGCCAATAAAACTACTCTAAAAGAATCTGCAAATCTCCCGAAAGTTATTAAAATCCATGGAGAAATTAAATTACATAAAACAATCAGGAAAATAATTGAATTGTTATAAGTCCTGAATTATTTAATCAGTTTGCAATGGAACCCAGGGAGTCAATCAACTCACAGTTTGGGTAAAACCGTTCAGGTTTGATTTTATATATCTACCAAAAATCTTTGAAGAAAAATGGAAAGTATTTACCCCTTAATAATCACAATTAAGGGACATATGATTATCATCTAATATTTTTCTCCAACGTGATTCAGCATCGAGGTATCATCATTACTCTTCCAATTTACCCTTTCCGAAACCGGATAGGCATTCATGCTGTCATATGGATAAACATTATGAACCTGTAAAAAGTCAGACAAATGGTTTGAAGCATTAATCCAGTCTGTGTCATTTGATCTTGAAAGTATTACCGGCATCCCTTTGACTCCGATTCTCTACAATAATTCATTGGCCATTGTTTTAATAATTGCAAACGCGAAAACCATTTCAACTGATTCCGGATATTTCAAAAGGTCGTAAAATCATGCAAAAGTAAAGGCCTGATTCTTATATCTTTTATCTTCGATTTGCGCCAGTGTGATCGCAGGAAAGATAATATACAGGAATTTTCCTCCAAAACTATTGAAAGTGCCCATTCCACAGAACTAGGCCAATCATCTGAATCCTGGTTCAGTTTTTAGAGTAATGCTTTGCTAGGTCTTTTCATCTTGTAATAGATACAAGTGTTAATATCCAGATGTTTTGATCTGTAAATTTTGGAACACCGGCTGGTAAAATTTCAAACCCCATCAGTGTTCGGCCTTTGTTTTCAACCATGTATGTTATAGATTTTGGATCCATTATGCCTGAGATTGTATTGTCCGGAAAATTAATAACCAATAATTGATCATTGAAATATGAAATGGCCTTTCTAAAAACTATTCCATCTTTTGATGGTGCGGATTCCTTTGTTCTAAAAAAATATTTTTGAGATGTTTTTACACTATCTGCATTGGGGAAATTTGGCCGAACTTTACTCAGCAATCCAATCACTTTTACTGCTTCTGCAAGGTTTAAGGTATCATTCTTCAGGTAGGTATTTGGCAAATACCTGGCTTGTATCATCAGGTATTGAGGAACTCCATCAACTAAAATTGGAACCAGCCAGGACAAGTGATCATACCTGATTTCATCCTCCGAAAAAGGAATTTCCAGACTATCTGGAAATCCGGCCTCAACTGCCCTGATGAACCGCTCTCCATACTGTTCCATAGCTCGTGTATTTGTTACATTTTGGGCATAATTTGTCAGGTTAAGCAACAAAAGAATTAAAAACCACAGTGATCGTTTCACAGATTAATTGTTGAATAATTTCACACGTTAAAATTTTTGTAAGACTTTAATATTCAATTCGTATTGGCAGCATCATTATTTTGAATGTACCACCGGTGTGGAACTCGCATGAATCCGTCAGCTGATGGATAAACATCCTATTTTGTGTTTGTAATACCATGCTCGTTTCATCATCATACATTTCTCTTGATTCTATAGTTTTTTTTGAATCCTATTGGAATTCAATCATCCGGGAATTTTTTCAGTCTTAAAGAACATCCTTTGCAACAATATCCCCAACAACGACCGAAAAAATTGCAGACACCTCATAATTCCAGATTATCAAAGCGATAAATTCAATTTAAATATCACTTGCAGATTTTTCAATGTTATTAAGATTGATACAACAAATAAAAAAAACTGGTAAAAAGCAGTTCTAAAACAATGAAATATAATGAAAACAGTCATTACAAAATCTCATCTTCTCGCTTCATTTTTTATGCAATATCCTTTCGTCAATGAATTTTTCTTCAATTACTTCATTTTCTACTGTAATCAATAAGACTTTTCCATTATCATCCGATAAATAATAATTTGGCCTGCAATTATGATATCTAAATTTAAGTGCAGTAATTCCCTTTTTTAATCCCTCTTCCTTTGTTTCTCTGTAAACATAATTAGAACAACTTTCTTTAAACAAACACTTACCCCTCAATCTTTTCGGGATAAATATTTGGTAAATTTTGATCAAGAATAATAACAAATACTTCATACTAATCTTTAACCTGATCCTTTTTCTCAAAGATTACAAACCCGATATGAATAGTAGTAGTAGGTTCTGCACCAATACCAAAACAACCTGAAGTTCCAGGCTTAAGCTTGTCAGAGTATTGATGATTAACATAGCGATAACCATTAACTTCTTCAGTACTAATAATTTTTAAAAGTTCACCCGATACATTGCTTGCCTGGTTGAACGGAACAACTTTGTATGACATTTAATTATTTTTAATTTTCCTACTCGTAAGGCTTTTCGGTATCTCCCCGTTTTTTTAAGTGGTTTCTGGTCTCCACAATTAAAAAATATTTTTCAAATAAATCTTTTTTATTAATTTGAATTATATGCATCATATACATTCCAGGCCCAAATCAGGAACGGAACAATAAATGTCCAAAATAAAAGAACAGCGATTACACCACCAACTATCCATATTAATATTGCTTTAAGAAACTGTCCTTTAATAAGCTGCCCTAACCCGGGAATAAAAAAGGAAATCAATGCAGGAATTCCATGTTTAACATTTTCCATCATAAACTGTTTTAAAGGTTTAAATTAGAATATTGCGACAATCGATTAAAAATCAATCCCAATGCCTGTCAAAATGATGATTGCAATTTTTGCATTCATGTGAGCCATTATGCTTACTGATATAACCTCTGCAATCACATGAACGACATTTACCATATCCAGCAACAGGAATTTTGCTTATACTATGTCGGAGAAATGAAATGCCTTTTAAATTACCTAATTGTTTTTTTATGGTCGGTTCTTCGCTTGATTTGATTTCTTTTAAATCAGTTTGTCTAACTAAATCAAGATGATCTTTCATTTTGACAATCTTTAATTTTTCCTTACTCATTTGGCTTTTCAGTGACGCCCCGTTTTTTAAAGTGGTTTCTGGTCTCCACTAATATTAATAATTTAGTACACTTATAAAAATTTCAATTAGTTAAACTTTCCTGTAATATCAGAAATATCAAATTTTCCGTTCATCTCTTGAATTTCAATTTTACCAAGTAAGATATCAAAGAAGAAATTTCTGATTTTTTCAAAAGTTAGCGTCACCGTTTCGCCTTTATCATTTAAACCAATGTCATAATTTTTGAGCAACTGAGTGCCCAAACTGGCAGCGGTAAGTAAAAAGTGATTTTGAAATTTATCAGTATCAAGTAAGTCTGCGGCTAAAACTTTACCAATAACAGTATAACTGCGTATTGTCTTTTGAACCTGTTCATTCGTCAGTGTGGTTTTAACTTCATCAGTATTGAGGTTCATTTCAATTTTTCCTGAGTTGACTGACTGTTTGCAACCTTTATAAAGCGACCCAAGATCGGCTAAACTCAAATTGAAAAACTTCGTGCCAGGTATTGTTATAATCTTTTCAATTGAAAAAGCACTCGGAAGAAAGAGCCAAACTTGTTGAGATGCCTTTACTGAAGGACTGTTAAAAGTGCCGACAATTGAATTGGTAACATCAAAGCTCTGTGTCGCAAATACACCACCTACGACAACACAATTTTGGAGGATGATTTCATCTGCATAAATACTTCCTGCAACAAAAGCGTTGTAGAGGGTTACACTTTTTGCATTAATATCCGAATAGAACATTAGATTACAATTTTGCGCCCTCGAAACAATTGCATTTGCAGAACCAACACTCTTTTTAAATAAAATATTACCTTTTGCATCACTATTTACATACATTTCAAGCTGTGTAAATACGGCACCCCTAATTTCAGAGTCACCTTGTTGAATTTCCAGTTTGTATGCATAAACAGCACCTTCAATTACCGAATTACCTTGAATTGTTATGGTTCTGTCAAGTTCCGCAATTTTTTCCGGCAAAATTGAACCTTTTACCAAATTATCTTTGAGTTGTATGTTGGTTTCATTAAACCGAACTTCCTTTAATTCGTTCATAACTTATTTTTTAAAATTTCATTGAAGATTAATAGCTTTTATTGAACCAAGAGTTGCAATTTTCTGAATCATTTCTCTGACACGCACTGAATGTTGATCATTCGCAAACGATTTACTATTGAGTTCTGTATTGAAATACAAGCCGATACTCTTTTCCTCGTCTCGCGTAAGTGTGCACCAGTTAACCATGTTTGACGAAAATTGCTCAATCAGTTCATTTTTTTGAATTTTACCTTTTAGAATTGACAAATAGTCCGTTGTGAATACATTCTTATCGATCTGATTGCTCAAATTTTTTGTTTCAAGAAAACATACAGGCGCAAATATTAAACCCGATTTACTTTCATTAAGCATACTTTGCTGAATTGTAGTATTCAACTTTTTTTGCTGCCAAAGGAACATCTTGGCTTTGTTCAAAGTATCAAATGCCCTCTTTTTTGCAATTGAAGCGCCTATTTTTGATAGCAAATCACTACTATCCGATCCAAATATGGCTACAGTACTGACCATGTCGTTATCAGATGTTCTAATCTTTTGATTGTCTGTCTCTTTCTTAAATACAAAGGCAGGTTTATCCAATTCATAAATTCTATTGGATAATTCCTTATTCAGATCTTCAAAAATCTTCACATAGCGACCAGATATCCGGTGATAATCACCTTCCATCTGTTTTTTCTTTGAAAGACAGGTTTGCATCAACTCCTTAAGATGCATTAAATGAGCTCCTATATTCTGAGTGAGTTCCGATATCTGTTGGCTAATCTCAGATCGTATATAACCAAAAAAACCACTAATGATGGTTTCTGCTACCATTGTTGAGTTCTCATTTTTAGCCGCAATCTCAGCTACTTCAGTTGCGACAATCGCCCCTGTCAATAAATTAACATTATCACCACATCGTTCAACACTTCTGTCGAATGGACTTGTATCAACGTAGATATTTATATCGACTGGAACTTCAGCCTCGATTTCAACGTAGACGGAACCGCTACCACCATTCTCAGATGCCGGATAATCATAGCTTTCGTATTTGGACACAACTTTGTAAATTGTTTCGCTATAACTTCTTGTATAACTCATTTCTTTAAATTTAAATGGTTAGATAAGAATTTGATTGATATAGCTGCATGGCCATATCTTTAATTCGTTTGGACCCGGATGATGCCGAAATAAGCTTACTAAATTCATTGTTAACATCTTGCAGAGAAGTTGAATTAGTCGACCATATTAAAGCCGGAAATTCATTATATGCCGCATTTTTTATTGATGATTTTGCTCCGATGCTTAGTTCAGTTTCGGGTACCACAATATCAATATCCAGGTGCATCGTTCTGTCTCGATTGCATTCGAAGATTAATATAGGTATATAGGAAGTTCCAATTTTCGTAAAACCAGTATTATTAATCATTACCTGATCTGTAAGAATCTTCTGGATATTCATCTCATGAATAAAGTTTTTCATTGAGTGAATTACATTAAGACCTCTTTGCTTAACATTCGAAGAAATAATTTTCTGACTTATCGAAATTGACTCCAATTGTGTAATTGGAATTGTTGCCGTTAAATATTTTGTTCTGTTCGAAATTTTATCAATTTCCCTGCAGGCAAAATCAACAGTGGGTTTATCAAGCTCAAAAATCCTGTTTTTCAGATTTACATTAAGACCATTAAAGAGCTTCATGTATCTCTTAGCTATCATATTATAGTCCCTTTGCATCCGGTTTTTAATACTAAGCAATGCATTTTTTTGTTGTACCATTTGCATAGCATTTGAGTCAACTTCACTTTGCAGCTTTGCGAGTTTCTGTGAAATCTGAGAACGGATTAATGAATAGAACCCTTTATTTACATTGGCACAAACCCGTTCAGCGGCTTTGCCTTCCGCGGAGATTACAGCCAACTGCATTGCGACTACGGCTCCAGTCGTAACATTCACGTGTCGTGACACACTACTCATCTCATCAGCCATTGGCTGTGTATCAACAGTATAATTAAACGTTGCCATAATTTTAAATTAAACGAGATTATTGATTATTCTTATCATCTTCCTGTACTTTCAGAATAGCAGCAATAGCCTCTGTTTTATCGAAACTTTTCAAACGCTCGAGACCAAGTTTCCTCATAATAATTTCTATTTCAGAATCTGATAATTTGTCCAGCATTTTTTTCGTGTACAAACTTCCTTCATATTCATCACCTTGAATCTCTTCCTGGATGGAAAATTCTTCAGTTTGGGAATTTTCCTGATTTGATGTAATTAATTCATCAAAATCTACAGCTTCACTATCTGAGCCATTTAAGCTCGCATCTCCACCAGGCTGATTATCCTGATCTGAAATGTCTGAATCAGAATCTAAATCACTATCAAGTTCGCGAAGTGCATTTTTTGCAATACTTGGTAGATTCAGCGCGATATGCTCATAAGTAAGGTCTTCAATACTTGGTGCAGGAGGCATCTCAGACGTTTTAGCAAAGAGCGGATTAACCGTGATTAAAGGTTTCCTCCTTTCATCCAGTTGATGTAGCTCACCAGCTGCAACTGCCGAATCTTTCGAGTTCCCGTCGCGCAGAAGCGCATCGTAGTATTCAATATGCTCAAATTTTTCTGCCTTATTATCAATATCTTCTTTAAGCCGTTCCATATAGTTTTCAAATTCCAATTGAACACTTTGAAATTCTTTAGATTGCATTTCAAAAGCAGCAAACACTTCGGCTGAATTATCTTTGGAAGATACAACCGTTGATTCCAATGAGCCACCCGACTGCTCCATGCTTTCTTCTGTTTTCTTCAATGAAATCATTGTATTATAGGCAGCAACATAGTCTCTTAAACTTGCCCGCATCAAATTAATTAAATCGGCACTTTCTGATCGGTTACGTCCATAAAAATCTTCCGTATCCTGATGCCATTTATTTAGGTAATTTATTTTTTGGTCTTTAATATGGTTATAAATTTTCATCCGCTCAATTCTGGTTTCATTCATCAGATTCTGAACCATTGGTGCAACAATTTCTTCATGAATCTGGTGAATTCCAAAAGGAAAGTTTGTTGTACTTCCATCTTCCGCAACCCATGTATCTGAAAGTAAATTGTATTTAACATGAGAACTTTCTTTTAACTGGAAAGGAACATAGTCCTGCACTGAATCGCCATAATTAAAATTTTCATTGCGGATTCTCTCAATTTCAGTCGCTTCCAAAACCGGGGAATAATGATTATATGGCGATTTTAAAATTTTGTAGAGAACCTTGTTAGACTCGAATACAACTTTATCTGTAGAAGCAATTTTCAATGCTGAAATTGCCTGAACAGAATTTGCCATGGTGAGCATCAACTCTTTTAATACGTCCTCAAATTGAGCTGAATCTCTTGATAGTGAATCCTTTAATTTATTAAGTTCCTGAAACTTTGCAATATCATAGTTGTATTTTTGAGTATCGAAAACTTCAAATGTAATAGCACCTAAGGGTAATTCCGAAGTAGCATATTCCTTTATAAAGTCGAGGTAACTACTATTATCAGCAACCAGTGGCAAGGAAACAGAGGTAACATCTAAATCATCCATACAAAATGAAATTGTACGAAGAACTCTTTCAAGTTTACCAAAATAATCATGCTGATTCAAATGCTGCATCGAACGCGAGTATTGTTCGGTTTCAATTTCTTCAATCTCGTTTGATCCTTCAACCAAAGGAGCTTCGGAGGACAATTTCTCTAAATCAGCAATTTTCTCAATTAATAAATCATTGCGTTTTGATAACTGCAATTTAACTTCCGAATCTTCAACATTTCCGGTGTGGTCAATAATAAAACTTTTATTTTCATACTTTATCTGATTTGCAATCGGAATATATGCTACCCCTAACTTACTTACTTTGTAATCTCTGAATATTTCCTGATGTAATTTTTTAAACTCACTAATTCTATTATCCATTGCATTTATCTGTTTAGCAATGCCATTCTCCTTTATCTTATAATAAATAAAGGGAATGATTAAGATACAAAGAACCCATTTCCATAATTTAGCGGCAGACAAATTCTGATTTAAAACTACATTCTCTTCCTCAAGCTTAGAAATTTCCTTTTCGAAATGTTCTTCTTCCTGAACAATTTTTTCCGCCATTTGATGGTAGTAGTTGAATAATATCTTCGCCTGATCCTGGCTGATATTACTCGATTCCGGGAAAATTTTACCTTTCATACTTTAAGATTTATGGTTAATATTAGATTGAATATATTCCTTTTCTGGCAATGCAAATTCTTTGACAATTTTGAATCTTCTCAATTATTTTTTCAGAATTGAGCGGAAATTCAAAAAGACAATCTTTAACCGCCTTTAATTCAATTAGGAGATTGGTTTCTAATTCATAAGCATCCTGATTATTACAAGGGGAAATATACAGGATATCTTCTTGCAAAATAAGGACTTCGGAGAGTATTTCAGCAGGAGTGTTCTTTATTAGATCGAGTTTGATCTGAACTTCTTTCATTGCCTTCTTCATATCCTCGACCCGGTTAAGAATCTGTTTTTCTTTTACATATGTATCCTCAACCTTTCCTGAGGAAGAGACGGCAGAAAAAAATCCAAGCAATAGCAAGAAAAAGAGAATTCCCTGTATAATAATTTGACTATCAAAATCCACAGGTTTAGTAAGCATAAATGCGATCATTACGCCTAAAGCTGATAACTTATATAAAAGTGAAGTGAACCATCTAATGCCCATTGAACCAATAACTTTCTGTGATTTATCATTGAAATCAATCATCGGAAAAAGAACATCAATGAAGAATAGTGAATAAATGACAGAGGATACAACAATATCAAGCGTCAGGATTTCAGAACTAAGATTATTTCCGAAGTATATAAAACTGATGATTATCAGAAATTCACCAACCAATACAAGCAATATAGAAAATATTTTTTTGGCATTCATCGTATAATATGTTTTATATCTATGCATTTTTTTGACCACATACAGGGCAGAATTTCACATTCGGAGATAGCTGCGTACTGCATCGTGTGCATTTTCCTTCAGATGTCGGTTTACCGCAATTACCACAAAATCCACTTCCAGGTGCAATGGTAGAATTACAATTAGAACAGGTATTCAGATTTATTGAAAGTGTTTGGCCACAACTGACACAACGCCTAGCGTTTTTATCGTTATCTGTTCCACACTTTGGACAAGGGCAATATTCATCTCCGCAATATGGACAGAATTTTAAATTATTAGAGAACTTCTTTGAACAATTTGAACAGTAGACTTCATGAGCAGGCTCAATTGGCTGATTAACTGCTCCCTGCGGTACATTTACAGAACCAAAAGTCGGCTGGTTATATTGTGGCTGCATAATTCCACCCCCGCCACCTAATCCACCCATCATATTCGAAGCGACAATTGCTCCCAACAATCCGCCACTACTATTTGACATTCCATCAACCGCATCTTTTGCCACCTCGAATGCCTGCGATTGCTGCCACGTATAACCACCAATTGCCTGAGCACTTTGTCTGGAAATTGCGTCAAGAATTCGTCGGCCAACATCTGTTGTGTTGTCAATTTCGATGGTTGTAATATAGAATTTCGTAATTTCAAAGCCGATATTTTCCCAGAAGGGAAGCATAATGGAACGCAAGTGTTCTGATATACTATCCAAATGAGCTGAGATCTGTTTTATGCCGATTTTATTTTTTATCATAAATTGCATAAGTGTAGACTTAGTCTTGGTAGTGAACTCTCCAAAAAATTGGTCTGTCAAATCATTTTGGTCAAAAAAATTCTTTGTACCAACGATTTTAATCAAAAATCGCTCGGCATCTATAATTTTAAGACCATATCTTCCGTGGGCAACTAATGGTATTCCAGTGTTGTAGTCAGCATCGTGAATATCCATTCGGTCAATACTCCAATCAATATTAAATGGCTGAAGTTTATTTACAAACCACACCTCTGCAGTAAATGGGTTTTTACCGCCAAAAGGTAATCCATATAATACTCTTAAAATAGGCAGATTCTCTGTATTCAGTGTATGTTTGCCTGGCCCAAATTTTCCTACAATTTGTCCTTTAGAGAATAAAATAGCCTCTTGTGATTCTTGCACAATAAGTTGTGTATAAGTGCTTAGATTCGTCTCTGGGAATTTGTAAGCATAAATGGTCTGATTTCCTTGAGGCATCCATTTTACCAAATCAATTATTGCCATAAATTATTTATTAAGTTTATTTTGACTATGTATAATTTCTTGATTGCGTTTATCGTAAGTACTTTAATATTATTTAAATATTTCTGTGCGTTTAATCATCAAAATATCGTGCATTCAAACAATATTCCTACTCCTTGTCTAACACAAAAATTCCCACAAACAATTCAACATACCAAATAAATATGCGTTGAATATTGCAATTTCTTAGATATTAATTTAAAATGATTTTTTTTACAAAGCATGACAATAACCAAGCAAAAGCATTGCTTAATAAGCCCATCATAATCTTTAAACCATGAAAAACACAGTCGATATACGAGCCTAAAGAACCTCCGGCGAAAAGGAGTATGATTAAAAAGGTTTTCATATTTAGGAAAGTAGGTTTGTTCAGTTTGTTTTCAGAGGCTTAGTTTTTAAGAGCTAGTCATGTTCCGAAATGATCCTTGAAAAACTGTCTTTTGAACATTCCCAAACCAACATTTCGGGCATAGGTAGAATAATACCGGCAATTTGTTCCCGGTAAAATCATTATCGACAAATGATTAGCTGATGATTTTTCTGTTGCAAGAAGGCGGTTAAAAACGTTGACGAATGATTTCATAGGTATTCAATCAAAGCATGTTTTTATACTGCGCTAAATGTACGGGTATATTTTTAAAAATACAATAATTTTTCACAATCTTTTTAATATATTTTTTCACTGTTTTTTTATGCCTACGCCCCATCAATTTTTTGCTGTTGCAATATGATTCAGAGGATTGCTTTTTGTCAGGCAGGCTAATTTCAATTAAGCAATAAGGTTACTTAAGTAACCAGAATAAATAGATGCCAAATAAGATCTATCCGCCCGGTTCATGTTTAGCCTCACCCCCGCCCCAATTCATACCCTCCGCAATTCAATCTCCCGTATTGTAACCGTAGGAATGTATGATCCATAGGAACAATAGAAACTACAGTAACTTACAAACCATTACAACCATAAAAACAACATGAACACCTAACAACAGAAACTTAACGACCGTAGAAACACCAGAAACAATAGAAACCACAGAAACAATAGAAACAATAGCAACCACAGAAACAACAGAAACAATAGCAACCACAGAAACCACAGAAACAATAAGCCCCGTAGGAAAACCGTAGGAAACGCATAAACCACAATAACTGCTTAAACTATAGCAACATAGAAACAATATAAACCACAGAAACAATAATCCCCGTAGGAAAACCGTAGGAAAACTTTAGCACCCACATGAACTATAGTAACATCCTAAATAACAGAAACTTAGAAACAATAGGAACCACAGTAACAATAGAAACTACAGAAACGAGGCAAACCATAGTAACCACCTAAACAACAGAAACATAGAAACAAAAGAAACCATAGGAACCTTTCCTACATTTCCTACGCCCTATATTTGAATTTTTAAAAAAAGATCACCAGCGAATATTACGATGGTATCCGGTTGATATTATTTTGCGTCGATTGGTGCTTGCTTGCCTGTGAAATCGATAAAATGTAGGATTTTGTTTCCAAAACTATTGAATATAACCAGCGAAATATTCAGACGCCCTTCGAGTGGTCGCAGACCCTCGAAGCGGCATAATACTACGATAGGGCATTACAAGGTCTTAGGCCCTCGAAGCGGCTTAATACCTACGATAGGGTTACAAGATCGCAGACCCTCGAAGCGGCATAATACTACGATAGGATATTACAAGGTAGCAGACCCTCGAAGCGGCATAATACTACGATAGGATATTACAAGGTAGCAGACCCTCGAAGCGGCATAATACTACGATAGGATATTACAAGGTAGCAGACCCTCGAAGCGGCTTAATACTACGATAGGGTTACAAGATCGCAGATCCTCGAAGCGGCTTAATACTACGATAGGGCATTACAAGGTCTTAGACCCTCGAAGCGGCTTTATCTAAATAACATTGGGTGATTAACCCACACAAGCAATAAAATAGAACAACAGTCACGCAGTGGTAGAACTTTCCACACCATTGCTCAGCCCTCTTGAGGATGAAAATAGGTATGTTCATTTATGAGTTTGTCAAAATGCATGATTAACCCCAAAATACAAATCCTAAAACCTTATAGCCATTCTATTTGTGTTCTTTGTGAAATTTCTTTGCAAACTTTGTGGTTAATGTTTTTGACTTTTAAGACAATCTTATATTAAAATATCACCACATTCAGGGCCACAAAAAAGATTATCCTAAGAATATAGCTATTTACTTTAATCGAATTACCCACATAAAACGTCATATAACCGTTTTTGATAGGAAAAACATATTTTTAAGCAAATGAAATATTACGGAGTTCATTTGCATATTTTTTTAACCCTGATTCAATACGTTCAGTTACTTTACGACCAGGTTTTTTAAGTCCGGAAACATACTGCCTCATCAAGCTTTCGTTAATTCCGGAAATACGCGCTAAACTGCTTTGGTTAATTAATCCACCATAACTTTCAATCATCGCAGGAATATCTTGAAATCCATATTCAAAATTAAGGGGTTCAACCATCCATGGCTTGCGTTCCTCATCATATAGCCCCTCCATATGAAAGACAATGCCAGCGAGTAAATCATGTTTCAGTTTTTCAAATGATTCACGGGCAATAACAAACCCATCAACTTCAGGCAAATGGGCTGAAACTCCTTTACCAGCCTTGCTTACAATTACTTTCAATGTTTTCATTTTATAATATCTTTACAGTATGATAGTCCACAATTATTCAGCAAAATCCCTAAATTTTAAACCAGTTTGTTTTTCCATACTTTTAAGATTATCAATCGAGACAACATCTGAAGGCTTACCATCAACCGTTGTAGTTCGACGGATAACGGGATGTTTATACTGACGGTGACTTGTCCCGTTTTGCCTGGCCAAATACCAACCATGGCTTGTTAGAATCTTAATAATCTCATGTATTTTAAAAACTCTTTTCATGGAACGGCTAATTATCTCACAAAGGTAACACTATTTGTTACTAAATTCAAGTGGCTTAAAAAAGGATTGAGCCCTTTTCAAAAAAAGCGATGCCAGTCAATATTAATCTCTTTTTTTCGTTCGCATTATTTGATATGCATTTATAATTTATTTTTAAGGTCAGATTTCATCATAGATTCTGTTAATCAAATTTTCCATTACTGACAATTCATTATCCTCAAACGAAGGAACCATAAGAACCATAAGAACGCAGAAACAATATGAACGGTATAACAACAAGAACTTAACAACCTTAGGAACAACAGAAACAATAGAAACAACAGAAACAATAGAAACAACAGAAACCACAGATACAATAGAAACCACAGAAACAATAGAAACAATATAAACCACAGAAACAATAAGCCCCGTAGGAAAACCGTAGGAAATGCACAAACTACAGTAACAACATGAACAACAGAAACATAGAAACAATATAAACCACAGGAACAATATGAATCGTAGGAAAACCGTAGGAAAACTTTAGCACCCACATTACTAATAGTAACCAAATGAACCACAGCAATATAGCAACGCAGAAACAATAGGAACCATAGGGACAAAAGAAACCATAAAAACCACTACAACAAACTGAATAATAGCAACATAGAAACAATTTAAATCATAAAGACAAAAAAATGTTCCTACGTTTCCTACGCCCTATATTTGAATTTAAAAAAAAAAAAATCACCAGCGAATATTACAATGCATCCCTTTGACATTATTTTGCGTCGATTGGTGCTTGCCTGTGAAATCGATAAAATGAAGGATTTTGTTTCCAACACTATCGAATATAACCAGCGAAATATTCAGACGCCCTTCGAGTGGTCGCAGACCCTCGAAGCGGCTTAATACCTACAATAGGGTACAAGATGGCAGACCCTCGAAGCGGCATAATACTACGATAGGGTACAAGGTCGTAGGCCCTCGAAGCGGCTTAATACGGCTCTATGAAGTTTGGTATAGGTAATTGGAATTTGTAATGATTGCTTTCGGCTATTAGATACTTGCAACTGGCAGAACTGCCTATAAAGGAAATCTGAAAATATCTTCTTTAAAGAACATAAGACTGATAGCTAGCCCTATCACGCCAGCTGCAAGTTGCCAAAAGCCAGTTGCACATTGAATCATCCATTTGAAAGCAGTTTACAAATTTACCCACACGATTCGTCATAGAGCCAATAAAATGAATCCTCTTATTTTTTCAATTGTTTCATTCTTTGCAATACTTCTGATATATCTCTAAGGCCAATTTGTTACCTAATTCACCGGATTTTTTGAAATCAGCACAAGCCGTATCCATGTCTCCCTTTAATTTTTTAGCATATCCCCTGAAAACATAGGCATTGGCATTAACCGGATCGAGTTCAATAGCCTTGTCAAAATCTTTAATTGCTCCGTCGAAGTCATTAAGTTTTAATTTTGTAGTTCCTCTGTTAATATAAGGTAACGGTTCATTTAAAGTTAGTTGAATTGTTTTAGTGTAGTCTTCTACTGCTCCTTCGTTATCACCTGTAAGGCATCTGATACTTGCCCGGCTTGAAAACAGAGCCAGATCATCCGGATATATTGCGATCACTTTGTTTAGAATTAAAATGGCACCCTGATGATCACCCTGTTCTGATTTTATTTGAGCCAGCTTAAGATAAGCATTGTAGTAATCTGCCCTTAAATTAATTGATTTGGTGAGATCAACTATTGCACCTGTTGTATCTCCCAACGCGTATTTAGCAACACCACTGTTGTAAAATGACACAGGATTGCGCTGTTTCAGTTTTATTGCATTGTTACAATCTTCCAATGCCCCTTTAAAGTCACTTAGCATATTTTTAGCATCGGCCCGCCATGCTAAGACCGATTCGTCCAAAGGGTTGTCCGCAAGGGCTTTGTCGTAGGCATCAATTGCCCCATTGAAATCGCCCAATGCGTATTTTGAGTATCCAAGCAAAGAATAGATCCTCCAATGGTCAGGTGCCAGATCAATTGACTTTTGATAATCCTTCGCAGCCCCCGCAAAATCACCAATTTTATATTTTAAGGTGCCACGCGACATGTAATAACTGGAATTGTCCGGGCTTAATTCGATGGCCTTGTCATCATCCTCAATGGCCCCTCTTAAGTTACCTAAACCGGATCTTATATTGCCACTATCAATAAATTCCTGTGCAGTCTGGGCAGAAACTTCAGTAATTGTAACAAATAAAAGTAGTAACCCAATAAACTTTAGCAAAGTATTCATAAACTTAGGGTTAGGGTTAGTTGGTTCGATTCAATTTTTTAAAATGGATATCTGACGAATTTTTCGACGACCTTAATTCAGTTAACCATAGATATAATCAACAATAAATATCAGGTGTAATTTTAAGTCCCTAATAATTTCCTCATGTTTTTGAGCATAAGAAATATTTTCAAGTCTATCTTCCTCATCCTCAAAGCCACTTGTATGGCTATTATAACACTCAGCAACATATTTAGATAATTTAATGGTGCACTTTTTAAGAATATCATTGGGAATTTGCACAATTATTCTTGAATCTAATGTAAAATTTAGCTCAATAAATGGTTGTGAATCCCGTTCAAACTTTATATCTGGATGTTGATTAACGAAGTAAGTTAAATACCCGTATTTGTTCTGATATTTTGATGCATTAAAGTCATTTTCAATATCCATAAAATCCCAATAATACAACCCATTTGACAGGTCAAATTTTCTTATATCTTGCCTTGTTCTGCCAGCATTTGGATTGAGGTAAAATAAAAAATCATGAATCCGATCCTTCGGTAATTTCTTATACCAACTATGGTCATATGTGAACATATCAATAAAATTATCGATTTGTTCCGATGTTGGTTTCGGTAACTTTTTGACTAAATCAATGTAACTGTATTTTTCCATTTCATTTCTGTGTATTATTTGTGATGAATGATCTTCATAATATTTCCAAATTTTGAATAGAATCTATAAATTTAGAATCCATAAAAATGAGTATCGCACTCAACAAAATAAGCCATTAATGTAGAATCATATCGGCATAAATTCAAAATATTTTCTGTGAAACTGTTAGGGCATCTTTTCATACAGATTAACGATCAAGTGTTTGGGATACCTGTTTGCCGAACAATACTTTGTTTTACTCCTGCGATGCCTGAAAATCGATTTAGGGAGAATGAAAAGCCGCTCATAATTGTATTATAATCGATCATTTGAATGTCTTTATTATATGGACGGCAACTTTGGCATAAATATCATTGGCGCCGATAGCGATAAAAAGCTGTTGCCTTTTCAGACTGCCTCTTTTTTGTAACCTCATTTTAGTATAAATGCAATCGGTATTGTGAATTGTTGTTTCACTTTCATTCCTTTATACTTTGCCGGTTTCCACTTCGGAGAGGACTGAATAACCCTTACCGCCTCTTTATCAAGAGAAGGATCGACGCCTTTTACTACTTTAATGTCTACAACATTTCCTTTAGAGTTTACTGCGTATTGCACATAAACTTTACCTTGTATTCCATTTTCGATAGCAATGGTCGGGTATTTTAGGTTTGTTGTTACCCAATCACGGAATGTGTCAACCGAGCCACCTTGAAAAGAAGCTTGATCATCTACGATAATAAATACTTGTTCTTCATCCACAATTGCAGGCTTTGCCTCATTCGCGACTTCAGTTTTCCGGACTTCATTAGCAGAATTTGGTGCAGGATTATTTTTTGTCATTACTATTGCAATGACAATTACAATAACAGCTATTGCTGCAAGCCATAAAACTATTGAATTCTTACTTTTATGTGCCGGCTCATAATGAACAGGTTGTTCGTCAGTTGTCTTTGTTTTATATACATGAGATTCCTGGTTTTTGATTTCATCGAGGACTTCTGTATCTCCATCTGTTTCCTTACCAACTTCCCATTTAGAAATGCCTTTTAAATCCGCTTTTAGTTTACTGATACTTAGGGCGCGTTGGCTTGGTTTTATTGAAAGAGATTGTAAAATTATGGTATTTAGTTGCCCCGATAATAACGGATTTATTTCTTTAGGTGGTTTGATCCCATCCTGAACAATCACGGCAGCCTCGGGAGGGGTTACGCCTGTAACTAATTTATATAGCGTGGCGGCTACAGAATAAACGTCTGTTAATGCAGTAAGTTTTGAAAGATCCTGGCCATATTGTTCCAAAGGCGCATAACCTTTGGTCAGTGCAACCGGAGTGGATGTACTATGGTCCACACCACTTGCCTCTGTAAACTTCGAAATACCAAAGTCGATTAATACCGGAGTGTTGGTCTGTTTCTTAATCAGAATGTTTGAAGGTTTTATGTCGAGATGAAGTAATCCTTTCTCGTGAACAACTTCCAACGCATCGCAAAGCGGAATAATGTATTCAAGCGCCTCTTTTTCTGAAAGTTTTCCCTTGCGATCAACCAATTGTTGCAAAGTTTCACCCTCTACATATTCCATTACCATATAGGCCGTTCCATTCTCTTCAAATACATCGATTACCTTTACTATGTTCGGGTGATCAAATTGAGAAAGCCTTTTCGCCTCGCGCATAAATTTGCGACGGAATGAATTGGTGACATCCTGTCCGGAAGTTGTTACAGTAACTTGACCATTAACAGACCGCTCACATGATCCCCGAAAGAAAAACTCTTTGATGCAGACTTTACGATCCAGGCTGGTTTGCTCTGCCAAATAGGTGATGCCAAAATTACCCTGTGATATTTTGGAGAGTATCTTGTATTTTTCTCCGTGTAAAAAGGTTTCGTTTGTAAGTTCCATATTTATATCCCTTTTCCCATTTTATCAATAAACCCCCATTTCTCGTTTTGTTTTACCCAGGCAAGACCTTCACTGAAAATCTTAGAATCATCATAAATAAAGGGGATTACTTGCTGACCTCTTTTATCGATAAAACCATATTTCCTGTTTAGCTCTACGCGGGCAAGTCCTTCGCTAAAACTGTAAGCACCTTCATAAATTAAGGGGATTACTGGCTGGCCTCTTTTATCGATAAAACCATATTTACCGTTTAGCTTTACACGGGCAAGTCCTTCGCTGAAATCCGAAGCTTCTTCATAAATAAAGGGGATCATCTGTTGACCTGTTTTGTCGATAAACCCACATTTCGCGTTATGCTCTACTCCGGCAAGCCCTTCGCTGAAATCCGAAGTATTATCATTTCGAAAAGCGATTATCTCCTGGCCACTTTTATCGATAAAACCATATTTCCCGTTTAGCTTTACACAGGCAAGTCCTTCGCTGAAACCCGAAGCATGATCATAATTATATGGAATGACATGCTTGCCTGATTTGTCGATAAAACCATATTTGCTCCCATCCAATGGCCACAGCCGCACCGAATTAAACAGGGAATATTTCTTTTGTACTACCATGGCAAGTCCTTCCTGAAAATAGCCTGCCCAGATAAAACCCGAGGGGATTACCTGCTTGCCTGTTTTATCGATAAAAACATATTTCCCGTTTAGCTCTACACGGGCAAGTCCTTCGCTGAAAGTACTTGGATGGTCATAAACAACAGGAATGACATGCTTGCCTGATTTGTCGATAAAACCATATTTCCCGTTTAGCTTTATATAGGCAAGCCCTTCGTAAAAACCCCCTACCTGATCATAAACAATTGGGATGACAATGTTACCTGATTTGTTGATGCAACCCCATTTCCCATTCTGTTCTACACTGGCAAGCCCTTCTCTGAAACCCCCAATATTATCATAAACAAAAGCTATGGGTTGCAATATTTCTGTCTCTTCAATCGGTTGCTTAATTTCAGCTGATGTCAAAGCAGGCTTTTTCTTTTTTGCGGATTGGGGAGGTTCCATGCCAGGTTTATCAAATTTCGCCAGCCACTCAGTTACACTTTGAGGACGTTCCTTACTATTGGCCTTCATTGCATATTGGATTGCAGTATTGGTGGCATCCGATACGTTTTTAATTTCTGGCAATTTACTAACCACAAGCTGGATGGCTTCAGGTGGAGCCTCTCCTTTTAAAAGAAAATAGAGTGTGGCTCCCAGCGAATAAATATCGGCAGTTGGCGAAAAATCACTTATCCCTCCCTGCGAATACTGCTCAATTGGCGCATATCCCTTACTAACAGCCAATAATGTAGTGGTATGAGCCGTATTGATTTCGTACTGTTTGCTTAGCCCGAAGTCGATCAACTTGATTCTTCCGTTTTCATCCAACAATACATTAGCTGGTTTTATATCTAAATGACATGTCTGTCTGCTATGGAGGTAGTGGAGTACCTCCCCTAATTGCTGAATATACGTCAATGCTTTTGATTCTGACAACTCACCGGATTTGCGCACCAAATCATCCAACGAACCTGATTTTATATACTCCATCGAAAAGTAAGCAGTGCCGTTTTCTTCAAATACATCATAAATACTTACAATGCTATTGTGAGTAAATTTTGCCAACCGTTTCGCTTCGTTCAGAAACTTATGTTTCAGTTTTGTAACCAACTCGCTATTGTTGGCAGAAAAGGTAACCTGATTGGTTCCCGTTTGCCGCTCGCAATTTGCTGCAAAGAAGAACTCCTTTATTGCAACCATGCGTTCAAGTGCGGTGTCTTCCGCTTTATAGGTAACCCCAAAACCGCCTTGGCCTATCTTTTCAATTATTCTGTACTTACCTCCTTGCAGAAGCGTTTCTGATGGCAATTGCATTATTTGTTTATTTTCGTTTTTGAATTGAATACATCTCGTTTTTAAGCCATTTTTTGGTGGCATTATTCAGACTTACCTTAACTTTAGAATCAAGAGACAACTAACCACTTATTTCGAACGATTAAAATCATAGAATAGTAGCTTAGAGGACAAGTTGCTTTTGTAGTACAAGCAACTCAAATATAGCCTTATAGGTCAAATAGTCCATTTCTTGTCATAGTTTAATGGATTTTAAACTTCAGTTAGTTGGACCATAACCCGCTATAGAACCAAATGTTAGGCCTACTGCAATATCTCCTGGTATTCCGAATAATTCATCTATTTTCCATAGATTAGTATAACGGAATAATAAAAAAACTAATACGCTTACTATTAAAAAGATAAGAAATTTTTTTGTCCCATCTTGGGATTTTGCCATTGGCTTTGTGAAATTTGAACTGACAATTATTTCTTCATTTGTTTTGGTTTGTTCGATTGTTATTTGCTTTTGCTGTCTATTTAATAAATCCTTTATTTGAGAAACGCTTTGAGGTCGTTCATTTGCCCTGACAGACATCCCATTTTTAACTATTTCGGAAAAATCAAACGATATCTTAGGAATTATTTCTATAGGTGATTTTAATCGACTGCCAAGTATTTGCAATGGTTCCGGTGGAGTAATACCAGTTACCATCTTATATATAGTTGCACATAAACTGTAAATATCCGTAGCTGGTGAGAAATCTGCGACATTGCCTCCATATTGTTCAAGGGGAGCATAACCTTTTGAAATGCCTATTGGGGCCGTCGTTGTATATCCACCTCCTATTTCCATATATTTCGAAATGCCAAAATCAATCAATACCGGTGATTGATCTTTTCGAAGCATTATATTGGCTGGTTTAATATCCAAATGTAATAGACCTTTTTCGTGAACTGCTTCTAAAGCATCTAGAATTGGCATGATTATTCTCTTTGTTTTTGGTTCATCAAATGTCCCCATTAATTCAATCAAATCTTCCAGAGAACCACCTTCCAGGTATTCCATAACAAAATATGCGGTATTGTTTTCTTCAAAATTATCCATTACCTGAATAATGTTTTGATTCCGAAATTTTGCTAACCGTTGTGCTTCTTTGACAAATTTCTTTCGAAGAGAATCAACCAACTTAATTTTCTCATCGGATTTTGATATAATGGAAACTTGAGTTGAATTTTCGACTCTCTCACATAAATCACGAAAGAAAAATTCTTTAATACAAACATCACATTGCAAACCTTGATGATAAGCACGATATACAATGCCGAAACCTCCTTGTCCTATTTTTTCAACAATCTCATATTTACCATCTTGAAGTTGAGTTTTTGGTCGTAATTGCATAATTTGTTAGTGAGTTGTTAATAAGTTTAAATTTTCTCTTTCTTGCTTAATCCATTCTTTTGCAGCATTATAAACTGGTACTGCAAAATTATCTATATGAAATAAGTGCTTTTTAATTTCTTTATTAATTTGGGATAAAATTGTAATTCTCAGATTGATTTGACTTTCATCGGACAAATTCCTTGCCGGTAAATCAGAAATTAATTTTGTCATTGCATCTATATCACTGGATATTTGATTATAACAAGCATCAAATTTGGAAACATAATCAATAATGTGCAATTCTGTTCTATCTTCATAAATTAGATGAAGGGCATTACTCTTTCGAATAAGTTCATAACTATAGGCCTCTAATTTTAATATCTCGTTTTTGCTCAATGCATCATCGTTTAAAACCAATGCAATTGTGCCAATTTTATGAAAATTCAAAAAAGTAATATGCTCAGCTAACTGATCCTCAAGATGCACTAGTTCTTGCCTTCCACGTAAAATTTCCGATTCGTTCCTATTGAATTTAATTGTACTATTGAGAATAAAAAAAGATATTGATGCGGTAATAATGCCACCTATATACGATCCATAGAATGACAACCAATCTTTGCTCTCTCCTATTGTCAAAAAATTAAATGGAGTGCTTCTGCTTAATAACCAATTTATAACAATTGGAACAATCCCAATAATTGGCAAAATCCATAAAAGCTTATATTTTGTAATTATTTTCATAAACTTTTCAAAATAAATATTTTTCATTATTTCACTTCAAATTTTAAACCTCGAAAATTTGATATAAATCAACATATCGATAAATAGGGTCGAGCTTTTCCGTTATTGCATTCTCTATTTCGGAATCTACTATTTCACCAATAATTTCAAAAAGAACTGTCCCTTCATAATTCTGACTTATTCTGTCTTTGATTAATTTAACCTTAAAAAACCTACTGCCGATATTTCTACAATCTTGGCTTCTTGTGTGAAAATCCTCAAAATTCAAATGTTCAATTACTTCGCAATTTTTCATGATATTTTTATCTATTTTAATTAATTTCAATATTTTTCGAATTTTGGACCAACAGAAATTGTCCTAAAATCAATTTGGCATCTCCTAATACGACAGACGTTATGTCAAGTTTGATATGACATATTTTGGAGGCGATCTTATGTTCGATTCTTTTAAGGGTTTTTTGTTATCGAGTACCACATAAAAATTTATTTAGAGATCAACTTCGTTCCCTTCGGTATATAAATTCCCCTTGACAAGTAAAGGTTGAAGGATCCTTAATCCTTTATGCAGCGAACCGAATATCCAGTTACTTTCTCAACAGACCATCTGCTTGTTGCCCAACTTTCCCCATATTGCATTCGACAGTAAAACGCATTAATAGTATTATCTTCAGTAGAACTCCAAAATCCACTAATTATACTAATGTAGTAAGATACACTGGAATTGCTACGACTGCCTCCTGCTACAGCAGTAAATCCACTCTCGTTAGTTGCGCCGGCATTAGGACGGTTCCAATGATTAAACCCACCTTCTTTTAGTTTTCCCCCAGCAACATCCTCACCTCCTAAATAGTTTATTAAGGCAGTCCAATCCATTTTATTGGGTACATGCCAGCCTTTTGGCGCAATAAATCTTGTATCAGTAGCTGCAAACCAATTATATAGTTTTCCATATTTTGTTCCTTTTGCTATATTATTATCATAATTGCACCAGCCACCTTTAGAAAGATTTGCCCATTCCCTACTACCTGTAACATTGGGAATTAGATCTCCGTTCCGATAACGAGTCACAGTTAGGTTCTCTGCCATCCAGACCTGTTTTCCAATTCTTACTGTTTTATAGACATTGCCGTCGATATCAGTTACTGGATTTTCATAAATAATAGTTTTTCCAGTTGTGGTTTGCTGGCTTGATATGTCATGAACGACTGGTCGATTATTCTTGATAACTCCTTTGATTTGACTTCCATTCTTATCTATTTCTATCCATTTCCCATTTAATTTAACAGTTGCCTTACCATCTGAAAATGGGTTCGCATCATCATATATTAAGGCAATTTTTAATATTTTGTCGGAGTCAATATATCCCCACATGTTATTCTTTTTTACAGCAGCCAGACCATCAGAATAACTTGAAACTATATCCCAATAACTTTGTGTACTATTCACAACAGTTTCGGTTTTCCCGGCTTCATTACCAGCAATTGGTGGTGTATAAGAATATATAGCTCGAAATATAATTATGACGATAATAACAGCAGCAAACAACAACCACAACGGAATTGAATTATTTGATTTGGGATTTTTAACATCAACAGTTCCAAATGTGTCAGCTTTTTTTGGTTCTGGTTTATATATTTCGCTAAGGACTTCGGTCGCTACTTCAGTTTGCTGAACGACTAAGGGTTTATTCTTATCGTCTTTTCCATCAGAATAAAGGATTTCTGTTTCTCGTACGACTTCCTGATTAGAAATACCCTTCAAATCAGCTTTTAGTTTACTGATACTTAGGGCGCGATGATTCGGTTTTACTGAAAGTGATTGTAAAATAATGGAATTTAGCTGCCCGGATAATAATGGATTTATTTCTTTTGGTGGTTTTAACCCATCCTGAACAATCACTGAAGCTTCGGGAGGAGTTACGCCTGTAACTAATTTATAGAGTGTCGCGGCTACTGAATAAACGTCTGTTAGTGCGGTGAGTTTTGTAAGGTCCTGCCCGTATTGCTCCAATGGGGCATAACCTTTGGTCAATGCAACCGGAGTTGTTGTGGAATGATCTTCACCACTTGCCTCCAAAAACTTCGAAATGCCAAAATCGATTAATACCGGAGTATTGGTCTGTCTTTTAATCAGAATGTTTGAGGGTTTAATGTCGAGATGGAGTAATCCTTTCTCGTGAACAACTTCCAGTGCTTCGCATAGCGGAATGATGTATTCAAGCGCCTCTTTTTCTGAAAGTTTTCCCTTGCGATCAACCAACTGTTGCAAAGTTTCACCATCTATATAATCCATTACCATATAGGCCGTTCCGTTCTCTTCGAATACATCTATCACTTTTACAATATTCGGGTGATCAAATTGAGAAAGCCTTTTCGCTTCGCGCATAAATTTACGTCGGAATGAACTGGTAACATCCTGCCCGGAAGTTGTTACAGTAACTTGACCATTAACAGACCGCTCGCACGATCCACGAAAGAAAAACTCTTTGATGCATACTTTACGATCCAGGCTGGTTTGCTCCGCCAAATAGGTGATGCCGAAATTCCCCTGGGATATTTTGGAGAGAATCTTGTATTTTTCCCCATGCAAAAAGGTTTCGTTAGAAAGTTCCATCGTTTTATATATCTGATAATTAATTTTTTCGCCAATCCAAAAACACCATTTGATCTGAAAAATTGCCCCACATAACAGGAATCTGTGTTCCCTTTGTTCCCTCCTTAACTTTTGGGGACACAAAATCAAAAAGCTCTTTAGCAGTGATGATCCGGTCACGATTGCTGTCGGCACCGCCCTTTAATCCTTGCAAAAGAAAATAGGTAAAAACACCACCTTTGATTTTAGGTAGTTCGATCGACATTTGAGAATTGCGGGAGGAAAGAAAAAAAAGTAATTCTTTACCTTGCTCACGTTTCACCGGAGTTTCAGGAGCACTCATCCTAATTGCACCCGAATTGCAGGCATCGGCAATCAACAATTGTCTTTTGGCTTTGCAGCCCACAAGTAGTTTTCGCAGATCATCGTAGCTAAGAAGTGTATTTTTATTAGTAGCATTGGCATCGTAAGGACAAAAGAAACCCTTTCCTCCATGTCCGCTGAAATAAAACAGAACTACATCCACCGCCTCTGCTTTTGAGAAAAAGTTGTTTAACTGAAATAAAATGGCAGTTTTTGTGGCCTCTTTGTTTCGTAGCAATGCTATCTCATGTGGCTGTTTCGAATTACTAAATAAGGAGGCAATCGCGGAAGCATCACTGTCACAATACTTAAGATCAGGCACTTCGGCATAATCTGAAACACCAACTGCAATTACATAAAGTTTACCTGTTGTACCCCATGATGTTACCGATATCGATAATAAAAAAGAAAGGAAGAGGAGTCGCATGGTTATTCTGGGTTTGTTTTAGGCTCAACTTTTCCGATTACAGTTTTCGGTGAATCCTCTTTGATTGGGTTACTTCCGTTAACTTCTTTTTTCAATATTGGTAAAGTTTCATTTCGTTCTCCTTTGGCTTTAGGCTGTACTTTATCAGAATTCAATGGATCTTGAACTTGATTTATAATTTTAGTAGAATCAGATTGTTTAATAGGTTTTATCGGACTTATCTTCGTATATGAAATAAGCGCAAGAACTAAAATTACCAAAAACGAGAATAGCAAGATCCATCTCCATTTCCTAGTTCTAAAATCGGATATTTTCACTTTCCTCTTTCCTAGAATTGGTTCTTGTTTTACCTCTTTTAAAACAAAAACTTCCTTTACCGATTTAGGGACTTCATTGCCCAAAACACTTTTTACCTGAACGAGCCATGCTGAATAATTGTCGTTTGTTTTACCCTCACAGATATGCTCTATCTCAGCAATTTTATCTTTATCGGCAATCTCTTTTTGCAGCAAACTTACCAGCAAATCATCGGTTAAGTTTTCCAAAACCCCGTCAGAACAAAGAAAGAAATAGTCACCCGATTGTATGTCATCTGTTTCGTAAATATCAGCCTTCGCTGGTTCATCCTGATTTGGTTGAACTGCACGATGAATCACATTTCTTTTAGGATGTACAGCTGCCTCTTCTTCGGTTATCATCCCTGCCTTCACTAAAGTTGCAACCAGCGAATGATCTTCTGTCCGAAAAAGTAGGGGTTGGCTGGATGAAGGTCGGATATGATAAATCCTGCTGTCGCCAATGTGAGCAATCATTATACCACAGGCATGAAATTTAAGGAATGCAAGTGTACTTCCCATTTTGAGCACAACCTGAGAATCCTCCAGCTTATTTAACCGGTTGTAAGCCTCAGCCAATGCAATTTCAAAATCAGCCTGAGAGAAAGGTTCCGTAAAGCCTCCTGATATCGATTCAGAGATAGCAGCACTTAGCGTAGCGCTTGCCACTTCCCCTTTGTCTCGTCCTCCAACACCATCACAAACTAAAAAAAGCGAATCACTTTTGGATGCCTTCTCCGGGTTGGGATAGATGGTATCTTCATTATTGGACTTCATCCCGATATAAGAGAAACCATAAGGTTGTGCTATTTCTATCTTCATTCGAAAATCAAATTATTTTTTTTGTTTTTATGCTATTACATTTGTCTATAATCTCATCATCACAGTGAAAAAGAGTTATGCCAAAATAGTATTATCCGTCGATGCTGGAAATTCAAAGATCATTTCAGTTTTTCCTGCCAAAACACGATCACCAGCTTTTAACAACACGATATCGCCTTTGGCAAGTTTCAGACCGTTAATTTTGGTGCCATTTCTGCTGCCATGATCTTGAAACCGATGATCATAAACTAGGGTCACTTTGTTAAAAATCACGTTTACCTCGAAATGTTTGCGACTGATAAAAGCATCATTGTTTGAGAATTGATGTTCGCAAATTGAATTGGTGGTTTTTCTGCCAAAACGATTCGTCCCCTGTAATAGTTGAAAAATATGCTGCGATTTAACCTCTTTCAATCTGCCAATAGTCAATGCTACCTGAATGTTGTGCCCAATAATTATAGTAGGATCAACTACTTTATAATCTGGATTGTGTTGGCTTGGAACTTGCGGCGTTTTCAACTTAATGTACAACAATAGATTTCCATTGAAATTACATTTTGGACAAACCAATAACAACTTTTCATTATTTGCTTTATCGGCTGGCAATGTTAAATGAGCTTTACAGCTTGGACAACAAAGGTTTACTGTTTCCATAATTCCTTATTGCATCAGGCAAAATGAGATATATCTGCACCATTGGTGTAATCAGGCATATTAGGATCATCCACAAAAACATTAGGTTCGGGATGTAATGCTGTCTGCATCTGATCTACAGTAATATGATGCTGGGAAATATCATGAATTTCATCCTGACTTATTACTCCATCAGAATTGACATCTGCCACAGCATAATCGAAAGTCCCGTCTTTGTCAATATCAAGTAAAACAATATCCTCGCCACCAGCAGATAAATGAGCAACATAAACATCATGTCCTTCTATTGTTGCTGAACCTACTCCCAAAACATATATGTCATCTCCGGATGAATGAGGTCCTGCATCAGCATGAGTATACGATGCCTCATGAATTGGTTCAGGTGAGGAGGGTGGCTGCATATAACGGTCATGCTGATCGCTATTATCTGAAATAGAGGCATAATACTCATTTTTTTGCTCCGATGACAAGCTATTCCATTCCTCCTTATAATAAGTGCTGTACATTTGACCGTTGTAGGAAAATACGCCACTTGGGCCAACCTGTGTTCTTGCATCTGCAAATGCTTCGGCGAATGTGGGTGAATTTTCAACATGAGCAACATGAGCGCCATGTACAGTAGTTAGTACAACTTCTTCAGGAGCCGGAGATGCTTCAGGTTTCGCATTTTCATTTACGTTATCCGTTGCTGTAGTATTGACCGGTGGAGCTGCGGAATTATTTATCGACTCGCTATTTTGATGAGCAGCATCATGCGTAGTTTCACTTGTGACATTTTCCGGAGTGTCCTTTCCTACCTCATCAATTGATTGGGCATGGGCAAAGGATGATCCGGCTACTCCCGCCGCAACTCCGGCAGCAGCGAAGGCTGCATCACGTACGAAGGGGCGAGGATTGGAACTGGATTCTGCCTGATTTTGGTCAGTAGATAACAACTGTGTATCTTCTTCCGGTAAATCTTTCTTATTCGTTTTCATGTCACAAATTTTTAAATTAATTCATCAAATCTACACTATAAAATATTTGTAAAGCTGGTTTTTATGCTGTTCTGTACGAAATCCCCCTTTTAATGTACCAAATCTATTTTTTTCAGTTTATACTACACTATTTCCACTTCGATTTGCAATATTGGCACGATCCACGATTGTATAAACTAAGCCAGGGGAGATTGCCCAAAAAGTTTTTGCATTTTGGGCAGACATAATCAATCCTTAATTGGTCCTCGAATTCTATTAATTTCATTGGCAACTTTGCCTGATCATTTGAAGCAGCGTGAATACCATAAATGATTCCGATTAATGAGATAATACCTCCGATAATTGCCACATATTTACCCCATGCACCCATAAAAAGAGTTAGGGTTCCCATTATTGCAGGTATTACCATCGGCAAGGACCGTTTGACCATGACGGATGTCATTATATCACTTTGCGCTTTGATTTTTCTCTTGTTGTAGTCATCATAAACAGCCTTCAAACTATGAAAATTTCGAATAAATTCTGCATTATCTTCAGGAATAGCAGTCTGCATCCAGGGCTTTAAATCAATATCAATGGTGCGGGCTAATTGAATCTTGTCAGAAACAGTTATTGTTTTACAAACAATCTGTTGACCATTTACAAAAGTTCCGTTTGTGGAACTCAAATCTTCCAAAACAAAGCTTCCGTCAGTCTTCTGAATTAATTTTGCATGTTGGCGGCTTACGCCAGGAACATTTACTTTAATTTCGCCTTCTCGTCCAATGATCCATTCCATTTCTAAATCTCCTTCTTGCTTTGATAAATCTTAACCAATAAACCTTTTAAATTTTTCAGAGACTCTTTTGATGCAGATATGGTGAAAGAATGTTCAAAATCAGATCCTGCCAGTACGAGCTTCTGTTTGAGCAGATTGACGCAATAAATATATTCTCTATTAATTATGAGGCTCTTACCAATTCGAATAAACTGTTCAGATGAAGGACCCAATTGTACTTCAAGTAATTTTTGAAATGCCAGAAGATTGATTCCCATCAAGTGCTTATCTCGATTGCTCAATGTCAAAGTCGAATAGTTGCCATCCGCCTCAATGTAAACGATGCGATTAAGTTGTACGCGAAGTAATTCATCTCTTGAATTGAAAATTAGCGTTTTTCCCATTCTATAAACTATTTAGTATCAATTAGTGAGGTCTATATATTATGATTTATCCAATTTTGAAATGAACAAAAATGGCCATAAACATTTTCTATATCGAACGGTTTTCATGTTTTTGCTTGTAGGCTATTTTCATTTTTGACTTAATTTAGGTTTAGTAAAAAATTGCTTCTGGGTTACTTCAAAAAGACGATAACTTAATTTTCAAACGAAAGTAAGTTCCAACTTCAATTTTAGCGTTTTACAAAAATATTAATAATAATTAATTTGAAGATAAAAAAATGAAATTTTTAGGACTCTTTTTCAACATCCAACACAATCCTGAATTCACATATTAATTAAGAAGACGGGACTGCTTTCTCGATATGCTTATTTTGATTTAAAGTTGGTCTTTTAATATGGGTGAAGAAATTTTCTAAGCTGAATGACAAATTTTAAATTGCTTAGTTGTTATTATTGAAATAAAGGTAAGCGTCTATATAATAAATATTTAAAAAATTACTAATAGCACCTTAGGTTAAACTTAAAACAAATTCTTGATTTTTTAAAACTTAAATATAGGTCATAGGAAACGTAGAAAATGAAATCGCCGCAAATAGATTTTGTAATGATGGCTGTAATATATCGATGCCTGTCTTAAGGCAGACTTGAGGACTTAAGTATTCCTGCGACCTTATCTTAATTATTATAAAATGATTGTCAAATAATTAGTGCTTTGCCAGCCGATCATCGCATAAACCATTTGCATTTTTGTTAATGAAAAGGCTTACTCATTATGTCCATCGGCTTGGTTCATTATTGGCCGTTGCCCCTACCCAAAATCAAACCCTTCGTAATTCAATCTCCCGTATATTATCCTTAGGAACGTAGTAAAGTGCCAATCACAGGAACTTACCAACCACAGGAACTTAGCAACCACAGAAACAACAGAAACAACAGTAACTATAGAAACAATATAAACCACAGAAACAATAAGCCCCCGTAGGAAAAGCGTAGGAAAAGTACAAACTACAGTAACAACATGAAAAACAGCAACATAGAAACAATATAAACCACAGAAACAATAGCAGTCGTAGGAAAACCGTAGGAAAACTTTAGCACCCTCAGGAACCATAATAACTACCTAAAAAACAGAAACTTAGAAACCAAAGAAACAATAGAAACCATAAGAACAATAGAAACCATAAAAACCATTGCAACAAAATGAACCACAGCAATATAGGAACAATTTAAACCATAAAGACAAAAAAAAGTTGCTACGTTTCCTACGCCCTATATTTGAATTTTAGATTTTTTGAGCAGTCATCTGACTGAGTCCGGTTTCAAATTCTATTCTTGAAATATTTTTAAATCCGGCTGCATCTAACATTTCTGATACTTCCATCTCTGTAAAGCAATCTCCGGCTTCGGTCCCCACAAGCATATTGATCGCAAAAATAGCACCGGAAGTTGGTTGTGTCCGGTCCTTGTTCATGATCCAGTCCTGGATAACAATCTTGCCATTATTATTTAAAGCATGAAAACATTTTCTGATTAAATCCCGGTTTACAGCCAACGAATTACTGTGAATAATGGCAGACAAGAATACAAGATCGAATCCTTCCGGTAAATCATCGGTTGTGTAATCACCTGTATATGTTTTTATCCTGTTTGTAAAACCTTCTTTGTCAATGAATTTTTTGGTGATGGGTACAACATTTGGCAAATCAAAAACAGTTGCTTCAATTCCGGGTTTTTTAGTGACAAATTCCATTGAATAGCCCCCTGAACCTCCGCCAATATCCAAAACAGATTTTATTCCTGACAGATCAATATTTGCCAGTTGTTGCGGTGCTTGTTTTCTGGCCCTTTCGTGCATCGCGCTTATGAAAGGAAAAAGCCACTCCTCTCCCCTTGCATTTATTTCTGTCGGATGAGCTGAAATACCCGTTTTTACAACTTGTGTAAGGTTGCTCCATGTATTCCAGAGATGGTTGGTATGCATGAGACCGCCCAAATAATCTGAACCTTTTTTAGATAGAAAAGTGAAACTTTCTTCAGTATTAAAGTACAAATCGTTTTGCCGGGTCAGAAAACCTAAAGATACCAAAGCATTCAGCAGACGTTCGCAGGCATGTTGATCTAAATGCAAGCTGGTTGAAATTTGATGGCTAGATGTGCCCGATTCATCAATATTTGTAAACACGTCAAGCTCAAAACCACTCAATAGTATTCTGCTTTTTTGAAAAGAAGCAGCAAATTCCCTGATTGTATTTGGATTCATTTTCATAAAATTTAGTAAATATTGAAATCTTCCTCTCTTTCGACACACATTTAATTCAAAGAAACAAAGTTAATAATTCACTTTGCCAAAACCTGTCACCTCACCAACTTTTATAAAAATTTTGTGCCTCCGGTAACCCTTCGTTTGCAACGAGGGGTTAATTGTTAATCGTTTGCTCCGGATCCCCCTCGTTTGTAACGAGGGGTTAGTTGTCAATCGTTTCCAACGATTTCATTCAAAGAGTATTGAAGTGTAAAAACTCCAAAGGAGTTAAATATTAATGGCCCCCAGAGAATCTGGGGGCACAATAGAAATACGAATGAAAACAACCCGGTACGGGTTGAATGTTTGCATACCCCTCGTTCACAACGAGAAATTAGTTGTCAATCGTTTGTAACGATTTCATCCAATTACCTATTTCTCAATGACACTTCGTCACATTGTGTGAATTTGCCGTTTATTGAACCCACACCATAAAGCGGCACTATATCCCAGCCCAATGGCACCGCCTTGGGTAAATAATCAAAAGCAACAAGAGCGCCCTGAAAGGGCAATAGATCATCCATCAATAAATGATTATACTGCCCTTGCAGGGCTCTTCATACCATTTTTTTAAAAAAACGCAACGCGTTGCATTGGGCTAGATTATATTGGGTTTATAACTCGAATAACCAAGGCCCAGGTGACTTTGAAGTAGATTTATAAATAAATATTGGCTTTCATAATATAAGAATACTGAAGTCTAAGAACTCCAAAGGAGTTAAATATTAATGGCCCCCAGAAAATCTGGGGGTAAAAAGGAACCCAATGCATTTTTTCTGACTGAGTTACATCATTCAAACTCAGTGTTACACTGTGCAACAATTAATTACACAGAATAACACGGAACCCGCACAACAAAGCACACCGCTTTTAGCCAGCCTCATATACTTCTTATCCTAAGGTGTGAAAACCCCCTTTTCACTGCCATGCAACTTACCCCCGCCTTCTTTTTCGCTGCACTTTTCCGTTTAAGAATAGACATGGTCATTCTGTCAGTTCAATTGGATGCAAACAAATGCATTGCCATCAACAGATCCCGCCTTGCCAAATATTTGATAATTAATTGATCAGAAAAGGATAAGGTCGGATTTGCTTCATATCAGGTCCATATCTGATCCCAGTAAAATATATTATTAATCATTTAAATTTTTCAATCATGGGCACTATTAAACAAGGTGTTTTAGGCGGGTTCTCAGGTAAAATTGGGACCGTCGTTGGTGGAAGCTGGAAAGGCATTAATTACATGCGCGGTATGGCTTCAAGTGTTTCCAACCCAAGAACAGAGCTTCAGCTCGATCAGCGGAGCCGGTTTTCAACTGTTCTGAAGTTTTTGAAACCGTTAACCCCTTTTCTCAAAATCGGGTTTAAAAACTATGCGGTTAAGATGACAGCATTCAACAATGCGATGTCATACAACCTGCAAAATGCAATTACCGGAGCATACCCAAATTATTCAATCGGGTATCCAAACGCACTGGTTACGCGTGGCTCACTTCCGGGAGCGTTGAATCCTGAAGTTACCTCAACGATTGCTGATCAGGTTGAATTTTCATGGCAAGACAACTCCGAAGAGTCAATCGCAGCAGCCAGTGACGCTACATTGGTGGTCATCTTCAATCCTGCCAAACAAAGGGCTGTAACGATGATTGGAGGCGGTACACGTTCAGTTGGAAGCCAGGTTGTCGCAGTTCCTGCATCGTTTGCGGGTGATTTAGTTCACTGCTATGTTGCTTTTCAGAATGCAAACCAATCAGTTTTATCAGACAGTGTTTACGCTGGTGCTGTCACTGTATTTAACTAATTAGTAAGTCGAAATGCCTAAAACCGTCTTCATTCAGAGGACGGTTTTTTTTTGAAGTTTCTTCAAAAAGGCCTCACATCCCATCACTTCAATTTCGCTGAAATAAAAATCCTTCTCATCTTCAGTAATAATACAATCACATTTGTGCTGAATGGCTGAATAATAATCCATACCATCCTCAAAGTCACGAACAAGTTTATTTTTAATAGCCTGATTAGTTACACTTTCATCCACAGAGGTTATTCCAATATGCGCAATAAGCGTTTCAATTTTTTCTCTTGCCATTATTTCACCGGTTTTCTTGCTTGAAAAATAAAAGGCAATGGCAAGACAAAGCGGCGAGGTAAAAAGTGCTATGTTTTGTTTCCCTTGCAGACTTAACAAACGCGACGACCAGGTAAACAAAGGATACTCTTTATTCAAAGTTGCTACCAGGATATTCGCATCAACAAAAACGCTCATTTGGCCTGATTAAAATATTCCTCTTTGAGATCCTTCCTTGAATGTCTTTTATACGTGGCTTCCCCTTCAGCAACCCGATTGACCCATTCTGAAACCGGAAAATCTTCAATGGTTTTGAAGCTTCCCGAAGTGATCTGACGATAAAGAAATTCTGTCAACCGGGAAAGACTGATGTTATTGGCCGCAGCAAATTCCTTGGCCTTTTCAATGACTTCCTGGTCAAAATTGAGGGTTAATTTTGTTTCCATAATTTTTTACGTCGAATTTATTTATTCTCTACGTAAACTCAAAATTCTGGAATTAATTTTTCATTGTATAAAAGTGAGCGGGTGACTATCCGTGGTTTGAACAGTCACCCGCTCACTAAATTTCAATCGATTTAGGGTATCTGGTGATTGGTTGCCGTACCTAATCGTTACAAACGATGGACAGCTAACCCACTCGTTGCAACTGAGGGGTATATGGAGCTTCTCATTTCTATTTATTTACCGATTGTTCGTTATAGGTTGGCCCATCCGACGAAATTTTATCTCCGTTAAGGAAAATCCGGTCAATTCGCGGGTAACGAGCCATATATTTGGTATCCCAACCGTGGTAAACAATCCAGTCTTTCCCGGCTTTATCGATGAACAAAGAGTGATGACCAGGCCCTTTAACCATTGTGTTCGATTTTAAAATGGTATCAGGCTGTTCGGTATATGGTCCCAAAGGTTTTTCAGCAATGGCATAACGAACATGATAGGTACTATCGCGCCAATTGCCACAACTATAGGTCAGAAAATATTTGCTGTCACGATGAAGAATAAACGGTCCTTCCTGCCAGATATGATGACTGATAATTGGAACAGGTTTTCCCTCAACTTTAAACGGAGTCAATAACTTATCGGCATATATTTGTCCGGCAACCAACCCGTCTTTGTTACCATGTTCGATCGTATAGAAAATTGTCATGGTACTGTCGGTATCGAAAAATACATGTCCGTCGATCGAAGCGTGAGGAATGACCACTCCAACATTCTGGTACGGCCCCTGAATACTGTCGGCAATTGCTAAACCAACATGATTGCCCGAATTGTCGGGAGATAATTCAGGTGAAGCGGTATAATAGAGGTAAAATTTGTTTTTTATTTTATACACTTCAGGTGCCCAAAAGTTCTTGTAATTCCAGTCGGTTTTTGACCCATTACTGACAGCGCCCCTTACAAATTCCCATTTGGACAGGTCTTTCGAACGATGGATCGGGATGAAATGACCATCTTCCGCCTCGCCAGTGGCAAACAAATAATAGTAGCCATTTTCGTATTTCATAAAAGGGTCGGCCAGATATTTGGGAATGATCGGGTTGGTGTAAGTTTGTGCATCGGTTATTGCAGTCACTTTCTTATGGTTTTTAGGCTGACATCCAGCTGCCAATACCGTCATTACTAATAAAACGAATATAAAATTTTGCTTCATTTTTCTAATATAAAAGTTTTATGCGATTGATTTCAGAATTCAATACGAATCCAAATATCCTTTAAAATTGGTCATCTTTTGATCCTGATTTTGATAGGTTATTGGCTTAGGATCAAGCCAATCTACTACCTTTTGTTTAATTGAATAGGCGAAAAAATGGTTTCCTGCCGGATTGTAATGTCCGATGAAATACCGCTTGTAATAGTCCGCCACGCTAAGGTTAAAAGCTTTATAATCTTCAACGTGTACCAGGTTCATATCGAAATAGTTGAATTTGTTTTGCTGAAGGTAATCCACAATTTCGGCGTCGTAGCGTGTTCCGTTTGACAGAAGCGACCGAAGCACATTATAGGGGTCAAACAGGATCACCATCAGTTTTTTATTGTTTTTATGAGCAAATTCGCTGGTTTTTTTCAGGATATATTTAGTGGCCGCGAAACCATATTCATCAAGTAATTTGGAAACATTTTCGCACAAAGTTTCCGGGTTTCTTAAATCGAGTGGAAATTTTAAAATGGTACAGAGTTTTTCTAGCTTAATGGTATCAATTTCGTTTATCTTTCCTTGTCTGAAAAGGTACATTTGTAATGCCAGATCGGATTTCAGGTTTTCAACCATCCAATCCGGATCGGTCATTTTATAAAGATCTTTAGCTACCGTAATCCGGCTGTTGTTTTCGACGAATTGACCGGTTTCAAGGTTCATTTCGAGGTTGGCCCAAAAGTTACCATGAAACATTCGGCCCACTCCTTCAATGTCTTCCTGTTGCTTGTTCCATTCTTTGATCAGCATATAGCGGCAGCGCAACAGGCTTCGGATATGATCGTCACCCCAGATGTAAAGCATCACGTATTTAGCGCTGTCCTTCGTGTTTTCTTCCCTAAGCATTCTCCTGTAAGCCTGGTAAACACCGAGACCACCCATTCCAAAATTGCGGATTGGCTCGCCCAAATGTCCAGCCAGGTATTCCTGCCAGGTTTCGGCATTACTTACCTGATGACAATGAGTAAAACTGTCGCCATAAGTGTTAATCCGGCAAGGTTTATTGACATACACAAACGATGTTCGTGCTCCATCGGGATTAGAAGTCGAAATGGTTGAACTCTTGTCCATTCCGTCGTGAGGCATGTAATTACCAAGTTTATACCCAGTTTCCGGATCAAATTTCGCCCAGGAAAGCTCAGTGAGGAAAACATCAATTGCAGCCTTTTCCGGAATGTTTTCGCGAATATATTGTTCAAAACTCATCGGCTTGATTTCTGATTGTCCGTAAGCTGATACTGCATTTATTAGCAGGATCATCAAGAGATAGGATACTTTGTTCATCGTTCATAAGATTTCCGAATTTAATAAGTTATTTCAGATAAGCATACAACCCGGCACCGTGAGCCGGAATACTAACCTGAACTGTTTTTCCGGTTTTGTCCAGCAAAGTTTTTTTCCACAGGTCCCTGACAATGCTATTTTCTGAATTTCCGTTGCTTTGCAAAGGTAATGATACCGTTTGTTCTGTATCAGTCACATTCAACAATGCGATGTATTTCACCGGCTTATCTTTATCATCTGCCGTCCAGATGCTCACTCCGTCTTTGAAACTGATCTCCTTGTTGTTGGTCGAATGCTGGTTTACGCGAAGCACCTCTTCATTGGTCAGAAGTGACAACGTAAATTCATCGTTTTCAGGCATATTTCCGCCAAACATGAGCGGGGAGCGGAAAACAGACCACAGCGTCATGAGGAAATACTGTTCATCTTTGGTAAAATTGGTGTTGCGGGGTTTGCCGTCTTTCAATTCGGTTCTAATATTTAAATGACCGAGGGGCAGCATATCCGCGTCGGGCCAATGGCCTTCAGTAACCAGCGGAGCCCAGTCACGGCAAAGTTCCAACTGGCGTTTCAGCGCCGACCATTTGTCCCAGAAATCTCCGGAGATTCTCCAAAGATTTGCATTTTCTCTCAGGTGCTTTGGATTTCCAATGAAGGCCGGGCCAGGTGAAAGGCTCAAAACAATCGTTCGGCCACAGTTGACAATGGCTTTGTGAACAGCTTCAATTTCATCGGCATGATATGGGAAAGAAATATCATCGACTTTAATGTAATCTACGCCCCATTCTGCATACAATTCAAACAATGAATTGTAATATTTCTGAGCTCCTGATTTGGTTAGGTTTACCCCGGTTAATCCGCCATACCAAACGCAGGTGTCTGATAAATTGGCGATTTCAGTGGCTTTAGAAGTCGAATTCTTTACCGGTGTATTTCCAGAGATAGCCTGACGAGGAATTCCACGCATGATGTGGATTCCAAATTTCAGTCCTTTGGAATGAATGTATTCGGCCAAAGGTTTAAAGCCCTTTCCTCCAGATGATGAAGGGAAAGATTTAACCGAAGGAATCAAACGTCCAAATTCGTCGATGTATTGATCCGGGCGTCGATTGGCCATTTTTTCGGCAGAGGTCATATCATCGACATACCAAAGGAAATCGACAACAATATATTCCCAGCCAAATGCCTTTAATTTTTCGGCCATGTAGTCGGCATTGGCTTTTACTTCGGCTTCCGAAACGTTTCCACCGAAACAATTGTAACTGTTCCAACCCATTGGAGGCGTTTGGGCAAGCAGACTCTCAGTTTTTAAAGAAGTTTGTTCCGGGGCTTTGGGGCTTGATGCAGGAGAACATGAAAACAAAAGTCCCAATATTAGAAGACAATTCAGATTTTTCATTATTGCTGGTTTATAAGTATTTAAGGATTTCAAAAATACAAAAGTCCTTTATATGACTTTTGTTGGTAATATTTCAGCTTTTAACAATAATTAGGCTGCATAAATATTTTCAAACTATTCAAATTTCGCTCTTTCCCGCAATATAAAATCAGCCAGCCTGGTAGGTTTTTTACCTGTCAATTTCTCATAAAAGTCTGAAATCTTTGGCTCTTTTTGAAACCTGGGCAGGAAATGTAACATGATCATCACCAAAATCAGCTCTTTTTCCATTCCATCCTTTTTCTTAATCTGATAATAAGTCCACGGATTTACACTCCTGAAACGAATTGGTCGGGTAATTGATTCATTGATCAACCCGACTACTTTCGGAAAATTCTCATTCTCATCTCCTGTAATTTCAATTTCACGATTTTTAAACTCCGAAAACCGATTTAATAAAATCGAACATACTTCCCCGATGTTTTCAATATCAATCCAGTTAAATTTTGCATGACCTGAAGGAAATATAATTTGTCTTTTGAATTTTATATCATCGAGCAAAGTGGTCGTCAGGTTTTGCATGAAATAACTTGGCCTCACGAATATGAAATCAAAACTGAACCCTTTAATTAAGCGTTCTATTTTGTTGTGAGGGATCACTTTACTTTTTTCGGCACCTTGCACTGAAAGAAACACAATCTCTTTGATCTGCTGTTCCTTAAGTATTTCAATCAAAGGTCTGAAATACTTCCCGACATCAGCATTGTGTGGAGGCCTCAAAAGAAAAACCCTGTCGATATGCTGGGTTGCTTCCTTAAAAGTTGTGGGATCTTCAAAATCAAAAAGCACAAAATTAAGTCTTTCATAATCCTTAAATAGTCTCTTAGCCTTTTCAATATCCCGGACAGCTGCAATTATCTCGTTCGAAGTATCACTCTTCATCAAAAACCGGATTACTTCAATTCCGATATTTCCGGTTGCTCCTGTAATTAATATTCTGCTCATCTATTGTATTTAATTAACTAAATATTAATGCTTTAACTTAATGTCTTCCAAAATCAGCACCCAGTCGCAGCCTCTGCCCGAACGCAGCCAACTCAGTTCTTTAGACATTCCGGGAACATCAAAACTCCTTTCTCCTGAATTTTCAAATTTCCCAATTTCAGTGGTTTCTCCATTTCGTGGATCAAACCACGAAGCTTTAACTTTTTTTCCGGAAATGATGCCCATTTTGACTGTTGTTTTATTTCCAGTCGGAATGTAAATATAGACAAAAGATTTTCCACGGATGGCGCAGGAATAGCTGCCACAATCGCCTTGTCCGGCCATAATCAGAGACTGATCAGGAACTAGATCAGTCATCGGATGCGATTCTATTAGTTTTTTCAGGATTCCAACCTGAAATGAACCGGGCAATTCCATTCCTTCAATCCAATTCATGTAAGTTTTAGACGACAATTTTTTGCGTGTTTCGTCGGTGAATTGCCAAATGGGTTGTGCGCCATAGGTGAATCCGGCTGCTCCTGAAAAAACGCTCCAGTAAGCTGCCATTCGGACATCTGTAGAAGTAAAAATGCCGTTGTCGTCTATTGCATAGTTAATTCCATGGCCTTCATAATTGGGTTCCGAATTGATGGTTGGTTTCGGATTGGGTAAATTCCAGTCAGCAGTTGCAACCAAATAAGATCTTGTGTTATTCACCTCAGCATGATAGGATCCCCAGCAATGGAAATCGAGCCATTCATCGTTATGAAACCATTTCGACGACGATTCAAAACAATGATAGCTCATCAAAGTCGTGGAGTAATCTGCCTTGCCATCCATTTTTTTAATGTTGTTGATTCCGTCGGCAATACCTTCAGCCATGGCACGCCACAATTCCAACCCATTCGATCGCTCATCCGGATGGCGGTCGCCGCCCAGAATCCAAAGGACATTCGGACTGTTACGATAACGGTTACCTAAAAAGTAGCCATAATTGTAGGCTTGTTCGTTGGTATTAAAGAGGGCTTTGTCCGAACGTGGAGTTACCCACTCACCCCAACTTGGAAGAAATGCAAGGTAAAGACCTTTGTTCTCAGCGGTTTTGACCGCATAATCCACATGATCCCAATAGTCGTATTCTTTGGCGTTTTCAGGATTATTTCCGGGAGTAACAGCCGGCTTTTCAGGGTTTTCGTTGATAAAAATGCTGTCGTTGTAAAAATTGGTCAATTTATCTGAATGAATGAATTCGCTGATCAGCACCGTTTGAATCACGTTAAAACCTTTCGCCTTGCGGTTTTCGAGGTAAGTCTCTATTTCGGCACGGTTCAGGCGATGCAACATTTCCCAACCGGTATCTGCCAGCCAGAAAAACGGTTTTCCATCCTTATAAGCCAGATAATGAGGATTTTCCTTCGAGACTTGAAGCCTTCCATGATCTTTCCAGGGCTGTGCCTGAAGTGTAAAACAAAAAAGAAGGGCAAAAAGTGAAGCAGTAATTCGATAAGTTGTCATTTTTACTTGGTTTGCTTTTTTACTGGTTTATTTATTCTCTTCAACAATTGCCAAATCCCATGGCTTCAGGCTAATAAGCGATCCTTTACTTATTGGATTTTCTGACAAGAGGTTTTGGCCATTTTCAAAATTATATTTTACCGTTTTTTTAACGCCTGAATAATTAAGAAAATAATGGATTTGTCTGTTCAGGTTATTTTTTCCGCTTTTTACAACTACCGGAAAGACCACCGCTTCGTTTGGTTTGAAAAGTCCGGATTCAGAAAGGATTGTTTTAAAAAGTCCAAGCTGCATTTCTTCGGAAAGCAAGGTACCCTGATAGGTTATTGAGCCTTTCCCAAACTGGTTTTGTGTAACGGCAGCATATTTACCATAAAACGGATCGTTATAGGATAACAACGTTTGAGCCTTTTCAGGAATGATCATTTCAGCCCACATTTTTGCAAAACATTTGGCGGTATCAAGCTTGAAAGAGGTGCTTTTCAGACCTAAATGCCAGATGCTGGCAAATTCCTGGTAATAAAAACCACATGCTTCACGCAAAATTCCGGGCATGACAACGGGTCTTACACCGTTGTTTTCATTGCAGAATCCGCTTTTAAAAGCCATCAGCACCTGTCCGCCATTTGCCACGTAATCACGAATTTTGATCAGCAATTCATCCGAAGAAATATAAAGCGGCGGAATTACAATCAACTTGTACTTATTCCAGTTTTCGGTTTCAGGCAAAATAAAATCGCAACCCACATTCAGCTTGAAAAGTGCGTCATGATATTGTTTTAATACCGTCTGATACCCTTCCTTACCATCGAATGGCATAAAATTGATGGCAGCGTATGAATCGCTGCTATAAAGAATTGCCACTTTATTATCGGTTTGCAAATCAACCAAATGACTTCCTATTTTCTTCAATTCTCCTGAAATTTGTTTCACTTCGCTGAAAACCCGGTTAGGTTGAAGGTCATGCCCCAACAATCCTTTCCAGTATGTTTCCTGTCCGTAATGATTAGAATGCCAGTGCCAGTAGCCAACCATATTGGCGCCATGGGCAAAATGACTATAAGCACAAAGTCGCACCTGTCCGTCGAAAGGTGGAATTTGCCATTCGGAACTCCAGCTTTGGGTTTGGATGTTGGTTTCAAGAATCAGATAATTAGTTTGTTTTGAAGACCTTGCCCAGTCGCCAAACAACGAGATTGCCGTTCCATCGAGCGCATTCTGCGAACCATGGTAAATATCAAAACCACTAATATCAAGTACTTTGGCAATATCAAAAGTATTGTTCAAGGTATTTGGTCCCGGAGTTCCGTTTACGGTCTGTCCATCAAAGTTTAGGGTAATAAACTGGTCGGGGCGTTTGTATTCGTTGACAATTTTGGCCTGCCATGCCAGAAATTCGGTAACCGTATTTCGGGTAAACCGGTCCCATTCCAATTTATAACTCGGACTTGTAGCACCCTCTCTTTTCGGAAAATCGTCCCAAGTGTTTATTTTTTGTCCCCAATATGCCAATCCCCAGGCCTTGTTCAGCGAATCGGTGGTTCCAAATTTCATTTTCATCGCATTTACAAATTTGATTTGTAAACTATCGCCTGTGGTTCCCAGAAATTTGGTTTCGTTGTCTATCTGATAACCGATTACAGCCGGATTTTTACAAACATGCGAAATCAGTTTCCGGATAACCCGTTCAGAATAAAAACGATACACTGAACTGGAAAGATCCGTATTCTGGCGCATCCCGTATCCGCCCCATATAATTTCAGGATGTTCTTTGGCCAGCCAGGTTGGAATGGAATAAGTTGGCGTGCCAACAATGATTTTGATATTGGCTTTCCCCATGGCATCGATCACCTTGTCGAGCCACCCAAAATCAAATTCTCCATCACGTGGTTCCATGTTTCCCCATGACGACTCGGCAATACGTACCACATTAATACCACATTCCTTCATTAGTTTCACATCGGTTTCGAGCCGTTCGTAAGGCATATTTTCATGGTAATAAGCAACACCATAAAGCAAATCCTTCATTTTTGAAGGGCTGAAGGTTTGTCCGGAAGAAAGAATACTTCCTCCCAGAACCAGGAATGAGGCTAAAATTAGTTGTTTGATATTCATCAATAAGCTTGTTGTAAAACATGATTCAGACAATCAGAAAGTATGTTCAATTCTTTCTGATTGCTCACTTTATTTTTTAGATGAACGACGCTGTCCGAAAGACTTTTGATGGTCTTCAGGTAATTTAACCTTGATGGAGAATCCATTGCTTTGAGGTAGCTGTCGTCAATTCCTTGTCCGTCGCGTGGAATCAGTAAAAGTATTTCTTTTGAAAAATCATTCATCCGGATTTTGCGTGAGTATAGGAAAAAAGCATTTTCTCCTTCCTGAAAAACAACTGCAAGCGCTGCTTTAGTTGCCTTGTCAACAGGTTGATAAATGTTTTGGATCACTTCTGACAGCGCTTTGTTTGTATCCATTTCCGGATTGGAAAGGATTTTGGCGATGACTTCAATGGTCACTTTATCGCCTGGATTTCCTCTTGTCCGGGCGTATGTTTCACAAGCCAAACCACCATCAGTTAACAAATCTTTCAGATTTTGACTGGAATGAAACAAGGTCGGAACAAAATAGGCGTTTCGGGGCAGCCGCTGAATGGGTTCAACATTTGGAACTGCAATGTTCCCAAAGCGACAGGGCGCAATGGCCTTGATCAGTTCCTTACGGTATTCCCTTCCTGATTTCAATGATGTTTCTTCAACATCAATCAGGTAATCAACATCTTTTGTCATTTCCTGAATATTTTTCAGATCGGATGGATTGCCAAAATTCATTCCCCAGCCAGAAATGCCGATAAGGTAGTGAGGTTTTTTTGAACGAATGTATTTCACCGCCTTTTGATTGATTGCAGCATGGTATTCCAAATCGGTCATTTTTGCCGATTTTCCACAGTTGCAGCGACCCAAATCGGCGCTTTGCATGCTGATTCCATCAAAATCGAAGTTGTCGATGGTGTAGTCAAATACCTTTTTCTGCCAATCCCATGATTTTGGATTGGAAAGATCGAGCACATGTGCGTTGCAGCTACAGCTCAGTTCCGGATGTTCGTGAAGTATTTTGTCGAATCCCCAGCTGTAAACACCCATGCCAAGAATGACCTTTATTTTTCGCTGGTGAGCCATTCGGATTACCTGGTCGATCAAGACTTTTCGAGTGGCATCGATTGTTTTTTCGACTTCCGGTTCCCAGTATTTGTTGGTGAACAAACCCCAAAGTGTAATTTCGTTCATCCCCGAGCGCTGCAGGAAATCAAGCGTTTCAGCATAATCGGCAATCATGGCCGAATCAAGTTTGATTGAAGGCCAGGAATCGTAACATTCAGTTTGACTCATATCAATCATCCAGCCTAAATATCCGCGGTGTTCGAATTTTGACTGACAGAAACCTGAAAACTGGATAAAAAGAAATAAGCAAACCGAAAGACCGTATTTTAATGGTTTCATTTTTATCTGAATCTTAAACTTTTACAATGGGATCAGGTGGTAATTGTTCGGATCTATTTATCATAGGAAAAGAATGCCTTCCGGATGCCGGATCTCATTTCATCTTTTAATAATTTGTTTTAATTGGTATGATAGAATTCACCACGATAAATCGGAACTAATTTAATGCAGTTTTTCATAAGCGTACCAGGCCAGTCAGCCAGGCTGCACTATGTGGAATCCAGTCTTCGTCGGTTAATGAATTTGGACCATCATTATTCTTTATTGGTGCAGTGTCGTAAACAAACTGTTTCCCAGTTGAGAATCCGTTACAAATTACGCCGCGTGTTTGAAACCATGTTCCGGCCCATCGTTTCCCAATCTGGCATATCATGCTGGCAGGCAAAGCAATTCCTTCAGGTATATCTGTACTGAAAATCACACAACCTTCTTTTACATTTTCAGCTGTAATTCCGGCATTTAAACCAGCTAACCACTGCAGGTTTCCGTAAGCTATTTCTTTTAATTTTGGTTCATTAAACAGTTTCTCCAGTTCAAGAGCTAGGGCCGCAGCAAATCCATAAATCGCATTGGTACCATGAAATGTTCCACAAAACCAAACCGGGCCTTCTGCCCTGAATATTCCCTGAGGGACCAGGTAGAATGGATTCTTTTCGCAGCCTGGAATCAAAAATCCATAGGTGAAATTTTCCAAAGTAGACTTCCAACGGGAAACATCTTTATGATCCGGCCAAATCTTGAGCATGTCCAGTAAAGGCATCAGGTAATTGGGATAAATACCACCCATATCTGTTCCAAAATCCTCACCAATGATACCATGTGTCCATGAAGGTTCAGAATGAGTCATACTTGCAAATTCAAGGAAATGTCCATAATAGCCACTTTCCGCATGTTCTTTCTTTATTTGTCGATCCATGACCAAATTGGCATATTTGAGAGCTAACTCATCTGCCATCGGATAATTCAGCTTCCTCATTTCAAGTGCAGCCCGGCACATTAGAATAAGGTCGCGTGTTGGATATTCGTCTTTGGGGATTACGCTATTCTCAGGTAATCCACGCTGAAACTTACTATAACCAAAAGCACCCATGGGTTTGGCCTTGGTTAACAACCAGTTAAATGATTTTTCTGCAGATTTCTTATAAATGTCCTTTTTATCCTTAAAAGATTCAGGTAGCAGTTCTGCTGAACGAACCAATGCAATTACTGCTTTCATAGCATCGTGTGGAAGGATATCTTTTTCATGACCCAACAAATCGTGAGACATGGCTCCTTCCGAAAAACCTAATTTTTCAGCCTTTTCGCGGGTCATCACCAAATAATTACAGCCAATGACCAGTTGATCAAAAATCCGTTCTTTAAATTTCTGGTCGAATCGTTCCGGTGTTTTTTCAAGCAATTCGGTCAATGCAATAATCATGGCACTTTGGGCCGGACTTTCAACCCAAAGTGTTCCGGCATCCTGCCAGCCAGCACCAACTTTGGTGAAATGTTTTCGTCGTTCAAGCATATCAACCGACGACCATTCGATCGTGCTATTCCACAATATGGCTTTGCCAACCTTTAATCCGGAGTCAGAAATTACGACATTTCCGCCACTTTGAACTTCAATATTCCACTCTCCCGATTCCTGAATTGGTTCAAATGTGGCAATCCACCAATGACTTCCCCAAATATCTCCCCAGTATTTGAATTCTGTCTGATAGCTCTTTTGATGATCGGCAGGAATCAGTACACATCGGGCATTTTCGGAAATTGATTCCTTTTTGGGCATACGAAGAATGATCCGAACCGGCAATCCCAGTTCGTAGCCAACTTGCGAAAAAAGCAATCCTTTGATTCCCGTTACCGAATCGGTTTTGGAGGAAAACTCAGGAAAAGCCGAAAATTTTTGATTCGGCCTCTCTGGTACAGAACAGGAACCAAATGCAGTGGCACCAATGATACCACTTGACAACATGGCTGTTGACTTCATAAAATTCCGTCTGGATAGGGGATTTTTCATCGTCATAATTTGTGGGTTTAATATAGTTTGTTTTTGTAATTCTTTTAAGCTGCTAATTTTAAATTAATCCTAACCGATGCTGAGTTTCTCCTTCAACATGTTTTCACTTTTTTGATTGCTGATTAATTTCATACAGTTTACTTTGGATTCAGGGCCAAAGATAATCATCAAACTTGTACGTACAAGATAAAAGTATATATTTGCAACGAAATAAATCATGCTTAATCATTAGTTTCGGGGGTGAAATCAACAGAAATTTTCGTTATGTTTATTCTAAACATTACATTATTAAATATTTATAACCTATAAACTTAATCAATGAATTCTAAATCTTGTTAAGTGCTATTCTTTTTTATAACAATCAGCGTTTTCTGTCAATCAATTGAAGTAAAGTAGGGTTAATTTTAAAACGATCTTAAAGGTTAAAAAACAATAGAAATTCATGATGAAAAAACTTCAAATCCAGCTTATTGTAATCATCTGCTTTATTACAGCAACTTGTTTAGGGCAAAATGTCGAATTTAAACCCGGTGAAATCTGGCCCGATAATAATGGAAAACATATAAACGTTCATGGTGGTGGCATCATGTACTACAATGATACCTATTATTGGTACGGCGAATTCAAAGAAAAGTCAAACGGCAAGTACCGTGCTGGAGCCGGAGTACGTGTTTATACCTCAAACGACCTTTACAATTGGAAAGATGGTGGTATTGTATTGAAACCTGTTGAAAATGATACGATGAGTGATATTACAAGAGGTTGTATTCTGGAAAGGCCGAAAGTAATTTACAATCAAAAGACTAAAAAGTTTGTGATGTGGTTTCATCTGGAATTGAGGCTCAAAGGTTATGATGCTGCCCGCGTTGGCGTTGCCACTGCCGATAATCCATTTGGTCCGTTCATCTATATCAGAAGTTTCAGGCCAAACGCCAAAACATGGCCAATTAATGTTCAACCATTCCATAAAAGGCCTGTCGCATCTATAATTAAAGACAAATATTGTGGTGGTTTGGGTTGTTTGCCGGCTCACCCCGATTCGCTGAATATTTTGGGACGTGATTTTGAAAGCGGACAAATGTCGCGCGATATGAACCTTTTTGTTGACGACGATGGCAAAGCCTATCTGATTTCGGCTTCTGAAGAAAACAGCACCACGCATATTTCGCAACTTAACGACGATTATCTCGGCTGTTCTGATAAATTTGTTCGCGTTTTTGTAAACCGCTATATGGAAGCTGGAACCATGTTTAAAACCAGCACCGGAACTTATTTCTTCATTGCTTCCGACTGTACCGGCTGGGCACCAAATGCTGCCCGTTCGGCCTGGTCGCCAAGTATTTGGGGACCATGGACAGAATCAGGCAATCCGTGTGTTGGGAAAGATTCGGCCCTGACATTTAACTCGCAAAGTACCTTTATTTTACCATATAAAAACAAAAAAGATGCGTTTATCTTTATGGGCGATCGTTGGTTTACAAATGATTCAATTGATGGACGGCATATTTGGTTGCCAATAAAAATTAATAATAATAAACTTGAAATCAAGTGGTTTGATAATTGGAACCTGAAGTATTTCACCCAAAAAAGATAAACGTTTATAATGAGAATAATAAAAAACTCAAGCTTCGTCATTTTTGCAATAATATTCTTTCAAAATATTGCTGTTGCCCAGGAAATAATACAAGTAGATATTAAATCCATTTTGAACGTTAGGATTGTTACCACGTTGACTAACAATAGGATCGCATTGTGGAATGATGCTTTGGATGGTGGCGAAAGCGGAATGGCGACCATGTCGGCAGCAAAATCACTGGCCGATCCTAATCCAAAAGCCTTGCCTGATGACGGGATCTTTCATGCTGATGATACTCGTCCGTTTGTAGTTTTAAATTATACCAATGCCGACTCTTTGGGATTTCAGGCACGCCGGTCACTGGCAACCGATACTTTTTCAATTGTAACTCCTGAACGGAATTGCGAAAAAGTATTTCTTTGGTGCATGAGCGGAAACGGTCCAAGCACATTGGATTTCCAATTGATTTATTCAGATAAATCCATTGAGGAGTGCCAGCGGATTTTGCCTGATTGGTATAACGAGATAACACAGGAGGACAAAAACCTATGTTACCTGGCTAAAAATATGGGCAAATGGGACAGAACGAATAAATTAATGGAAGCCGATCATCATTACATTCATGGTATTATTCTTTATCCAAATACCGCTAAGATACTACAGAAGATAGTGGTCATGAAGAAAGCCAAAGCCGGAGTTCTTACACTTTTGGGAGTTACCATGCAGAGCAAGGCAGCCAAGCTTGCCCAAACACCTCCAATGGGCTGGATGACCTGGTACACGTTTATCGATAAGATTAACGAAAAACTGATCATGGAAGTCGCTGATTCGATGGTCAGTACAGGCCTTCGCGACGCAGGTTACAAAACACTTCATCTCGACGATGGCTGGATGGCGAAAACCCGCGATAAACAAGGTCGTCAGTATGCCGATTCATCACGGTTTCCGCATGGCATGAAATATTTGGCCGACTACGTACATTCCCGCGGACTTAAAATTGGCATTTATTCGTCTGCCGGTGTCGAAACCTGCGCAGGTTATCCCGGAAGCTACAATCACGAGAAAATTGATGCCCAAACTTATGCCGACTGGGGAATTGATTTTCTGAAGTTTGATGCCTGCGGTGATATGGAAAATAGCTCGGTAAAAGAGTTAAATTATAAAATGACGAATGCCCTGAAAAAAACCGGTCGGTCAATCCTTTACGAAATCTGTATTTTCGGAAGTGATAAAACACATTTATGGGGCGGCGAAATTGCCAATATGTGGCGTACAGGCGGCGATATCGTCACGTATATTGACAAAAATCCGGAAGTGACTTATAAGAACTGGCTTGGAAATCTGAGCCAGGTAATTGGCAAAGAAGCGTCGGCCGGTCCAGGCCATTGGAACGATCCCGATAATTTAATTGTTGGATATCCGCGATTGAACAGGCAAACTTTTGAGGAACAGAAGGCTCAATTTAGTTTCTGGGCATTGGTGGCTGCCCCGATGATTACCTGTGCCGATGTGCGCAACATGACTCCCGACATCAAATCAATTTTACTGAATAAAGAAGTGATAGCTGTAAGTCAGAATATTGCAGGGAAACAAGGTAAACCAATCATTTCGGATAAAAACCATGAAATATGGATGAGAAACCTGAACGATGGTTCGAAGGCTGTTATCCTGTTTAACAAGAATGAAGCAGAAGCGAAAATTACCTTACCGTTCGATCGTATTGGCGTTAAAGGGAAAGCAATGATCAGAGATATTTGGAAACATCGTGACCTTGCTGATACCGAAAAATCCTTTACCGCACAGGTGCCTCCTCATGGAGTGGTTATGGTTAAGATTAGTCAAAAATGAAACGAGCCATATGCGGAATCAATTGTAATAAAGGGAATTTCAAGAATAATTTATTTAGCAAATAGTTTCCTGTATTCAAGTGGTGTATTTTCTTTAACCATCTTAAAGGTTTTATTGAAATAAGAGATATTTCCAAAACCACTTTCGATACAAACTTCTGATACCGGCTTTGCGGTGGTTCTTAATAATTGGCAGGCATGTTTCAAGCGATATTCAGTCACAACTTCGGTAAGTGTCTTATTGGTGATCATTTTAAAATACCGGCAGAAGGCTGTCGGCGTTAAGCAAGCAATTTCCGCAACCAGATTCAATGAGATTTCTTGTTTATAATTCTCAATAACATAGGCAAATACGCGCTGAAAGCGTTCTGTTTCCGACCTGGAAGCAGAAAGATTTAAAAATTGATCATCAATTAACTCTGTTTCATCAGAAATAGCGATGTTATGAAGTATATCAATTAACTGCATCAATCTGTTGAAACCAGTTGCATCTGCAGTGCTTTCCATTTTTTGAGCAACTATATTTCTGGTTCCTCCCTTGATCAAAATTCCTGCTTGTGATTTTTCCAACAAAATCCGGATATCTGCCATTTCGTCAAGATTCCAGAATATCTCGCCAAAAAACTCTTTTCTAAACTGTATAACAATTGATTGAGCATTTTCTGAACCTTGTGATACTTCACTTCCATGCCAGCAATGCGGAACATCTGCGCCCAATAATACTAGATCACCAGGATCAAAATCGGAAACTCTTCCGCCAACATATCGTTTGCCACTACTTCTTTCGATCAGCGTCAATTCAATTTCGGGGTGAAAATGATAGGGACCAACAAAAACGGGCATACTGAATCGACTAACAGAAATTAGACTTTCTGTTTTTGGGATAATTTGCTCATAAACGGGTTTCATTTTGCCTGTTTTATCATTTAGACAACTGGTTATTCAATTATAAGGTAATATTACACGTTTTTCGGATAAATCAAGCAAAGAAGAAGTTTTTTAATCGCGCTATATTTGTGAAGTTTAAAAGGTGATATTCCTAAAAGTAATGTCGGTAAAGTTGTCCCTACTGATCGTTTTCATTTCTGTAACGAAAATAATCTGTGATCAACACAATGCCTGATTCTTCAATGTTTGCGTCTACGCTGAAGAATCCATGCAAACATTTTATTAAGCAAATATTTAAACCAATTTTTTTGAATCAATTTATTATAAGGAAAATAAGATATATAATAATGAAGCCAGCAAAATGGAAAATCTTTTAAAACAAATCAGAGCATGCACTGTATGTGCAAAACACCTGGAATTTGGGGTAAATCCTATATTGGCAGCAAGTTCTGAGAGTAAAATTATCATTATAGGGCAAGCCCCTGGACGGGTCGTACACAATACAGGTATTCCATGGGGCGATAAAAGTGGAGATAACTTAAGGAATTGGTTAGGAATTGATAAAACAACATTTTATAATACGGCAATAATTGCTTTGATGCCCATGGGATTTTGTTATCCGGGCAAAAATAAAACCGGCGATTTACCCCCGCGGCCTGAATGCGCGCCACTTTGGCATCATAAATTATTAGAACAGATGAGCAGTGCAAAACTTATTTTACTAATCGGACAATATGCACAAAACTTTTATCTGGGCAATGAGGCAAAGGCAAACCTGACAGAAACCGTTAAACATTACAAGACTTATTTGCCGAAATACTTTCCGGTGCCGCACCCTTCACCTAGAAATTTTTTTTGGCAGACTAAAAATGAATGGTTTGATAAAGAAGTATTACCCGAATTGAAAAAATACATTCATGAGATAATTTCACTTTAAAATCCCAGGAGATGAAAAAATATTATGCGTCATTACTACTTCTACTTGTTTTATTATCAGTATCAACTGCAACATTAGTTAGCTCACCTGCAAAAGACAATCCTACAAAAAATAGGCATGTTAAAATTGCCATGGCCCAGATTTTTTGTATCGACAACGACAGGGCCGGCAACTTTGTTAGAATTGAAAATGCAATAAGGGAAGCAAAGGAAAAGCAGGCCGATCTGATTGTATTTCCCGAATCGAGTTTACTGGGCTGGGAAAATCCTGATGCACACCAGCGCGCCTGCCCCATTCCCGGAGAGGATAGTGAATTCCTCTGCAAACTGGCTATTAAATACAAAATGCTTATGTGCATTGGTCTGGACGAAAAAGATGGAGACAAACTTTATGACACAGCGATCCTGATTGATGACAATGGTACTATTTTACTGAAGCACCGAAAAATAAATGTTTTGCCAGAATTAATGACCCCACCCTATTCTGTTGGAGATGGAGTACAGGTGGCAAAAACCAGATTCGGGAATATTGGAGTGATGATATGTGCTGATTCATTTATGGAAAACCTGATCGAAAGCATGGGCTCGAAAAAGCCTGATCTATTGCTCATCCCTTATGGCTGGGCTGCGCCTGAGAAGGATTGGCCGCAGCATGGCCAGGAGTTGGCAAAAGTAGTAAAAAATGTAGCTAAGAAAGTAAATTGCCCGGTTGTTGGCACAAATCTGATCGGGCAGATATCGCATGGCCCCTGGGCCGGACAGGTTTATGGAGGGCAAAGTGTGGCCTCTAATCCTGAAGATAACAACCTGGTTATCGGAAAGGACCGTGAAAGAGATATTTTACTTTTTACTGTTGATCTAAAAGACTAATAATAAACATATAATATCAATCCGAGTGACATGAAAAAATACAGCAATCTTATTTTAGCAATTTTTATTCTTCTTATTTATTCCAGTTCTTTTGCTAAGAATAACAGTAATTCCGAAGAGCCCAATTGGAATAATGAGGTCATTTATCATATATTCCAACGCAGTTTTTACGATTCAAATGGGGATCGGAATGGCGATATCAATGGGGTTATTCAAAAGCTCGGCTATCTTAAAGAACTGGGAGTAACAACCATCATGTTTACGCCTCTTTACGAATCAGATTTTTATCATAACTATTTTGCCCGTAATTATAAAAAAATTGATCCAAAATACGGTAGATTGATTGATTATCTGACCTTTATAAAAGAGGTCCATCGAAATGGAATGAAGTTCATCATGGACATGGAAACACAATATGCCCAAAATGGTAATATTTGGTTTGATGATTCCTACAAAAATCCAAATTCAAAATATTCAGACTATATTTATTACAGCGATTCATTAAATCGATATCCTCAACAGTTTTTTGTACCATCTGGCTCTGAACTGGTTTTTTCCCGGGCCTGGCCTGATTTGAAATTAAATATTGTATATCTGAATCTCAACAGCCAAAAAGTAAAGGACTGGACAAAAAATTTCTACGCCTACTGGGTTGATCCAAATGGCGACGGAAAATTCGATGATGGGGTTGATGGCTTTAGGATTGACCATATGATGGATGATCTTGATAATTTGGGGAAATTCACCCAAATGTTTACAGACTTCTGGAATCCGGTCTTTAAAAACAGTAAAGCTATTAATCCCAAATTGTTTGTTGTCGGCGAGCAGTCGAATTGGGCTGAATATGGCGAAGATATGATCTCTAAAGGTGGAATCGATGCGAGTTTCGGATTTCCAATCCAATTCGCAATAACAGGAACGCCCGCTTACTTTATTCGCGATTCTGCTGATCTATCTTTAAAAAGCAGCCTTAATGCAGCAAATATTGGGAAACAGGTAGAACTAACCTTAAAACGGATTCCGAAAGGGAAAAACTATATCATTTTTATCGAAAATCATGATACAGAACGATTTGCTTCCATTGTAAAAAAAGATAAAAGAAAGATAAGGTGCGGAGCAGTCTTAAATATTCTGTTGCCTGGAATTCCTTCCATCTATTACGGACAGGAATTGGGTGTTACCGGTGAGATAGGTAATTGGGGATATGATATCAATCATATTCCTGTTAGGGAAGCCTTTCCATGGACACCCAATCCGGATGAACCTGGTACAGCAGTATTTTATAAAGATTCAGGGCCATGTTGGGATCAATCGTATTTTAAAACCGGAGAATCGGGCAAGTTTGCCTTGTCGGTACAAAAAATGGACTCCACATCTTTATGGAATTTATACCGTAAACTCATCCATTTCCGAAGAACGAGTAAAGCAATAGCAAACGGAGATTTTAAACTGATACAAACCGCGAATCAAGGGATTCTGGCATTTTCAAGGGAAAATTCCGGTGAAAAAGTAATCATTATGATGAATCTTTCGGAAGATACAAATACCACCGGAATACTTTCAAATAAGAAACCTGATTTTCAGGAAAAAACAAGCATTCAGGGCGATAATCTTGTTTTTCAACCTTATGGTTTCATCGTTTTAAAAGCATATCAATGACATTTTTTTCGATTTTGATCATCCCACTTCTTTTGAATGCACAAAACAATCCATTGCCCGAAAAATACCAGCCACTACCATTCGGCAGTATAAAGCCGGCGGGATGGCTGAAAATCCAGATGCAAAAAGATATGGAGGGTTTTGTTGGAAACCTCGACAAACTGGTTCCTGATCTTATCAACGATCCAATTTATGGCACTGAAAGACTTCACAAACAAAGCAAATCAAAAGATCTTGGCAACCTCAAATCGGGCGATGCCGCTAGTGACGAACAATACAAATGGTGGAACTCCGAGACACAGTCGAATTGGTGGGATGGATATATCCGAAATGCTTTTCTTCTTGATAATCAACTCGAAATTGAAAAAGTAAAAATCTACATCAATCGAATTCTGGCTACTCAGGACAAAGATGGTTATCTTGGAATTTATGACAAGGAACTGCGTTACAAATTCAGAGGCGAAAATGGCGAATTGTGGTCTAAAACAACCTTGTATCGCGGACTGCTGGCTTATTTTGAATGCACGCACGACCCAAAAGTTTGGAAGGCCCTGTTACGGGCGGTTGAAAATGTGATGCAAAATTATCCGGTCAACCAATCACAACCGTTTTTTGCCGGGAAAGATTTCTCGGGTGGTGTAGCCCATGGACTCACATTTACAGATGTTCTCGATCGAATGTTTCAGCTCACTGGTGATCAGAAATATTGGGATTATGCCACATTTTTATACCTGAATTTTTCTGAAAACTTCTCTTCGGAAAAGGATGCACAACTACGGAATATTTCAGACCCAAATTACAAGTTACAAACGCATGGTGCTCACACTTATGAGCATCTGCGACCACTGATTGTGGCCGCCTATGCATCGGGGAATACAGATTTGCAAAAAGCACTTAAAATTTACCTTGCAAGAATTAAAAGCTGCACAACAATGACAGGTGGTGCCATTGGTGACGAATGGATTGGCGGAAGAATGGCCGATGCAACCCATACTGGTTATGAATATTGTTCGCTTCACGAATTAATGGACAGTTATACGGTGCTGCTTCAGAAGAACGGAAACCTTCAGGCCGCTGAAGAAATCGAAACTATTTTCTATAATGCGGCCCAGGGAAGCCGAAATCCCGATCATTCGTGCATTGCTTACCTGAAAACCGATAACTCGTTTGAAATGAACGGAACTCGAAACGGGGAAGCTGAACCCGGAAAGAAACAAACCCGCTACAAATATTCACCAGCACATCAGGACGTCGCAGTTTGCTGTGTTCCAAATGCCGGCCGGATTTCTCCCTGTTTTCTGCAATACTGCTGGATGAAGGAAAGACCTAATACCTTGGTGGCAGCTATTTTTGCTCCTAATATCCTGAATACAACAATACAGAATGTTCCGGTAAAAATTGAAGAAATCACCGGATATCCCTATCAAAATCGCTTCGTTTTCAGGATTGAAACTGAAACACCTCTTTCGTTCAGACTGAAAATCAGGAAACCGGAATGGGCAAAGAACATCATAACCTTAGAAAAATACCAACTCGAAAATGGTTTTATTGTAATTGAACGGGCTTTTGCCAAAAAGGATCTGATTGAGCTCGAATTTATAACCGATGTGCTTGTAAAAGAAGACTTAAATCACGAAAAGTACTTTAAATACGGCGCATTGGTTTACGCCAGACCAATCGCTTCAACCGAACAAAAAGGAAAAGTGTATGCTCCCGGATTTGAAGATCTGATGTATACTCCAAAAGATATAACCCGTTATAAACTTTTGGAAAATCATAACGTAAAATACCAGGATGGGAAAATCATCGTGAATTTGAAAAATGAGACAAAGCAAATAACAGAAAAAGTTGAACTCATCCCAATGGCGAAAACAATTCTAAGACAGGTGAGCTTTTAATTTTAGTTTATTCAAAAAGCCACAAATCCCATTATGTGCAAGAAGGATTTCAATTTTTTCTCTTGCCATTTTTTTACCGTTTTTTTTACTTGAAAAATAAAATTTATTTATTCTCTACATAAACTCAAAATGTTGAAATTAATTTTTCACTTTAAAAGTAATGGCTATTAATTTAGTGTCGAATAAGAGACATTGGCTCGTTTCATGATTGGCAGGGGCTAACATTCAAATTCGAAACCATAGGAACAATAGAAACCATAGGAACAATAGAAACCATAGGAACGTACGAACCATTGGAACGTAGGATTAATTCGATTTTGTAATGACCGCTTTTTGCTATTTGTGATGGGCAACTGGCAGACCTGCCCTGAAAAAATCAGGAATTATCTTGATTTTAAAGAATTAGAGTCAGATTATTAGTAATATCATGCTAATTGCAAGTTGCCAGGAGCCAATTGCTCATTGCATAATCCATTTGAAAGCGGTTACAAAATTTACCCACAAGATCCGTTATAGAGCAAAAAAAAATCAAATATCTGCAAAAAAACGATTCACATATTTTCCTTAAAATTTCGTAACTTTATTCATTCATTTAAAAAAAGGAGGTTATTATGAAATCTGATTCAGAAACAAGTTCCGCTTGCTGTCCTGAGTTTGATCCCAAACCATGGGATGACCAATTATTCGAATGGAAGAATAAGAAGTTTATAAGGGATCGCGTCTTTACCCTTTTTTACATGCCAGTCAATTTTGGAAAAGTAATGATCCGGCTTAACAAATTGGTGAATAATGCAGGAGCAGTAGTCCCTGATTGGCTATGCCTCTCGGACCATACCTCAAAATGGAACATGGATCTTCATCTCGCAGTCGACAAGGAGATACCAGGAGCACAAAACAGTACCATAAGTGGCAAGTTTTACTGTAAGGTTTATGAGGGACCCTTCCGTGATACTGAAAAGTGGTGTAAGGATTTTGAGAACGTCCTAAAATCTAAAGGGTTCGATAAAAATAAGATGTACATGTGGTACACAACCTGTCCCAAATGTGCCAAAAAGTATGGTAGGAATTATGTGGCTATTATTGCAAACATCAAATAAAAGGGCGCTATGACGTTGATGATGGGTAATTGGAATTTGTAATGATTGCTTTCGGCTATTAGATACTGGCAACTGGCAGAACTGCCTACAAAGGAAATCAGAAATTATCTTCTTTAAAGCATTTAAGACTGAGAGTTAGCACTATCATGCAAGCTGCAAGTTGCCAAAAGCCAGCCGCCCATTGTATCATCCATTTGAAAGCAGTTTACAAAACTTACCCACACGATTCGTCATAGAGCCAATAAAAGAGGTTAAAAAACCTGGTTTAATAATACAGCCTTAGCGAAATTCTTGGAGAAAAAGGTACGGCCTCGCTGTAAATATTCAGTGAGGTCGATTGATCGACAGGAACTTTTTCGAAATTTGAATACCTGACATTCTTTGAATTGAAGAGGTTTAATATGGATAAACCTGTCTCGCCTGCTACCTTGCCAATATTAAAACGATAGTTAACAGCAACATCGAGTCGGTTGTAATCAGGTTCAATGTAATTCGGCTTAAGTAGGGTTCCGCTATTCAAAGGGAACCCGGAGCCGAATACATAATTGGCTGAAAGGCTGAATGGTTTAATATTGAAGATTACAGCCCCCTTTAATTCGTGCCGCTGATCCTGTGGCGCAGGTCGATACATGTTGAGACGCGAAAACGGATATTTTCCATCACTATAGTCGAATCGCTCTTCTGTTTTACTAAGCGTATAGGAAATCCATGCCGAATGTCCTCTGAAATCCTTTTTAACAAAAAAATCAAGTCCCATGCTTCTCCCTTCACCTTTATAAATCAGGTTTTTTAATACTTGATTCTTTTTAATAAAACGGGTCAGTCCATCGGTATGTTTATAGTAGGCCTCAACACTAAAAGTAAGATCATTTTGATGGTAGGAACTCCCAATTACCCAATGCACGGCCTTTAATACAGGTACATCTTTATTGTCGCAAGCGGTCCATATAAACCGGTAATTTCCCTGTTCGTCAACAACAGAGCTTTTCGAAATAAACTGATTATAAACACCCATCGCAGCGTTTAACTTCACAAAATCAGTAACTCTAATACTGGTTGAGATGCGGGGCTGAAGATAGACTTTATTGAGGTTGAAAGGGACATCAGCCCGAAACCCAAATTTAAAATCAACCTCTCCGGGCAGGGTAATATGATCCTGTAAATAACCGTTTACCCTTGAAACCTGTGTTTTAAGATTTGTCTGATTTATTCCTGATGAATCGGCTCTTAAACCAACATCATTCATTTCGAAACCAACTCCTGTTTCGAGAAGATGAGTCGGAGTGAGTGAAATGAAATTATCTGCGCGGGTAGTAAATTCAGAGATATTATTCCGGGTTTGCTCGTCACGTCGTAACACCTCAGTATTATTTGCCCGTTCAATCTTCAGTATATCTGACAATTCACATTCTAATGACGACCATGTCGTAGTAAAATTGGTGATATTTCCATTTTGCCAGGTACGACCATAAAAACCCGAAGATCCGTATTGATTATTGTTCTCAGATTCGATTTTATAAAGATTTTTATGCGTGACCAATGGATTTATCGTGTACATAAAATGATCATCGGCGCCCATTAAACTGACATAAATAAGTTCCCCTTTATCGTTTTGGGTAGTGAATTTTACATTTGCATCACGATACGTATAATCAGGAATAACTGTATAATCGATGTTTGCTTTTGAACTGCTCACTGGCAAAAAAACATTTTTATTGTTGGCAGGAAGCACATTTTTGCCGTCATATAAGTTGTAGTAGGTCTGGCGGAAGGACATCAACAGCGAACTGTTTTTCCACAAGGGTACCTCTGCCATCCCATTCATTGTCACATTATTAATATCCAAACTAAAAGACGGCTTCACCATGCTTCCCGTTTTTCCGGCTATCCGTACAATACCTCCTACCCTATCCCCAAAACTAACATCGTAACCACCTTTGTAAACTTCGATCTCTTTTGCAACCAAGGGGTTTACGGCATCAATATCATCATTGAAACTTTTCAATCCCCATATTGTAAATCCATCGAAGAGGATTTCACTATGACCTTCGTAAGAACCCCAGATAATCAGGCCATTCGACTCCTCACTCGAAGCCAGTATTCCGGGCATGAGCCGCAGAACAGTAAAGACTGAATTATCATCATTGCCAGGCAAATTCCTCGATATTTGATGATTAATGCGCATCGCCCCTGCCCTGTTTCCAATCTGTGTAGATCGGTCAGGCGATTTTCCCTTAATAACAATTTCACGCAAACCGATAAATGAGGGGATCAGGTTTATCTGGTGATTGATTCCCGCTACTAAAACGGTATCGAGAAGAAAGTAACCAAGATGCGAAACTCTTACATGAAACAGGCTATCTCCTGTGCTGAGAAAGGAAAAACTCCCTTTCTGATCCGAAACAACAACCCGGTTATTTACGAGGAGATAGGAAAACGGAAGTGGTTCATTTGATTTAGTTTCGGTAATCTGTCCGAACAACAAATAATTACGTGAAGGTTCCTTTTTCCTTTCAGGAAGAATCATAAATATATCACCTTGTTTCCGGTAAATTAATGGAAGACCCTTAATCAAAGATTGTATGGCCTCATCAGGCGTAGCACAATTTTTACTGATGGATAGGGTATAATGCGAAAGCAACTGATCATTAAACGAAAACTGAAGTTTATATTGATCACGTAATCTGATTAAAATCTGATTCAATGGAACATTATGCGCAACAATTTCAATATGTTGCGCAAAGGCGGACAATTCTAAAAGCAGCAGAAAAAAAACAGGAATCAGATGTCGATGTTTCACGCTCCCTGGGATATTACTCAACCAGGAATTCGTTGCCTGATCTGGCTTCAAATTTAAGTCCCAGCGAGGTACAAACCAAATCGAGAACCTCTTTTTCTGATAATGATTTTGAAAAGTTTCCGGTATAGGTAAGGTTGGAGTCGGCTTTGAATTGAATTTTTATATTATACTGACGTTCAATTTCATGTAAGACTTTAAAGATGGGTGACCCCGTGAAAACAAACATATTATCCCTCCACGATTTAACCGTCTTAACATTTACTTCCTGAACCAATCGTAAAAATCCATCTTTATTGATAAACGCCTGCTCATTAGGCGTTAATAAAACTATTTCATTCTTTTCGGCAGAAACTACTTTTACTTTTCCAGTGAAGCAGGTGACGTTGTAGTCGTTATCCCGTGAATAGATATTAAAGCTTGTACCCAAAACTGTTGTCTCACCCTTTAATGATTGCACTTTAAACTGGTTGCCATGAATCACCTTAAAAAAAGCTTCACCATCGAGTGTTAAAGTCCGCGAAATACTAAACCAGTAGGGGTGAAATTTAACGTTCGATTGAGCATTCAACTCAATGACAGAGCTGTCAGGCAGGCACAGTGTAAGATGTTGCCCTGCGGAAGTAAACACAGTTTTTGTATAAAACCTCATGAATCCGGAGATACCGAGAAGCAGAATTAAAGAAGCTGCAATTGCCATTCTATAAAATGGGTTCAGCGAAACGCTTCTCACCTCGATGCGAGGCTGATCCAGCTGTCCTGAAAGGTTTTTCCAGACTTCATCCTTCGAAACCGTAAATGGCAAATCGATTTCAGGAAATTGAAAATCCTTTTCTTGCCCGTCAATACCAATACTATAATTCCTGTTTTTCATTTTCCGATTGCCTTTCTTAAATACTCAAGAGCATTTTTCATTCGCTTTTCAACAGCTTTAACGCTAACTCCCAAATTATCAGCAATTTCATAATACTTCAGACCATCCATGCGACTTAAAAGAAATACAGTTCGCTGTTTTTCGGACAGACTTCCAAGTGCTTGCTCATAATTTTTAAGCAACTCTTTGTACTGCATCAGTTCATAAGGACTTTCACTCAACTCTTCATCAACAGCTTTTGCGCTGTATTTCATCGCCACATTTCGCTTTCTCAATTGACTTATAAAGACATCGCCTGCAATTTTAAAAAGAAGTGCTTTAATACTGCCATTCAGCGATTCAGGTTTCTTCTCCCACAACCTCATAAAGGTCTCCTGAGCTACATCGGTTGCCATTTCCTGATCGCCCGACCGATAGTAAATGTAGTTACGAACACCACTAAAATGAGAATCGAATATATTTTTAAATTCTTCCTGCGTCAAGGTTTCGATTGCTTTAATGTTATACGAAATCGCCCTGATTATAAGATCACAAACGGAGATGAATATTTCTTTAGGGCGATTCCATCTGACCTTTAAAAACAAATTATATACAGATGAAATCGCCATGATTATAAGATCACAAACCGAGATGAATATTTCTTTAGGGCGATTCCATCTGACCATAAAAAAACAAATTATATACAGATGAAATCGCCATGATTATAAGATCACAAACCGAGATGAATATTTCTTTAGGGCGATTCCATCTGACCTTTAAAAAACAAATTATAAACAGATGAAACTACAAAATGGTTTCTATTTTTCAATGCCGGCTTCCGAAACCAGTTTTTTTGGAAATCAGAAGCCGGCCTTGAGATGAAAGAAGTTAATGCAGATCTATTTTCCCAACCTGCCAAGGGTGATTTGTGTAGTTCCGTTCTGTGTGGTTCTGGTCGCAATGTTGTCGCAATCACCGTTGCCATAATCAACTGTGGCAAATTTCCCGTTATTGTTTTTATATTCGATTACACCTTTTGTGATGAACTTACAAACACCCGTTTTAACCAGAGGTGTTGTAATCGTTTTGGAATATCCGTTACCCTTTGAATCAGTCACTGTAACACTTCCTGTTATTTCGACCACGTCATCAGCAGGATTAAACTGTGTATCTGATCCGGCAATCCATGTTCTTACTTTCTTTTCAATACGATGAATGGCAGTGCCATCTGCTAAAGTGATTGTTAAATCGCAATTTTCTGTGAATACTGGTTGTGTATCTTTAGTCCTGGTTTTGATGCATGTCCCTGAAATAGAGATCGAATCGTTGCTAAAACTATCGAAAGTTACTGTTCGTGTTCCGCCCGATACAAAAGGATCAGCCGATAGGACGATAATTATTTTGCCTTTTAAAACATGCCCGTTAGCCATTTCAAGACCTGTGCCGTAATCAATCGTCATAGTTTTAGGAAAGCCGCCATTGGTTGTCGTGATTGTAAGATCGGGACAAATACCTCCAAGATAACGCAGTTTAAAGTTAGGGAAATGATCAAACATATTTTTAAAGACACCCCCGCTAATAGTGATATCACCACTTTTTAATCCAACACTGTAAGATGCTGCAGAACTACTGCCTAAAGAGAAAAGGTCAGACTCATCGCTTGTTGTTTCAACAATATTGTCAACCTTACTATCGGTTGCAACAAGTTCATTTGCATTTGTTTTTAAGCCATCAGCTCCAAGAACACCTGACTTCTTGTTACAGGCATAAAATGCCACACTAAACATTACAATAAACAATCCAAATAATAGTTTTTTCATTTTTATTAGTTTTTAATTATTCATAATTCTAAACCGTATATCCGGTGATTTACCCTACTTTAATTTTCTGTTTTCTTATAAGCCATGAAATCACGCTCTTTGCGGACTGTCTTCACCCAATGGAAATAAATTTGTATCCTTGAAGTTCGGTAACGGAAAAAATTCAGGATGTTGCATCGACCTTGGACTAATCCAGGTATTGTTAAAAAATGCGCTGAAATAGTAATCCAGCATCTTTAAATAAATCTTCGGAACCGTCGATAATCGCTTGTTAAAGAAGAAGAATAAACCCAACAAAGCGGGCAGAAATCCGAATACTATATTATTTAAAATCAGAAACGCCTGCATAAATACCTCTCTTATACCTTTTTCATGCAAGGAGATATATTCATGTTGCGAAATATTGACTTCAGCTTTTGTCAAAGCAGTAATATCACTATCCGATCTTGATGAACCACCATGATTATGTATCAGCGCTACACTCATTAGCAGGAGAACTTCTCCGCCAGCAGCCCTGGCCCTCTGGCACAAATCAACATCTTCGTAATAAAGCCAAAACCTTTCGTCCCATGCACCAATCGTATTAAAGCTAGCCTTGCTTATCAAAATCACTGAACCTGAAACCCAGTCAGGATAGATAAAGCGTTCATTTTGAATTGGATTTGTATTCAGGTGCATTAATTTAGCCAATGCCCGGGTCCACCCGGTAAGCGCCATGGGCGAAGGAAAAACACCAAAAGGCTTATCCTCATCCCCGTTATGCCTGATTTGCCTGCACGAAATAATGGAGTTAGCATTGCTGACTTTTGCCTGATCGAGCATCCCAGTCAATACCTTTTCGGAAACGATGGTATCTGGATTTAAAAACAGAAGATATTTCCCACGGGCAGCGGTGGCTCCTAAATTGTTCCCACTCGAAAATCCCCAATTCCCCTGATTGGATAAAAAGCTGATATGCTTGTATAACTGTCTAAATTTAAGCAACCTTCCGTCTTCAGATGCGTTGTCAACAACAATTACTTCGAAAGAAACAGAAGTTTGGGAAATCGCAGTTAACGAATCGAGACATTGGGCAAGCTTGTCCCAACACCGATAATTCACTATTATTACTGAAAGATCTTTCAAAATTAATCTCGTTTTAAAAGGTGTCTGAAATACGACAGGATCAAAAACTTTAAGATAATCAGACAATTGAAATAATTCCGAATACCCGATGTTCACCTTGTCAATACTTAACCGCTTAAAATTGGATCTACCCTACCTTTTAAAAGAACTAAATGTGTTTTTTTAATTTAAAAAACTTCCCGCTTAAAAATCAAGTACGTTATAGGAACGAAGTAATGCGAATCAAATAATATCGCATTATTTACTAAACGTAATGATATATACCATTTTATATAGATCTTCTCCCTACCTTCCCCATACCTTGTCCGTATCACGCTTTATTTCATATCTCGCTTAATGTATGATTAGGAATTGGGGTTAGTAGCCCATAATTAGGCTTTTTAAATTACGGCATTATTTAATTATGATGACTTACATAATGTCTTAATTCTTGAATTTAGATTTTGTATTTATCTATCCTTTTGTTTTTGCGCCCCTAACGGCTCTACGCGATTTTGTCAATAAGATCCCGAGAAGACGCCATTCTTGAAATGAAGATAACTGCAACATTGTATCTTGACCATCTCTTATTTATTGGCCCAAAATTAAAATTGGGCAAATGAAATCATCTGCCCAGTTTTAATTTTCCGTATAAGTAATTAATGAAGAATCGCTTCCCCTATTCAATCGTTTTTTGAACCAATTCAATTCCGCCTTTCTTCCCTAAATTCTTACTGTATTTCTTTTCTTTTGTGTTGTTCCAATGTTCCATAACGCCTAAACTCGCAATGCGTGTTCCATCCTTTTCGGGATCATAAACAGTTCTTGAGGGTGGATTATTCGCTAAAGCAACCTCAATAAGGTATTGATCACTAAAAGCGATATCAACCATGTCGGGCCATTCGGAACGGAGAAAATCGAGCCCAACAGCATCAATGGCAACGCCATCCTGCGAAGCAAATAAACTGCAAGGCCACTGATTGTTGAATGGCGCCATTTTCCATTTCGGTGTTGGAATACCGTTCACCAACTTTGCACCATACAAACCGTCCAATAAAAAAAGCATCGTCTTTTCGCCCAAATCCTTGTGTCCAAGATAATCGACAAATGTCATATATTTCGCATTACCCTGCCTGTCCTGCTCGAAATTATTATGAGCGTTCTTATGCCAGTCGTTGTTAATGCTGGTTACTCCGTAATAATTCTTTGCACACAATGTTACTCCCTGGCCTACATGTCCTTTTAGCAGTGCAATATTGATAAGATAATCAGCCTCCACGGCACAGGTTGCCAATCCGCGGGCCAGCTTTCCATTGTCAACAGAATAAGGAATTGCATTATCCACATAAGTTGATTTTACCCTTCCGTTTCCGCCAACATTGTCAACAAAAATTACTTCAGGAAATTCCTTATGACATTTGTCGTAGATGTTATCAGTGATAAAACGGCTGGCATCAAAAACAGTAATGCTTTTTTGGGGGATCTTAGCATCGTTAACAAGCGTCCGCAACATTGCCAGCGTTACCTGTGGCGAAGCGTTGATCTCGTTCGAGCTGGTTTGTGCGCTGTTATTGTTGGCATTTATTTTAACTGCAATTTTCTGGTTCGGTTGGTAACCTTCGTTTTTCGATTTCTTTGTCTGATTGAAGTAGACGAAAAGAGCGTTCCATGCTTTGTTAAGATTCTTTTCTCCTGTTAGCGAAGTGATCGTTTGTGTCATCATCTTGTCTGTTTCAGCCTGCGATGTGTAGGTATCATCCCACCAGAAACCGGTTGCTCCATCCCATTTGGCTACTTTCGGATCATGCGTCCAAACCACACGGCCTGCATTTATTCCGCGGGCTGTACCTATGGGAGCATTTGCCTTAATTACCCATTCAGGTGTATTGACTGCAAATACTTCACCGGGATTCTGTACAAAGAACGCAACAGAACCACCAATTGCAATAACCAAAAGTAAACTTGCATAAACGTATTTGGCTTTCGCAAAATTCAATTTTGCTTTGCGAAATGCAGCCATTGAACCTGTCAAAGTAAGCAGATAGATCACAAATCCTGACATAATTGGCGCCGAAGCCTGCATGCATGGATAAGCGGCCCTTTGTGGTTTGGGTATTACCCTGATTAAAAACCAAAGCGTGGTCGAAATTCCCAAACCGATAAAAATAATCTTGCCTATGATGGGCTTAGAGATACGGTTATTCCAATAATTTTGAATGGAAGCAATGATTGACTTCATGACCTTATGAGTTTATGTCAGTATGATTCCCCAAAATTAATAATAATCGAAGCTAAAGAGCTGAAAGTTGCCAATTTAGAATCGCCTTAAATAAGGTTGTTCCGGTTGATTGTTCAAATGCTTCAATTTCTGAATTTGACCCTGAACCACCGATCCGAAGTTCAATTTCATCGCCCCAATGCGTTTCAGCAAGAAACTCAAGTGTAAACTCCGCCAACTTATAATCCTGGTAATGTTTCAATTGAAAACAATCGGTTGCCCAATCGAGATAACGCGTATTGTTAACATGAAGATTCTGATCAATTTCATTATAAGCTACTGTTTTACAAAACGCAATCGCTGTAGTTTGGGTTGTAATCCTATCGGGGAAATATTCCAACGACTTTTTTCCTTTATTCACCGGTAAAACAATTCCAAGCTGCGATGGTCTTTGCGGCCGCAGTGTCGGAACCGCTACCAATAACCAACCCGATACGCCACGAATTATTACCTGCTGATCCTTATCATATACTATATAATCACGTCTGAAAAAGAGCCCTTCATTACCACAGGGCCATGTTTCAATCAAAATCGTCTCTCCCCAATCCGGTACCCGCGTGATTTCAACTTTCAATCTTGACAAGGCCCAGAATAATTCCCGCGCTATCAAAGCATCGTATCCTCCTCCAAGCGAGGCCGCATGACTCGACGCAACCTCCTGAAAAAACTGCATCAGCACTGATGGCTTTAGCTTTTGCTGAAAATCAACATCAAACGATTTAATTTCAAAACTTTCTTTCCAGACCGATTCCATAAAAACAATATTAAAGGTTAAAGGATAAAGGTTAAAGGATAAAGAAAATAGTTAAGAACAAAACTTAGCAACTACTTAAACCTTTATCCTTTAACCTTTAACCTTTTTCAATCAGTATTCCCATTTTTTTCATGAGAAACGTAGCATTCAGGTTTTGACATACGCCTTCCTGCAACTTGTAATCGATGCTCATCTCATCATTCACAATCTGAATTTCAAAACAAAGATTACTGATATTCTTCGGGTAACTTTTAATCAGGTCACCTAATATTAAATCGTGTGTTGCAATCAATCCGACAGATTCATATTTAATTAATTGCTCAAGCAATGCGATCGAACCGGCCTGCTTATCCTTCGAATTGGTTCCTTTCAGAATCTCATCAAGCAAAATAAATGTGCGTTGCCCACTTTCGAGTTCCGAAATAATCCCCTTCAACCGTTTCAATTCGGCATAAAAGAACGACTCTTTCCTTGAAAGTGAATCACTGGTCCGGATACTGCTGTGTAGCCTGATCGGAAAGAAAATAAACTTTGATGCAAAAACAGGTGCGCCTATCATCGCGAGGATATAGTTTGTCCCAACTGTTCGCAGAAAAGTACTCTTCCCCGACATATTTGCACCTGTGATAATGCAAAACCGGTTCCACCCCGTTATTGTAATACTATTTGTAACACATTCAGATATTGGAATTAATGGATGACCCAGATCTGTCGCTTCCAACAAATAGTTATCTTTTACCTCTTCCGGGAAAATATATCCGGGATTATTGCAGGCAAAATTGGCCAGCGAAGAAAGGGCATCGAATTCGCCTGTAATTGCAAACCATCGTGGAATATCGTTACCATAATTTGACTTCCATTTTTCAACAGCGGCCAACAAATGGAGATTGAAAAGAAAAAGTCCATTCAAAATTACGGCCGCAATAATATTCAGATTGGCATCCATCCAGTTCAGCAATTTGGAAAGCTTGCGGATGATCGTGCCCGGAGTTTCAATACCATTGTGCGAAAGCCTGCTCTTCAAATCAACTAAATAGGGTGTATTAAATTTGTGCGTCTCAATCAGTAACAGGAATTGGGCATATTTGGTAATGATGCCTACTTTTGAGGTAAGTAAGGCTTGCATGCTTAGCGTTTTCCTGCCGTACATCGAAACAATCAGCAGTTGAATAATTACCATCATGATCGGAATCTGGACAACAACCAAACCCATGATCGATAAGATAACAGAAGCGATAGTGAATACCGGTAGCGTATACCTGACAACGTTGAAACCACGATTCTGCAATAGTGTATTTTCGCTTGCAAGCCATTCACTAAATTCCTGCTTGTCCTTTTCAACACTCTTTTGCCCGAAGAAAACCAATTGCATCTGCTGACGGAAACCGATGTTTTCCGACAATTCGGCAACCGACTTTTGCCGTTCAGCGATCTGCTCCTTAAAATCAAAGGCATTTCTGAAATAATCGGCTAACCTGTTCTTTCCAAAGATCGTAACACTCCTGTTTATACAATTAAAAAGGGAATTCCTGCCAAATATATCGAGATCATAAGAGTAACTGTGATCGGAATCGATGTACTCATCCCCCACCTCAAAAGGTGAGAAATCGCCATCCATCGATTTGATTTCATTCCGGCAGATCAGTATCAAACGATCGCACCGCTCAATTTCATCCTTCAGTAGATTATCTCTCCATGTAAAGAACAAAAATGAGATCAGCGCAGCAACAGAAAGGTACAAATAGAATATTTCATTAACAACCAGGAACTTATAAAACAGAATCAGAACCAGTATAAATGAGATAAATCGCATCAAAGGCAAATATTTCTCTCTCTTTAAAAGTATTTCCCGCTCTTTTTCAATTGTTTCTATCTGTTGTTCGTACTGCTTCCGGATATGGATCATATTTATATTTTATTTTCCAATATGTCTTTAAAAATCAAATTCGATTACATACCGCAAAAGCAATTTATTTCCGGCCATCAAAAGTACAAAGGGATTCGCAATTTTTGGCACATCGAAAGCATAAACAAAATAAAGGCTGCTATGCCCCCCGTGTTTGTAACGAGGGGATATTTGTCAGTCGTTTTTAACGAAATAAAGGTCTTACTATACCATCAGAATATTTTTTGCCCTGCAAGTGAATAAGCAGAAACCAAAAGAATGATAGATATATAGAAAAGAATTAGGATGAAGAGTTACGAAACCAAAACATAAACCCTTCGTTGTAATAGAGCTTAAGTTCAATCAAAATATTTGTCAACCAACTGCTATCTGCAACTAATAATAGTTACATTTGCAATGTAAAAACATTTGGATGGGAACAAAAGAAAAACTGATCGAAAGATTTAGAAGACAACCCAAAGATTTTTCTTTTGATGAACTTACGCGCCTGTTTCGGGCTCTTGGGTTTGAGGTCAGTCAAAAAGGAAAAACATCCGGCTCACGTATTGAGTTTGTCAATAACGAAAAAGAACTCTCATACGGTGCTCATAAACCCCACCCCGACAGCGCAATAAAGAGCTATGTAATGAAGCAAGTTTTGGAATTTCTTACATCGAACAAACTTATTTAGAATACATTATGGGAACATTAAAATATAAAGATTATTCAGGAACAGTAGAATACAGCGAAAAAGATAACTGTCTGTTCGGTAAGGTAGTTGGTATGAATAAAAACATTATTGCCTACGAAGGAAAAACTGTTGAAGAATTGAAAGCTGATTTTGAGGATGGAATTGACTTATACCTCGAAAGTTGCGAGGAGCGAGGTCTAAAACCTCAAAAACCATACAGCGGATCTCTTAATATCCGTATTCCATCAGAGTTACACAGTCAATTGGCTCTTAAAGCACAAATGACCGGACGATCAATCAATGCGATTATTAAAGATCTGTTAACGAATCAACAAGACTTGCTAAACACGTAAACTGCTTTCTCTGATATTGATGGAGTTTACATATTGGTGCAATTTACAGTGATTTCGCCACTACGTGGCTTCATTGTCTCATTCCTTTTTTTCTACAAAGATTAAACTGCTACGCAGTAATATCTTCCGCAACATAGTTGCGAATTCTTTGGTGTAAAACGAATTAAAACCTTCTTAAAGCAACGTAGTTGCGGAATCTTTGTAGCAAAACGAATTAAAAACATCCCAAAAGCAACGTAGTTGCGACATTTCAATTATCTACAATTTAAAACGAACAAGTGATAAAAATGTTAAGCTCTCGCTATACCATTAACATTTCAGTTTCAGCAACTCTCTCTTGTTTGTCAACAACCTTCACAACATACTGTTTCGGTGTTGATTTGCCGAATTTATCCGAATACAAATGAGGCGTTTTTGTGGTCTGAGGGGTAAATGGAATATTTTCAATCTTCACTCCATCGCGCCAGATCTCATAATGATCGATCGGAGCATCACCTGCATAGGCTGTATGCCATATAACATGGGCTTTTTCACCCTTTTCAATCGTTACCTTAGCCTCTTTCGGAGCCATCAGCTCCTGGTAAGGATTCTGGAAGTAGTTCGTTTTACCGCCCTTAGATTGTGAAGCCAAATCCTCAATCGCTTTCCGATCGGCAAGACTTAAAGCGGTTGGCAACACCTGGGCATCCATCATATTCTGCATCAACTGGCATTGTTGTGGATCGTCGCTGATTTGCCCGATTCCAATGATAGCAGTATGTATTCCGGGCGTTGTTAGCGAATAGTGAATCAGTTTCTTCGCGGGCAATTCCGGACTACTAACCTGGAGCACCACATGCGCTGGCGTATTCGACCACTCGGCTTTCTTGGTATACATCGCACCATCAGCAAAAATTTTCATTGCAATGATCCCGATATTTTTGGCCGCTGCCACCGGTATCACATTGTATTGCATATTAAAGAAATGCTTATCGTTGGCATTAATAGCCACGAGCATTCCGTCAAGAAGATTTTCAGTATCGCGCTGAATCATCTCGATCATCACTGCTGCATCTTTATGACCCGAGAAACCAATATGACGGATCAGCTTTTCATTTTTAGGGTTAAGACCTGTCCTGTTTGTACCATCTCGTACATCACGTAAAGCAGCTAATGCTCCAATAGTGTTTGCGTTGGGATCAGGATGATCATATCCTTCGTAAAGGGCATCTACCTCCCCCATACTATTCAAGGTATGAATCAACACCATATCAAGGTAAGCCTCTTTCGGAAAATTACCTGTACCATCTCCGAAAACCTGTGTGAGTGTGCGACGCACGTCATCAAGGGCTTTGGAACCTGCCGGACCATTGGTACCTCCATGAACTGCTTTACGATCATCTCCCCCTTTGCCAAAACGAAGTCCAGTCTTTGAAGTAACGAAGATGGCTTTCCGCTTTTCCGGATCATAATTTGGATGCCCGGGCGCAAGTCCAAGTTGTCGGAAAGCTTTACCATAATTCATCTGGCTTGGGCCGTAGTAGTTGGAAGTATCGAAATAGTTAATTCCTAATCCATGCGCTTTCAGGATGATTGCTACCGGATCGATGCCAGCGGGTGTCCATTGGATAGAAGCCTGTCCGCCCAAACCGAGGGTTGTAACCATAAAATCGATTTTCCCGAAACGCCTTTTGAGAGGAGCCACGGGTAAAGAAAGGTTCCCTGCCTGCAATAGATGGGGTGCGATACTTAATCCAACTGCCGCGGCAAATGATGTCTGAATAAATTGCCTCCGGGTTTTTCCGATAAGATGATTATTTTCCATGTTACTATTGTTTTAACAGTTAAACATTAGGAGTAACGTAAAATTATCGATTTTGTTTGGATATTAGATGATCTACTGATAAGTATTTAATGGCTCTATGACGTATGGGATGGGTAATTGTAATTTGTAATGATTGCTTTCGGCTATTAGATACTGGCAACTGTAAGGACTGCCTACAAAGGAAATTAGAAATTATCTTCTTTAAAGGATTTAAGACTGATAGTTAGCACTATCATGCAAGCTGCAAGTTGCCAAAAGCCAGCTGCCCATTGTATCATCCTTTTGAAAGCAGATTACAAAATTTACCCACACGATTCGTCATAGAGCCTATTTAATTCAGATCCATGCATCCAAATATTTTTTGGATCATAAAAAAATCCCAAACCAATATGAGGGCACTGAAAAAGTATCCCTCATAAAAATAGTCCGCTGAAAATTAGCTGGCAGATGAAGACCTATCCTTCATCTGCCAGCTTTTTTTCTATCAGTGCGA
>Ga0118677_10000557_pt1 | contig 81709 bp, 56 predicted proteins | sample AliMusrvi5mmetaG_FD_86154 | JGI IMG/M metagenome (GOLD analysis project Ga0118677, IMG submission 86154)
CCATTGTAGAGCACCACCAGGCTATCGGCAGCGCCCCAGGCGGCATGTACACCGAGAAGAGCTCCCAGCACGACAAGAGTAAATCGGCCCATCTTTCGCTCCTTTTGTCCATCCACACCCGATGGAAATCATCACGCGCCGCTCAGACGCCGGCGTCGGCGCCCGCCATCAACCGCGCGCTCACGGTGTTGGCCACCGCGAATCCCCGCGCACTCAACCGGAGGACCGGCCCCACACGTTCCAACAGACGGTCATCCATCGCGGCGCGCACGGCCGGGCCGGCGATGGCGGATAATATACACCCGCAGGCCTCCTCCGCCGCGGCGAGATCGAAGCCGTTGTGCAGGCGCAGACCGAGCATGACGCGTTCCAGTAAGCGTTCCGGCGCCGCCAAACGTTCGGCATAAGCGACCGGCAACGTGTCGTCGTCCAACAACGCGGCATAGTGACCGACATCGGCAGTATTGCGCCAGCGCACATCCTGCAGCGCGGACACCGCACCGGCGCCCAAGCCCAGGTAGTCGCGGCCCAGCCAGTACCCCAGATTGTGTCGGCTGTGCGCCCCCAGACGAGCGGCATTCGACACTTCATAGGGGACCAAGCCCTCCCGGATGATGGCCCGGGTGAGGTTGTCGCCCATCGTCTCTTCTGCTTCTTCGCCCGGCAGCACCAAATCTCCTGCCGCAATCTGCGCGGCCAACGGCGTTTGGTCTTCAATGATCAATGCATAACAGGACAGATGATCCGGCGCCAACGCTAACGCCTGCCGCATGGTGTGCTCCCAGGAGTCGACCGTCTGGCCCGGCAGGGCATACATGAGATCAAGGTTGATCTGCGCGGGTGTCACGGCGCGCAGCGCAGTCACGGCGTCGACAATCGCCTCCGGCGCGTGGATGCGTCCCAGGGTCGCCAATTCGGCGGCCTGAAAGCTCTGCGCCCCCAGACTCACGCGGGTGATGGGCAACTCGGCGAGTAGCGCCAACAACTCGGGGGTCAAGGTGCCGGGATTCGCTTCCAGGGTGATTTCGGCATGCGGCAAGCGTGGAAGCGGAACGATGAGCGCCTCCCAGAGGCGCTTTAGTTGAACGGCGGTAAGTGTGGTCGGCGTGCCGCCGCCGATATAGATGCTGTGTACCGGCCGCTCCAGCGCGGGGCGGCGTAACTCCGCTTCGCGGATTAACGCCGTCAGGTACCGATCGACCAGCGCCGGCGCCAGCCCCACAGGTTGCGACACGAAATCGCAGTACGTGCATTTTCGCACGCAGAACGGGATGTGGAGATACACGCCGAGATGATCCGGCGGCACAGTCAGCGGCTGGCGAGATGCGGCAAACATACCGGCAGTATACCCGGAATAGGACAGCGGACACCAGCGGGCACCAGCGGGCCGACGCCGGAGACGCGCATTACTCCAGCGGATCTTGCGGCAAGAGTTTCCATTGGTAATGTCGCGCATCGATGGTGAAATCCCAGACGGGTGGCGGAGTGCGCGTCGCGGCGAAATCTCGCCATTCCCACCAGTTGGAGTCCAGTGGAAGCCCGACCTTCAGATGTGTGAGGGCATAGATGAGTCCGAGCAGCACACAGGAGATACACACGCCGCCTTCCAGTCCGAAGGCCCCGCCGGTGATCAGTGACGATCCGGTGATCGTGGCGCTGACCGGAGTGGTGATGGCCAGAGTGATGCCGCTAATGGGTATTTGAAAGAAGAGTAAGGCGACATTCCATCCCGCATGCACCCCGATCGGCAACCAGAGTGAACCATGGCGCAGATATAAACACCCGAAGACGATGCCGGCGAGAAAGATATTGGCGCCGGCGAGCAGGGTGTTGTTGGGGTTGCCCAGATGCGCGGCGGTGAAGAGGGCTGCTGTCAGCAACAGGGTCACGAAGGGCCCGGCGCCGCGCAACAGGGTTTGAAAGAAATATCCACGAAAGAGCACTTCTTCAAACACGCCGAGGATCAGGAATCCCGCCGCGCCCAACCCCACTTCCTGCAGCATCTGCGGTGTAAAAGGCGCCAGGCGGAAGGTGACCAGGTGGAGGGGATACAATATCAACAACACGGCGAGAATGATCCCCACCCCCAGGCCGAATCCGCCGGTCAGGGCCACCAGTTGACGTCCGCCGTCAAGATGCAGGCCGAGGGTATAGGGCGGTAACTGTTCGAAGTAACGCAAGGCGACCACCGCGATCATGACAAACCCGATAATCGCGGAGAGGCGCGGGATCAATTCCGACGCATAGGAGGTTGGCGGCGGCGGCGCATGGAGGAAGAGCGTATAGGCGGACAACGCGGTAATATAGACCATCAACGTCATGAATAGCGAAGCGATCAGATAAACTACCGCCCGCCACCCACTGCGCAATCGCCCTGTTTTCGGATCCAGCCAGATCGAGAACCAATTCATTATATAGCAGCCTATTCCAAAGTCCACGCCTTCACAACGCATGGAATCATGCATCATAACCATGACACGCGGGCTACCGGGTTCTTCCCTTCATTTCGGCGGAAGACGCGCGCCTCCTTGTCCTGGACGAAAATCCTTATGTCACAGTTTCCAACCACTCATGGACTGTACGTTCCGCGACGACCAGACCCGGGGCAATCTCTGCTAACGGCGCCAGCACGAAGCGCCGTTGCGTCAGGAAGGGATGCGGTAGTTGCAAGGTTGGGGTGTCGCGTGTTTCCCCTTCGTAGACGAGGAGGTCGATATCCAGGGTACGGGGTCCCCAATGTTCGCCGCGCTGTCGTCCGGCTTCTTCTTCGATCGCGAGCACGGCTGTCAACAGCGTTTCCGGTGGGAGCGCGGTTTCTACCATGACGGCCAGATTCAGAAAATCCGGTTGCGCGGTGTGGCCCCAGGGGGGTGTCTCGTGTGTCGACGACACCGCCTGCACGCGGGTCTCCGGCAGGGCGTCCAGGCGCGACAGCGCCAGGCGCAGGTACGCGGCGCGGTCGCCGAGGTTTGAACCCATTCCCAGATAAGCGCGATGCCGGATCGTCATGCTCTCATGCTAACGGCGGGGGTCTTCCCTGTCAACGCTAGCCCGCGGATAGAGTCTCCTCGGTGCTGACACCGATCTTTCCGCAGGCTGCTTCCCGCGGACGCGTATCTTATTTATAATAGAGCCTGCTTTTCGTGTCGCCAACAATCCAGCGGGGGAAGCGCGCAGATTTTTGGGTCAGGCGCGAAGCGATGTTCGACTCTATCGCGCGGAGACACACGAGAAGATCGCGACAAAGCCTGGTGCTAAAAGATGCCGCGAGGAAATATGCCGTACTTAGGGTCAGGCGCTAAATAGAGCTTGTCCCAAAGTCCACGTATTCGCCTCACGGTGTCTTTTTCCGCCAAGAGTTGTCGAGCCTGACGAAAAAATCCACTCGCGATCCAAATACGTGGACTTTGGGACAAGCGCTAAATAGACCAGGGAAGGACACCACGATGCAGCGACGGACAACCCCTTTTTCGCTCTTCCTTATTATGCTGCTGGCCTGCGGCATCGGACTCTGCGGCATTATGTTCTGGCAGCGCGGACGACCATTCGCGCATCTTCCCATCCTGCTGTCCGGGCAGGCGCGACCACCGGCGAAAAACTTCCGCGAGCGGCTGGCCTATGCCGCGGAGGATATCGTTGACCCCAGCATTGTGTATGATCCCGCCTACACGTCCATCCCCTACCCCAATGGCGATATTCCCCGATCGCGCGGCGTGTGCGCCGATGTTATCATCCGGGCCTACCGGCGCTGCGGCGTCGATTTACAGGTTCTGGTCCACGAGGATATGTGCCGTCATTTTCGCGCCTATCCCCACAATTGGGGGCTGCACCGTCCCGACCCGAATATCGACCACCGCCGGGTCTATAATCTGGCCACGTTTTTCACACGCCATGGCGTGACGCTGCGCTGCACGCAACGCGGCGCGGATTACCACCCTGGCGACATCGTCGTCTGGCGGGTAGAGAATCAGGGGCACATCGGTATTGTTTCCACCCAGCGCACCGCTGCCGCCACGCGCTATATGATGGTACACAACATCGGCGCCGGGCAAGTCCTGGAAGACATGCTCTTCAGCTACCCTATCATTGGCCATTACCAGTATGCGCCGCGTTAGCCGCCTGCGGATAAAGTTTCATCGGCGCTGCCACCGATCTTTCCGCAGGCTGCTAGCCCGCTTCATTCATACTTTCATGATATTTCGTATTCACATGACATCGCGCTCCAACCCTTGCAACTATTTCGCTGACCCCACGTATTAGTAGTTAGAGGCAGTCAACTGGATGTCCACCGCGATCAGGGAAGTTGCAGGGGCATCCTGAAACCGGGAACCGGGGAATGCCGGAGGCACGTGCCGATCGAAGATACTGCGAATTTCTGGAGGTAGAAAGATGTCACGATTAGGATTCTTCGTTCTATTACTAGCTGTCATGAGCCTGGGGGCGTTCGCCAACGGCGTGCACCTTATTACGGCGGACGGACAGCGTATGGTGGCGCTCCGCGATTTCAGCGATGCGTGGCATGCCACCGTGGACTATGATACCGGTCGCGATGCCATCAGCATTTCCATCGGTTACCAAACCGTTGAGGTCATCCCGAACAGCCATACGGCCTGGATCAACAACCACCAGGTAGTGTTCGATACGCCGGTCCAGATCATCGACGACGTGACCTTTCTTCCGGTTCGCGAAATCTGCGATGCGTTCGGTTTGACCTGCGTATGGAGTAATTCGAATCAACAAGTGGTCGTCATCGATGATCATACGAAAACCTATGCGATCTGGACGCTGGATGACAACTGGCCACGCTACACGCATACCTACTGCCGGACTTTTGACCGCCAGACCTACCTTCGCGTGACCGTCGGCTTCCCGCTTCCGATCATTATCCACGAAGAGCATGGTGCTGCGCACGAGAAAGAACACTACACCAACGGCGCTGGTCGCGATGACGATCATGCATTACCGCAGCACACTGAGTCCGGATCGCTGCACTGGCAAACAACGGCGCATCCCCAGTGGTCCCACGAAAATGCCCCGGCGGATGCGGGACAAACACACGTGAATCCGCATCAGCAGAACGGCTGGACCGAGCACCCGACGCAGGGTCAGCAGAATACATGGACTCAGCATCCCACGCAGAATCAGCAGACGGGATGGAACCAGCATCCCACGCAAACGCAACAGAATAGTTGGAATCAGCACCCCACCCAAACGCAACAAAATGGCTGGAACCAGCACCCCACCCAAACGCAACAGAGTGGTTGGAATCCGCACTCCAGCCCGAGCCCAGCAGCGGGTGCACATGAGAATCATAGCGCGGCCACCCACCAGGCGCCCCCGGCCAAGGAGAAGGATGGCGCCAGCTACAGTCACGATGTCCATCGCGGTAGATAATCGCTCATGGAGTCGTTGCACGCCCCGGGATGACAGGGAATTCATCCCGGGGCGTGCTTTTTTGGTCCCGGCGCCGCCACTGCTTCTTTTCCCCTCGACAGGAGATAATGCGAGTGCTACAATCACCTGACAGGCTCACTGCGGGCGATTGCCGGGGTGATTCCTTCCGTTCCGTGGGCATGAGGAGTTAGCCATGCGCGTCACTAATTTGCGCTGCGAATACGCGGTAAACCCATTAGGTCTCGATACCCCATCTCCGCGCTTGAGTTGGGCCCTGGTCGATGAACGGCGCGGCGCGCGACAGGTGGCGTGCCAGATCCTCGTGGCTTCGCGTGCGGACAAGCTGGCTGCCGGAGACGGCGATATGTGGGACACTGGCAAAATCATCACGGATGCCTCCCTGCAACACGCCTACGCCGGCACACCATTGGTCGCACGCCAACGTGCCTACTGGAAGGTCCGTGTGTGGGACGAGACCGGGGTCGTCAGCGACAGTGAACCGGCCTGCTGGGAGATGGGGTTGCTCGCTCCCGCCGATTGGCAGGCGCAATGGATCGGCGTGCCGGTGGAGAAAACCGTAGACCACTCGTTGGATGGAGCATGCTGGATTTGGGGCCCATGGCTACCCGCTGAGAGTGGGCAGTGCATTGCCCGCACCACCTTCACCATTCCTGACGCCGCGGCGGTTACCGCCGCAACACTGTTTGCGCGCATCAGTAATACCGGGACTTTGTCGCTGAATGATCACGAACTTGGCGTGGCCAATAATTGGCGCAATCTAGGTGTCTACGACGCGCTGGCCGCAGTACGCAGCGGCGAGAACACGCTGACTATCTCCGCCAAGGGTTGGGACGGCGCACCCGGCCTGATATGTAAACTCCTCCTCACGCAGCGCGATGGCGCCATCATCACCATTACCTCGGACGCCATGTGGAGCACACAACCAGCTCCTGACGCGGCATGGCAATCCGCCGTGTCCATTGCACCCTATGGCAGCGGACCCTGGGAAATCCCCGCGGAAACGCCACTCACTCCTGTCCCGTACCTGCGCCGGGCGTATACGCTGGATCAGCCGGTGGTGCGCGCACGCGCCTATGTTACCGCCCTGGGTGTCTACGAATTCTATATTAACGGCACGCGCGTTGGCGATGACTGCCTTGCGCCGGGGTGGACCGATTATCGACAGCGGGTACAATACCAGACCTTTGACATCACCAGCTTGCTGACCACCGGCGAGAATGCCGTATGCCTGTTGCTCGGGGATGGCTGGTATGCCGGTTATCTGTGCTGGGTGGGGCGCAACTATTATGGGAACTATCCGCTGGCCTGCTGCCAACTCGAGCTGACCTACGCCGACGGCAGTACCGTCACGCTGGGCAGCGATGGACAATGGAAAGCCGCGACGGGGGCGATCTGTTCTGCCGATATGCTCATGGGGGAGCGCCATGACGCGCGCGCGGAAATAATCGGCTGGCAACAGCCGGGCTTCGACGATCAGACGTGGATGCCGGTCTGTGTAGAAACGCCTGATGTGACGCGTGACGCGCAGCGTGGGCCATCCGTGCGCGTAGTGGACGAATTGCCGGCGCTGACGGTGACGGAAATTGCTCCCGGTTGCGCGATCTTCGACCTGGGACAAAATATGGTGGGATGGGCGCGCCTGCGCCTTTCCGGAACCGCGGGCACGACAGTGCGCTTGCGGTTCGCGGAAATGCTGAACCCCGACGGCACGCTCTATACGGTCAATCTCCGTAACGCGCAGTGTACCGACTACTACACGCTATCCGGCGCCGGCGAGGAAGTCTTTGCCCCGCACTTCACGTTCCGCGGCTTCCGCTATGTTGAATTGACGGGCTATACCGGCCCGCTCGCGCCCGCGATGATCACCGGAGTGGTCATCTCCTCCGCTACGCCGCCGACCGGGGCATTTACCAGCGGCCATCCGATGATCGATCAGCTCTATCGCAACATCCAGTGGGGTCAGCGCGGCAACTTTCTCAGCATCCCTACCGATTGCCCGCAACGCGACGAACGGCTGGGCTGGACCGGTGACGCGCAAATATTCGTACGGACGGCCGCCTACAACGCAGACGTCGCCGGCTTTTTCAATAAGTGGCTCCTCGATTTAAACGACGCTCAACTCCCCGATGGCGCATACCCCGATGTTGCACCACGAACGATGGATGGGGGCGGTAACGCCGCCTGGGGCGATGCCGGGGTGATCTGCCCGTGGACGATTTACCAGATGTATGGCGACACGCGCGTGTTGGCAGACCATTACAGCGGCATGAAACGCTGGATTGCCTACTGCGAATCCCATAGTGTAAACCTGATCCGCCCGAATGATGGCTATGGCGATTGGCTCTCCATCGACGCCGACACACCGAAAGAGCTGCTGGGTACCGCCTATTTCGCCTATAGTACGAGCTTGATGGCGCAAATTGCCGATGTGCTGGGCAAAACGAGCGACGCCGCGGCGTATCGCAAGCTCTTTACGCGCATCGCGACAGCCTTCAATGAGAAATTCGTCGCCGCGCATGGCCGTCTCACCGGAGATACACAAACCGCCTATGTCCTGGCATTACGCTTTCATTTGCTGCCGGAAGAGAAACAACTCGCGGCCGCCCGCTACCTGGTGGACGATATCGCGGCGAAAGGCGATCACCTCTCGACCGGTTTCCTCGGTGTCGGCTATTTGCTGCCCACACTGACACTCGCCGGTTACCCGGACATTGCCTACCGGTTGCTGTTGAACGACACTTTCCCCTCCTGGGGCTACTCCATCAAACAAGGCGCCACCACGATCTGGGAACGTTGGGACGGGTATACCGAGGCGAAGGGGTTTCAGGACCCCAACATGAACTCTTTCAACCACTACTCGCTGGGCTCTGTGGGCGAGTGGCTCTATACGACCGTGGCTGGCATTGGTCTGGATCCTGCCATCCCGGCGTTCAAACACAGCATCATCCACCCGCAACCGGGTGGTGGCCTGACCAGCGTCTCCGGGTCGTTGGCGACGCCCTACGGGCGCATCGAAACGCACTGGGAAATCGTTGGGGACCGCTTCACTCTGGATGTTACGATTCCCGCCAATACCTCCGCCACTGTCTACCTTCCCTCGACGGAGTTGGGGGAGATCATGGAGAGCGGGCATCCCGCGGCCCGTGCCGCCGGGGTTATTTATCAGAGAATGGACGGAGACGAAACGATCTATCGCATCGCCGCCGGCGCCTACCACTTCTCCTCCCCCGCACCGCGCTGGCATGGCGACGACATCGCGGAAATCGACTTGCTCTTTGATGTAGACCTTGGAAAATAACTGATTCCACCTCGGGAGGTGTGCAAATGAAAATCGTTGCCATTCTCGGCAGCCCACGCGGGATGTCAGGGAATACGGGGCTCTTGCTGGACGGCGTCATACACGGCGCCCGCGACGCCGGCGCGGAAGTCCAACTCTTCTCGCTGGCGAACTACGATGTGCAGCCATGCCGTGGGTGCGAAGCGTGCCACATTTCCGGCGAATGCCCGATTGCCGATAACTTTGCGGCGCTCCTTGCCGCGGTAACCGCGGCGGATGGCCTGGTGCTGGCCAGCCCGAATTACATCCTCAGTGTAACCGCGCAACTCAAAGCGTTCCTCGACCGCCTCTCCGGCCCGATCCATCTGCAGACCTTCACCGGCAAATATGCGGCGGCCGTAGTCACCGCCGGGGGGCCGGGCAGCGACGAGGTGGAGCAGTACTTGCTGCGCGCCTTACGCATGACCGGTTGTGCGACCGTGGGCAGTGTCGGCGCCATGGGGTGGCAAATGACCCAGGACGCCACTCGTGCTCCACATCTGACGAATGCCGCGGCTCTGGGCGTCGCCCTTGTCGCGGCGATCCGCGATGGACAACGCTTTCCCGCACAAGACCTGGAACGCCTCGCCGTGCGCACGCGCATGCGCCAGTTAGTCATGGCACAAAAAGAGCATTGGCCCTATGAATACGCCATCTGGGCGGGACGGGACGACACATAACCTGCATTATTCATCATCTTTCGAATAATGCCATCGTTAGTTCGGCAGTCAATAACTTCAAAAACAATCCGGGCTAATATCCGGCAAGGAGAAACAGGAGTATGACACCACGCGATCGATTCATCGCCGCCCTGGAGCGCCGTCCCTTGACCGGACGTGTGCCGCATTTTGAATTAGTGTTCTTCCTCACCATGGAGGCTTTCGGCAAGCTGCATCCCTCGCAGCGTGCATATCACCAATGGGATCAGATGGAGGAGAAGGAACGCCGCTTGCACCGCAACGATCAGGCTGATCTCTTCATCGCCACCGCGGAACGCTTCGAACATAGCGCCATCTTTCTCCACCCCAACCCCGGGTCTTTCGAAGAGGTGGTGCGCCTGGTCGATTCCATTCGCGAGAAAACCGGCGACCGCTACTTCCTGATGATCCATGGTGACGCCACCTACGGTATTCCTGACGGCAACGGCATGCTCGATTTCACCTACCAATTGGCGGATGAACCGGAGAAAATGAAGCAGCAAGCCGACGAGTGGGTCAACGGCGCGCTTGCGCAGGCGGAACGCTATAAAGCAGCGACCAGCCTGGATGGGTTTGCGTTGTGCTCCGACTACTGCCTGAATGTCGGACCATTTTTAAGTCCCAACCAGTTTAGCGAATTCGTTACCCCGTATCTGGCCAAACTCACCAGGGGGTATCGGGAAATGGGCTTCTATACCATCAAACATACCGACGGCAATATCATGCCCATCCTCGATCAACTGGTAGAGACCAACCCGCACGCACTGCATTCCATAGACCCCCAGGCCGGGGTCGACATTGCAGAAGTCAAGCGTCTGGTGGGCGATAAGGTCTGTCTGATCGGCAACGTCAATTGCGGCAAGCTGGATACCGGCACCGATGACGAATGTGCGGCGTCGGTGCGCTACGCGCTGCAGCACGGTATGCCCGGCGGCGGCTACATCTTCTCCACCAGCAACTGCGTCTATACCGGCATGCGCCTGCAACGCTATGAGGAGATGCTGGCCATCTGGCGCGCGGAAGGAAACTACCCGGCATGACAGCTTTGCTTGATGATCGCATGAAAGCGATGCTTTATCTTCACCCGGAAGCAATCCCTATCAGTTGCTATTTTCTGCCGGCGACCTGGGCAAAGTACCGGGACGCGTTGCATGATCTGGTTGACCGGCATCCGATCGTCTTTCAAAACGCGTACCAGGGGTACAACGCCTATGACGATATTGGCGGCACCTATGCCCAGGGGACGCATGTAGATGAATGGGGCTGCGTCTGGAGCAATATCCAGCATGGGTGCGAAGCGTTCGTGACCGGACACCCCTACCCGGAACGTGAGATGCTGCGCACGCTCACCGCGCCGCCACCCGGCGCCGGCCTGCCGCACGGTTTCATGTTCCTGCGTTTGACCTACCTGCGCGGGTTTGAAGAAGCGATGCTCGATTTTGCCGAGGAACCCGCGGAACTGCGGCGTATGATCGATGTCGTCCTCGCCTACAATCTGGGCGAGATTGATGCCGCGTTAGCAAAGCATCCGGAGATGATCTATTTCGGCGACGACCTGGGCATGCAGATCGCCCTTCCTATCTCCCCGGCACAATGGAGGAAATACCTTAAGCCGTGCTATCAAGAGATGTATGGCCGGTGTCGGGCCGCGGGCAGTTATGTCTACATGCATACGGATGGGCACATTCTGCCCATCATTCCCGACCTGATCGACTGCGGGGTAAATGTGCTCAACCCGCAGATTCGCGCCAACGGATTGGCGGGGCTGGTGGCCGTCTGCAAAGGAAAAATCTGCCTGAATCTCGATCTCGACCGGCAGCTGTTTCCCTTCTGCACCCCCGCAGAGATCGATACCCATGTCCGCGAAGTGGTAGAGCAACTTGGCGCCCCGGAAGGCGGTCTCTGGCTCACCGCCGAATGCGGCCCCGACGTCCCCCTGGACAACATCGAAGCGATCTGCCTGGCGCTGGAGCGCTACCGGGGATACTACCAGTAGCCGACTTTGGGGGCTTCGCGACTACAACGGGCCATCTCCCATAGATGGCGGGTATGGTTACTTTGCACCGGCTCCAAAGGTCGTGGTTTTATCAAGACCGACGGATTGGGTGAAAATTTTCAGCGAGTATGCATTATCCAGCGCTGGATCAATTTTTATCGTTCCGCCGACACGCACCTTGGCTCCTCCTGACTCCGGGTCGCCACCCAAAGACCAGCCTTTCCCCAAGTCAGTGTCCCCCTGGCCAAAGACGCCTTTCAATGATCCGCTGGCAAACCCATCACTTTCTTCACGAACTTTCCCATTCGTCAAATCGAAAGTCGACTTCGACCCCAACATCTTCACTTCACCTTCCAACTTGGCCTCCAATGGACCGACTTGTACCCCAAAATTAATTTTTGCCGTTACCGCCGTTGAGGTGGTGACTGTATTGTCACGGAAATTATAATCCACTTTCCCGCTCATGCCTGGAATATAGGCTTCAAATTCGATGTTGCGCGGCGTAATTTTGAGAGAGATGCTTTCGCACGCGATCGAGATGACCAGCTTGTCCGCCAGCCATTTTGGCAACGCGTTCGTCGCGGTGATCGTCTGCTGTTCAAAATGATGTTTCTGCTCCTCTGCTTCTGCCTCCGCGGCATGAATCTCGTCTTGCAATTGCTGGATTTCTCTGTCCGATTCACCCGAGTAGCCGAAGTTGCCGCCACCGAGGATGTCCCCGGTCGCCCGGGCCGCATATAACCAGTAGTACTGTCGAATCTGCAGATATTCGCGTTTCATGATGGCCGGATTATTCATATTGCGAATATAGAGCGTGGTCACATACCAGAATTCTTCCAGCTTGGGTTTCATCTTCTGCTTATATTGCGGCATGTAGAGATTCACCCATTGCGTATAACATCCATGCCCGATTTCGTTGAGCTTGCGCACATGCCGTAACTTTTCTTTTTTTCGTCGTAATTCGAACGGCTTGTGATCGATCTCGCTATTCGCCCCCCCCGCTCGTTCTTCATCATCGTCAATCGCTTTCATACGGACGGCATTGAATATTTTTTCCGGCTCAAACAATGCCTGATACGTCTCAACGATCGCGGCAACCTTCGCGTCATAATCCTTGAAATACGACGTGAAGTAGGCGCCATAAGTACCTTTCACACGCTGATAATCGGCATAGTTCTGTTCGGCGTACATCCCCCCCGAATCCACGAGACCAGTCATATCCGGGGTATCGGCAGGGAGTGCGGAGGCCGAATTGCCGGCGTCTGGTAATGTCACACCTTGTTTCAGTGCAGCCGTCTTCAACTTCTGTTGTATTTTATCGAGTTGCGCTTTGCTCATTCCAGGGACATTTTGCAGGGCTGCCAGTATTCGTTGTGTGTTGGCCATCGACTCTTGCACCTGCTTTTTTTCCCATGCCTTTCCTTTTTCCGATCTGACAGCATCGCTATCACCAGGATTGATTCCCATTTCGGCCTGTAATGCCAGCGCCTTTTCCTTCATCAGATTCGCCTGACGCTGCGTAACGACTTTCATCCATTCCGCCACAATCGGCGCGTTCCGGATGTAATCCCTGGTATCATTCAAGTTAGTTTGCGGCAACTCGGGTAGTTGCATACGTTCACTATCCAGCAATTTCCCGACATGATCGCGAATCTTTTGGGCGATATTCGGGAGATCTTGCTCGATCTCGTCCGCAGTGCTCAGCGGCACCAGATCTTTCAACGCTTCAGTTTTTGCATCGAGAGTTGCCGGGGATTCGGAGGCTGCGCCGTCGTTCTTCTCCGTGGTCTCTTCGTTCTGTTTACTCTTCTGCAGACGCACGCCGCCGTGCAGGGCGGCCGCTTTCATCAGACAATCAACCACCTGGTGGTTATCGCCCTTTTTGTACCAGTAGCACGCCAACACGCGATAGGCGCGACAGTTCTTCGGATCAAGGGTGATGACTTTCTCCAACAGCACATGGGCCTTCTCATCAGCGTTGGCGTTCAGGTAGGCGTTTGCCAGATTCAGCATGGCCAGCGTGCTATCCGGTTCGAGGAGCAGCGAATATTCCAACAGGGTGACGGCGTCATCGGGTTTCGGCAACAGTGCCACTGCTGTCGCCAACAGATTCGTTGTGCGCGTATCCGTGGGGACACTACGCACCAGGCAGGCGCTGGCCACAGTCAGGGCCGGCAGCGATTTTTTATCGGCCAACAGGATGGTAAACTGAGTGACACGATCGCTAATCAGCTGCTTCAGCAGTTCCGGTTGCTTCTGCACTGCGACGAGGTCAGATTTCAACAAGGTGATCGTCTGCGCGTCCGATCCGGTCAACGCCGGACCCAACGTGGAAATATAGCGATCAGCCAGCGCCAATATCAACGCTTTGGCTGGGGGTTGCGGAGGTGTGGACTTTGACTGGGAGGCTCCGGCCCCAACACTCCAGCAGGGGGAGAGAACGAGTAAGAAGACAGAGAGCAGGACGAACCAGATTAACTTCATCATAGCATCCTTCGTTTAATGAGGTTAACTATTAGCCCGGATTATATCTATAGGAATTGACAGCCGGGCTACCTTTCGCATTATTCGAACTTTTTGAATAATGCTGGTTAGATAGGATAGCATCATTTGCCACTCTTGCAATAATGTTTATTTGCAATAATACATCAACAATTCTCATCGTGCGACTTTGCCCTGATTATTCAGGAAGTAATTGCCGAACGAGAGGAGGCTTTCGAGGACATCACGACAGCGCCTGACGCAAATAGTTGCCGCAAGGAAATATCTCGGACTTGGGGACAATCATCCAATGCCTTGTATCCTTCCTGGGCAAGGCACCATCTCAAGTGTGGAAATCTGCGATTTCCACAGGAGACGAGAAATACTGCTACTTCCCCGCCGCCTGCACCGGTCTCGCGGGACGCACTTCGTAGAACATCGGCAGGTCGAACACACTCAAATCCATGGTAACATTCTCGCTCATTATTTCTTCGTGGGCGTCATACGGTTCTAGGGTCAGGTAGTATTGGACGCCAGGGGTACGGGTACTATCAGGGAGAACGGTCCGGTCGCGGATCGCCCAATACACTGCGATGAACTCTTTTGCCGCGCATACGCCATTTTCCACGTGAGCGAGACGGTAACGGTGAGCTACCAGCCCGTGTTTGTAAGGCGCAATAGACGCCGGCGCCGGGATCGCGGTCGCTTCCAGTAACGTGGCCAGCACTATTGCACGCGGTGGCGTGGGACGCTTTGCCACGCGTTCCGCCGCCTGCTGTGCGAGATCGCGCACCTCACGCGGTCGCAAGGCGCGATTATACAACGCCACCCCCTCCACCGTACCGTGCCAACCGCTTGTTGCCGGGACATTGTCGCCGAAATACCAGCTACCGGGTGTCCAGGTGCGCAAATCGCCGCTACCGGCATTCGATGTCAGTGCCAGCATGCCGTTGACGTAGCAGGTCAGCGTGCCCGGTTCATAGGTGACGAGTACATGGTACGGTTTCCCGGCAGTGAGCGCGCCGAAGGTACACGGCTTGAGCGCCGTATCCCCCTCAGGATACTGGGTGCGACACCAGATGACAAACCGACTGCCGTGCTGTCCCAGGAAGAAATTGCGAGCATTCGGTGCTGCGATCGTGGTGATTTGCCGCACCTCAGTCGTCGCGGTATCCTCTGGGGTGATGAGCGCTTCCAGGGAGAAAGCCTGCGACGTGGCCAGCGCGGCCAGCAACTCTTTTCCCGCAAGATTTGTGGTGAACCATCCGCCAGTCAGGTTCATGCCATTCGTCAGGCTGTAGCGCGCATCCCCCTGCGGCGTGACTTCGCAGTGACGCTGGCGAATTCCCTCAGTGGCATCTACCATATTTTGCCCGGTGCGCCGCGACCAGGCGAACACCAGCCCATCACGCACCGGTGGCCAGGCGGCGTCCGAGTCAGGACCACCCAGCGCCGGTGTGCCGGTCTTTCCCGCCGGGGATGCGCCGGCAATCCAGGCATCGGGCCATGCATCGCCAATTTGATCATGCGTGACGCGCGCCCACTTTTCAATAGCGGAAAAATCCGCGGTGAATTTTCCCAGGTAGAGATCGGCGTCGGCGCCGCCGATTCCCGGCCCAGTCATCACCATAAAGCGTGGATGATTACTCCAGCGCGGGAAGTAAACGCTTTTCCCCTCAATCCCCGGCGCTGTATCGATGGCCACCGCTCGTGGGTGATCTGCTCCCCAATCATACATCATCAGGTGACGATGCGGGCCGTCCGAGTGCCAGAAGCGATAGCTATTGTCCGGCGCCAGCGACGTCCAGCACCCGCTGCCGCGCACGATGAGTGGACCATTGGGCAACGTCGCGATGCCCGGACGCGGCCAGGGAAAAAGACCGCTCGCGTGAGTGCCATCGGCGGAGAGTTGCACGTTGTCGATATCAACGGCGGCATCACCCGAATCGAGATCTTTCGTCCATACCGGCTCACACACCTCCGGGTGGTCGATCTGGTAGCGAAAAATCGGGGTAACCCCCCTGGCGGGGGATCGATTACTATCGATGTCGCCCGCCGTTTGTACATAGACCCACTCCAACCCGGTAGTGGGGTCGGCCCACACAGCGATGGCCAGACCAGACACCAGGGCGTGTTGCCCCGTGCCATCCCAATTCATGATATAACACCGGTGATCGACGGGCAGTGTAAATACGATGCGGTTACCGCGCGGGGTGATTAGTGGTAAACGGTAATTGCCCACATCCGGCAGAATTCGGTGTACGCCTTTCCCGTCGTCGGTATCCAACCCCATCAGCGCCAGTTGCCGGCCCATGGCCCAGGAATCCGTCCCGCTGATGTCCGCCAACCAGACGATTCGTGTACGCGCCCCGGTCAATGCACGCACCTCTGCCGCCACGTCCCCGTCGCCGCACGCCCGACCGGCAAGAACCAGCAATATTCCCAAGCATAACCAGCAGGCATAGCGTCGCATACGCCTCTATTGTACTGCAATCGTATGGGGGATGCCAGCGCGATTGACACGTACATCATCTCGCCAGCAATGACAGCGGTTCTTGTCTCGCCATCCTTTATGAACGGTTGACAAATTCCTTGTTTCGAGTACGATCTATAGACTCAGGGGAACAGTGGGGAGATACATCATACGGTTACACGATGCTGTACCCCACCACGCGCGGAAGATCGCTGCATGGTGGGGCGGTGTTGTTTTTACACCGTATTGAGGACAGAAACTATGCCGGAACTCTTTATTGGAATGACGACCTGGAATGATGCGGATCTGGTGCGGCGCAGCATACCGGCGTTGCGCGCCTCACTGCCGGAAACGGATTTCGAATTCGTCGTCTGGGACAACGCTTCGACGGATGACACGCCGAAGGTGCTTGATGCGCTCAGTGTACGCTATTTCTCACGGCGGTGTTCGCAGGGGGATGCCTTAAACTTTTTGCTAGAGATGAGCACCGCGCCATATACCCTGCTAATGCACAGCGATGTTTTTCTCCTCACCCCGGCGTGGTTCCCCGTTGTGCGCGCTGCACTGCATCGCGAACAGGCCGCGCTGGTGTCCCCGGAAGATACCGGCTTAGGACCGGTGGGACGCGGATTTCATGGTATGCCGGAGAGTTCTTTCTTGTGCTTCGACACCGCGCGAGCCCGGGCATGTCGACGTCCAAATCCGACAAAATATCTGAAAAATAGCCTGCGAGGACGCGGGGCAAGGCAGTGGCGCTACTTCGATTTCTATGGCCCCCACGTCACGCACCATATTCCTGAGGTGCTGGCGGCGCACGGCGCATCCTGGCAAATGATGACCCCACTACTCTCGAAACGATTGCCTAAACCCTGGTACTTCCACCCCATCACCGGCCAACCATGGGGTGAGAACGCGTATTACGAATACGGCTTCGGCAATTTTTATGCTTTTAACGGCCTTATTACGCACTTCCACAATTGGTACGCGCGCGAGATTCATCAGGATGGCGCCAACCCCGGCGACCCGGACAGCATCCGTCGCGAATACTGCATGCACTATTGTCGTCGTTTTCTGGCCGACCTTGACGCGGGGGCGGTGCACTTGCCTGAAAGTACAGACCCGATGTATTCGCAAAGCGAATAAAACTGACTCGCCTAAGCTGTATTCGCTTCGCGAAAACAGCTTGGGTACAAGAAGAGGCCTGTCTTTTCGTCGGAAACGGAAAGGACTTTGGAATCAGAAAGGGAAATATGGTATAACCTAAGAAGCAGTTCCATCCGATAACGCAGACGCCACCTGGGAATCGGCGTCATCATCTTCATCCGCGGTGGGCCACGAGACTGCACGCCCCCACCGAGTTATTGCCTGATAGAGGACTGTATGGCGCGACCGCCCCAAACCGTAAAACGTGAAGCTATGTTCGGTATCCTGCAGGGGTTCCAACTTGGAACGATCCTGGTCGTTGGCGTCATCGTCTCCTTCATCCTCCTCCGTATGATCCCGATCGACGGCCAACCCATGAATGCAACACTCAATCGTTTGTTCCCAATCACGCTGTTCCCCTGGCTGCCGGCGACCTTGTGGGGAATTGAATTTCTGCTCTATTTTGGCATTACCTGGATGATCGCTGCGGAAGCACTTCCCGCATTGATCGGCGGGGTCCTGGGGCTCATCATTCGATTACTGGTCAGTATGGGCTTCAGTTTAGTACTTAGCATCAAAGATCACCTCTCCTTCAGTGATGTGCTCGCTGATGTACAGGGCGCCTCCTGGGCGTACCGTGCGCTGGCGATTGTCATCGCTTGCATCGCGCTGAACTGGCCATTCTATTCGTTGTTTGCAGAAGGATTCAGCACAAAGAAAGCCACGTCACCTGGAAAAACCGTCGATCGTCCGAAGCAATTCGCCTTCGATACGGCGAAGATCAACCGGCCGTCTTCCGCGACGGGGGGATATCCCTCGCGCACCATCGTGAAAGATGAATTGGCCCCCACGACGCGGCAACTGACTCCTCCACAGGAATTCGTCATGCCCAAACCGATCGACTCGGTCCATGGTACGGTGAATATCCCGCTGAAAGTGCTCGTGGAATCCATTCCGGATCTCGAGCACCTGCTCGCGCCGGAGACGGTCGCGAAGATTCGTCTGGCCTTTATCGTACCGCAATTATCCCATGGCACAATCTGGTTAACCTGGGCGCAAGTCTTCGGTGATACGCTCAAAAATACCCATGGCCGTCTTGACGAAGAGATGCAGGACCGGTGGCTTCGACTGCGCCCCAAACATTATGTCCTCCAGGTACCCGCCGAACTGTTCACGGTACATCGCGTTCCGCCACCGTGGATGCGTTTGGCGGAAGTTCCCCAGGAGCAACAATTTACGGTGGAAGTGTAACGAGTTAACCAATGGCATCGATCAATTATGCGAGTAAAGAGATCAATTGCAAGCTGGTCTACTACGGGCCGGGGATGTGCGGCAAGACGACCAACCTGCAATTTATCCATCAAAATCTCACCGGAATGAAACGGGGAGAGATGGTGTCGCTGGCCACCCCGGGCGAGCGCACCCTCTACTTCGACTTCTTACCGATAGAGCTCGCGGAGATCAACGGGTTTAAGGTGAAATTCGGTTTATACACCGTTCCCGGCCAGGTGCTCTATAACGCGACCCGAAAATTAGTGCTACGTGGCACCGACGGTGTCGTCTTCGTTGCCGACTCCCAATGGGATATCATGGAGGAGAATCTCGCGAGTTTAGAGAATCTCAAAGAGAATCTGACCGGCTATAACGTTCGACTCGACGACCTCCCCTACATCATCCAATACAACAAACGTGACCTTCCGGACGTTGCGCCGGTGTGGTATCTCGAGTATTTGTTAAATACCTGGGGCGTGCCGTCGGTTGAAGCTGTCGCACCCCAGGGAGCAGGAGTATATAAAACATTATATACCCTCTGCCGCCATGTCATCCGCGATCTGGTGCATCGGTTCGAGTCATTGTAAGTGAGGGCCATCCTGTGGAAATGCACGATCTCATCCTGGAACAAGAGGATGCAACGCTCATCGACCAGTGTTTATCACGCTATGTCGAAGATACCGGTGTGCGTATCGCATTATTGATGGGGCGGGACGGCCACTTGCTTGCCAAGCAAGGGGATACCCGCGAGTTAGAAATTGACGGTTTGTGCGCGCTGGCCGTCGGCGCTTTTGCGTCGTCGGAAGCGTTAGCGCGTCTGTCGGGCGAAGAGAGTTTTAACTCCATCTATCATCAAGGGGTGCGCATCAATGTCTTTGTCTCGTTAGCCGGCGATTCGCATCTGCTGCTCACTGTCTTTGATTACAACGCCAGTGCCCCTCTTGTGCGCCTTCAGGCAAAAGTAACAGCAGAGGCCATCATCAATGTGTTGGAACGAGCCTATACGCGTACACGCGCCTCGCGTCTCGGCGCCTGAGCACAGTCGCCATACATCGCGCCTGCCATCTATATTCCCCGGGCACCGCGCAAGGAGAAGAAACCCCCATGGCCGTTAAAGGATCATTCAAAGATATTGCTTTCGTCGAATTGCTGGAAATGATGCATAACTCGCGAAAAACGGGACGCGTAGAGGTTTCCCACGAGAACCGCTGGGCGATGGTCATTTTTCGCGAAGGTGCGGTCTGGCATGTGGAACCGCGGGGATTCAAAGGCGCCTCTCCGGAAGAGGTGGTCTTCGAGCTGATCCGAATGACGGAAGGGAACTTCGTCTTTCAGCGCGTCCAGGTATTGCCCATGTTAGAGCGCACCGTGCATTTGAGCACGGAAAGTCTTATCATGGAAGGTACGAAGCGTCTGGACGACCAGGCAGCCATCGCACAGGAAGTCGGCGGTGAAGTTTCGCAAGTCCTGCACTTGAAACCGGGCGCCGATGCGAAGATCCGCTACGTCCCCCAAAAGGTGAAACAGGTCGTGCAACTCATCGATGGCACGCACACCGTCTCCCAGGTCATACAGTTGAGCGGGTTGGAACAGGAAGAGATCACCCAAATCCTCAAAGAGCTGACGGAAAAAGACGTCATCGAATTCGTGTCAACAGATCCCAACGCCCCAGTCACGGAAACGCCGGCCGCGGCCGAAACGCCCGCACCCACGCCTACTCCAACGCCTGTTGCGGCGACTCCGACGCCTGCCGCTCCCACACCGCAACCAATCACACCGACACCAGTAGCGCCGCCTCCCGTGGCTCCACTGGTCTTCAATAAGACCGCAGAACCCGAGCCGGAACTGATTATCTCATCACCAGCCGCTCCGGCCCCAGCGCCGGCGCCCACTCCTGCACCACCCCCCACCCCGGCGCCTGCGCCAGCGCCCGCGCAGACGGCCACCGCCGGTGGTCCTCGACAGGTATTGCGCTTCAAACCCGGCGCGGAGTCACGCGTGCGCTTTGTACCACAAAAAGTAAAACGCGTTTTACAGGCCATTGACGGCACGCGCACCTTGAATGAAGTAATCCAGCAAAGTGAACTGGAACCGGAACAAACCAGCGTGATCATTAATGATCTGATCACTCAGGGAATTCTGGAACTCATCAACGGTTGAGACGTCGTCTGTGAAATCTCACCAGCGCCCCGCAACGTCGTTGCGGGGCGCTGTAATTTCAGGATAGATATCGCGGGACATCAGCAGGATTCCACTCCCTGAACGCGAAAGCTTGAGTGACAGCTTCTGTGACCCCGGAGGACTTCTATGACAGACGACATTCGCTTTGGTATCATCGGCTGTGGTGGTATCGGCACCTTTCACGCGGAAATTCTGCAGAGCGTTCCCCATGCCCGCCTGGTCGCGGTCATGGATATTCTTCCCGAGCGCGCTCAGCAGGTGAGTGCACGTTTCGGGGTGGCGGGATACGATGCTTACCCGGAAATGCTGGCGAGGACAGACCTTGATGTCGTCACGGTATGCACACCCTCCGGACTTCACGCAGAGCACGGCATGCAAGCCGCACGCGCCGGTAAGCATGTGCTCTGTGAAAAACCCATGGATATCTTCGTCGAACGCATCGACGATCTGGTCGCCACATGTCGTACCGCGGGGGTTGTACTTGGCGGTATCTTCCAGAACCGTTTTCCCATTGCATTACAGCAGACGAAACGCGCGATTGTCGATGGATGGTTGGGCGACATTATCTTCGCCAATGGCTCTTGCCTGTGGTATCGCACACAAGAATACTACGATAGCGGAGCGTGGCGTGGGACCTGGACCCTGGATGGCGGTACATTGTCAAATCAGGGGATCCACACAATTGACCGCCTGGTGTGGCTGACCGGCATGACCCCCACCGTCCGCGCCGCCTATTGCCCTACCCTCTGTCGCGACATGGAAGCGGAAGATTTAGGCATCGCCTTACTCACTTTCCCGAATGGCGCCGGCGGAGTCCTGCAAAGCACCACGCTGGCCAACCCCGGCATTGCCACGAATGTCACCATCTGTGGAACAAAAGGCACTGTCGTTGTGGAGGATAACGCCGTCACCTATTTCCAGGCGGAAGGCGCACCCGACAACTTGGTAACCGTAGAACGCCCCGGATCTACCGGCGGCGCCGCCGACCCGGCCGCGGCCTGGGGAGGCGCCCACGCCGCGAACATCGAGGAATTCGTCGCTGCGTTACGGGAAAACCGCGAACCTTCCGTCAATGCTCAAGAGGCGCGCAAAGCGGTCCAGGTGCTGAATGACATCTATCGAGTGGCACAGTTGGGTCCCTGGGCCGTATGAGATGACGGGGCGAGTCTCAATCTGGTGGCGTACCGTGATGTGCGGCGCGCCACCTTATTCTTTCCGTTCTCGTTTCCGTTTCAGCATCGCGCCGACGGCACTTGAAGTGTCAGAAGCAGTGGTGCCGAGAGTGGGCGGCGCACTCGCCGGTGGTGGCATAACGGTCGCGTCAGGCGTTGCGGGGGGAGAGGTGCGCAGGTTCCGTATGTTCTCATTGGCGGCCGGTTGCGTGTCTCGCGGTGCACGGCTTTTCTCTTTCACTGTAAGCAGTTGACCCACGCGCACAGAACGTTGGCGGGTTTGTGCGGCAGCGTGACGACGGGTATGCAGGAACGCGTTCACTCGGGTTGCTACGGCGGCATGCGCCAGGGCAAGAAGTTCGTCCCACGGTATGAGGATGCGCCGCACGGCAATATCGGTCCAGAGCAGCAAGGCGCCGATGAGGAGCAATATCGGCCACAAGTCCTGTAACGTGCGTGCACCGAAGCGCATTTTGCCAAAAATCTCGCGGGCTGGTGGATCGAGAAGACCATGAGCCGCATCAGTCAATTGTCGCAACAGCGGCGTATTGGTGCGCACGACCTGATATTCCGGTGAATACGGGATAACCAGTGTCGACATCTGCATTCCCTGCACCGCGCCATCCTTGCGTTCGACCACGGTCACCACGTAGGTTCCAGTGTCGCGAGCAATGAATTCACCCTCATATCGACCCGGCTCGTTTTGCGCCAGTGGCATCGTCTCCTCAGAGAAATACGCGGCATCCTCTCCTCGTGGACGCACATTCGCCACATGGGCCGTGAGATCAAGCCCATTCCGGAATTCCCCTTGCGCGTCGATAGCCTCCACCTGCACGCCCACGCGACCTCCGGATTCCTTCAATGTTGTTTGAAAATCCGCGGTACCCGCCTGGCGCAATGTCCACCGTACGGCCTGCGACCAGAAGGCGGCATATCCGGACCAGTTTACCCAGTGGGCGCTCCAATGGGCGGTGGCATCCGACGTAAACGCGACGGCGCGACCCAACCCGTAGGGCCAGGCGGCGAGGATGGGATCATCCTTGTGCGATGTGAGGAGTACCCGCACACTGGGTGTCGATTTCGGTGAAGTTGCCACATAACCGAGTAACGGCGGTGAGGACACCCAGGGAATGCCACGCGCGACAGGATGCATCGTATTGTTTATACGAACATGGAACGGCTCTTCGATGAGCAAAGATTTACCCACCGCCATTACATCACGAGAAAAGATCTGGGGCAGATTACTCAAGCGCTGCGCCAGGTATGCCGTCCCACCACCGGCCTTCGCCATCTCTGCCTGAAATGCGCCGTCCGGATCTGTCTTCGTACCAAACCCGATACAACTCAGCGTGATCTTCTCCCGCTTCATTTGGGCAATCACATCGAGACAACCTTCATGTTGTTCAGTGTCCGCGGCATCGGCGCACAATATCACATGTTTGATGGCGGTATTGCTACCGTGAATCGTCTTATACGCCTCCGCCAGGGCGTCATGGGCCAGAATGCCACCGCCACCGGCTTCCAATCGTTCGATCTGCGAGAAGATACGCGGCTTATTCGCGGCGACGGTCATATCCACGACATACACTGCACGGGTATCAAAGCCGATGACACAGACCCGGTCCACGGGCTGCAGCAGCTCCACCGCGGCTTTTGCCGCTTCGCCGGCTAACCGCACTTTCTGCACGCCGTCTTCGGCCGCGGACATCGATCCGGAAATATCGATAACAATCACCAGCGTCAGCGACGGCAGGATCATCTGTTTTTTGACATCCATCGAGACCGGCAACAGGTCTTCTATCGGAGTGTGAAAATATCCACCGGCGCCGAAACTATTCTGTCCGCCCATCATGGCGAATCCCATCCCGGTATCGCGCACCGCGCTGCGCAGGATGGCCATCTGGGTCGGCGACATCGTCCAGGCGGGGACGTTGGCAAAGAGCACGCTGTCATACAACGAGCATTCAGCTAACGATGCGGGGATGCGATCAGGTCCGCCGCGTTCGATCTGCAGATCGTTGGCAACCAGCGTCCGCGCGAGCCGTTCCCCGTCTCCAGGAAACCCCTCGACGATTAACACCCTGGGTTTTCCGCGCACGCGCGTATACGCATACACCACATTGTTGTCGGGAATTGTATCGTGCTTTGCGGGTACATCAAGGATCGCCTTATAGGCATACAGACCGCCTTGCGGCACTGTTTGCTTGATACCGATCGCCGTCTTTCCGGGAAGCAGGTGTATGCGCTGCGTGGCAACCAGTGTTTTATTGCGATACAACAGCACTGTTCCGTCTGTCTCTTGTGTCGCCTCCGCGATAACATTCACCTGGAACGGCGCTCCCACTCGCGCTTCCGTAGGCGTCTCCGCGCGTACCAGCAATACCTCTCCGCGCGTGGTATCGCGTGCTAATGGCACCACTGAAATGTGCACATCGCCGGCGCTCGCCAATCCTGCTTGTTCCACGGCATTCCCGACATTCTCGTTCCCATCGGTGAAGAGGATGATCTGCTTGCCAGACTCCTGCGGGAACGTCGCCATGGCCATTTGAATACCAGCGGCGATATTGGTGCGTGAAGGGTCGGGCACGGCCACGATCTGCGTAATCTTTCGTACATCATCCGGTGCATGATCAAGCAGCGCGTCAGCACCAAAGGCCACCAGTGCCGCCTGATCCCCGATCCTCATCTGTTTGGTGGCCGTTGCGATGTACCCCAGCACAGTTTGTCGTGCGTCCGGTGAGATACTTTCTGAGACATCGACGACGAATACCGTACACAACGTATGAGTCGGACGAATGAATTGAATGCCGGCCATCGCAAGCAACAGAAAGGTCAGTACCAGCGCGCGTACTCCCAGCGCCAGCCGCGTGCGGGCCGTGCCCAGGTCAGCCAGACTGCCGCGCATCACCCACCAGGAGTAGGCCCACACCACTGGAAGCAGCCACAAATATTGGGGGTCAGTAAACCGAATGTGCATGAACTCCTGTCACCTATCCCGCATTAATCATGATTACATGACAAATGCTCTGGCTATACATCCTGGTGTCTATACTACTGCATCCAAGGCCCTGCTAACAAGATTTGACTACGCTGCTGTCATCCATTTCACGACATCATTCGCCTGCAGTTTTCGCGAGATAGTGCGTCTGGCGACCGACGAACTCACCTGTAACGGAATCCTAAATGCTGCTTGTCCATACCATAGAGTTAACCGGAAAGACCGGTTGGTGTCTTGAAAGGTTTTCCTCCAGCGCACCGCGAATACGTCTGCTGAATGCATGAGCACGTGGATGCCTATCTTGCATATCTGGAATCTGTGCAACAATCGTCGGCACATACGATCAAAGCGTATACCGAGGATCTGGTGCAATTTCTGGAGTTCCTCACCCCGCGAGGACGCACCGGCTGGGAGCAGGTGACTGTCCTGGATATCCGGCGTTTCCTGGCGGAGATGATGAACGATGGAGCGGCGCGGGCCACGGTGGCGCGCAAGCTTTCCGCCGTGCGCGGGTTTTTCGGTTTTCTTACTGCGCGACAACTTCGCGCAGATGACCCTACGGTGGGGATACGCGCCCCCAAGCTTCCGGAACGTCTCCCCCACTACCTTGAAGAGGATGAAATGGGGGATTTGCTGGCCGCGCCGGACCTGACCACCCCATTGGGAATGCGCGATCGCGCCTTACTGGAAGTCCTTTATGCCTCGGGCATGCGTGTCTCCGAACTGGTGAGTCTGAATCTGCTCGATTTTGGGCAGGCAGACCACACGGCCGGGTTAACAACAATCCGGGTGACGGGGAAAGGGCGCAAGCAGCGTCTGGTCGTACTCGGGGAACAGGCCGTCGATGCGGTGCTGGCCTATCAACAGGGGGCCCGTCCTGCTTTACGCGCCCACGCCGATCGCGAGGACGACGACGGCGCACTCTTTGTAAACCGTAGCGGCACGCGACTGACCGCGCGCAGTGTGGCACGCCTGCTGCATAAATACATTATGCTGACTTGTGCCCGCCATGGCATCAGCCCGCACGCCCTGCGCCATACCTTCGCCACTCATCTGGTGAACCATGGCGCCGATCTGCGTACCGTCCAGCAGTTACTCGGTCATGTCTCGTTGGCAACGACGGAAATTTACACCCACGTCTCCGCACAGCGCTTGCGCGATGTGTATGCGCAGGCGCACCCGCGGGCGTAACGGCGCAGTAAGGTAAAAATCAGATGGACTTGATTACCCTGATCACGCAACTCATTGTCCCGCTGCCTATCCGCACCGATCGCACTTTGCGGCAGGTACCGTATGTGACATACAGCCTCTGCTTCCTTTGCATCTTCGTACACCTGTATTGCCTGCAACTCACCGGTTACGACAAGGAAATGTATAACCACCAGTGGGGATTTTCCGTCACCCACCCCAGCCTCATTACCGTGCTCACCCATGGGTTCGTCCATGCGGACGCCTTCCACCTGTTGGGCAATCTGCTCATCTTATGGATTGTCGGTACGGTGCTGGAATGTGGGATTGGTTCCGCGATGTTTGCGCTGGTCTACTTTACCGGGCAGATCATGGCGCTCTTACTGCACGGCATCATGATCAAACTCTTTTATCCAGGCCAGGAAGCCGTATTGATCGGGGCTTCCGGGGCCATCGCCGGCGTGACCGGGCTAGCTGCCTTTCGCTATTTCTACGTACGCGTCTTCACCGGTCTGGTTCTTGTCGTCATCCCTGTCTACTTTTTCTGGTTTCCCTTGTGGGTATATGCTGCCTATTTTGGCGGACATGAGTTGCTGTTGGGGTTAGTACAGGTGGTCAGCGGCACGAGCGACGGGGTCGCACATTGGGCGCATATCGGAGGAATTGCGTTGGGGGCACTGGTGGGCGTATTGTTTCAGGAATCAAAAGAAGGACAACGCGAAAACGTGCTGCAGGAATCCGCGAAAGCCGCGACCGGCGAGGTGTCGCAATACCAATCGCTGGCTGATCTGGAAGCCGTGCATCGCGAACGCCCCAACGATCCAGAAATCCTTGACGCCATGGCGGGTTTGGTGATGCTGCAGGGGGATACCTACCACAGTGCGGAACTCTACCTGGACGCCATTCCGCACTTCCTGGCTGTCAATCAAAACGACCGTGCCGCCATCAGCTATCTCAATGTCCTGCACCACTACCCGGAGACGGTGCTCGAAGCACGAGACCAGATGATTATCGCTTCCGCGTTGGAAACATCGGGGCATTATCAGGAAGCGGTCCAGGCCTTCGGCCTGGTCTATCAGACATATCCAACCAGTGCGGATGCGGAAAACGCCCTGCTGCGCGCCGCGCAACTCTACCACCGCCACCTGCATGATAACGGCATGGCAGCGACTATCTATGCCCGCTTGCTAAAGGACTATCCTGCGTCCCCTTTGTCCAGCATGGCCCGCGAACGATTGAAACAACTCGGGCCGGACAAGGCATAAACGCCGCATGCAAACTTACTCCACTTTCGGCAATATTTGATATTCCAGCACCGTTAAGGTGCCAGCGCCATATTGTGGATCATCAGCGAGGCGCATGAGCGCTTTACCGGAAAGACGTACACGCCCAGCAGTTACCCCATCGATCGCGAGCAACTCCTTTACTTTCGGCCCATCCAAAACGAATTCATTACCCAAGACATTTTTGACGGTCCAACAATCCAACCCCTTGTCGGTGTGATGAATGAGAACACCCACAACGGTCATATCTTCCGGTTGGATCTTGGGTGGGGGAGTATCGCGTTTACCCGCCGGACGCACATTTTTCACGTTGTCGACCACAGAACGCATCCGCAGGGGAAGTTGCGTCATCGCAGTCACCGTCCCCTGTTCAATGTCTACAGCCGCGATCTGGATGCCACGTACGATGAACAGGGTCGTATCGTTGCTCGCTAACGTAACCGGGGAGAGGGATGCTTGAAGACGTTCGAGGGTTTTTGCCAGTTTTTGCACATCGGCTAATTTATCGTCGACCACTGGCACCAGCCTGGATGTCGCCTTAATAGCCAACGTCGCGGTGTCAATACGAAAATAGCTTTCACCCGCAACCACCAGGATGTCATGATCACGCAAGAGCAACGTGGACGGCAGTAACCGCAAGGCTTGCACCAACAGCGCTTTGGTATCCGCATCGTCGCCAATCGCGGGTTTGCCTCCGCGGAATGGATTGGCGGGTGGCGCCTTGGTGTTCTCAGCATCCGGGGGGAATAAATCAACCAGGCCCTCCTGAGCCAACGAATCCGGATTGAATTTCGCCAGCATTCCGTTGCGCAGGATGAAGACACCGCGCGCATTCTGGGCGACCATGGTGTGCTCTAACAGCGCGGCTTTCACCATCCACTGTCGTATCACATTCTGTTGCTTTTGTGCGGGTCCCGCTTCCGGGTGATTGGGGTCCGGTTGTGCAGACGCGAATTGCGCGGCAAACGCCAGCACACATGCACAGATCAGGACATAGCGTTGCATGATTTGGCTTCTCCCTTGTAAATAGAGCCTGTCCCCAAGTCCGGCAAATTTCCTCGCGGCATCTTTTGGGGCCTGGCTTTGTCGCGATTTTCTCGTGTGTCTCTTCTCGCCCGGATTATTTATGAACGAATTGACTGCCGGGCTAAGTGTGGCATTATTCGAAATGTTATGAATAATGCAGGCTCGATACAGTCGAAAATCGCTTCGCGCCTGACCCCAAAATCGGTTCGCGATGAAAAATGCCGGACTTGGGGACAGGCTCTAAATAACTCCCGCGCGTGGAGCATTCTACCCCTTCTGGGTCGGGGGGGACATGCGTTTCGCACGAGCCGCACACCATTGCCGCATAGCTGCTTGCACACCGGCGACAAATCCGGCACTTTGTATAATCGGCGTGGTGATCGCACGGTGCACCACTTTACTCGTGGCATCTGCGCGTTCCGCAACTCTATCCGTCGTAGTGGCTGCCTTATCAGCAATGCGCTCTGTTTTGTCCTGCACCGTTTGGGCGATTTCATTCGCAACAATCAGCAGACTATTCGTCTTTTCAATCAACGGATCAATGTGTTCACTGATTTGCACCACCAGGTTCTTCATCATCATCGCCAGCACTGCCAACGCAACAAGTTGCGCCAGGACCAGCAAACCGATGACGATTTCGAAGACCACCGCCGTGACAACGAACGCATTATTTTCCATCTTCACTCCCTGACAACCGCGCGGGTGGGTGTATCCCGTACTATTATACACGGGAGTACGCGTTCCTTCACACTACTGCCGGCGAATCTTGCTCATCGGCTATCACCAGATGCCGATTTGTTAAAGATTATTGGAGTTATTCAGCCACTCATCCCAACGGGTTCGCTTGGCCAGATCCAGGGCAGTGTAATTGTAAAGCCGATTTTCTGATGCATACCCCTGGAGATCAGGAAAGAAGATGCTCAACCCATGCACATTCGGTCGGCTATTGCTATGATAGTTGGCAATAACGGCCAGATTTAGCGCCGTCATCAAATTGTCGGCTGCCGTACCCAGACTCGCACGCGGCACACTGGACTTCGCGAGCGAGGCGAAGGTATAGAGATCATAATAATAAGGGTCCGCGAACGATTCCGCATTGGCATGCGCCGTAACGATCTGCGTGGGGTAGGACGCGGAAGCCGCGGTCACTTCACCGGCGAAGGCATCCAAAGCCGAAGCCACACCTTCCAGTTGCGTGGTGTCAACGACCGACTGAGTATACATATTATACGGATTGGCGGCATTATTACGCGAGGCAGTATTCTGTGCGATGGTCAGCGCATAATCCCGTGCGGCGATATCCGGATTATTGACCAGTGGATCGAGGAGATCCGTATAGTAATAGCCTTCGCCGGGTACATCCTCTTCCGAGCCGACCAGGTAATTGCTGGAATTACGCAATTGATAGGCTACTTCCGTCATCTGCATCAAACAGGCATCATAACAGACGATATCGAGCGGGGGCGACGACGCCAATGCCGTCGGCAAATCAACGGTCCGGATATAGGTCCTGGCGATATCATCATACGCGATGCCACGCACCGGCGGCATGGCCGTGGTGCGCGATCGCCAACCATCGCCATGATCCCACAACACCACGCTGTAATGCTCAGCGGGATACGCGGCTTTCCCCCAAGTGATGAACGCCTGCAGTGTCGCTGGGTTACCCATATCCACACTACCCATATCTTCCAGCAGTTGTGAATTAATAATGTGGGTGTCTGTATCATGATGAATCAGGTAACGACGACAACCGCTCCAATTACCATTGCTGGTGTCATATCCCGGCGCACGGCCCCACTGCACGACGACCGCGACGCGGGCGTTCTCCGACGACATCTCCATCTGATTCATATTGAGGATGCTGTAGGGCTCCAAATCGTTGTTGGCATCCAAATAGACCAACACCGTCCAGGCGCGGGTAGCGATATCCAGGTAAATCGGAGCGAGTGCAGAGGTTTTTCCGGTTTCGACAAACACGCTTTGTTGCACCGTCAGGTATCCGGAATGGGTGATGACCAGGGACTGCTGACCGACCGGCACGCCATCCAACGCAAATGACCCATCAGCGCCGGTTTGAACTTGCAGGGAGAGACCTTGTACCCGGACCGTGGCGCCAGGGACGGCGTGATAGTCCGTACCACCTTTCGTAGTCGGTGCGGAGACAACGCCCTGCACTCGGCCAGCTAACGGGGACGCGGTATGGTGACTACAGCCGGCGAGAGTGAGGAGGATAACCCACATGGCCATGTGCGCCATGACATTTGCTGACCGTGGCATGAACGACTCCTTGCATGCGCAAACCCGGCGCCTGACGTCCGGTTCTTCAGTATATACCCGTCACGGGAAAAGATAAATCACTTTGTCCATGCACAAACCCGGTCTTCAGTCAAAACAGGATTCTGTGTGGATAGACATGCTATCACACAAATAATACTCCACGGTTATATATAATTTCATATTCGATGCGCGGTAATCCATCTCTGTGGTTCTTTCAGTAATGATGGCGCGATTCACGGCTCGTGATCCTTTCAATACATGCAACGGGCGCCGGATAAATATCCGACGCCCGTCTAATCGATTACGCCAGGTTCTGAAAGATTATTGGTAAGTAGCTGCGGTGATGCGGAACTGCGGGTGTTGCCAATGGCCGTCCACCCATCCGGTGTTGCCGGCTATGCTCCCGACGATGGTATCAAGGGTATCACCGGTAACTTTTGCATCGATGACTTAATTGACCGTCGCAGCAATATTATGCTATGCTGCTCGCAGCAATTCTCCTCTGTTCCCACTGGCAAGAAGGACCCGAACATGCGCCAGACATTTGACCTTTCCACACTCACCTGGACATTAACCGGTTGGCATCCCTGGTTTTGGAAGCCACATTGCTCGATGGAAACAGGCGCGTCCCTGTTACCCGCTGTCGGCCCGATATTGGTCAGTATTCCCAGTTCGGTACAGCAGGCACTCCGCGATGCGGCGCTGCTGCCGGATTGGCAGCACGGGCTTAATTCCTTGAACTGTGAATGGGTCGAGCATCGCCATTGGGTCTACGAAACTGATTTGCCCGATGACTGGGTAGCGTCGACGGACCACGTCTACCTCGACTGTGCGGGACTTGATTTTCAGGGATGTCTTCTCGTCAATGGTATCGAAATCGGCACTTTCCGCAACACCTTCCTCCCGCATCACTTTGACCTTACCCCCTTCCTGTTGCCGCGCAGTAACCACCTGACTATCGTCTTCACCGAAAATCCACCCGCTCTTGGTCAGGTGGGCTTCACCAGTCAATTTCGGGACTGGAAAGCGCGATTCTATTACATCTGGGATTTCACACCGCGCATCGTGCAAACCGGTATATGGGATACAATAACATTGACAGCAACCACGGGTGATGCTATTGAGCGCCTCGCACTCTACACCGAATATGACTACGTTACCCAGCGCGGCACTGTCATTGTTGACGGCGCGTGTCAGCATACCGGGGCAACCGCAGTGGAGATCGCCGTATTCGATGCGGGACACGAGATCGCTTGCCAGACCTTTCCGGTGTCCAGCGCGTGGCATCATCAAGTAGGCGATATCCCAGTGAAACCCTGGAACCCCAACGCGTCCGGTGAACAGCAGCAATACACGGTTGAAATACGTCTCCTCGCCAGCAATCATCAGGTGGTAGATACGGAACGGCGCCGCGTAGGCTTCAGAAGCATCGACTGGCAGCCCTGCACGAATGCGCCGCGCGACGCAGAACCGTGGATTTGTTGCATCAATGGCGCCCCGACCTTCCTGAAGGGTATCAACTGGGTCCCCCTCCGCCCCACTTTTGCCGATCTCACAGAAACCGACTACCGAGAGCGCCTGACATTGTATCGGGATGCGGGCGTGAACCTGCTGCGCATCTGGTCCGGCGCCGTATTGGAGAAAGAAGTCTTTTACAACCTGTGCGATGAGTTGGGATTATTAGTGTGGCAAGAATTCCCGCAGTGCTCGTCATGGTTGGAGAATTGGCCATCGGAAGACCCGGCGCGGATTGCGGAGATCCATGAGATCGCTATCTCCTATATCACGCGTCGCCAGCATCATCCTTCGCTCATCATGTGGTGTGGCGGAAACGAATTACAGGGGGCTGTCGACGGCGGCAAGGTTGGCGTCGGTAAGCCAATCGACCGTGGACACCCCATGATGGTCGAGTTGGCAGACGTCGTACAGCGATATGACCCTACCCGGCGCTTTACACCTACATCGCCCACCGGTCCCACGTTTTACGCCGTGGACTCGGCCTACGGGCAAGACGTGCATCACGAGGTGCACGGCCCCTGGGATCACAGCGGGCCGATGGAAAGCTGGCAAGCCTACTGGGATGCCGATGATGCGCTTTTCCGCTCTGAGGTCGGGATGCCGGGGAGTTGTTCCGAAGCATTACTCGAACGCATCAGCGACGGACCCATTCTGCCCGCAGATAATTCGAATCCGCTCTGGCGACATAGCGGGAGTACCTGGATACAATGGACAACCTACCTGACCGAAGGTGGCGACCCCGACGACCTGCAGGTCTATGTGACGTGGAGCCAACAGCGGCAGGCCGAGGCGTTGGCCTACGCGGCTCAGGCGTGTCAGCGCCGATTCCCCGCAATAGGCGGTATTATCTTTTGGATGGGCCACGACGCGTTCCCGTGTCCGGTAGGCCTATCGCTCATTGATGCCTTCGGAAACCCGAAACCGGCCTTTTGGGCCATTGCCAGGATCTTTCGGCAGCAACCCAATTGTGTCGCGCCCCCGGTGGCGACGAAATCCGAAGGAGTCTGAAGCCAAACGGTGCTGTGCACCTGGCATAGTCATAAGATCCATAGAACGTAGAGGAGATAGACCAGGTAGCTTTTGCCAACACGAGTATGACTTTCACTACCATCGACATCGATGCCCACAGGAAGCCGGGACTGCAACCGCGAGTGGCAAAGATCACGGATGATATAGCGTCCCGTTCAATAATTTGCTGAAGTACCACAAAACCCCCTGTTTTCACCTGAAAACAGGGGGTTTTTGACGGAAAATATGGTACGCCCGGCAGGGATCGAACCTGCGGCCTCTAGGTCCGCAACCTAGCGCTCTATCCGCTGAGCTACGGGCGCATATATAACTGGCGGAGAGGCCGGGATTCGAACCCGGGAAGAGGATTTAAGTCCCCTTACTCGCTTAGCAGGCGAGCGCCTTCAGCCTGACTCGGCCACCTCTCCAGCGCGGTTGACAAGAATTGTACCAGATTCTCCAGGCGTTGACAACTCCCTTGTGGGAAATCTTCGCGCGGACGCGATTTCACTCGTTCCCTTTCTCCGCCAGCACCTTCGCCAGCTCTTCCGGAGTGAACGCGTAGGCGCGACCACAGAAATCACAAGAAACGCGCGCCGGTTCACCTTCTAGGATCATCTCCCGCAACTCTCCGCTTCCCAGGGCATGGAGCGCTGCCCGCGATTTACGGCGATTGCACCCGCAAAAGTAGCGCGGTGTGATCGTCTCCAACGGTTGCCACGCAAGACCGTCAAGCAACACGTCAAGGATGGCCGTCGGATTGCGCAGCGTAATAATCAGGTCACTCGGCCGCGGTGCAGCGCTGATATTCTCCTCCAGGCGCGAGACGACATCTTCATCGGCGCCAGGCAGGAGTTGCACAAAATATCCCCCGGCGGCCGAAATAGCATTATTCGGTTCAACAAGGACGCCGAGGCCTATCGCGGATGGTTGCTGTTCTGAGACGGCATAATAATGAACGAGATCATCGCCTATTTCACCGCTCTGCAATGGCACACTGCCCACATACGGATCACGCATATGCAAATCGCGGACGACATACAAATACCCCTGCGCTCCAACGGCGCGACCGACGTCCAGCTTTCCCTCTTTCGAGGGTGGATTGACCTGCGGATTCGCAATGAAGCCGCGTGCGCGTCCATCGGGATAGGCCTGAGCAAAGACCACGCCGACCGGACCGTCGCCCACTACGCGCAGCGAGATGCGTTCGCCTTCCTTGATGGCGCCGGCCATCATCACTGCGGCGCTCAATAAACGTCCCAACGCCGCGGAGGCTGCCGGCAGCGACTGCTGCACGCGGCGTGCCCGTTCGCACAATCGAGTCGCATTCACCGCGAATGCGCGAACCATACCCCCCGCCGCAATCGCGCGAATCATTTCATCCGGTTGTTTCCGCATCTCATCCACCTGCCAGGAGATTCTACCGACACTACGACAGACGCACCAGGCCTGCGCCGGGATTGTAGCGCGTCGCACGGTACTTGTCCATGGCTTGCCACTTCTGGTCGTGACTTGCTACACTATAGCAGTTATCAGCCTACCCACCGATGCTAATTGCCTGTTTCCTACCTGTATCAGTATCCAGCATCAACGAACACCATGTGAACTATATGACTGAACCGCTCATCGTAAATCTCGTCGGCGCCCTTGAGTGCCTGTTGTTAATGGCTGATCGCCCACTCTCCCTGGGCGAATTGGCCGATTATCTGGGAGTCACGCCCCCCGCGGTACGCCAAATGCTGGATGAACTGCCGGGGCGTTATGTGGGCATGATGATTGTGGAAGTCGCCGGCGGTTATGAGTTGGTGACGCGACCGGAATACGCCGAGTATGTCTCCCGCCTGCATCAACCGCCGCGATTGCGTCTGTCGCCGGCAGCTATGGAGACACTGGCCATCGTCGCCTATCGCCAACCGGTGACACGCCCGGAAATCGAATTATTACGCGGGGTGAATTCCGATCGCGTGGTGGCCACGTTACAGGAGCACGGCCTCATCAGCGAACGCGGGCACAAGGAAGCACCGGGGCGTCCCATGCTTTATGGCACAACGGATAAATTCTTAAAACTCTTCGGGCTTGTCAGCCTGGACACATTACCCGATTTAACCACCTTCGTCGATCAACATTCCCCAAATCTCGATGGGTTTACCGGGGAGTGATACTATCAACAGGGAGCCTGCCATGACACCCGACTATCTGGACGCCGCGCTATTACTCAGTGTACAACCCCTCATTGACCTGGCGCTGGCCGAAGACCTGGGAACGGGCGACATCACGTCGCGCACCACGATATCCGCGGAGACCAGCGCGCGCGGCATATTGCGCGCGAAGGCCGACGGGATTGTGGCCGGCCTGCCTGTCGCGGCGTTGGTGATGGCGCGGGTCGATGCCCGGTTGGTCTTTCACGCACTGGCGCCCGATGGTACGCCAGTGACGCCGGGAACACGGTTGGCAGAGATTACCGGTCCGGCGCGCAGCCTGCTCAGCGCGGAGCGCACCGCACTCAACTTTCTGCAGCGCCTTTCTGGCATTGCCACCACCACTGCGCGCTTTGTGGCCGCCGTGGCCGGCACGCAGGCGCATATCGTCGATACGCGCAAAACCGTGCCCGGCCACCGGGTGCTGGACAAATACGCTGTCCGCGCCGGTGGGGGGTATAACCATCGCTTCAACCTGGCGGATGGCATTCTGATCAAAGACAACCATATTGCCGCGGTGGGCGGTATACAGCAGGCCATCCGCGCCGCGCACGCCGGCGCGCCGCACACACTAAAGATTGAGATCGAGGTCGAGAATTTGGAGATGGCGCGCCAGGCGCTGGAGGCCGGGGCAGAGATCATCCTGCTCGACAATATGACGTTGGACGAGATGCGTGCCTGCGTGGCACTGATTGCCGGTCGCGCCTTGACTGAAGCATCCGGCAACGTCACCCTGGAGCGCGTGCGCGCTATCGCGGATTGCGGCGTAAACCTCATCTCCATTGGCGCCCTCACCCACTCTGTGCAAGCGCTGGATATTTCCCTGGATATCGAAGCGTGATCGAAAGGATGAAGACTGAGAGAAATCTCTCAACTCTCAGCCTCGCATCACCGTCCTACCCTTAGCAATACCGCTGCTGACGATTCCTCTTCGCGACCGAGATAATAGGTGTCAACGAGAAGCATTTCGCCATCAGGTGATAGGTGGACGATGCCGATACCTTGCTCTTTCCCGAGCAAGCGGTTGATAGTGGTGGTAGGCATTGCTGCTAGAACCCCGCGACGGCGGTTCAATAGCTTCACCATGCCGTCTGGTTCCTGCAGATAACCATCCTTCACACACGATTTATCACCAAACCGCACCACCAGCGCGGTGTTGCCATCGGCGGAGAGCGCATCGATGACCGCATTTTTCCCAAAGGCGGTCGCCAATGGCATCGGCCAGTGTTCTTCCGTATGCGGGTTGACGATGTCGCAATCCGAAACGTCCTCCGGGTTCTTCGTGGAAAAGAGCTCCAGATAGTTACCGGCCTGCACAGAGCCGGGCAACACGCACCACGCTCCTCCGGGCACGACGCGCCCGGTGTCCCACACCCGCGTACCATCGGGCAACACCGTCACGCCGGCGAAATACCGTATAGTATCCGTCCAATCAGTGTAATAGCGTCCCAGCGTCAGCAGCTGTGCTCTGCCAAGCACAATCCGATTCCCGCGTACGGTAATGGGCAAACACGAAAACGTACTCTCCGACCCCATTGTGATCTTTCCGAATAACATCGTACCGCTCGCAGAGATATCCACCACATTCGGCAGCGTCGCGGTGGCCAACATTCCGTTTGCGACACCGAAATAGACGTGGCCGACATCCGAGACGAACACCCGCCCGTCATCGAGCACGCGCAAAAAATCTGGCCGCTGGAGGGATGGCAACAAAAAGCGGCTGCGCTGCTGGCCATCGTAGTACGTGATGGCCTCGATACCGTTGGGCTGCGTGCACAGGAGCACAAGGTTGTGGCCGGAGGGGGAAATGTTGTAGTTATAATACAGCCTGGTCACGGCGCCTTGCGGCTGCACCACATGCCATCGCTCGTGCCCCTGCCAGTCGTAAAAGTAATATTGCCCGCTTTGCCTTCGGCACAGGAAGCCCTCCAGACACCCCACAGTATCATGATATGTCTTCTGGAAGCGTCCCACTACCTGCCAGCCGGCCGGTGTGGAACGTCTATGGTGCATCCAGCGGACCACCCCCACCCCCGCGCACAGCACGAGGAGCGTGATGAGGAGGGTATGACGCGTTCGGCGGGGGTCGGTCATGCGCGTCGTTCTCGCTGTCAGGTCGTCGGTTTGTGCGGGGTCGCACGTTTCGGCGGTGCGGCCGGTGACGGCAGCAGGCCGGAAGGAATGAAGGAGCGGTCACTGGCTTCGTCAATGGCCAGCTTAATTTGGAAGGTCATCACCTCCGGGGCTACCGGGGGTTGATAGTCGCGCAGGCAGGCGCACAGGGCGTCATGGGGCGTTTGGGCTTGCGTGCGCACCTGGCGGTAGACCTTGACCGCCAGCGTCTCCGCGGCGCCCGGGGTCAACAACACCGGGAGTAACGGTAGCAGGACGGAATCGGCACTGTCCGGCAATACCAGACCGCGACGCTTGGCCAGGGTCCGAATGAGCCCGTAGCTTTCCTCCGGTGTGGTGGTGGGGAAGATCGGAATTTTCACGTCGACCCGCCCGGGACGCTTCAGGTCCACCTCGATAAGGTCGGGACGACTGGAAGCCAGCACCCAGATAATCTTACCGCGGTTGCTCGTATCGCTCATCTCCGCGGCGATCATGGCGTAGATACGCCCGGACAGCCCACCGTCGTCCACCCCGCTCTGCCGTTTTCCTAACGCCTGGTCCGCCTCATCGATGAAGACGATACAACGTCCCAAGGCGTGAAGCAGACGAAATATGCGCTCCAGATTGCCTTCCGTGCTGCCGACCCACTTGTCGCGGAAGTTATTCAACTTGACCACCGGTACTCCGGCTTCGCCGGCCAGGCACTCCACCAGAAAAGTCTTGCCAGTACCTACTGGCCCGCACAACAGATATCCCATGGGCAACGCCTGCACGTCATTTTGTCGCCAGAGTTGGATATCCTGGCGCAACCAGTCCTTGATGGCCTGCTGCCCAGCCAGATCATCAAGTGTGTGCCGCGGTTCGATGAACTCGATCAGGCCATTACAGTCGTTCTCTACCAATTCTTTCTTAACGCGCACCAGGTCGTCGGTAGAGATCGGTTGGCGGAGATGCTCCTTTTCCTTCAGCAGGCTTTCTACCGAGCTTAAGGTGGCGCCGGTAAGCCCTTCCGCCGGAATTGCCAGATTCTCGCGATACGCCTGCAAGGCGATGGGATATGGCGCAGCAAACAATCCGAAGGCCGTTTTCATCTCGCCAACGTCAGGCAACGGAATTTTCGTTCGCGCCACACGCGTGTTGGTTACCAATAAGGGATGCAGGTCGTTCAGGTTTTCCGTGAGCAGAAAGGTGACCAGCGAATGTTCGGTAAGCAGCGTCTCGGTTGACCAGTCGCGCATGAGTAAGGCCAGCGCACTGAGATCGTAGGAGATCCCGCCGCCCAGGTTTGGCGCCACCAGGTCAGCCGCTTTGATGAAACACCCCACCTGGGTGCGCTCGCGCCCCAAGCGTGCCAGATTGGCGGTATACCGAAAGAACTGGGTGAGAGTTTCGATAGCGGGGCGCGGGGCGCGGGGGAATTCCGGATTCTCTTTGAAATGCGGCCATTGCGCCACCACGGGGCCACCCTTTTCAATGCGAATACCGTTGCCCAGATCGAAACTGAAAATGACGTCAAACTTGGGAAGCAACACGCGTAACAAAAAATCGGTCAGCGTACCGATTTCCCCACCGCCCAACGGTAACACCAAACGATCGTTGATATTCCCATAGAGGATGAACTGGTTGGCCGCATCGCTCTCGTACTGATTAATCAATTCCACGGCCCACGTGGGCATAACGACGGATGAGATGGGAGTTGGGGTGGTAGTCTCGGTCATGTGTGACGCTCCATCTGCGGGGTCGAGGGGGGGGCAAATGTGGCATCAAGATCGGCGATCGTGTCACCGGAAACGCCGTACAAGCTGGTATCCATTTGCAGTTGCTGGCTGGCCAGATCAATATTGGTGCTTAAGGCTACTGGTTGCTCGTGCATGGTGGCGTTTTCTAACGCCAGATCAATCTGTGCCTCGATGCGTTTGAGATTACTGGCAATTTCCGCCAGACCCTCTTCTCGCGTCTCAAAATTATGCAAGCGCCGTTTCAGAATTTCCAGGGTCGCGGTTTTTGAATCACGCAACGCCGGCGTCAACGTGGAAGTTTGCAGTTCCCCCGTGATGCCGTCAATCTCCTGCTGCAGAGATTGTGTCGTGACTGTGCGCGCCATCGCCGTTAGATTTTGTTGTCCAAGCAGGAGTTTGAGGTAGGCCCATTGCAAGCGCGCTAATGCATCGCGCTGTCCATCCAGCAGGAATTCACCACTCTGGTCACCCTGGTAGAGGTCAATGATGCGTGTGCACTTGCCTTCCAATTGTGCCAACTGGCGCTGGGCGTCTGGTGAAAGTTGCTTGACGAGTTGCTGCCGTTTCTCTGCCACTTCGGTGGTGGTGACACTCCGCTCCAGGATATCCACCATATGCTGGAAACGCACGTTCGTGGCCACACCCATCAGGAAAAGCACTTCTAACCCGAATCCGAGCAACCAGAAGCCGGCATTGCCGAACCCGAGAATAGCTATACATATCAACGCCACCACGTTGAGGGGAATATTCCCGAGTCCTTTCACCGACGGGCTGATCCAGAACGCGGCTTTCAGATATTTTAGCATAGCGCTAAGCCTTACGCGCCCGGGGTCGCTTCAGAGGACGGCCCCATCGTTTTCGTAACCGGGGGCGTTGTCGATGTCGCGCCATCGCTCGCCGGTGTGGCGTCGTAGGCAATTCCTTCCTTCGCGGCAAAGTCGGCCAGCGCCTGGTCGGCCAGTGCGGTCATCTCCGTATCCTTCATTTTGATATCCGTCGTGTCGATTGAGTCTTTCGCTACACGCGCGCGACCGGCCGCCTTGGTGCGTTCGTCCTCGACCGCTTCCTGCAGACGGTTCAGGTTGTCGCCGGAACCCCCAATCTGGGAGATCATACCCGACGCCATTTCCGTCAACTCCGCTTGCGCCTTGGCGATCTTCATTTCATCGATACCGCGTTTGAGTGAATCGAGTTTTTCACGGGCGGCACGGATCGAGACATCGCGCGCTTGCAGCAATTCTTTATAGGTATCTTCCGATTCCGTCAATTGTTTTCGCGAATCATCCAGATCACGGGTGACCTTTTGCAACTGCAAGGCGTATTGGCCGGCAAGCTCCTTATTTCCCGCACGTAAATTCGCAGTGGTTTTTGCACGCAAATCCTGTTCGTCCATTTCCAGACGACGGATCTTCGCTTTCAGTTGCTCGCATAAGCCGGCGTGTGACGCCAATCCCTGGTTGTATTTCGCGATTTGTTCGCGCAAGTTTTCCTTCTCGGCTTCCAACACCGCCTCCGGGTTATTCCGCTCGATACCGGAGACAAAAAGACTGAGAAACCCTTTAAACAGTGTGGCTATGCGCTTAAACATGCCGAACCTCCAATAAAAGTTGATCAATTCTAGCGAAAAAGTCGCCATGTGGATAGCCCGCGCCGCAGAGAGGGTCGCACGCTACCCCGCATTATTCATGAACACGCGACTAAAACGGGCTACCGTATCGCTGCCCTTGCAGGCAGTGTGCTGTAGCTTGCGCCGTTATTGCGTTCCGTGGGCGCGCTGCCAACTGGCCAGCAGATTATTAATCACCTCGGGCTTGGGTGATTCGCAGGTGCTGGGAACATCAATCTGAATGCCATATTTCCCGTATTGTGTGAAGGGACTCTGAGCGCCGCGCACCGGCACATCCGGATTACCGGGCCGAAAACCGTACGTGAGCGCCTGTTGCTGCACCGGCGTACTCATCAAAAAGGTTAAGAATTCACCTGCGGCTTTTTTCTGCTCTGACGTGGTCCACGCGGCATCTATGATGTAATAGGGGTTGTCATTCCACATATTGCGTCGTGGATAAACGACGTGCAGCGTGCCCCAGCGGCCCTCGGCGTTTTTCAAATATTCGATGACGACATTCTCGTAGACGCTGATGCAATCATATGTCGACGGACCCTTGAGCACCATTTCACGCATCATTGTATCGGTGCTCGCTTGTTGCCCGGTCACCGCTGTTTCGATCGTGCGCATGTAGTTTTGAAAATCCACATCCAGCAATTGCGACATCGTAAGGGCGCGGGTAGTTTGGTGGAATTCGTACCCCATGAGCACTAACGTCATCAAGCCGCTATTCGATTGACTGGGGAAAGTATGTCCGAATTTGAACACTCCCCACTCCGGTTTTCCGGCAATACTTTCCCACCCACCGGGGTTGGACAGTGCTTTTTTCATCGTAGTGAAGTTCAACGTGCCATACTTCTTCGTAAACGCCTGATAACGCTCATCCCAGATAACAAAGACCATGGGCGTCAATGCCAAAGCCTCTTCTTTCAAAATCGGTTGCTGGTTATTGTGCGCGTATTGCCACTGTTGCACGAATACGTCTTTATACATCGAACTGGCCGGCGACCACACGGTCATGCGCTGGTCGTTGTTCATAAACGCTTGCGCGCCTTCCAGCGAGCCCATCGGGTATAAGTTGATCTGTATGCGACGCCCGGAGGGGGTTTTCGCAAACTCCTGTACCGCCCATTCCATCCATTGCCGCTTTTCGGTGCCGTAGGCCAAGCCGATTTCTACCGCTTTTCCGCCGACGGACGGCATGTTTGGCAACACTAACCGTCCCTTCAGGAACAATTGATACGCGCCGAATAATGAAGCGGCCACGATTGCCACAATGAGGAGTTTCCCCATCCAGGTCAGTTGTGGTCCATCAGCAGAGGCCATACGACTCCTATCTTCACAGTACCGTGGTAATCTCGCAGCATCCTACTGCTCTCTTTTCCACCCGCCGGGCTTGAAATTGCAGGGGTGAATGCCCATACCGGTCGATCCTGACACTGTCATTCAGCCAAGAAACGTAGCTCGCATGATTCATGCGTTCATGGTATTTCAGGATAATAGTCGGCATAGGCGTCAGAAAAATGTCGAGATTTCTTTAAAGACCGCGCGGATATTTTCCGGCGTCCCTTTAAAATACTTGGCCTGGGTCGCGTCGGCAATTCGGCGCAACACTTCTTCATTCGCCCCGGTGCCATACCCGATAGTGAACACGCGCACCGCGGCGCCCTCGCCTCCGCGTTCGAGCTGTGTAATCAGATCGTCGATGCTGATTTTGCTGCTGGTATCGGCGCCGTCCGTCAGTACAACAACCGCCGCAATACGGTGCGGGTACGGATGGGTTTTCAGGAACTGCGCAGCCTGCGAAATGGCGTCATACAACGCGGTGTCGCCCCCGGCAAAGAGTCCATTGATACGGTCTTTTACTTTGGCGCGACTCGACCCCAGCGTCACGCCCTGCAACGCCCATCCGGGGACCGTGTTGAACGGCAACAGCGACAGGAGATCCGTATCACCGAGTACGTCAACGAGCGCATTGGCGCCATCCTGAGCATTGGCGAGCTTATTATCATTTTCCATACTGCCCGACGTATCAAGCAAGAGCACGACATTGGAGTGCTTCTTGTGTTGTTGCCAGAGTCCGATAATCGCGTCCATCACCTCCGGGGACGGCACATCCAGTGTCGTCGTCGGTTCTTTCTGATTCATCCCGTGCTGCGTGTCCAGGGGTGCGGCGAGCGGAAGCGTCACATCGGACGGTCGAAAACCAAAAGTCATGGCTTTTTGCTGTTGCGGAGCTGCCAGTAAATACTCGATGTATTGTTTGGCAGCTTCCTGATCCTCACTGGTCACCCAGGGACGTTGCACGATCCCTACCGGATGGTCGCTCCAGAAGGTGCCTTCTTTGGGATATATGGCCACCACGGGCAATGTCGTCGCCGTGGTGCGCGTATAGGAGTCAACCACCATATTTTCATAGAGCACCGAAGCACTCAAATAGCCGGGACCATTCGCGAACATGGTGTTGCCGAAAAAGCCAGTCGAACTGCCGTAATGAACAACGGATTCCTCAATAGCGCCCAGGAATTGGCCGGTTTGTGCGTTGTGCACATCACTAAGCGTTAGACCGGCGGTCTTCCCACGCGCGGCATACACTTCTGCCAGCAAGGTCAGCAGACCACTGTTGCTATACTCAGGATGCGTATGCCCAAACGTGAAAGCGCCCCATTCCGGATGCCCATAGCTGGACCATCCCTTTCCGCTCCGCGCAAGATCCAAAATCTCATGCCACCCGATAGGTTTGCTACCCCACCCCAGCGCCTGCGCCATCGGCTTCCACATGGCAATCACCACCGGGGAGAGCACCAGATTTTGTGTGGGACCCAACAGGTCCTTGCCGGTAGTCGCCCGAGAACGCGCGTTGCCTAGCTTGACATAGGCCATGGAGGCTGGACTGATGATATGCGCCTTCACCGAACCGGAGAGCACCGCGTCTATCGATTCGCCAGAGCCCATAGGGAGAGCGGTGATGAAGATCGGTCGCCCACCTGCGCTTTGATGGCGCACAGCATTGAACCCTTCCGTAACATCTTCGATCCATTTCTGCTTTTCCGAACCATAAACAAAAGTCAGCACAATAGCATTTCGCGGCGGATGATGAGGATTCAACGAAAGGCTGTGCTGTCGCAAATACACCATCACACCAATAGCGATGGTTGCCAAAATGAGGTAGGGAAGCGCCCGTTTCATCCAATCACCTCCTGCACAACTCTGCTCCGTCTGGGTAGGCCGGTAATTCATTTACACTATTGAGTGAGGATTAGCCTACCCAGGCAAAAATCTATCAATTATTCGATGTAACCAACTCGCCGAGGATCAGTGTAGAGTGAATGAAGGATTACCGTCAAGCCAGAAAATGCGGCAACATGAGGCAACAACAGGGGCTCACCAAAAATTAACAGAATACTAGCAGTATACTAACAAATAACACGCTTTTCACTGCCATTTTCGACGAAAAATGCTTTTTAGTGCTGTATCAGTTTCGCGGATACGTGTAGCGCCTGCCGCAACATCAACGGCGTTGGGGCAGGCGCGTTATGCGTGGGTATTGTCTCGGGAGCTACCGTCCGCGGGTCGGGCGCGGCACGCCGGATACTTGATTGGGGCCGGATTTTTCCGCCACGCGCAACGCGGTCTCCGCGCGCGAGAAGAGTTGGTCGACGCCGACGCCGTCCATAGGGAAGACGGCGAAGCCCACGGAGATGGTCACGGGTTTGATGCTTTCCAAGCCGGGCAACCCACGGTTGCCGATGCGCTGGCACATGCGCTCAGCCAGGATGCGCGCCTCGCGTCCGGTATGCGGCAGCAGCATGGCAAACATGCCATCCTGCAGATGTCCGAGCAAGTCGACCACGCGGATGCTGCCGCGTAAGACTTGCCCAATCGTGCAGAGTGTCGCCTTGCGTTGGTCTTCATCGGAGGTCACGCCCGTGGCGTGCACCAGCATCAGCGTGAAGTTGGCGGGGTAGCGCCGACTGCGCGCGACTTCTTCCGCCACGCGCGCATGTAAGTAAGCGCCGGAGTTCAGTCCGGTCAGCGGATCAAAGACCGGGGCGTCGCAGGAACCGGCGGGCGCTACCACTTCCGTTTCTTCGAACGCCGTGACTTCCTGCTTGCGCTGTTCATCAAGGAACGCTTTGATCTTGGTTAACGCGCGCCGCAGTAAGTAGGAAGCATAATTGACGGAAATGCCCAACTTGCGGGCAATTTCCGTCTGGTTCAAATCGCCGAAGAAGAAAAGGCGCACCACCTGCTGTTCGAGAGGTTTGAGGCTCTGGATCGCTTCGTCGATCTCCATGTTGTCCTCAATACCCCATTGATTGCCGGTGTCTTTACCAGGGCGCAACACCTCGCGTTCCAGCAGCGATGTTTCCCCGTCGCTATTGTCTGAGGGAATGGTCAAAGAGATGACTTTGTTCAGTTCGCGCGCCGCCAATACGTTATTGACGGATTCTTCCGTGATGTTGAGGTAGGTGGCGATCTCCTCGGGCAACGCGTCGCGCCCCAGATCCTGTGCCAATTGTTCTGCCGCGCGGAGAATCTTAGTGTTGAGTTCTTGCACCCAGGCCGGTTGGCGAATGAGACGTCCCCGGTCACGCAGGTAATGCTGAATCTGACTGGCGATGAGGTGGCAGGCATACGTGCTGAATTTCACACCACGCTCAATATCAAAAAGATCGATGGCGTTCAGTAACCCGATGGTGCCTTCCTGAGCAAGATCATCCAGCGACTCTCCCCACCCACTGAAGCGACGCGCGACACTGTGCACCAGATGCAGATGCCGGTTCACGATCTGGTCGCGAAGGTCCGGATTCTGTGTCGCACGATATGAGCGGAAGAGTCCCTGGGTCTCGGTGTCCGTCGTTGAACTCACCGGAACTTCAATTTCGTCTTGACCGGTTGTGTCTTGCACGATGGGCCCCTCTATACTATGGATTGTGCTATTTTATGCCACCGACCAAGGTGTAAATCGGTGTGATAACGCTAATGGCGATGAATCCGACCATGACCCCGAGTCCGACGATCATCACCGGTTCGATCAGAGAAGCGATGCCTTTTAACGTACTATCGACTTCAGCGTCATAGAAATCGGAGATTTTGATCAGCATCTGATCGAGCCGTCCAGTCTCTTCGCCTACCGAAATCATTTGCGTCACCATCACCGGAAACAACTGGCTATTTTGGAGCGGGTCGCTGATCTTTTCGCCTTCTTTCACACTCATGCGCGACCGCTCGATGACCTGGGCCACTGCCATGTTGCCCGCGGTATCCGTCGTAATTTCCAGCGCGCGTAAGACCGGAACCCCACTGGAGATAAGGGTGCCAAATGTCCGGGCAAAACGCGAAATCGCCAACTTGATCAGAATATCACCAACCAGGGGCATTTTAAGCTTGATTTCATCTAAATGCAAGGCCCCGGATTGCGTGCGTCGATACAATGTCAGCCCGACGATCACCCCAATGACGGTAATTGGTATACCGAACCAATACTTTTTCGAGTACATCGCCAGTCCCAGCATGATCGCCGTCGACATGGGTAGTTTAGTGATACCCATATCCATGAAGATCTTCTGGAACTGCGGCAGTACCCACCACATCATCACGCCCATCACCAGTATGGCAAAGACCATGACCACGGTCGGGTACATCATGGCCGAGCGGACTTTGTTCCGCATCTCCAGGTCATTTTCCATGAAGGTCGCCAGACGATCGAGCACCTGGTCCAGAATCCCACCCGCTTCCGCGGAGCGGATCATATTGACATAAAGCTTGGAAAAGCAGCGTGGATGTTTGGCCATCGCTTCGGTCAAACTCGCCCCACTATGAACATCATGGCGAATTATGCCCAGCGCTTCTTTCAACACCGGATCTTTCGTCTGGCGTTGTAAAATATCCAGGCATTTTAACACGCTCAACCCCGCGTCGATCATCGTAGCGAACTGGCGACTGAAGACCACCAACTCGCTGAGTTTCACGCGGGAAAAACTTTTCATAAAATCGGCAACTTGCGTATTCCCAGCAGCGACTTCATCGATGTTGACGATGTGATATCGCTTCTGCGCCAGGAGACTCCGCACCGCTTCCGAATTTTCGGCATCGAGCGTACCCGCGAAGGGACGCCCCCCTTGATCTATCGCACTGTACCGAAATACCGGCATGCGCCTCTCCTCCGGCTATCGCAGCTACCCACATGGTTACGGGAGGTATTTCTACTATACCATATTTACCCGGCGCTGAATAGGGTGCACGGCTGATTCACCGTACGCGTCGCGATGCATATCTATTTTCCACACTTCAACTGCTGATTGACCATGCGCCGGTGCAATATCTCGCTTCTGATCGACGCCGGCTTATGTGGCGCCCGATGCGGGAGCAGGCTGGCCGGCGAGTACCGCGCGGTAGCAGGCTTCGTAGGCCTGCAATCCCTGCTCTTCGGGGAAGACCGTACAGGCGCGCTTTCGTGCTGCGAGCTGCATGGCGGCATAGGGTTCCGGATGCGACAGAATGTCTATAGCGGCATCCGCCAGCGCGGCGGTGTCATACAGCGGCGCCAGGAACCCTGTCTCCCCATGCGTCACGACTTCCGGAAGACCGCCTATACGGTACGCGACGACCGGCACTGCGCAGGCCATCGCTTCCAGGGCGGCCAATCCGAAGGACTCGACTTCCGAGGCCATCAGGAATAAATCCGCTACGGCCAGCACATTTTCGATACTCGCCATATTGCCGGTACAGGAGATGCGATCGGCTATCTCCAATTCGCAGGCCAGGCGTTCGGCGGCCAAACGATCCGGACCATCGCCGATCAGCACCAACCGCGCCGGGAGTGCACGCTGAATGCGCGCGAACGCGCGCACGATATCTTCGAGGCGCTTCACCGGACGCATATTGGAGATATGCACAATGAGGCGCTCATGCGGGTGTGCAAAATTCTCGCGATAGCAGGCGGGCAACGTCCGCGGGCGGAACCGCGTAGTGTCGACGAAGTTGTGAATAACCTCCGGCGCACGCGTCAGGCCAAAATCGGCGCGTGTGGCCTCACCCAGATAATGTGAAACCGCGGTGACGCAATCCGATTGCTGCAACCCAAAGCTGGTGATCGGGCGGTACGAGGGGTCCAACCCCACCAGTCGCGTGTCCGTGCCATGCACAGTGGTAATCGTATGAAAGGGAATGGGACATATTTGGCGTGCCAGGTAGGCCGAAATGGCGTGGGGAATGGCGTAATGCACATGCAGCAGTTCCAACTGCTGGTCGGCAATCACCTCCGACATACACGAAGCCAACGCCAGATCATATTGCGGGTTCTGCAGCACCGGATATGGGAAGAGGTGGACCTGGTGGAAGAAGAGGCGTTCCGACAGGTCGTCCAGACGAAACGGCATCTCGGCACAGATAAAGTGCACCTCATGCCCGCGCGCTGCCAGGCCTTTGCCCAGTTCGGTCGCCACAATACCGCTGCCGCCGACCCCGGCGAAACAGGTGATGCCAATGCGCATAGGAAGTCCTCATGGAAACAACGCACCGCCCATGGCGGGCGCAATGTGCAGACAGGCTCAAAATGACGAAAAGTCGTACGGTAGGTACGCCGCGCCAGGCGCCTTGACCCGTGCCCGGATTATTCATGAAGTAATTGACTGCCGGGCTAACCCGCTTTGTTCGCGAAGCGAATAACGCTCTGGTTAGCCGAAGCATTATTCATGCGTTCATGAATAATGCGGGCTAACGGTGGCATTATTCGAAATGTCATGAATAATGCAGGGTAGTAATACCACAGCGCGATCAGTCCGGCGGCCGTTGGGAGGCGCGCAGCAAGTTGCGCGCCACGGTGCAGGTCGTCAATCCGTGTTGCGCCACGGCACTTTGTGGATCCTGTGTCAGGAGTGTTTGATAACCCAGAATGGCGCGATCCAGGTGGGTCGCCGCTTGCTCGGAATTCCCCAATTGTTGATAACAATATGCGGCATCCTGATGCAAACGAGGATTGTTCGCTTCATCGTGCAGCAGCAGGTTTTCGTAGATAGCGACGGCCTGCTCATATTGACCGGCGAAATAGGCTTTATCGGCATCGTCCAGCGTCGCCTCCCCGGTAGACACCGGCAGTCCCCTCCGCGCCGCGGGTCCAAGTACCGCGGGCGACGCCGGGGGAGCCGGCAACGGTGGAGCGAGGTTGTTCGTTCCTATTGTGGCGACCTCTTTGTGCTCGACGACTGACGTGACTTCAGACGGCGCCGAGTTCTGCACCGGATCCGCGGCGTTCGCAACCGGGACGTCCCGCGCCATGAGCGGTTGATGCCAGGTCCACTCCGGAGTGATGGGCAGTTGCGGACGTTTGATGCGCGTCCAGAAGATGGCGCCGCGTTCCACACGATGCTCCCCCGGCCAATAGGCGACGAATACCGCCAACCCGCTGAACAGCACCAGCCCGATAAGCATCCAGATGGCCCAGCCACTCCGCGCCGGCGGAGGCAGCGGGGCCACCGGCGGGTCACTGGGAAGCTCCGCGCAAACTGGAGATGAATCGTTGTTCAAGGCTTCCTGAAAATGATAGCGCGCGGCGACGGCATCGCCAAGTTGTTCGTAGAGTTGCCCGAGCAGTGCATGCACCGCGCTGCACTCCGCCTTATAGAACAGCGCTTCTCGCGCATACCGTAGTGCCTGGCGCAACTCACCGGCCTGGTGGCATTGTCGCGCTTGAGTCAACAAATGCACCATTGCGATTTGCCGCGGATCGACTTCGCTATGTGGGGTTGGAAGTGGAGGAGTAGCCATGTATCCACAGGTGGGGCAAGCCTGCACCGCGTCTGGAATTCGCGTCTTACACTGTGGGCAGAAGCGTATTGTCATAAAACCGTAAGTTCGCCAGTAAAAGCAAGCGCCTGGACGAAAAGCCGTCTCCAGGATGAATTACCCGACAAGTTTTCCGCTTAAACCTGACCATGCACCAGAAAAGCTCTATATTCACGCTCAAATGTAATAATTCATACGTACGACAAACCGCGGATCTTCGATTTCCTGCGTCCTCAGGAGGCGATTGCAAAACCTCTCAGATATTACAGCCTTTCAGCACTTTTCTTACACAATAGCCTTCCTATAGCGAGAAGGGATTACACTGAACGATAATGAATCATTCTCTCGTTCCGAGCGTCTCCATGTCAGTGTGTCGACGGTCCCTGCAGCATATAGATCAACAGATCGAAAGGAGCCACCTGTGGCACAAGAGATCCCGGCCGAGGAGCCGATGACCTCGACGACGGCAACTCACCCTCTTCCATGGTACTCGCTGCACCCACGTGCGCTGCGGCAGAGTCGCATGTTGCGCGCTGTGTTGATCGCTTTACTCCTGTTCTCCTTTTCCGTAGCGCCGCTCTGGCGCGCCGCCTGGTACGTGCCGATCTACGCGTATCGCGACTTCCTGCCGACGCGTGACGATGTCGGCCATTTCGAGGCGGCCTGGCACTGGATTGACGGGCATGAAATTCGCATTTACGCCATGCCGGGAATTCGGCAACGCGACATCGAAGAAACAGCGCGCGGCGTGCAGGCCATGGTGGACGACATCGGCCTGAATTTCCGCGTGCGCGCAATGCCCCTGCCGCCGGCGATTGCGGCCGCATATCAACAGAGTCTGGAAACGAGACGGATCAACGGGCAACCCTCTACCTGTGTTCGCTTCTCCCGCCTGGCGTCTCACCTGATCAGCCGGCGCGGAGGTGATCCCCACGCCGATGTGCTGCTGGTGAATGAACCTCTTGCGGAAGCGACCTTCGCTTTTGGCATGGGCGACTTCACCCCGGGCCTCTCCGTCATCCGTGGCGATTGTACCAGCTACCATGTCGCCAAGCATGAAACCGGGCATCTTCTCGGATATTTGTATCATGACAATTACCCACTGTTCGTCTTTGGTTATGCAGGTGAGTTGGCCATTCCCACGGCAAAACAAACGCTGATGATGATGACTGGCGACGACAACACCCTGTCACCACGTGCTCGCGATGCGTTGCACTCCTTCTGGCGCGGTATGGAAGCACGATCACACCGGCGCTATTTCCGCTAACGGATTGGCGATAGAGTATCGTATGCGCCTGACCTATAAAAAGTCTGTCCGCGTTGAAACATCCCAAACTATTGGACTGGCGCTATGAATACGCTCGTTCCCTTGTCAGACCTGCCCGCAGCGGGTATCATGAATGCGTTTATACTTTCCCGATGAGGGTCTTCAATGAGCTATGAACTCGGTATTGCCGCGTTGAATCTGCAGTGGACTGACCGCGTGGCGCGCACGGAATATAATGATAACTGGGAAATCGTGCGCCACTTCACCGGACGTGACCCACGCCAGGATTGGTCCGCCACGCGCGACTTCAATGACGCGATACATCTCGATTATCTCTGGTCAATCAACGATGGCCCGGTACCCTGGGGAGAGCGGGGCCGGGTGACAAACATGGGACATGCCGTGTATATGGAAGATGGATCGGATTACCACCAGCATGCCGCCTCCCCCTTCACTTCCGCGGATGACGTGCTGGCCTTTAATGCCGTACGTGAATATGGTTTGCCCAACTTCACTGAACTGGTTGCCTATTATGACCGTTGGTACCGCGACAACCAGGCTGCCAACCCCAATCAGGTGGTCTCGGGGGGGTATTATAAAACCATGGTCTCCGGCGCCATCGAGGCGTTCGGCTGGGAGCGATTACTGGAAGCCGCCGGCGATGATCAAGAGCGTTTTGGTGAAGACGTACTGGGGTCGATCTTCGAACTCTCGCTCCATCATTATAAAGCCTGGGCGGAAACCTCAATCGAAGTATTCATGTGCCATGACGATATGGTGTGGACCGCCGGACCCTTCATGAACCCCGATTTCTATCGGCGCTATATTTTCCCGCGCTATAAGGAACTCTGGGCACCGCTGCGCGCGGCCGGGAAGCGCGTTTTATACTGTTCTGACGGCACGTTCGACATGTTCTACGACGATATCGCGGCCGCCGGCGCCGACGGATTCTGTTTTGAACCGACCAATGATTTGGAACTACTGGTGCGCAAATATGGACAGACCCATGTGCTTATGGGCGGCGCCGACTGTCGCACACTGTCGTTTGGCACGCTGGCGGATATCGAGCGCGAACTGCGCGACGTGTTTACCCTGGCGCGCACCTGCCCGGGATTTGTCTTCGCCACCGGCAACCATCTTCCGGCGAATATCCCGCTGGAGCATGCGTTGCGTTATTTTGACTTGATCGAAGAACTCGCACCCCGCGGATAGGGGTACTCGGCGCCAGAGTTTACTTTCCAACGACCGGGGTAGAAGGAATACGTCGCGTTGCCGCGAATAGTCCTACAGAACACTTCAAACGAGGATACTCCCTATGCGCATTCTGCGAATCCTGGCGAGCCTGATCCTGGGCTCCGCGGTGCTGTTCGGCGTGATTGGATGTGGCGGCAGCGACACCACAAGCCCACCGGCCACCCAGGGCACCGTGGTGGTCGATGACACGGCGAAACTCGCCACGTTCACCGCGGCCACCGGCGCGAATGTCGTTTCCGTGGTCGCGAATTTCGCCACAACTTCCGCGTCGGAAACTGCCATCACGGGTGATATTGTTTTTAAGCTCATTTCTCCCGGCATCTGGACGCTGCAATTCAACCCCAACAGCACCAGCTTCACCCAGCCAGCCACCGGCGAATATCTCATGACAGTATACGCCCTGTCGGATACAAGCACGCGACAGCAAGTCGGATTGACTTATCGGGTGAATCTTCAGGTAACCGGCAGCGTGGGCGGTGGTCCGCCGCCGCCGCCGTTTTAAGTCCCAAAGGTCATCCCCGCGAGGACCGGGCGTATAATTCCCCGGTTTTCCTGGTACAATAATGGCGGCCAACTCCGTGGGGGTGGCCGCCATGTCGTTTCGTCGAAGGATGCGCTCGTGATATCGCGTGGTTTGGTATGGCTCTTGATAGCGGCGGTCGTGTTAATTAGTGGCGGAGTCTGGTGGATGATTCGCGGCGTGCACCCCGGTTTGGTACCGGCGCACCCGATCTCTACTAGCGACACCAAAGTTCGCTTCAGTCTAAATAAAGTACGCATACTCGGGGTGGCGGGTGGAAAGATCGCCTGGGAAATCAATGCGGAAAATTTCGACACGGAGAAAAACAGTCCCGTCACCCGGATGACCGGCCTGAAACATGTGGCCATTCGCGATGGGAATACCGAGGCGCTGACGGTCAGCGCCGGTGAATTGGAACAGAATTCGCAATCGCACAGTGTCACCGTCCGCGACAACGTGACGGTGACCGGCAAAAATCTGGTGTTGCACACGCCGCTCCTGCAATGGTGGGGCGATACCGACGTGCTGCAACTCCCGCAGCCGATTGCCGCGCAGATTGGCGACTACACGCTTACCACAAGAGGCGCTACCCTCTATGGGGTGCGCAATGGCGTCGTGCGCAGTGACGGCGGCGTGGTTCTCTCCGCCAAAGGCAACACATTGAGTGCGAAAAATATCGTGCTGGATACCAATACCAAAGCTTTTGAAGTTGACGGGCCGGTGACAATGCTGCTGGATGTCGCGGACTTGCAGGGGTGGACGGGGGGACGGCCATTGCCCAAGATACCCGAGATTCCGGATTCGATAAAAAAACGGTACGCCGCGTATCGCCGCGAACATGGACTCAACACCCCCACCCCGCCGGTGATTCTGCCTAAACCCGGCGCCCACGCGAAAGGAACTGTTCGGCCATGACCATCCATCGCTCTGCTCGTCTCATCGGCGCGATCCTGTTGACCTGTTGCAGCGTTGCCTTGCTGGCAGGGCTGCTGTCTGCGGCCCCGCCGGCGCCGCAAAATGCCGCCACGAAGCGCGTGGTGGTGAAAGCGGGTACGGTGATCAGCCAGCGGTCAACCGGCGACGTACGCGTCACCACGCTAACCGACGCTGAAATGACGCAGGACGATGCCGTGTTCACCGCCAATAACGTCGTCATTCGCTCCGAGAAAAATGTCCACGAATTCACCTGCACCGGTAATCCGGTCTTTACCGACACGGAGAATCATATCACCGCGGATAAGGCGCTGTTCTACAGTACTCCGCGGCGCGCGGAATTCAGCGACCATGTGCACATGATCAGCACTCCGAAGAGCAAACCGCCAACGCCCGGGGGCAACACGGCGCGTGACGACTTTCGCGGCCAACCCTCGGATATCACGTGCGACGCATTGAGCTACGATTACGCGGGAAAAACGGCGCTGGCGCGCGGCAATGTGGTGGTGACGCAGAAGACACGCATTATCACGGCTGATCAGGCTACCTACGATCAAAAAGCCGAGTTGATCACCCTGAAGGGGAATATTCACCTGAAGAGTTCCGGCAACGATGAACTGAAGGAACTCAGCAACGCTGACCTGGTGACCGTCTCGGTTGCCAATGATTGGATCGACATCCGCCCGAAAACCGGGGAGCGCGCAGTCATCATTCTGGATGTGAACGATGATGCCGGCACGCCCGCACCGCCAGCGAATGGAAAGTGAATTCGTCTTTACCCCAAATTATTCATGGAGTAAATGACTACCGGGTTAGCCCGCATTATTCGTGATGTTATGAATAATGCTTCGGTTAGCCGAAGCTTTTTTCGCTTCGCGAATAAAGCGGGCTAACTGTGGCATTATTCGAAATGTTATGAATAATGCAGGTTACCGACCACGCATCTTCTGCCGAGCTGCTTCTTTGGCTTTTTTATGGCGCTTGGGACTGGCGGAGGTGGACGTGGCAGGGGTTTTCCCTTGCAGGATGATCATCTGATCGCGCAGTTGCGCCGCTTCCTCGAAGCGCAGTTCCCGCGCCGCGATCTTCATCTTCTGTTCGAGTTCGGCCAAACGGTCTTCCAGGCTCTGTCCGGGTGCGGCATCGGCAATATAGGTCGGCTCTTCTTCCGCAACCATGCCGGCCATGAGCAATTCACGCACGTCTTTCACCACCGTCTGCGGCGTGATGTCGTGATCGATATTGTACTGTTTTTGCACCCCGCGACGACGGTTCGTTTCTGAAATCGCCTTGCACATGGCGTCCGTGATATCGTCGGCATACATAATCACCTTGCCGTCAATGTTGCGCGCCGCACGTCCGATGGTTTGAATGAGCGACGTTTCCGAGCGCAGAAACCCTTGTTTGTCGGCGTCGAGGATCGCCACCAGCGTCACTTCCGGCAAGTCCAACCCCTCGCGCAACAGATTGATGCCCACCACCACATCATAGACCCCCAGGCGAAAGTCGCGCAGAATCTCCGATCGCGTAAAGGTTTGCAGGTCACTGTGCAGATAGTGAACGCGGACTTCGAGTTCCAGGAGATAATCGGTTAAATCCTCGGCCATCTTCTTCGTCAGCGTCGTCACCAGCACACGCTGCCCCAAGGTCACGCGCGAATTGATCTCCCCAATCAGATCGTCGATTTGCCCTTTGGTGCTCCGCACTTCGACTTCCGGGTCGATCAACCCGGTGGGGCGCACGATCTGTTCGACGGTGCGCGTGCTGTGCGCGCGCTCATAGGCGCCCGGTGTGGCCGAGGTGAAGATCACCTGCCCAATCCGCGTTTCGAATTCCGCGAACGTCAGCGGGCGGTTGTCATAGGCCGACGGCAAGCGGAAGCCAAACTCCACCAGCGAGTCTTTCCGTGAGCGGTCGCCGGCATACATGCCATGAATCTGCGGGACTGTTTGATGTGACTCGTCGATCACGCACAGGAAATCTTTCGGGAAATAGTCGAGTAGTGTATAGGGTGGTTCACCGGGCTGGCGTCCGTCGAAATGCCGGGAATAGTTCTCGATGCCGTTGCAATACCCGATTTCGCGAATCATCTCCAGGTCGTAGCGAGTGCGTTGCATCAAACGTTGTGCTTCCAACAGCCGTCCGTGTTCGAGCAACCAGGCATGTCGTTCCTGCAACTCCGCTTCAATCACCTCCAGCGTGTGTTCGGTCTTCTCCGGCGCCGACACGTAATGGCTGGCGGGGAAGATCACGGTATGAGTTGGTTCTTCCAGCACTTCGCCGGTGAGCGCGTCGATGATGGTGATGCGTTCGACGGTGTCGCCGAACAGTTCCACACGGGTAATCTGCTTCGTATCGACGGCATGTATTTCCAACACGTCACCCCGCACGCGAAAGGTGCCGCGTTCCAGGCTGATGTCGTTGCGTTTGAATTGCAGATCAACCAGCCGGCGCAGGGTCTCGTCGCGGAATGTCTCCGCGCCGACGGTGAAGACAATCGTCATCGCCTGGTAATCCGCCGGCGACCCCAGGCCGTAGATGCAGGAGACGGACGCCACGACGATGGCATCGCGCCGTTCCAATACCGCCTGGGTGGCGGAGTGGCGCATCCGGTCGATCTCCTCATTGATGGCCGAGTCTTTCTCAATGTAGGTGTCGCTCTGCGGGATATACGCTTCAGGCTGATAGTAATCGTAATAGCTGACGAAATATTCTACGGCGTTATGCGGGAAGAGCGCACGGAACTCCTCGCACAACTGTGCGGCCAGCGTTTTATTCGGCGCCAGCACCAGTGTCGGTCGGTTCACCGCGGCAATCAGATTGGCGACGCTGAAGGTTTTACCGGATCCCGTCACCCCCAACAAAGTTTGAAAACGATGTCCGCTTTGCAAGCCCTCCATCAATTGCGCAATCGCCTGCGGCTGATCACCGCTGGGAGTATAGGAGCTTTCGAGCGTGAAGAAATCGGTCATAACTGGTATTATAGCCGATTCCAGGGGCGAACAGAAGAGTGCATGTCAATTAGCGTCCGGTGGACAGGTCTGCCCCGGATTATCAATGATCCGGTGGGTAGCGGGTTGACGACGTCGGAACCCTATGCTAAGCTCAGACAGTCCGGGCGAGTGGCGAAATTGGCAGACGCGCAAGACTTAGGATCTTGTGTCGCAAGACGTGGGGGTTCGAGTCCCCCCTTGCCCACCAACATCTTCCGCGTGTGTTCACTAACCCGCAATATTCATGAACACATGAATAATGCTTTGGTTTGCCCGAGCTTTATTCGCTTCGCGAATAAAGCGGGCTAATTTTCACCTCTTCACTCCGATAGTTGTCCCACATCGTTGTCTCTGCTTGATATTCACCGGGATGGAGCATCATGTCGCATCACCATGACGTCGCAATTCTTCGTGATCTGGCTACACTTTATGCCGAAGTCGCCTCTGATCCCATCCAGCACGAACGACGTCGACTCTGGAGGCTACATAACAACCTTCACCCGACACGGCCATTGATTCTCGTCAGTGTCGGTGGATGGAATATGTGGTACCGGGAGATGTTTGGCGAACACGCCATGCAATGTAAAGACCCTTTTTATCGTGAACATGAACAGGTCCTCCGCTGGCATCTGCACCGGCAGACTATCGGTGACGACGCGATCTGTGAACCATGGTTCACCCAGCAGGCCTGTTTGTTGCAAAACGAAGGTAAGTTGTGGGGTGTCGAAGAGGACCACCTCCACAGTGGCATCAACGGCGGCGCAAACAAATTCCTCCCCCCGCTTCGCACTTGGCAAGATCGGAGCAAACTCACTCCGCTCCACCATCACGTAGATGAAGCCGAAACAGCACGGAGGGTGGAACGCTTGCAGGAGGCCATTGGCGATATACTGCCGATAAATGTTGATCGGGGATGTGTCTATGCCGGGATGTCGGCGGACATCTCGATGGCACTGGGGTACTTACGGGGTATGGAGCAGATCATGGAGGACATGTATGAAGCGCCGGAACAATTACACCGTTTATTGGCTTTCATGCGCGACGCCATCTTATCCTGCCAGCAAGAAGCCGAGGATGCCGGCGCCTACAGCCTAACGACGCAGCAGAATCAATCCATGCTGTATTGCGACGAATTGCCGGCGCCGCTGCCGAATACCCCCTGCACGCGCAAGCAGCTCTGGACCTTTTTCGCCGCACAGGAATTCACCCTGGTCTCACCCGCCATGCATGAAGAATTTCTCCTCCAATACCAATTACCGATCATGGCGCAATGGGGGCTGGTTGCCTATGGGTGTTGCGAGGATCTCACGAAAAAAATCTCGATGTTGCGGCAGGTTCCAAATTTACGGCAAATCGCGGTGACACCGGTTGCGATCCTTGCCCGGTGTGCGGAACAGATTCAGGGCCAGTATGTCTTCTCATGGCGTCCCAACCCGACCGACATGGTTTGCTGCGGTTTCGCCGAAGACGCCATTCGCGGTATTATTCGTGAGGGATTAATCATCACCAAAGATTGCCGCGTCCATCTACATTTAAAGGATGTTGAAACAGTCGAAGGTGATCCGGGACGTCTCGCACGATGGGTAGCAATTGTCAGGGAAGAGATTGAGAAGATGTAGTCCGCAGAATTCCTGACACTGTGTGGCCGAGGACAGGCGCGCTCCCATACAAAGGAAGTCACCAACGGACTGTGCGAACGCATTGCCAGTACGCCATCCCCACCAGGATACCGGCGGGGATGGCGTTTCTGTATCAGGCGCCGAATTTCTCCGCACGCAGGTTGTAGCTGGTCAGAATTTTCATCACATCTTTGCCGGTAATGCGGCCCAGGTCGCCTTGCGCACTGACGCGTTCGCCATATGAGGTGACCTTATCGGTGCGTACATGGGGGCCCCACATCACGATAGGCACAGGTTCTCCGGTGTGGTCGCCGGCGATGACCGGTGTGCTGTGGTCGCCAGTGACGGCGATATAGGTGTTCTCTACGTGTTCCAGCACGTAGCCGACCAGACGGTCGAGTTTTTCGACCGTTTTCACTTTCGCCAACGCATCAAAATCGTGACCGGCCACGTCGGGGCATTTCAAGTTACAGAGGACAAATGGATGGCGGACGAGCGCCTCGACTACCACTTTAGCCATCGCGAGCTCATCGGTTTGAATGTCGCCGGTAGCGCCGGGCACATCGATGACGTCCATTTCCAGATACTTGCCGATCCCTTTCACTAACCCGACTTCCACCACCATGGCTCCGGAGAACCCGTAGCTCTGCGTGAAGGGCGGCAGGTCAGGCGCACCGCCGGCGCCGCGCGGAAGGGCGATATTCGCCGGGTTCAACCCTTGCGCCACCCGCGCTATATTCACCGGGTGATTGTTCAAAATCTGCGCGGATTGTTGGACAAACCAGTTCACCAATTCCGCGGCCTTTTGACTGGCGGGGTCCGCCCCGTGCGACACGTGCGGGATTTCGCCCTCAACGTGCGGGTCGGCATCCGAGACATGGGGACCCAGGCCGGGTCCGCGAATGATCAACGCCGCGCGGTGAGCGACTGATTCCTTGAACAGAAAGGTACACCCGTTGTGTTCCAAACCATTCAGGGCCGCCGCGAGCTGATCAGTCCCCTCTTTGATGCGCCCGGCGCGACGATCAACGATGCGCAACTGGTCATCGACGGTGGCGAAGTTGACGCGGAAGCAAATATCCCCGCGCTTGACATCCATCCCGATACCCAGCGCTTCGAACGGCCCGCGGCCGGTATAGTACTGGTACGGATCGAAGCCGAGGATCGCCAGATGCGCGGTATCGCTACCCGCGCGCACGCCGGCGGCAATCGGATCCATCATGCCGCTAATTCCTTCGCGCGCCATCCGGTCCAGGTTCGGCTTCGTCGCGGCTTCCAACGGGGTATTCCCTTCGAGTTCCGGCACAGGCCAATCGCCCAGGCCATCCCCGATAATAATCACGGCATTGCCAAGTTCTACCATAGTGTCCTCCAGAGAATAGTATCGGGAATTGGATTTCCCTGTGCAACGCGAAAAGTCCTCCTTCTCCGCGTTCTGGGTCGACATCTATACCGGCGCGTGTGCGAAGCCGAAACGGCAGGAACCATACGGCAGACAGCGAAAAGTAAGAGCAGCAACAAGTCCGGAAGCCTATACCTTCAGGTGTATCAGGGCGAGGAGGATCTATGAAACTGGTGATGTTCGGTGAACGGTATCAGGAACGACCGGGGGTGATCATTGACGACCGGCTGATTCTGGACCTGGAGATTCCCGAGTTGGAATCGCCGCACAGTCTGGAAGAACTGCTCGAATTCAATCTCTTACCCGAGCTTGATGAGCTCATCGCGCACCGCGGCAAGTTACCGCTCATTCCACTGGAGAGCGTTCGCCTGGGCCCACCATTAGCCGGATTAGGGAAGATTATCGCCGTCGGGTTGAATTATCGCGAACATATCCGGGAAATGAGCGACGCGACACCGCCCAATCCGCTGCTCTTCGCCAAAGCAGCGACATCGCTTGCCGGCCCCTACGACGCGCTGATGTTGCCGCCCGCGGAGTGGGCGCGCGAGATCGATTACGAAGTTGAACTGGGGGTGGTCATCGGACACCTGTGCCATCGCGTCGCGGTCGCGGATGCCCTGGCCTATGTTGCCGGGTATACCATCGTCAACGATATTACGGCGCGCGATGTGCAGCGTGCGGAAAGCCAATGGTTCCGCGCAAAAAGTTATGACGGCTTTTGCCCGATCGGCCCGTTCCTGGTCACGGCAGACGAGGTGATTGATGCTCATGGGTTGTCACTGTCAACGCGGGTGAACGGCGAGATACGCCAGCAGAGTAACACCGATCAGATGCTCTATTCCGTCCCCGAGCTCGTGAGTTTTATCAGCCAGAGCATGACCCTGTTGCCCGGCGACATCATTGCCACCGGCACCCCCTCCGGCATCGGTGCGGGCATGACCCCGCCGACCTACCTGCAGCCGGGTGATCTGCTGGAATTGTCCATTGACGGTCTCGGCCAGCAGCGGTACACGGTGGTTAGTTTTCACGACGACGAAATGCCCTGACCCGGATTATATGAACTTTCGCTTGCGAGCGTCTTGCCCTCACCCCCAACCCCTCTCCCCGAGGAGAGGGGAACACGCGGAAGCGAAGCGATACCTGATGGAGAAAATTGCCCGCTTCACTGATGTTCCTATATAATCATGGCCTAAACGAATACGTGAGTATGCGTGACAATTCGGCGGGGAGGGCGAGTGTCCTCACGAGCCACGCACATGTGGGTCGTCATCGACGACCAGGGGTAAGGTGCGTGTGAACACTCGCAGCATCGTTCTTCGCGTTTCACCCCCAATACTCACGAACGCGGCTCGTGGGGACACTCGCCCTCCCACCGGGCTGCTAGCAGCCCGGATTATTCATGAATGAATGGACTGCCGGGTAAACTATGGCATTATTCGAATTGTTCTGAATAATGCCGGATAGAAATGGAGACACCCATGACAGCAATACGCGTGCTGGTGGCCGGCGCCGGCGGTAAGATGGGCCGGGAAGTGATCAAGGCCGTGACGGCCGCTGACGGTATGGAAGTGGTCGCCGCGGTGGACGTCGCCTTACTCGGTGCGGACGCCGGCGTGGTGGCCGGCATTGGGGCGCTCGATGTGCCCATCGAGGCCGACCTGATCGCCGCCTTGCAGCGCACGCGCGCGGAGGTGTTGGCGGATTTCACGCAACCCGGCGTGGTGATGCAGAATCTGCGCCTGGCCGTCCCCCTGGGCACCGCGGCAGTAGTCGGCACCACGGGGCTGACAGCGGAACATTTGCACGAATTACGACGCATCACCACCGACGCGGCCACGCCGGTCTTTATCGCGCCGAACTTCGCCATCGGCGCCGTGCTGATGATGGAATTCGCGCAGAAAGCCGCCCAGTATTTCGATTATGCTGAAGTCATCGAATTCCACCATGAGAAAAAGCTGGACGCCCCCTCCGGCACTGCGCTGCGCACCGCCGAATTAATGCGCGCCGCAGCCCAGGGGCGCCTGGCAGACCCCGCGACGCCGGAAGCGGGCGAGGTGAGTCGGGGGCTGGCGGAAGGATCTATTCGTGTGCATGCTGTACGTCTGCCCGGCATGGTGGCCAGCCAGGAAGTCATCTTCGGCGGTCTGGGGCAAACCCTGACCATCCGCCACGATACCATCAACCGTGAATCCTTCATGCCCGGCGTGATCCTGGCCATTCGCAAGGTGCGTTCGCTGCACGGGCTGGTGGTGGGGCTGGAACAGATTATGTAGAGCTTGTCGCTGCCGTGCGCCTTACTCTTCCACGCTTGCGCCGGGGAGAATATCCAGGAACTTCATGACACGCGCGGTATCGACCCGCAGGCCTGAGACGCGCCAGCGCCGTATATTGGTGACCGCTCCAACGAGGATCTCCACGGGTGCATCGCCGCGGCAGGACTGCAGCAAGCCGGGCAGTGTCGCAAAATCCTCTGAGCGGACGAAATCTTCGCTCAAGCGGATATGGCACACGGATGGGTCGGGTCCTTCGGCCGCCGTGGCCGCCGGCGGCGCATCCGTATCGGAAAAATCTCCCATTTCATCCTCCATCGCAGGGCGCGCTACCGGAGTGGGTGGTCGATACGGTTGAAAGGTGGGCAGCGAGACTGCCGGCGCCTGACGCCCGTTGCCATACCCGTTGTTGCCCTGCCCATTGCCGCCGCGCCGACGGCTGGTGGCTTTCTGTAGATCCTGAATCGCTTCCAGATTCTCCACGGGCGCGAAGGCGATCGCCAGCAACTTCGGTTCCGGTTTCTCTTCTTCCTCGTCATTCGTGGTCGTCGGCGATTTCCAGTCACGGAAATTAACCGTCCCCTTCACCAGAACGACGGTATCCGGCTTCAAGTACGGCTGGTATTTTTCATAGGTGTCGGAAAAAGCGGTGATGTCGATAGTGCCGGTCAGATCGTCGAGGGTAATAAAGCCCATCAATTGCCCTTTGCTCGAGGTATGCGGTTTTACGACGGTGATCATCCCGCCGATCACCACTTCATCGTCCGCTCTGGCTTCCGCCAGTTCTTCCACCGAGGCGGAGCGGAATTCACAGATCGTCTCCAGGTAACTATTAATGGGGTGGTCGGAAATGTACAATCCCAGGAATTCGCGCTCCATTTCCAACAACTGGCGCGAGGGAAATTCCGGCAATGACGGCAATTGCGGCACGGAGAAGGAGGCCGTTTCGGCAATATCGCCAAAGAGCGACACTTGCCCTACGGCTTTGTCGCGCGCCGCGGATTGCCCCATATCAATCGCACTATCCAGCACCGCCAATTTTTGCGCGCGATTGCCCGGCAAGCTGTCCATGGCGCCGGATTTGAGCAAGGCTTCCAGTGCCAACCGGTTACACAGCGATGACTCAACCCGTGCGCAGAAGTCGAAGAGATCCGCGAAAGGCCCATCTGCTTCCCGCGCGGCTACAATGGCCTCGACCGCGCCGGCGCCTACCCCTTTAATGGCGGTTAAGCCAAAACGAATTTTCCTTTGCTCGATCGTGAACCCGGTACGGCTGTGGTTCACGTCCGGAGGCAGCACTTCTATACCCAGTTTGCGGCTCTCCGCCACGTAAAGACTGATCTTATCTTGTGTGTCGACAACACTAGAAAGCAGCGCAGTCATGAATTCGACCGGATAATTCGCTTTCAGAAAGGCGGTCTGGTAGGCTACGACCGCATAGCACGCGGAATGCGCCTTATTGAAGGCATATTTCGCGAACTCCTTCAGCTTAATCCAGAGTGTGTCAGCTTCCGTTTCGGAGAAATGGGAGGTGGCCTTCACCCCGGCTTTAAACACCGGTTCCAGCTTATCCATCTTTTCAATCAGTTTTTTTCGCAAGGCGTTGAGCAAATTATTGGAGTCGATCATGTTAAAGCCCGCGACATCGCGACCGATAGCCATGACCTGTTCCTGGTAGACGAGTACGCTATAGGTTTCCCGCAGAATCGGTTCCAACGACGGATGCAGGTAGGTGATTGATTTCTGATCGTTTTTCCCCTGACAGAACTTGGGAATTTCCGCCATGGGACCCGGGCGATACAAGGCTACAAGGGCAATGACATCGGTGATGCGGTCGGGACGCAATTGGCGCAGCGCGTTCCGCATCCCCACGGATTCAAGTTGGAAGACGCCGGCGGTATCGCCGCGCGTCATCAGTTCGTAGGCTTTCGCATCGTCTAACGGCAAGGTGGCCAGATCGTAGGTGATGTCATAGTTCTGTTTGATATATGTGAGGGCATCCTTCAATACGGTCAGGGTGCGCAGCCCGAGGAAGTCCATCTTCACCAGACCGGCCGCTTCCGCCATCGGGTATTCCCATTGTGTCTGTACCCCAACGCCATCCGCCGTGCGCTGCAGTGGCGCAATTTCGACGATCGGGTCGCGCGAGATAACCACCGCCGCGGCGTGGGTGCCCACGTGACGCGCCAGTCCCTGCAGTTTGCCGGCCATGTCCAGGAGCAGCTTGGTCTGCGGATCTTCCGAATACCACTCTTTGATCTGCGGGTTCTCTTCGATAGCCAACCGAATGTCTTTCGCCATGCCGATGGCTTTTGAGAGACGGTCGACGACCGAGAGCGGAATTCCCATGGCGCGGGCGGCGTCGCGCACGGCCAGGCGCGGTTGTAGCGTGCCGAAGGTCGCCACCTGGGCCACGCGATCCGTGCCATACTTGTTTACGACATACTCAATGACTTCCGCACGCCGCCGGTCTTCAAAGTCGCAATCAATATCCGGCATTGTCGAGCGGTCCACGGAAAGGAAGCGTTCAAACCACAGTTTGTACACCAGCGGGTCGAGTGAACAAATACCGGAGAGGTAGGAGACGATGGCGCCGGCCCCCGATCCCCGAATGCCGACCAGAATATCCTGCCGGCGCGCCCAGTCCAGAAAGTCACGCACAATGAGAAAGTAGGCGGACAGTTCCTTCTGACTGATCACGTCCAGTTCATACGCCAGGCGTTCGACCGCTTGCGCGCGCAACTCCGGTTGGCCGTCATAGACCTGCGCGAGTCGCTTCTCGCATATTTCACGCAGGTAACTATCCCTGGTATAGCCGTCCGGCACTTCATATTGGGGCAATTGCGGGTCATCCAGGGTAATCTCGACATCACACAGTTCCGCGATACGCGCGGTATTTTCCAGCGCTTCCTGATCCTCCGGAAAGTAGGCGTACATCTCTTCGGGGTTTTTTAAATAGTGCTCGGTCGAGTAGGCGATGCCTTTTTGCCGATACTCATCAAGGGTGGTTTGTGTCCCGATGCAAATCAACACCTCATGCGCTTCAAAGTCATCACGGTGCATAAAGTGAGTATCGTTGGTCACGACCAGCGGGATATGCAGTTCACGGGAAATCTGGCGCAGAGCCGCATTGAGCGTCGGTTGCTCGGGATACAGCAGGCGTGCCGGCGTATTGTGGTCCTGCATCTCCAGGTAGAATCCGTCAGGCCCAAACAACTCCTGATACCAGCAGCACAGCGCTTTGGCCCGTTCCAGATCTCCGGCGCGAATAATTTTGGGAATTTCACCGCCCAAACAGGCGGTTAGCGCGATAATGCCTTCCGCGTGCTCCGAGAGTAATTCGTGATCGATACGCGGATGGTAGTAGTAACCGTCCAGATTCCCCTTGGTCGCCAATTGCAGGAGATTGCGATAGCCGGCGGCATTCCGCGCCAGCAGCACCATGTGCCCGGTATTCGCCTTACCGTCGCGTTTTTCCCGGCGGCTGTGTTCACACACATAGGCTTCCATGCCGATGATCGGCTTGACATGTTTTTCCTTACACGCGCGATAGAACTCAATCGTGCCGTGCATGTTGCCGTGATCCGTCACCGCCACCGCGGACATGCCCAACGCCGCCGCGCGATCAGGTATCTGCTTCGTATGGCACCCACCATCGAGCAGGCTATATTCGGAGTGTAAATGTAGATGGACGAAGGGTAGTTCTGTCATGGTTACTCGTGGTTATCAGTCGGTAGACCCCAGGGATGCGGTGTCGGTATTGTACCACTCACCATATCTAGCGCGCAAGGTAAATGCACCTGCATGTAAGGAAATGTTATTCTTCGTGAACTGCATCCGTTGTCTCGAACAGCGGAGTGTCTTGTGCGAAACTGCGAACGCAGCACTGGAGTTTTGCCATTTTGTTTTCCGTCAGCAATATCAGTTACCGTTGCAGCATGGCGCGCGAGCGCGCCAAAAGCGTGCTGACTTTCGGATGTAACCGCACGTTTGAGAAGGGCTCAACTCTGCTATAGACCAATAACAATTTTGAGCCCGTCCCAAAGTCCAGGATATTTCCTCGCGCCATCTTTTTGCGCCAAGCTCTATTTGTTCAAGGCTTCCAGGTCCTTCCGCATCGCTGCCAGTTCCTTGCCGTAGAGGGCCCAATCACCTTGCCGTTGCGCGGCTTCCGCGCGATGGAGATGATCCAGCGCGGAACGGGCCAACGCGCGCTGGTTGGCCGTCGGCGCGACACCGGGTGGCAGCAGCGACGGCGCCGTGCCTCGTGCTGTCGACGAGGGCGTCGTCACCGTGCTCCCGGTCAGGGCGGACAGCGCTTCTTCCAATGTCGTGCGCATCGCCAGGCTTTGCTGATCAGCGACGATTACGCGCTGCAACATGGGAAGTTGTGTTTGCTCAGCGACCAGATAAATCGGGCGTACAAAAAGAATGGAGTCGTCGATGGGAATCACCAGCAGGTTCCCGCGCCAGATGCGCGATCCGCCACCACCCCAGAGCGAGAAATCTTTACTGACCTCGGGATCGGTCTCGATATTCGAATCGATCTGATCCGGCCCGATCACCAGACTTTGTTTGGGGAAATCATAGACCAGCAATTCCCCCAGGTGCCCGGGGTCGTTGCGTGCGCTTAACCAGGCAATCATATTATGCCGGCTCTTCGGCTGATACGGTCGAATGAGCAGGTATTCCGGTTGTGTCGAACCGGGCAGCGTCATAATGATGTAGTACGCCTCCATGGTTTCCTTCACCCCCGGCGCGGTGGTTTCCTGTGGAATATCCCACAGGTCTTCCTGCTGGTAGAAGGTGGTGGGGTCGGTCATATGGTAGCGGGCATAAATATCCGACTGCAGGTTGAACAACTCCTCCGGGGCGCGCAAATGCGCATCCAAACCGGCGGGCAGTTCCGTTATAGGGTGAAACAAGCGCGGAAACACGCCTTTCCAGGCGCGGATATACGGCTCCTGCGCATCGGTGACATAGAGCGTCACCTTGCCGTTGTAGGCATCTACCACCGCACGGATCGGGCTGCGCAGGTAATTGGCGCTTTCCTCCTCCGCACCGAGTTGGCCAAGGGTACTGCGTTGGGCATAGGGGAAGCGGTCGCTGCGCGTGTATCCTTCGAGTATCCAGTAGAGTTTCCCGTCGGTCCCCAGCACCAGATACGGCGCCTGAGCGAACTGCAGGAACGGCGCAACCGCCTGCACGCGCTCACGTACCTGTCGGCGAAACAGAATGCGGCTCTCCTCGGTAATATAATTGGAAATCAGGAAATCGATTTTGCCAAAACGCAGCGCGACCAGCAATTTCACCAGCGGATTCGCCAGTGAAACCCCCGCACTCCCGGTGTACTTGGTGTATTGGTTGGCATCACCTTGCGGAAAGTCGTATTCCTTCTGGCCAGTGCGCACCACGGCATAATCCGACGGCGCCGAACCGAAGTAGATCTCCGGACGCGTCACGGACAACTCCGGCATGGTGGAACGCGGTGGGATGTCGCTGATATAAAATACCGGTCCCGTACGCTGCGCGTCGACTTCATTGACCGGCGACATCACCAAGCCGTAGCCGTGCGTATAAATCAAATGCTGGGTCAACCAGGTTTGCTGCCCTTGAATCTGCTGAGTATTCAACTCACGCGCCGCCAGCATGACCTGACGTATTTGCCCATTGATCGTATAGCGATCCACGTCGACGTTGTTAATGCTGTAGTACGTCCGCAGGCCTTGCCGCTGGCGAAAGATCTGCAGCAATGGCCGGTAATCCCACAGGCGGATATTCTGCAACGTCGTCGGGGACCCCGCCAACGCCGCGGCGGTGACGCTAGGGGTTGGCGCAAAGTGTTGCACGCGCACGGACTGCAGCCCATAGGCATAGCGCGTCATGGCGATATGGTTGTTTATGTAGGGTTTCTCCAGCTCTAGTTGATTGGGTTGCACACGGAACTGCTGCACCAACGCGGGATAGATGCCGAGGAGGCATAACGAGGCCACCATCACCCCGACCAACACGCCCAACGGCACCATGAAGTTGCGGCGGCGAATCGTCATCAGGACAACCAGCCCGGCCAGCACCGCGATGACGGCCATCACCGTCAACCCGGGAATGCGCGCGTGCACATCGGCATAACCCGGACCGACAATCATGCCGGTATCGGTATAGAGCAGGCTGAATTTCCCGAGGAGATACTGCCCGGCTTTGGCGAAAAAGAGCAACGCCAGCAGAATCGACAGATGGCGCTCCATCGCCGGCGAGACCACGGGCATGCCGCGTACAGTGCGAATAGCCCGCGTCAATAAATAGACCAGTGCGGTCAACACGAAGGCGATGAGCAACGCGGTAAACACCCAGCGCGATACTTGTTCCCATACCGGCAAACGAAAGAGGTAAAAACCCGCGTCGCGCCCGAAGATGGGATCGGTCACCCCCACCGGTACGGCATGCGTGTAGAGCAGAAACTGGGTCCAGTATTCGGCTGCCGTTCGCCCCGTGGCCAGGGCGACCAGGAAGGTGATGAGGCTCGCGCCCCAGAAGGCAACGCGCCGCACCGTGCGTTCAACGGCGAGCATAAGACCACCACCGCGCAGACGGTCGCCGATATCGCGCCACACTTCATCCGGTGTCTCGCGCAACGCCAGCAAGACATTGACCAGAATAGCCAGGAAAAACAAGGCGCCGACGCTTAACCCGAGAATCCAGCGTCCCCAGAACAGCATCCAGTAGACATCAGTGCGCCCGAGTTCGCGATACCAGAGCCAGTCGGTCACGATGCCGGCAACGGCCGAGAGCAGAAAGAAGATCACGATCAACACCATGATCGTTACCGGCACAAAGCGCGAGTGTCGCGGTGCGGCGGAATGTGAGTTTGTCGCGGTGTATGTCATTTTATTCCTTCCATTCACGCACCAGCGTATAGGTCGTGGTGCGTTGCGCGGGGCGAAAACCCATGTCGGCAATCAAGCGCGCCAACTCCGTGGCGTTCGTACGATAGGTAGTGCCGGCAGCGCTCACGACGTGTTCTTCCATCATGGTACTGCCCAGGTCATTGGCCCCGAATCCCAGGCCGACCTGCCCGATATCCAGCCCCATGGTGACCCATGAGGATTGCAGATTAGGGAAATTATCCAGGTACAGGCGGCTGATGGCCAGCATCCGCAAGAAACTGGGGCTGCCGGTGTCCGGCGCCGCGATCTGCCGGCCCAACGCCGTGTCTCCCGGTTGGAAGGGCCACGGAATAAAGCCCAGGAAACCACCGGTATCGTCCTGCAACGCGCGGAGGCGCTCCAAATGGACCATACGTTCTGCCGGCGTTTCGAGATGTCCGTAGACCATGGTGGCAGTGGTGGGCAAACCGAGTTGGTGGGCACTGCGCATCACCGTCAACCACTCGTCGGTGCGACACTTGCGCGGGCTGACCTTGGCGCGTACCCGATCAACCAGGATTTCGGCGCCGCCGCCGGGTATGGACTGGAGTCCGGCGTGTTGCAAACGCGTCAGCAGCGTCTCGATGGGGAACTCTTCCAGTGCCGCCAGGTGTATGATCTCGCTCGGGGAAAGCGCATGTATCTGCACCAACGGAAAGGCCGCGCGGATGGCGCGGAACACCGTCTCATACCAGGCCAGGCGCAAGCCAGGATGCAGACCGCCCTGCAAGAGCAACTCTGTCCCGCCGACCTCAACCATCTCGGCAACCTTCGCCAATATGTCGTCCAGCGTCAACAGATAGGCCTGCGCATGCGTGGCGCCGCGGTGGAAAGCGCAAAATGAACAAGCGGAAGTGCAGATGTTGGTGTAGTTGACATTTCTCCCGATCACAAACGTGCGCACCGGGTCGGGATGCAGCCGCCGGCACCGGCGATCCGCCCCCATCCCGAGCGCGGTCAACGGCGCTGAGAACAGCGCCAGCCCCTCTGCCGGTGTGACCCGTTGCCCATCAGCCGCTTTCGCTATTATCTCCAGCACGGCAGCCGTCCCGGCTACCCCCGTGGCCTCTACCATCGATATATAGTAACACGCATTGCGACCGAACGGATACTACAGCTAGCCGAAGCTCTGAAGTAGAGCCTTTTTCAATCAAGCAGTTACAGACGATCGTCAACACACATTTGGCGCGCGAGCGCGAAGTCATGAGTTATATCGAATGGTTCCGTGAGCATATACGTGTCTGCTGGTTGTAGGTTCGATAGCACGGTGCTGCGTCGAAATAGGTTGTTACGCTATGTCTCACGGAATTGGGTGACGCTCTCAGTACGCACGGTGCTCTCGCGCGTGCTTGTATATTGGGAGACCATTCGACTTTGCTCATGACTTCGCCCTCGCGCGCCAGGACGAAAAACAGCAACTGATCGGTGTTTTTGTAAAATTAGCGGAGACAAATGAGCTATACCCCCGAGCGGGCTAGAGCATCGCGTTCAGCGTTATCATTGTTGTCGTAAACCGGGAATACGGTGTGTCATAATAATAGGAATCTGAGCTTTCGCCGCCCATGATGATGCCTTCGATGGCGAAATGCTTGGAAAAAGCGTAGCCAAGGCCGACAAACCCACCAGCGCCGGTCGTATCGATGCTGGAAGAATCACTCACCCCCCATTGCGTGGCGCCCACGCCGCCGGTGAGATAGAACGATGGGTTGGTGGGGGAAAAATAATAGGAGGCGCCGACGCCCGAGAACACCGTGTGATACGGTTGCCAGTACCCGTTGCCATCATTTTGGTCGTAGGCTGTGACTTTCAGCGTATAAAAGATGGGGATTTGCGGGGTGGCGAACACCCCGAGCTTGAAGTCAAAGGCGCCGCCCGTCCCTTCCCCCAGGGTGGAGCCGTAGTCATACCAGTGATTGGAACCTGCATCTACAGAGGTAGCATTCAGTCCGAGTCCCACACTCAGCAGAAATGGTGACCGGGTCTCAGTCGCCATAGCCACCCCGGCAATCAGCAACAGGACGCACAAACAGAGGAGACGCGTGATTTGGTACATAGCCTTTCCTCTTTCGTAGACCCTCACCTCCAGCCCCGCTCCCCGAGGCGAGGGGAGTCAATGGAAGCGAAACTCTTGAACTCTTTGTTTATACGCCAGAAACGGCTGGAAGTTGCACCATTTTCCATACCGGGTTGATCGCTTTACAGGTCGTGTAGGCGCACGAGCAGCCTGCGGATAAAGCCTCGTTATGCAACCATTTCCAGTTGCGCGGCACGGCGGCGGAATTCTTGCAACCCCGCCACTTCCGCGTCCCCCGTTTGATAATGCATTATTTCTGCCAAATACCGATAGCAGCGGTCGTATGGCAGGTGTAGGCGGCAGGCTTCCCGGTGTGCCAGGGCCTCCAGATGCGCCAGACCATAAGCGCAGGCGGTATTGAGCAGCGGGGCAGCGGCGGTCAGTGCGGCGCGGTCACGGGCGATCCACCCGGCGTAATAAAAGGGGAGGCCGGTCAACGCCCACCACTCAGCGCCCAGATCGAGGTCGATCAATCCCTGCGCGTCCACGGCTAACCCGATATCGCCGATGAGCACCGCGGCATCGGCGCGCGCCAGCATGGCGTCGCGATCCGGCGGCAACGACAGGCAGGTGGGACGGATGTTGTACCGGTCGGCGAGAACGATCCGCGCGAGTACCGTTGTGGAGCGCGAATGCGCATCCAGGGCCAATGTGCGCATCTCGGTGATCGGCGTCCTGCTCAACAAGCGGACGCTCCACGCCGCCCCGGCTACCGTCACCCCCAACCCGGGCAACAGGTGTAATTCGGGATGTTCAAACAAGGCATAGGTCGACACCATGGCGACATCGACCGCCCCCGCCAGCAACTGCTCCACCAGACGCGCCGGGGTGGCATAGGAGATCTCCACCTCCGGCGTGGGAACGTCCTCAAACCAGGCGACCAGGGGACGGGCATTCAAATACGGAACACTGCCGATTTTCACCCCTCAAGTATACACGAATTCCGACGTGCGACGTGAGCGGCGGATGCAATTATTGATATGAACGACGTCGTTCCACGCCGCCTGCCAATCAATAGGTGTAATATTTCAGGCCTTATGACGGACTAAGTTAGAGCCTGTCCCAAAGTCCGGGATATTTCCTCTCGGCATCTTTTTGCGCCAGACTTTGTTGCGATTTTCTCGTGTGTCTCGTCTCGATACAGTCGAAAATCGCTTCGCGCCTGCCCCAAAAATCTGCGCGAGATGAAATATACCGGAAGTTGGGACAGGCTCTATGTTATAATCGTTACGCAGAATGAGGTAGGCATGTGGCAAAGATCTCCTTGACCGCTCCCGCGGGCTACAAAGCAGATATCGCGTATAGGCTGGGCATCATCTGTACACTCACCGGCATGGCCAGCAGCCTGTTGCTTATTTTGGCCTGTTTTCCACGCTATATGATGGGTGATCTCCTCGATGCGCTCCATTGGACGCCTCCGGTATGGCTGATCTTCCCCGGTCTCTTCATGGCGCCTGGCGTGTTCATGCTCCTCGGGTTTATCGCGCTCCGCGGCAGCAACCGCAAGCACCTTCCGCGAACCACCTATTTCGCTATCGCCGGAATGGCGGTGATGCTTGCCGGCTACTTCTGTTTTCCGCTCTATGCCGGATCAACAGAATCCGGTCGCTACCGGCATCGTTCCTGCCTGGGCAACCAGCGGCAAATCATGACCACCATGATGATGTTCGCCCAGGATCATGACATGAAGCTGCCGGCAACGTGGGACGAACTCGGTGTCGATAAAGGCATACTCGTCTGCCCGACGACGGACCGCTATTTCCATCGCCTGGGCGGTTATGGGCTAAACATGCACCGGTTGGGTGCGAAGTTGCTAACAGGGAATTCCCCGGAGGATATCCTGGTCTGTGCCGACGCGGTGCACATGACCAGTTATCTGGCCACCAGCAAAGATATCGACGCGCGCCACCGTTCATCGAGTGGGCAAAACGGATTTATCGCGGGATTTGTGGATGGCCACGTGAATTTTATGCAGGCGGGAATGCCAATCCACTGGTAAATACTTTCGTGAGCCCCAGGATGCTTATCATTGGGGCGACAGTCATCGTAGAGGACGAGTGTCTGCCCCCTGCTTATTGCGCCACGTTCTTGGTTCGCGAGGACGCTCGCCCCCGATATTGCACGGCGAACGTATCGCAAATGAACGGGAGGGCGAGCGTCCTCGCGAGCCGCCCACCGTTCCTCTCGCGAAGCGAGAGTAGGCGTAGCTCTGGCGGGTCAGAAAGAACCAGAAACACGACCGGAAGTGTCTACCTGTCTCAAGCGCGTGGGGATCATTTACATCCGCAATTGCACCATATCGGACCGGCGGATGCAGAACCCCTCCGCGGTGCGGGCAGTCAGGTTAATTAGATAGGTGCCGGAAGGCACCAGTTTTCCACCGGTCGCGCGCCCGTCCCAGGGGATGATAATCGGCTGGGTGGCCCGCGCGGCGGGAATCGTGATGGTGCGGATGAGCTTGCCGACCGGGGAGCGGATATCCAACACCAGATCCGCGGGACGATTGGTGGCCACCTGCACGCTGACCCCGGCGCCGCGCGCGTGAATCACGTTGACATGCACAAACGACAGCGGCGTGCCGGTGCGCGGGGCGACTGTGAGCAGGAAACGGCGCGTATCCGGGTGCGCCGGCGTGCCGGAGGCCTGATACACATAGGCGCCGGTCGTACGCAGGTACTGGCTGTTGCCGGTGGTGGTATCCTGCAACGTCAGGGTATAGGAAGTGGGCGCCGCGCGCAGATCGGGCCAACTCACGGTGACCAGATCGCTGCGCGACGAGGTCACTTCAAACTCCCATTGCTCACCGCTTGGGCGAATATCACGGCGGATGTCGGTGGCATATGCCGCCCCCGCGGTGCGCGCGTTGGGGGTGATGAACGCCAGGCGGATCCCCTCGCCCGTCGCCGGGGGTTTGCGCCAGTTCAAGGTGCCCGTTGCGGCGTTAGTGCTTACACCGAGATAGGCCGCGGTATCGCGCACGGCACTGCTGCTGGCCTGTAAATTGAGGACCCAACCCCCGGTTCCCAGCACCTGGGCCACATCCACGCCATTGCGCGCGCCGCGCGTGGCGCCGCGCTGCCCGAGTTGCATATCGCCACCGGTCGTATTATAAATCCACCCACCTTCCCAGCGATCCAACGTACCTTTGATTTGATACGTCTTTTGCGTGGGATCGTACCCCCATACCGGGCCCACGATGCCGCGCCCAATCGCATCGGTCATGGCATATACCGTGGCGCCCACCTGAATGGTCATCGCCCACGGATTGAGCGGGGCATTGTACGTGTTCCCGATCATATTCCACCCGGCGGCAATGGTGGTCACGCGAGGATCGTCCGTTGCCGGTTGCGCGCCGGCGACGTTCACCGTGGTATTTGCGGTAACCCGCAGCCAATACCCGCGCCCCACGACCGGCGTTTGCAGCGCGGGATATTCTCGATATTTGTTGGCGTCAGTCAGATACGGATCCCACCAGGAGAAGCGAAACGCCGCGTCGCTGTTCAACCCACCAAGTTGGCCGATATCCGTCTGCGACGGTGCAATAGGGAAACTCACCAGCGACGTTCCGGCGAGAAAGGTGTGCGACAAGATGGTCGGCGTATTCGTCACCAGCAGTTGCGGCACGTAAAATCCGGGGCCGACATTGCGCCGATAGGTGGTGACCGTGCTATCCGCGGCCAGGTAGTCGATTTTCACCGGGGTGAAGAACGTCAGATCCCCATTGGGCAGTCGTTGACTGAACGCCCCCTGCACCACGGGGATGGCGGTCAGCGGAATACCCGGAACGGTAAACTGAATGTTGCCGTCATTGGCGCCGACGACCGTACCGAAGAACTGGTTCTCGTTATTGTCCGGGCCGCGCGCCGCATAGGGAAAATAGCAGCGCGCCTGCAACGTGTCGACGGTCACTTCCACCTGGATGCGCTGGGTGGGCGTGGAGCCGATGTTATAAAAACTCGGATTGATCAATCCCAATCCGGCATTATCGCCGGAGCCCGGAATGGTGACGGTATTGCCTTCCTCCGGGGAAAGACTGATCAGGTCGTAGCTGAAGTAGGTCAGGTTGGCGGTCGCCGCCACCGGCGTTTCACTGCCGCCGGCGCTGGTCGAAAAGCTATAAATCTGCAGGGACAGGTTGTCATCCAAGGGGACGGGGAACAGATAGAGGCGTCGTCCGGTCACCGTGGCGCCCAACAAGGCATACTGATCGGCATACCAGGCGGCAAACGGCCGGCCTTCCACGGAGGGCAGCACTCCGGCGAGTAACGCTTCCAGGCTGTTGATGTCGCCGCGTGGAAAGGCGGCATTCTGCGTCAGTTGGGCGTAATAGACGCCATTCAGCGTTTTGAACACCTCCGGCTTCTCGGCGTAAATTTTCAACCAGGCGGACATCGCCATCCCGACGCGCCAGAGCGACATTTGCCAGAGTCCCTGCTGTGGAAAGAAGCTCGCGCTGCTCAACGCCGGCTGGTTGAGTTCGTCATAGAGCGGCAGCAGATAATCCATGGCGTAGACGAGGGGGAAATCGGGGCGCATTTGCAGCATGGCGACGGCCGCGGCGGCTCGCGCCATCCCTTCTTCCCAGGCATCGCACCCCATAATTACCGGAGCATGAAAGGCATGGAGCACCAGATGCAGCAACCCCAGGCCGTATTGTGAGCTGTCCGTCGTCGCGAAATCGGCGGGCAAGGCATCCAGCGTCAGCGTCATGGTGGTGGGGTTGAACTCCCCCCCCTCTACCAGTGGTTGCGTGCTGCCTTGCACCAGCGTGAGCGTGGCCGTCTGCGCCGGCGCGCCATAGAGATTCACTAAAATCGGGTACGCCTGCTGCAGAAAAGTCCGTAAATCCGACTCTTCTTGCGCCGTCCACCCCGAGTAGGCAAAGGTGAGCAGACCATTCCCATAACTCACCGGGGTCGCGGCGCGTTGCGCCGGCGGTGTGACGACAAAGGTATCGAAGCGCGGCAGCACCGCGCGCGGTGAAATGGCATGACGTTGAATGAGCAGGCGGCGGAAAGCGTTGAGCGCCGTGAAGCGTGCCCGCGCCTGCGCCCGGCTGGTCGCTAACACCGCGGGAACGCCGCGAGTCGCTGCCGGCAGATACACCGTATTACTCGGCATGGGAGCCGCTTGCAATACAGACAGGCTACCGCCCACGAGTAAGAGCAGCACCGCAACCCGGCCCAGCGCCAACTTATGCCTTAACATACCAGGCTCTCCCCTTCAACCATCTCGCTCACGGCGCGGTGATAATCATCTTTCGGTAGGCGGAATAGGACGCCGCCGTCGCGACGTTCGGATCAACCGCATTACAGGCGGACACCGTCCACCAATAGGTGCCGGCGGGCAAGGTACTCATATTCTGCTGGATCTCGTTCTGGGTGTGTACGACCGGTTCCAGCGCCGGCAAGGCGTTATAGGTCGGTAGATCCCGAAAGACGAGCACCGTGTACGCCAACGCGCCGGGAACCGGTTGCCAACTCACCGCGGCAGTCGCCTGCACCACCGTCTGCCCATCCGCCGGGCCGGTGACGGTGATCGGCGCCAACGGCTGCACCCCGATAATCGACGACGGCGCCGAGGTTTGGCCATTCGCCGCATAATTGGCAATGGTGTAGTAGTAGTGTTGCGTCCAGGTCAGCGTCGGATCGTTATCGAAGAAGAACAACAGGTAAGGATCGTTCGCACTGCCCAGGAGGGTGAAGGGGCCGGTGCTGACCGCGGCGCGATAGACATGGAATCCACGCACCCCCACATCATTATCCGGCAATGTCCAGTACAGATCATTCTCCACGATACTGCCCAGGTCGCGCGTCACTGGACGCGGGGTTGCCGCGACGCGTTCCAGATGGGCCAGACGTGTCGCGGGCGCATGCAGCGCGCGCGCCAGTGCAAGTTGGGTGATGTGCACCGCGCGACTGGCATCCGCGGTCGGCGCCGGCAACGTGGCGGCTACAATATCCGGGATAATGCGCGAATAGGAGGGAGGAAGGGCCGTCGCCAGCGCGAAGTCGTTGTTGAGCGTCGCCCCCGCGGTCAGCCCCGTCAACTCCGGCAGGTTGGCGACCATCGACGTGTCGCTATGCGCCGCGAGATAATAATGCAGCCCACTGGTAGGCACGACGAAGCGATAACTCCCGTCGCTGCCGGCGGTTTGCGACAGAATCACCGCGACTTTATCCGTCCAGTTCCCTTGCGCGTACCCGGTCGTGTAGGCGGTGATATCGACGGAAACGATCGCGCCGGACGCCGGCTGTCCATTCTGCCGCACCACGCCGACCAGCGTTGTTGCCTGGGTCGGATCACCCACCAGCACATTGGCCATTAACGTCGGGATATTGCCGCGCGCCCGGACTCCGCCGATGGACCCGCTGATGATCAACGTGGCATCATACGCCGCGTGCGCCTGGGCCGTCACGGTATAGACGCCCGGGGGGACGTTGACGAATTGATACCCTCCGCGGATGCGCGACAGGGTCGACGTGGCATAGTCCTGTCCGGCATCCGCCTTTCCACTGAGCGTCACCGATGCCGCATACGCCTGATCGATCATGCTGCCGGACAGGGTGAAGATCGTGCCGCCAATCGAGGACGGCTTGGTCGAATCTTCCACCGGCGTCGTCAGTTGCACCCCCGGTGGGTTATTCGAGTTCGGCCCCGAGGAACACCCCGCGAAAAGAACCGCACAGGCGAGCACCAGCCCGCAGTATTGCCACCATTTCACCATTGCTGCCTACCTTACAGGGAATGCACACTGCATCACGCAGGGTGCAAAGAGCCGGTGCGCCTGGGAACCATGCGAGCGGCTCATAATGGCACAGGCATACTCCAAATGACGCAACCGACATTCATCGGATAGCCGATGCTCCTCGGAGTCAAAATGCCCAGTTCAACTGGGCGTTGCCTTGCGTGGCGGCGTAACTCAAGCCGCTATTGGCATAATCCGTATATTTCACACGCTCGCCACTGACGGTGAGCGTGAGGTTATTCGAGACTTTATAATCCCACCCGGTTCCGTAGGTGTCCTTGCGTGATGAGGTGGGATAACCGCCGCTCTGTACCAACTCGCCTTGCACGAAAAGTGCATTACGCGCCAATATCGCGTATGAGAGCTTGCCGGCCAGCGTGGTCAGTCGGTTGCCGGTCACCGTCTCGCTGGTAGAGGTGGCGGTATCCGTGCGCACGGCGCGTTGTGCCAGCCCCGCCGTTTGATACAAGCGGGTGACGCCGACGGCATTGGAACCCCATATATGTTGTGCATCGAGCGTCAGCGTACATTTGGCTAACGGCCCCAGAATCGCGCTGGAGCTGAGCATATTGTTTTCCGTACTCCCGACGGTATCAGTATACCCCAACAATTGCCGATACCAACTCCCATTGAGCGTTAAATAGGTCAAGGGTTGCCACAGCGCATTAGTTGAGACCGTATGCCCCTGGCTGTTGCTGTACCCGCTCCCGGTACTCCGATCCTGGGAATAATTCACGCCGACGTTCAAATTCTTACCGAGTCGCCAATCCACCCCGGAGGTGAACGAACGGCTTTCGACGGCCGGCACGGCCGATCCCTGGGTATCCTTCGTGGCCGCGGTGGTGGTATCCGTATAGGTGCTGGTCAATGTAATGGCCGTGGTCAGCCGGTAACTGCCGTTCAGTTGCAAGCTGGTGCCGTGGGTGGTCGCCGCGGTATTATTATTTTCGACCTGGTTCATCGCCACCACCCCACTCAGGTTCAACCGGGATCCCGGTTGAAAGGCGAGATTCGCGGAGGCGGTCGTGGTCGTGCCGCGATACGCGAAACCGGTCGCGGTGCTGCTGGTTTGCGGCGTCACACTGTCCGTCGCGGAACGATTGAGCGCCGCCCCAACGGAGATGGCCCGGTAACTGTAACGGACGTTGCACGCATCGGTGGTCGCTGCCGAATGATATCCTTCGCTCCCGCTGTCTTGCAGCGCGGACGCCGTGGTGTGGCGAAACGCCACTGTCGGCCAATCTGCCTGCTGGAAGGTGACGGCATACGAACGATTGCGCGCGTTCATGTATATTTTGTTCGTCGAACCCAGTGTATACACGTTGGGTTCGCGGGAATTCGAACCGGTCAGCGCGAAGGTGAGCACGCGCAGTGGCCGATATTGCAGCGACCAGTCGACCGCGTGCAGCGCCTGCTGATAGCCCACCATGTCCAATGGGGTAAACCCTTCATCCACCGCGCGGTAATTCGCACTGGCGGTGAATTGCCGGCTGGTATACGCGCCGGTTACCGCCAACGCGTCGCGGCCGGGTTTATCCATGGTATCCACCGTCGGCTTACTGGTGGCGGATTGCAGAGTGAAGTCCAGGTGCGCGCCCGGTTTCCATTCCATATCCAGACCGGTCACCGCCTGATCGTTACTCACCGCACTGGCGAGTTGTTGTTGATAGGTGACGGTGATGGTCGAATCCTGCGGGGGTTCGGCGCCAATCGCAAAGAGGATGCCGCCGGTCGTATAGTCGAGGGTATACTGCGTTTCGCGCGCTTGCAGAATGCCATTGATGCTGACAACATCGGATTGGGAGACGATCGGACGGTTATTCAAGTAGAAAGGACCGCGTGTCCCATTGCCCAGATACTGCTCGGTCCATTTGCGCGTGGTGGATTGCGCGCCGGAGGCGGTCAACGTCAGGTAGCTGGCCCCTATGGTCAAATTGTGACGGACAGGATACGACGCGCGCACCGCATACAGTTGCCCGCCGCGTAGACCGCTGCCATTCACCTCGTAACTCACGGTGACCGTATCCGAGGGGCTGACGATGATGCCCGCGGTGAAATTCAAAATGCCGTTCGTATAATCCAGCGTGTAATCGCGGGTGCGCTCCTTGCGCTCCCCGTTGATGGCGACCACTTCACTGCCGTCGAGGATCGGCGTCGCTTCCAGGTAATACGGACCGCTGGTATTGCTGCCCGGAAAAGTTTGCGTGCGCACCGGCGCTTTCAATTCACAGGTGATGAAAGTGAAGAGTCCCCCCCGATACCCGGAATCCACCTGCAATCCACGCAACGAGCGATTCAAGAGCACAAATTCGTTGCCCGCCAGGTTGGCGGTAAAATCACCGAGGAGCACTTTCGCCATACTGCCGTCATAGCGCAGGCTCCACCGCGTGTTGTCCGGGGAAAAACGATCATCCACCAGCGTCGCATTGAGATAGAGATCGTGCAGCAGTTCCCCGGTGATGTACAGGTTCGAGCGGTGCGAGAAGGAGCGGTTGGTGTCCAGGTAATCGTCGTTGTAGACGGTTTGCGACCCGTTTACCTGGTTGTAGTTGAGGGCGAGGTTGCTGTTCCCATTGATTTCGATTTTCGGGAAGCCGTGGAAAGGCAGCGTATACGCGCAAACCAGGGAAGGTGGCGACAGGAGCAACAGGAGCAGCACAAACTCGACCGCATGCACATACTGCCGGACGTTCATCGACACGATAATCCTTCGCACCAGTGGGGAGGGTTCACCCGGAGGAGCATGATGCCAGGACCCGTGCAGGACGCGTATCCCCTCGAGCCCGACTTCATGAAGCATCCGGATTCGTAGTCAATCCTGACGACGCAAACCCCGCGGCATTCCGCCACGCCGGCAGCGTCGGGATATCTTCACTGCACTATACCCGCAAACCGACCGGATGGAAACCAGCAAGGTGAAGAGGGGGTTGCCAAACGACATTGCGACCAATTAGCTGCGGAACAGCGAGAAAAATTCACCCGCAGCATTAGCGGTGAAAGTGGCGGTTGGTATTCACAAACGATCCTCTGGTCGTATCCTTGATAGGGGAGAGTCAACTATTGCTTTGAGTGTCAACAAAGAGGCGTTGTCCCTATTTAATCCCGCCCCAACGTTTGAACGAGTACCAGCCGCACGAACGTCACCCGCGCGCGCACCTCCTCTTCGGTCATGCGGCTCGCATGTGTCTCGCCAGTGGTGGGGTCGTAAGCGCTCACCTACCGACCGGCATCAAAAATTGACCCGGTATCGGCGTCGAATGTTGACCCATCTCTGCGTCACCAGCAAAGGTCAGGTTGACCGCAAAACGAGTGTGATCGAGAAGGATTTACGTGTGAATCGCCAGAGGTGGGTGGGTCACGGTCGGATGCCGCTTGCACCCCTGTAAGTGGGTCATTATTGCACGCCGGTTCACACCCTGATGCCAGTTCATACGCGATAACGCAGGGTGTGTCCACAATGGCGGCAGGGGAAGTGCTGAACCGCTGGGACACCTGCGTGCAGCGATCCGCACCACGGACAGCGGACGCTGACCTCCGAATCGATAACGCCGACCGGATGCACCCCAAGCAGTGCGTCCCACCATCGCCGCGGCGCCATCCCCTGAATTAGGGGACAGACTACTTAATACCTTGACATATTCCCCATGATTTGCGACACTTCGCTCATGACACGGCTTGCTCGGATTATCGCCCCCAGTTTACCCTATCATGTCACGCAGCGCGGCAATCGGCGGGCGCAGATCTTTTTTACTGAGGATGATTACCTAACCTATCTTTCGCGCCTGCAGGCGGATTGCGCACGGCGTGGGC